>Ga0070670_100001240_pt1 | contig 20296 bp, 12 predicted proteins | sample KBSS63metaG_FD_64665 | JGI IMG/M metagenome (GOLD analysis project Ga0070670, IMG submission 64665) | Switchgrass rhizosphere microbial communities from Kellogg Biological Station, Michigan, USA - KBS S6-3 metaG | ecosystem: Host-associated > Plants > Roots > Rhizosphere > Soil ... | reverse complement strand
ACGTGATCGTGCCGGTGAACGCGACGGCAATCGCGGCGGCGATGGTGCGGATTGAATTCATGCGGCTGGCCCTCATCGTTTTTCCGAGGGGCCTTCGCCCCTCGGACTCCCCTACACCTTTTTACATCGGCGGGGCCCCTGCACCCCGCCTGGCGGCCTCCACTACGCTGGCGCTTTGCCGCCAGCTCCGTTCCGGCCGCGCCCCCTGATTCAACGTCCGCTCCGCCTTGGCCCGCCGTAGCCGCCGTGAGGCGGAGGCGGCTCCGGTGGCTCACTCGCGGCGCTCGTTCGCAAACCTCAAGGCGCCGATAGCGGTTTTTCGATCGGTTCTATAGTCTATCAATCTGATGTTCTCGTCTCGTGTGCCGGGGGAGCTGGAGCCGAACCGGCTGACGCAAGCGGTGCGGCGCGCCCGCGCCGGCGGCCGGTCGCTGATCGATCTGACGATGACGAATCCCACTCAGGCTGGGATTCATTACCCGGCTGAACTTCTCGTCCCACTGTCGGACCCTGCGGCGCTCGCCTACGATCCGCATTCAACCGGCCTGCCCGAAGCGCGCGCCGCGGTTGCGCGCGAGTATCTCCGCCACGACATCAGCGTGGCTCCTGACCGGATCATCCTGACCGCCAGCACCAGCGAAGCGTACTCGGTGCTGTTCAAACTCCTCTGCGCGCCGGTGGGAGATGCGGTTCTCGTTCCCACGCCGAGCTATCCCCTCTTCGAGCATTTGACGCGCCTCGATGGCGTCAGGTGCATTCCGTACCGCCTCGACTATCACGGGCGATGGGCGATCGATTTCGGTTCCGTTGCCGACACATGGAACGCGGACGTGCGCGCGGTCCTGGCGGTGAGTCCGAACAATCCGACCGGGTCGGTTGCGAGTCCTGCTGAGCTCCACCGCCTGGGCGAATTCTGCGCCGCGGCGAACGCCGCGCTGGTGATCGACGAAGTGTTCGCCGACTATCCCATCAGCCCCCCGATGGCGGGTTCCGCGACGCCGTTCGAGTGCCTCGCGTTCAGGCTCGGCGGCTTGTCGAAATCCGCGGGGTTGCCGCAGTTGAAGCTCGGATGGATCGCCGTCTTTGGCCCCGATCATCTCGTCAGTGCCGCGCTCGAACGTCTCGAATTGATCTGCGACACGTATCTGTCTGTCTCGACGCCGGTGCAGGTTGCCGCGTCGCAGCTGATTCGACACGGGGCGTCGGTGCGCGCCGCGATTCACGAGCGGATCAGGACGAATGACGCAGCACTCCGGCGAATCGCGGCAGCCTATCCGTCGATCGACGTGCTGGCATGCGAGGCCGGCTGGTCCATCGTGCTCCGCGTCCCGTCGACGCGCAGCGAGGAAGCCCTCGTGCTGGATCTGCTCGAGCAGGACGGCGTCATCATCCACCCGGGATTCTTCTTCGATTTTCCGCACGAGGCATTCGTCGTCGGCAGCCTTCTGCCAGAGCCTGTTGTCTTCAATGAAGGAATGCGCCGTGTGCTGGAGCGTGCGCATGCCTGAAGTCCGGTTCGGGCACGGACGCCATACCGGGGCTCTGGTGCCGCTCTTTTCGATTCCGTCGAAGGACAGCTGGGGAATTGGCGAGATTCCGGACCTGCCCAGGTTTGCCGTCTGGCTTCGGCAGGCAGCGCTCGATTTCGTGATGCTGCTGCCCGTCAACGAGATGGGGGAGGGACAGCACTCGCCCTACTCGGCGCTCAGCGCGATGGCGATCGACCCGATCTACATCGCGCTTGCCGGAATCGAAGAGTTCGGCGCTGCCGGCGGCGAATCGGCGATGTCCGGTGTCGATCGCCTGGCGCTCGACCAGGCGCGCCAGTCGCCACGCGTCGCCTACCGGCAGATTCGCGACGTCAAATCGCGCACGCTGCGGTCCGCGTTCGATCGATTTGAAATGCGAGAGTGGCGGACGCAAAGCGCCCGCGCGTCGGCGTTCCGCGAATTCATGGACCGCGAGCGCTGGTGGCTGGACGACTACGCCCTCTATCGCGCGCTGCATCACGAGCACGACGGGCGCCACTGGTGCGATTGGGGTGCGGGAATCCGCGTTCGGCGGCCTGACGCTCTGAGTCAGGCGCGCCGCCGCCTGGCGCGCGAGATCCTCTATCGCTCGTGGTTGCAGTGGGTCGCCGACGATCAATGGCAGCGCGCGCGCCGCGACTGCGACGGCGTCGCCATCTTCGGCGATTTCCCCTTCATCGTCAGCGGTGACAGTGCGGACGTGTGGGCGCGCCAGCGCGAGTTCCGTCTCGACGCGTCGGTGGGCACGCCGCCCGACGCGTTCTCGGCGACCGGTCAGGATTGGGGCCTTCCCGTCTATCGCTGGGACGTGATCGCGCCCGATTTCGAGTGGCTGCGCCAGCGCGCACGGCGGTCAGCCGAGCTGTACGACGGCTTCCGCGTCGATCACCTCGTCGGCTTCTATCGAACCTACGTGCGGGAGGAAGACGGCCGTGCCGCGTTCGTGCCATCGGACGAACCGTCGCAAGTCGCACAGGGCGAGCGGCTGCTCGCGCGATTCGGCGAGTACGGCGCCCACATCGTCGCGGAAGATCTCGGCAGCGTCCCGGAGTTCGTGCGCCAGTCGATGGCGCGGCTGGGCGTTCCAGGCTACAAGGTGCTGCGGTGGGAGCGATCGTGGGAGGAGCCAGGCGAGCCGTTCCGTGATCCCGCGGCGTATCCGGCGGTCTCCCTCGCGACGTCGAGCACGCACGATACCGAGACCTTGGCGGAGTGGTGGGACACGGCACCCGCCGAAGAGCGCGCGGCGATTACCGATATTCCCTCCCTACGCGACCGCGGCTGCGATCCGACGATCGAATTCTGCGACCGCATCCGCGACGCCCTGCTGCAGGCGCTGTGCGGCGCCGGATCGAATCTCGTTCTCCTCCCGGTGCAGGACATTTTCGGCTGGCGCGATCGGATCAATACCCCGGCCGTGGTCGACGACGTCAACTGGACGTGGCGGCTGCCGTGGCTGATTGACTTATTGCCCTCGCAGCCCGTGGCGCAGGAACGCGCGCAGTTTCTCCGCACCACCATCGCGAAGTGCGGGCGATCGAATTCCTAATCCCGAGCCGTCGCCGCGAAGCGTCTTCGGCGAGGCCTCGCCGTAGCCGGCACCTCATCTGCGTGCCGGCGAAGGCGGGCGCGAACCGCGAACCGCGACCCCGTCACGACGGCCCGTATCCCAGCGTCGGGTGAACAGCCACGAGGATCAGATTGAACAAGGGTCCGACGATGAATGGAAAGAACCGCCAGGCGATCAGCAGGCCGATCAACTGGAACATCGGCGCGTGGCTCAACTCCCGGATCCGGATCGCGGTGCGCTCGGGTACGAAGAGCCCGATGACGGATGCGCCATCGAGCGGCGGCAGCGGGATCAGATTGAACGCGCAGAGGAGCACGTTGAGCGTGAGGAAGATCGACAGGAGCTCGCCCGCGAATGATCGGCCATTGCCAGGACCGGTGACGAGACGCTCGAAGTTCACGCTCTCGGGTGGAAAGAACCAGCCGCTGGCGAGCCCGACCTTGATCAGCAGGAACGCAACCAACGCGATCAGCAGGTTGCCTGCCGGCCCCGCCGCCGACATCAGCGCCGCGCGTTTCGGATACCGCACCGCCCACCGCGTATCGTAGGGGGTCGACGCCCAGCCGATCGCCCAGCCCTGGGTCAGCGCCGTCAGCAATGGCACGACCAGCATGCCGATCGGCTCCCGCCTGATGTGGGGGATCGGCGACAGCGACACCTGGCCGCCGTGATACGCGGTCGGGTCGCCGCCGCGCAGCGCCACGAGCGCGTGCATGGCCTCGTGGACGGTCGTGGAGAAGAGGAATGCGACGAACCACAGGAATCCGGTGGCGATGGCGGTCTCGTCCATGCGCGCCGTTGTAACATTCGGCGGGCGCGTTATCAATGCGCAATCAGGGAGGGTCGCGCCGTGAGAGGTATTCGGCTATTGGTCGCGGGCTGCGCATTGATTCCCTACGCGGCGGCCGCTCAGCCCGCACCCGACTGGAACGCGATGCAGGCGGAAGCGGTCCGCGCAATCCAGTCGTACGTCAGGATCAACACGTCGAATCCACCCGGTGACGTCACGAAGGCGGCGGACTTCCTCGCCGACCTGCTCGGACGCGAGGGAATTCCCGTGCAGCGCTACGAGTCGGGCCCGGGCCGCGCCATCGTGGTCGCGCGGTTGAAAGGTGCGGGCGGCGGGAAGCCGCTGCTGCTGCTCCATCACATGGACGTCGTTCCCACCGATCCGTCACGCTGGCAGCACGATCCGTTCGGCGCCGAAATTGCCGATGGCCGGATCTGGGGACGCGGCGCGATCGATATGAAGGGGCTCGGCATCATCCAGTTGATGTCGTTCGTGGCCCTCAAGCGCCAGAACGTCCCCCTCGCCCGCGACGTCATCCTGATGGCGGTTCCGGACGAAGAGGTCGGGGGTGCGCTCGGGGCGAAGTGGATGCTGGAGCACCACTACGGCGAAATCGAACCCGAGTACATCCTCGACGAGGGAGGATTCGGCAGCAATGATCTGTTCGCGCCGGGGAAGCTCGTGTTCGGGATCTCGGTCGCGGAGAAAAAGATCCTCTGGCTGAAGCTGCGCGTCGAAGGAGTCGCCGGTCACGGATCGCAGCCGCACGATCAAAACCCGAACGACCGGCTGGTGCGCGCGCTCGCGCACCTGCTCGCCGAGCCGCTGCCGTCATCGTCATTCGCGATCATCGACACGATGAAGTCGCGCGTCGGCGAGTTCGCGGCCAACAAGTTCAATAATGCGATTCAACGCTCCACGATCTCGCTCACCAGCCTGCGCTCCGGCGTCGGCGATCCGCCAAAGGTCAATGTGATCCCGTCGGTCGCGGAAGCGACCATCGATTGCCGGGTGCTCCCCGGCACGTCGAAAGAGGAATGGCTGTCGGAGATCCGGCGACGGCTCGGCGATCCCGCTGTGAAGATCGAGATCGTGTACGAGGGTGAGGATCCGATCGTGACGCCGCAGGACTCGACGTTCTACCGCGCGCTCGAAGCGGCGGTCAAGCGGCGCCATCCGGAGGCGATCGTCACGCCGATGGTGGTGCCCTACGGCACTGACTCGAACAGCTTCCGGCCGCGCGGCGTGAAGAGCTATGGCTTCACTCCTGTCGTCGTGCCCGCGGCGGCGGTGATGTCGATGCACGGCGACGCGGAGTTCCTCCCGGTGGATTCGGTAGGTCCGGCGATTCAGATCCTGTTCGAGGCGCTGAAGCAGACGGTCGGGAAGTGACTCCAAACTGCATCCCTAATCCCTAATCGTGAATCCTCATCATTGAATCGGAGAATCGTTGAATCCAATTCAATGATTCGGGTTGGAGGGATTCGGGATTGCAGGATCAGGGATTAGGGATTTCTGAGCATTTAGAAGATCGCCTTCACCCCGAATTGCACGCGGCGCGGGCTTCCGGCGGAGAGGATGCGGCCGAACGTCGGCGAGCCGAAAAAGGCGTCGGGCAGATCGTAGTTGACTGTACTCAGCAGGTTGAACGCCTCCAGACGCAAGTCGATCGTCGCGCGGTCGCGTGTCCCGAGCCGGACGTGCTTCACGATCGCGACGTTGATGCTCTTGTACCCCGGGCCGGTCAGCGTATTCCGTCCGCTGTTCCCGAAGCTGCCAAATGGGGGCATCGAAAACGCCGCGGTGTTGAACCACTCGGACTCCGTCCCGCGCGACGGCGTGGCATCGCCGCTGACGTTCGGTCGATCGTTCGTGCCGAATCCGAATCGTGAGCTTCCGGTGTTGCTGTTATCGATGCCGGGCAGGATCGCAACCGTGAACGGACGTCCGCTCTGGAAGGTCAAGACCGCCTCGAGGTCCGAGTCGGCGAGCGCACGGCTGACGATCCCCAGCCCGCCGAGAAACTGGCCGCTGTTGAACGGCAGCGGACGCGTGATGGCGGCCGAGAACCGATGCCTGACGTCGAACGACGCTCGGCCTCGTTCGGCGCCGGGATCGAGGCTGTTCTGCGGATAATTCGGATCGCCCGCAGTCGGGAGAAACCCCGACGCGTCATCGATCGTCTTCCCCACCGTGTACGACAGGAGCATGGACGTGCCGGTAGCTGGCCGCTGCTGGAATCGAATGTGCAACGCGTTGTATTCGGACCTGGCCCGCGACTCGAGCATCGTGATATCCGCGAAGAGCGGATTCGGACGCGGGTTCGGACGATTCGGACTGGCCTGAGGCTGATTGATGTCGCGACCCGCCAAGAGGTTGTGCCCGCGCGACCCGACATAGCCAAACTCGAACGAGCGGCTTTGCCCGAGCTGGTGCTGCAGGTTGATGTTCCACGTGTCCATCCGCGGCGTCTGCAGATCCCGCTGATACCCGACGGCGGGAGGCGGGATGAACACCAGCCCCAGCGGAGGGAAGATGTTCGCCAGGGCGGACCGGTCGTTCGCATATAGCAGGCCGGACGAGGCGAGCGTCGGCTGGTTGTAATAGACGCCGTATCCCCCGCGAATCACGTTCATGCGCTCTGTCCCGACGGTCCATGCGAAGCCGACGCGCGGCGCGATGTTGTTCGTGTCAGTGACGTAGCCGCCGGGCGGCATATCCTCGATGCCAGCCTGAACGAGTCCATGCGCAGCGGGGTCGTAAAGCTGCGCACCGTTCTGCGGATCGGAGGCTGGCGTCGCGTACTCGTAACGCACCCCTGCGGATACGGACAACGTCGGCACCGGACGCCAGTCGTTCTGGACGAAGACCGCCCCACTGTTCGTCTCGAGCTTCGCTGGATACCCGCTTGGCGCGCCGTGCCTCCCGGGGAAAAGGCCCAGCAACAGATCGGCGAGCGCATTCCCGGTGGAATTCTGCCCGCCGAACGTCAGGACGCCGGCCGATATGCCTTCTGGAGACGTGCTCCGGTCCACACCGAACCACTCGCCGCCGAACCGCACGGTGTGGTGACCATGGGAGAACGTCGCCGTGTCCGATATCTGTAGCGTGTCGAGAGTGCTCTCCCGCGCCTCGTCATCGTAGCCAAGCGAGGAATAACCCACCACGGTCATCAGGCTCAGCCCCGCACCGCTCTCCGGCGACGTCTGTTGGGACGATCGCGTGTATCCGACGCGGACGTCGTTGACGAAGCCGGAGCGCGCCGCGTGAGTAAGGTCGACGCTCACATTCTGGCCTCGCGTCGCCACGCTCGTCCCGAATCCGCTCACCAGCGCCGCACCGTCGACGCCGAACGGCTCGAACAGGCGTCGATCTGTGAAGCTGTACCGCGCGCTCAGCCGCGCGCTTGCGCCAAACCCGTGGTCGACGCGCGCGTCGGTCTGGTCGATGTCATCCCGCAGAACGGGCGACGAGACGTAATTCTCAAATGATGTATTGCGATTCGGCACCGGGTACAGCGCCGCAGCCGCGCGTCCAAAGAACGACAGGCGATCCGGAGGAATCGCATCCCCCGGGAACCGCTGACCGGTCGTGTAGTCGACCGGCTTGTTGAACAGCGACTGCGAGAAGTCGCCGTTCCGTTCGGCGACCGTTGGCACGTTGGTGACGCGCGTGACCCCTTCGCGCAGATGCGTATGTTCGTAATCGACGAAAAAGAATGCGCGGTCTTTCACCAGCGGTCCGCCGACTGTTCCGCCCCCCTGACTGCGCGAGTACTCGGGCGCCGGTCCGTCCTGTGGCGCGAAGTGATTACGGCCGCCGAGCGCGGTGCCCCGGACGAATCCGTACAGCCCGCCGGCGAAAGCATTGGTGCCCGACTTCGTGACCGCGCTGACCTGCGCGGCCGCGCTGTGCCCGAACGACGCGTCGTAGCTCGATGTGAATACCTGGAACTGCCGGATCGCCTCGCTCGACGGCCTCACGACGGGCGTGTTCGACGATGGGTCGAGGTTGTACACGCCGTCGAGCACGAAGTTGTTGAAGTCGTCACGCGCCCCGACCGCATTCATCGCGAACCGGCCATGCCGTGAGGTCGGCGATCCTTGTGGCGCGGGTGCGGTGTCGGGCGACAGCAGCGCCAGTTCGAGGAAATTCCCTCCGTCGATCGGCCATTCGTTCAGATCGCGATCGGTGATGAACGTGTGAAGCGCGGCCGTGTCATGGTCCGACGGGTGGAACGGCGGCGCCGCGTCGGACGCTTGAATCGCGTTGCCTGCCTGAAGCGTGATGTCCAGCCAGGAGTCCTGGTTCATCGCCAACTCCGTCCGGGCGATGTAGCGTCCGTATCCCGGCTGCGCGATCGTCAGCCGGTACACTCCCGGGGGCATCTCGGCCAACGTGAACCGTCCGTGGTGATCGGTCCTGGCGCGGCGCGACTCGCGCGTGCGCTCGTTCATCACGCGAATCTCCACGCCCTGCAGTGCTTTTCCCGACGGCCCCGTGACCGTGCCGCGCATCGACGCTCGGTACGCCTGCGCCGCGGCCGACGTCCAGCAAACCGCGACGAGGATCACGGCGGCGGCAAGCTCTCGCATGAATCTCTGCACCGGCCCATGATAATTGATGCAACGTGATCGAAAGCCCAGCCTCAGCTGCAGTCGTGCACTGGCTGAACCGCAACGCGCGGCGGCTTCTGCTGCTCCTGCTGACCGTCGCGATCATCTTGCGTGTGTTGCTCATCGCGTACTCTCCGGTTCCCTTCGGGTATGTATGGGACTTCTATTACGAAGGGGTCCGCCACCTCGCCGTCAACGGTCGTCTGCCCACGGCCTCGGACTGCTGGCAGTGTTATCACCCGCCGCTGTACTACCTGCTCGGCTGGCCCGCGTATGCGTTCGGACACTGGATCGAATCGGGTGACGCCAACGCGGATGTCAGCGGCGTGCGCTGGCTGGCGGGCCTGGCCACCGTTTGCGCGGCGGTGACGATCTATTACGGATACCGGCTGCTGCGTCTGTTCGGCTGCCGCGGCGCATCGCTCGTGACCGGATTCGCGTTGCTGCTCACGTTTCCCTGTTTATTCATCAGCTCGTACGGAGCCGAAGCGGACATCGTGTTGTCCGCGCTGCTGAGCGCGTTTCTCTATTACCTGACGCGGGATTTCGGACGCGGCACCTTCTCGATTCTGTCAGCGGTACGGCTCGGCGCCCTTGCCGGGCTCGCCGCAGCGACGAAGTATTCCGGGCTCGTCGCGCTCGTGTCCGCGTGTGTCCTTCTCGGTCTGCGCGCGGTCCAGACCGGGCGGCGCCGCGCGATGGTCGTCAGGCAGGCAGTCGTGATGATCCTGATCTGCTCGGTGCTGAGCGGATGGAAGTACATCGACAACTACCGCCGCTACGGAACGGCGCTCTATGCCAATGGCACCGCGATTGACGGCTTCACCCTCGCGCGCCGCAGTGACTTTCGTCGACAGTACGAATTCACGACGTTGCGAATGACCGAGCTGCTCCAGCTGATACGCGTTCGCGCGCGCAAAGGCGCTCTCACCGATCTTCCAATCTATCGCAGCGTTCCCACCACGCTTCACGCGCTCGCGTGGAGCGACATGTCGTTCTTTTCCGAGCCGACACGGCACGGCGATCCGAGCCATCCGTATCCGCGCAAACGCATTCCGGCTGCGCTGACCTTCACCGTGCTGATGCTCGGCTTCGTGCCGGAAGCGCTGGCTGCCGCCGGTTTTGTCGTCACGATTCGGCGGCGGCTGTTTCATCCGGTCGCCGTGATGTGCCTTGTATCCGTCAGCGCCTACACGTGGTGGTTCATCTCTCAGCAGTTCTGGGGCCTGAAAACCAAGTACCTTCTGTTCCTGCTTCCGGCTTTCGTCCTTTATATGGTCGTGGGGCTTGCATGGCTCTGCCGCCGCGCGCCCGGTGCCGGCGCCGCCGTTAGCGTGCTGCTCGCGGCGCTCATCGTGCTGGCCCACTTCTACCTTCTCGGCTTCGCACTGGGATAGCGGTGCGGCGCTCCTACATCCTCTGTATTGCCGGTGCCTGTGCGGTGTCGTTGATCGCCGCTTCGCCCCAGCGGCTCGTCGGAGACGGACGAGAGTATCTCGCGCAGGCGCTGAACTTCGCGTCGCTGCATGGCCCGCCGCTGCGGCCGCGCGACCTCGGCGAGATCCAGCTGGAGATGGCACGGTTCGATCCGACGCTGGCCTCCTGGAACATCCGGGACGCGACCGTCGCGGACTCGCGCCGCAATCTGGACTTCCAGCATTTCTGGTTTTACGCGCTCCTCGCGGCGCCCGGCGTCTGGCTGACACGACTGCTCGATCTGCCTCCGACGCTGGCGTTCACCGGGCTGAACCTCGTGTTCATCGGGCTCGCGCTGTGGACGGCGATTCCCCGAATCGGCTCCGCCGCCTCGGTGCTCCTTTTCGCGAGTCCGATCATCTGGTGGATCGACAAGGCCCACACGGAAGTCTTCACGTTTTCGCTCCTCGTCGTCGCATTCGCGCTCATCGAGGAGCGGCCCTGGTGGTCGATGATTGCGGCCGGCGCTGCCGCGACGCAGAATCCGCCGATCGCTGCCGTGCTGCTGTTCATATGGCTCGCCGCCGTGTCGCGGGATCGATCGGCAGTGGTCGATCGGCGGGTCGCGACCGGTGCGCTCCTCGGCCTGGCCCTCGCGCTGCTTCATCCCATCTACACATTCGTGCATCACCAGAGCCCATCCCTGCTGCTGAGCGCGACGCGGCGGGGCCTACCCAGCCTCGCGAGCGTGACCGCCGTCATCACGGATCCGGCCATCGGGCTGATTGGGAATTTCCCGGTGTTCCTCATCGTCGTTCTCGCCGCACTGGCATGGCGGGGCCCGGCCGCGAACGCTGCCACGGCTCCGCCGGCGGCCTGGCGAAGGCGCAACGCCGCCGTAGCGGCGGGCGCTGCGGTCGTGTTCTTCATCTCTTTTGCGCGCACGACCAACGTGCATCATGGAGGAACGCCAGGCATGAGCCGCTATGCGATCTGGCTGATTCCGCTCGCGGTGCCGCTGCTGGCGGGGATGCAGGAAGTCCGCAACCACGGTTGGCGGCGATTCCTCTGGGCCGCGGCGATCGCGTCGGCCACGATTTCCGTCGCGGCGTTCCGCCCTTCGGTTCCACAGAATTCGCGCGAGCCAACCGCGCTCGCGTCGTTCCTCTGGACGCGCCTGCCGTCGTTGAACAATCCGCTGCCGGAGGTGTTCAGTGAAACCGAGCTGCATCTCGACGATTTGTGGGTGCCAGCCGCCACTGCTGGATGCGAAAAGGTTTTGCTCGGAGTCACTCCCGATGCTGGCGCCTGGCCGATCCCTTGTTATCCGGCGCCGGTTCCGGAGATGTGTCAGCCAGCCGGCACGCTGTGCTACGCGAATCGAACAAAGAATGGTTATCGGTTTGCCCACGCGCCAGGTGAAGCGGCGGGGAAGCTACGGAGCGATGCAGTCTGGCCCGTTGACGCCGCGCCGCACGTTCGCAGGATCTACGAGGCGTGGGACTGGCCGACGCTCGACTTCGATACTACGAAGCCAGGTCCGGTGCAGGAAGCCGCGGGCGTGTCGGCAGTGGCTCTTGGGTCTGCCGACCGGTTCGTCGTTGTGCTTCGGGACGTGAGACCGGCCGCGGTGCTGCGGCTCCAGCCCGCGCGTCAGCGTCGCGGCGTTCTCGTCGATGCGCTGACCGGCCGCACGGTCGCCGATGAAGAGTGCGCCGAAAACCGGGCCTGCACGATCCCGCTGCCGGAAGGCTTCACGATCCTGCTGCTCGCGATGCGCTAATGCGGAGCATACGCGGCGATCTCCCGCTGCAGCCACAATGGCGCCGGACGAACGCGGAGGTAGCGCGCGTGAACGTCCGACAGCACGATTCGAACCGGCACGACGACTGGATCCGAGAGAGCGGCGCGGAGGGTCGGGGCGCCGGTCCAGTCCTCCCAGGCAGTGAACCAGCGCGCGCGGTCGGGCGAGGCCTCGATCGTGAGCCGCGTGGCGAGCTCGCCGTAATGCCATCGCACCGGGAACGCAATCGTGCGCACCGTTCGTTGCTGACCAAGATCGAGCACCACCGCGTCGTCGACACGCTCAACGGTGGCGGCCCATGCGTCGCCGGCCGGTGCGATGCGTCTGACTGGCGATGCCGGCAAGACGAAGATGGCGCCACCGCTGGATCCCCCGCGTGCTTCTATTCCGGACAACCCCTGCACGAGCCGGCGAATGGCGCCGTCCTGATCGAGCGCGTCGTTCACGGAGACGATCAGCGGCCGTCCCCCTGAAATCTCCGAGATCACGCTTGGATCCCCGCGGCGTATCGCCATCGTAAAGATGCGGTAATGCGGCGGCGTGTGACCGCTGTAGCCGTTGACGATAGGCAAACGGTGCTCGATCTGCCGATACATGGCGCCGACGTCGACGATCCCTTCGTCCGCGGGGAGCTCGAGTACCAGCGCATCAGTGACGCGCGGAAGGACGACGCGGCCGGGCGGCGGCGCGAGCGGCATGGGCCGTAGCCAGCCGTCCAGACACAGTCCTGCGATGACGAGGCCGGCGAACGCGTACGCCGCGTTGCGATTGTGCGGCATCAGGCGCGCGACCGAGAGTCCAGCGGCGACCGCGGCGCACAGCGTGGCCAGCATGGCAAAGCGCGCCGGCACCCGCAGCGCGGCATAACCGGGCAGTCCCGCGAGCGCGTTATACGGGTGCCACCACGTTCCCGGACCGAGCGCGAGTGCCCACATCAGCAGCGCCGCGCCGGTATAGAAGACGAGTGGCGAACGCGGCGGTGGTTGCGGATGCTGCTGCCGAGGCATTGCGACTGCGGCACAGCCGGCGATAAGGAGCAGCACCAGCGTCAGTCCCGGAAACAGATATTCCTCGGTCGTAGCGGCGTCGGCCCCTGCGGGCCAGAGCGCCAGCAGCGGCGGCGCGTGCAGGAACGACTCCGGCTTCGCGCTGAAGAGCGCCATCTCTTCCGGTGTTCGGCTGACTCCTAAGGTTCGTTGTATGGCCGCATACGCTGCGAGCGGCGGCACGAGCAGCACCGACGACGCGATCCACGTCGCGGCGAGTTCCAGCCCCCGGCGCGCGTCCTTCGACGTCACGAACCACGCCAGCCACAGCAGGATGAGCACCGGGAAGAACAGAAGGTAGTAGCCGTTCGACAGCGACTGGACGATCCACGCGAACGCGAAGACACCGAGCCACCGTTTCGCTCCTTCGTCCAGATACCGGTGCATCGCGAGAAGCGCGAGCGGCATCCACTGCGACGTCAGCACCTGCAGGTGCGCGAGCTGCCCCGCACGATACGGGCCGAAGCCGTAGGCGAGCGCGGCGCAGGCGGCGGCCGCCTCGACGGCAAACGCGCCGGCGCCCGAACGTCGCAACAGGTGACGCGTGAGCAGAAATGCGAACGACGCGGAAAGCGCGAACGACAGGATGAACGCGATGTTGTAGGCGGTGACGACGCTGCCCCCGGCAAGCTGCACGGGGGTCGTGATGACGCCCAGGCCCGCCAGATGTTCGGAAAGGGCGAGCGCGCCGCGCATTGGATGGAACACTGGCGGGTTCCACCACCGGCTCGTGAAGGGGACCGCGTGTGCGTTCCACCAGAGGAGCCAGGTATTGAACACCGGGTCTCCCGGGTCATGAGGGATGCGCGAAGAAATGTGCGAAACCAGCGGGCGCGTCCAGACAATCGCGAGCACGGAAAATGCCGCGATGCTCAAAAATGCGCGCCCTCTCATCGAGAGGTCGAGAATAGCGCACGCTCTTACAAATTCGCGTGATGGCCGACAGGCTTGTAAACGGAGAGGGGGTGCGCACACGCGCTGAAGAGGCACAGAGGCCATGTAATTCAACAACTTGCCGCCATTTTTCAAAATTGGCATACATGGTCCTGCCGTTGCACACCACACCCTCGCTATGTCCAGTCTTGCAGCGACTGATCATCCGGAAGCACCGCTCTTCTCCGACGGGCTCGGCGAACGCGTCGTCGCAGCTGACGGGGCGACCGGCGAGCTGCTGCAAATTCTGCGGCTCAGGCCGGCGCTGACCGCGGTGCCGTCGTTCGAGTTTGCACTTCGGGAGCGTACCGCGCGCCTCGCGAACTTCCGCCACGCGTACTACGTGCGGGTGCGCCGGGTCGACCGCGCGATGGCGCCGCACGCGGCGCTGGCCCTCGTGTCGGACCACATGGAGGGGACGCGGCTCTCGGATATTCTCCGCGTGGCCGCGGACAAGCAGATCCAGCTCGACATCAACGCGGCGCTTTGCCTCATTCGCCAGCTCGTGCCCGCGGTGGCCGTGCTGCACGAGAACGCGCGCGACGTCGCGCACGGCCTGCTTGCGCCGGAGCGCCTGCTCGTCACGCCCAACGCGCGACTGGTCATCGTCGAACATGTGCTTGGCGCGGCGATCGAGCAGCTTCAATTCGGCCGCGAGCGGCTGTGGCAGGAGTTCCGCGTCGCGATGCCGGCATCGGCCGGTGCGCCGCGCTTCGATCACCGCAGCGACGTCGTCGGTATGGGACTCGTGGCGCTGGCGCTCATCCTCGGGCGTCCGCTCGAAGCCGACGAGTTCCCGCATGCGATTCCGGATTTGCTGAACATCGCGCGCGAGCGCTCCGCGCTCGGCGATGAACAGCCGCTCTCGCAGCCCCTGCGCAGCTGGCTGGCGCGCGCGCTGCAGCTCGATCCGCGGCGATCGTTCGCATCGGCACAGGAAGCAATGGCCGCGCTCGACGAGGTGGTGTCGGACGAGGGGATGTATGTCGCGGCGCCAGTGGCGCTCGAGACGTTCCTCTCCCGCTACATCGGGTCGCTGCTCGAGCCGCCCGCGTCGGCCTCACCGGGATCCGAGCATTCGGCGCGGCCGGATCCGTCGTCGGTCGCGCCGCGACCGGTGCAGGACTTGTCGGCGGCGCTCGACTCGCTGTCGGAGGGGGATCAGCCATTCACGCTGTCCGCGGACCCGAGCCGCTACGACGAGCGTGCGTCGCACGGCTACGACGACAGGGCCGGTGCGAGAGACGAAGCTGCGCCCGAATTCCAGTACGATTCCGCACCCGCAGAGTTCGAAGAGCCGGTGTGGCCCCGTTACGAGGACACCGCGCACCAGCCCGCGACCGCGCGCTACGATGAACCGCTGAGGCCGTCATACGCGCCACCCGAACTGCCGAAGCCGTCGTACGCGGCGCCGGAGCCGCCCAAGCCGGATCTCTTCGCCGCCGAACCTCCGAGGCCTGCGTACGTCGAGCCGGAGGCGCCGAAGCCCGCTCCGCGCGATCTGACGGAGCTCCTTGGTCCAGACCCGCTGCAGATGCCGCAGTCGGCCGGCGCGCCGTCGAGACCGCCGTTCAACGCCGAGACGTCATTCGCCGAGGTGGCGAAGCGCGCCGCGCTGCCGGTCAAGCCGTCATTCCGGAAGATCGCGGCGATCATCGCCGTCGTGGCCGTGCTTGGCGTCGCGGGCATCGTTTCGATGAAATTCCTGGGCGGCAGCAAGCCGCCGGCGCCGGCGCTGGGCACGCTGAGCGTGCAGTCGAACCCGGCCGGTGTTCCTGTCTTCGTCGACGGCATCGAACACGACAAGACGCCGGCCCGCATCTCGCTCTCGCCCGGGTCGCACATCCTCGAACTCCGCGGCCGCGGCGTCCCGCGCGTGATTCCGGTTACGGTCACCGCCGGAGCGGAAGTTTCTCAGTACCTCGAGTTCGTCGAAGCGCCAGTCACTGGTCAGCTCGCGGTCCAGTCGGAGCCCGCCGGCGCGAAGGTCGTCGTGGACGGGACGGAGCGCGGCGTCGCGCCGTTGACGATCAGCGATCTCGCCCCCGGCGAGCATCGCGTCGAGCTGCAGTCGGACGGTGGGACAGCGAAGCACACGGTCACGGTGCAGGCTGGCGGGACGGCATCGCTCGTGGTGCCGATGACCGCTGCCGCTGCCGGTGGACCGGTCTCCGGCTGGGTCGTGGTCAAAGCCCCCTTCAGCATGGAGATCCGCGAGCAGGGCCGGCTCCTGGGATCGAGCGACGCGGACCGCGTGATGATGGCGGCCGGACGCCACGAGCTCGATCTGGTCAACGATGCACTCGGCTATCACTCGACACGCGTCGTGCAGGTCCCGGCCGGCAAGGTGGCGTCGATCTCGCTCGATCTGCCGCAGGGCGTGATCAACCTCAACGCCTCGCCGTGGGCGGAAGTCTGGATCGACGGGAAGCGCGTGGGCGACACGCCGATCGGCAACCTCAGCGTGGCGATCGGTCCGCATGAAATCGTCTTCAGGCATCCGCAATTCGGCGAGAAGCGTCACTCGGTCTCGGTCACGCTCAGCGCGCCGGTGCGGCTCAGCGTCGACATGAAGTAGCCAGAAGGCCCGATATGAAGATGCGAACTCTCCTCACCGCATCGATGATCGTTTCGCTTGCCGTCCCGGGGTATGCGCAGCTGCGCGACGCCCGCGAGAACCCGCTGACGGCGGCGCGTGATCTGTATGCATCGGCGCGTTATGACGAGGCGCTCGCGGTGCTGAACGGGCTGCCGGCCGACAACACCATTGCGGATCGCAAGTCGATTGAACAATATCGATCGCTGTGCCTGCTCGCGCTCGGGCGGGGCAGCGAAGCGGAGAGCGCCATCGCGGCGGTCGTCACGGCGGATCCTCTGTTCATGCCCGGTGAGACCGATGCCTCACCGCGCGTCCGCACCGCGTTCAGCGAAGTGCGGCAGCGGCTGCTGCCGCAGATCACGGCAAACCGTTACTCGGCGGCGAAGGCGGCGTTCGATCGCAAGGAGTACGATTCGGCCGCGACGCAGTTCAGAGAGTTGATCACCCTCCTGGATGACCCGCAAATGAACGGCAAGCAGGCGGATATGAAGACGCTGGCCAAGGGGTTCCTCGATCTCGCGACGGCGGCGGCGACGCCGCCCCCCGAGCCAAAGCGGGCAGATCCGCCGCCGGCGCCGGCGCCAGTGGCCGGTCCCGTGGCGCCCAGGGCCGACAAAGTCTGGTCGCTGGAGGACCCTGGCGTGGTCGCGCCGGTCGCCGTGCGACAGGATGTGCCGCGGGTGCCGATCAACATCGCCCCGGTGGCGCGCGATCGCGGCCTGCTCGAGATCGTCATCGACGAGCAAGGGCGCGTGATGTCCATGACGATTCGCATGTCGGTGCACCCGGTCTACGATCCGCTGCTCCTCTCCTCGGCGCGAGACTGGCGCTACAAGCCGGCGACGGTTAACGGCACGCCGGTGAAGTTCCGCAAGGTCATCCAGATCACCGTCGATAGACGACGGCCGTAACCGCTGCTACACTGCCGGCTCCAATGCAGATGTGGCGGCAGTTCCTGAGTGCGGCGCTTCTGGCCGCAACCGCGGCGTGCGCACGAGATGCACGACCTGCCGAGCCGCCTCCGCCGCCTCGCCCCGACATCAACCTGCGGCCTGAGACCGTCACGATAGAAGCGCGAGTGCCCCGGCATGCGACGCTCGACGTCCTGCTGCGGGATCAGCAGCTGGTCGGTCCGGCGATCGACGCCGCGATTCAGGCGGCGCGATCGGTCTTCGATCCTCGTCAACTTCGGACCGATCGCCCCTACCGCCTCGTTCGCTCGCTCGATGGCATGTTGCGCGAGTTCGAATATCAGATCGACGCGGATCGCTTTCTCCGAATCGTGTCGCGCAGCAGGGAGCAGCCCGCGGTGCTCGATGCGGCGGTCATCCCGTACGAGAAGGAAACCACGGTGGTCTCGGTCCAGGCCCATATCGATGCCGATCATCCGTCGATGATCTCGGCGATTGAGGAAACCGGCGAGACCGTGCAGCTCGCGCTGGCGCTCGCCGGGATCTTCGGCGGGCAGATCGACTTCGAGAGCGATCTGCAGCGCGGCGATCACGTCGAAGTCCTGGTCGAAAAAACCAGCCATGACGGACAGTTCTCCGGTTACGGGGCGGTCGCGGGCGCGCGGTTCGTCACCGACGGGCGCGACCTTCGCGCGATCCGCTGGACCGATCCGGCAACCGGCCGCTCCGACTACTACGACGAGAACGGCCGCTCACTGAAGCGGTTCTTCCTGCGCACACCGCTGCGCTTCGAGCCCAGGGTTACGTCGGGCTTCTCACGCAACCGACTGCACCCGGTTTTTCGTACCTATCACGCGCACCTCGGAGTGGACTATGCGGCGCCGACCGGCGCTCCCGTGGTGGCCGTGGCCCACGGGGTCGTGGTGTCCGCCGGCTGGAGCGGCGGCGGCGGCAATATGGTGCGCCTGCGGCACGCCAACGGGTTCGAGACCTACTACCTCCATCTCTCGTCGATCGCCAAAGGCGTGCGCTCAGGCGCGCGCATCACCCAAGGGCAGCTGATCGGGAAGGTGGGGGCGACCGGCACCGCGACCGGGCCGCATCTCGATTACCGGCTGAAGAAGAACGGCGTGTTCGTGAACCCGATGACGGAACATCGGAAGCTGCCGCCCGGGGAGCCGATTCCCGCGGCGCAGCTCGCCGCCTTCCAGACCTACCGCGACGATACCCTGCGCGCGATTGAGCCGCTCGCCGCCGGCACTCCGCGCAACAAGCCCGACGCCGTCAGCGCCATCCGCGCCACATCCTCGCGCTAGTCGGGGGCAGGGGTACAATGTCCGGATGGCTTCGATCCATCCATTCCGGGCCTTGCGCCCGGCTCCGGATTCGGCGCCCGCCGTCTCGTCCGTCCCCTACGACGTCGTCAGTACCGAAGAAGCGCGCCAGATGGCCGCGGGCAACCCGCTGAGCTTTCTGCACGTGACCCGCTCCGAGATCGATCTTCCCGCGGGTACCGATCCGTATTCGGCGCAGGTGTACGAGAAGGCGCGTGCGAATCTCGCCGCGCTTCGCGCGCGCGCGCCGCTGGTGCTCGACGAGAGTCCGGCGCTTTACCTCTATCGCCTGCGCATGGGCGCGCACGAGCAGACCGGGATTGCCGGTTGCTTCTCGATCGACGAGTACGAATCGGACGTGATCAAGAAGCACGAGCGCACCCGGCGCGACAAGGAGGACGATCGCACGCGGCACATGCTCGAGCTGCGAGCGCAGACTGGCGTCGTGTTTCTGACCTACCGTGCCTCGCCGGGCATCGACGCGATCGTCCGCCAGGTTGGCGGCGGCGATCCGCTGTACGACTTCGACGCGCCAGACGGCGTACATCACACCATCTGGCGCACCGGTCTGGCGCAGACCGAGGCCGTCGTCTCGGGCTTCGCCGCCATTCCGGCGCTGTACATCGCGGATGGACATCATCGCGCGGCCTCCGCGGCGCGCGCGCGCGCAGAACTCGCGGGCCGGGCGGGGTCGACGAGCGATGGCGCGGACGCCAACACCTTCGTCGCCGTGGCCTTCCCCGACAACCAGATGCAGATCCTGCCCTACAACCGGACCGTGAAGGATCTCGCAGGCCGTACGGCCGAACAGTTCGTCACCGCGCTTCGCGAGCGGTTCCGTGTCTCGGACGGCCCGCCCACGCCGGCGACTCCCGGCGCCGTGTCGATGTACGTCGATGGACGGTGGTATTCGATTGACCTGACCGGCGCCCCTCCGGCCGACAACACCCGCGCGAGCGGGCTCGACGTGGCGCGGTTGCAGACGTCCATTCTCGAGCCCTTCCTCGGAATCGGCGACGTGCGCAGCGACAAGCGGATTGATTTTGTCGGCGGCGGGCGCGGCGTTTCCGCGCTCGCGCAAGCGGTCGATTCCGGCAAAGCGGCCGTGGCGTTCTCGATGTACCCGGTGACCGTGAACGATCTCATGGCGATCTCCGACACCGGCGGCATCATGCCGCCCAAATCGACGTGGTTCGAACCCAAGCTTCGCGACGGGCTGCTGATCCACCTGATATGAAGGTCCTGATTGCCGACAAGTTCGAGCCCAGCGGGATCGAGGGCCTGAAAGCCGCCGGCTGCGAGGTCGTGTACGAACCCGATCTGAAGGACGACCCCCTGGTGCACGCGATCGAAGCGACCGGGGCCAGCGTGCTGATCGTGAGAAGCACGAAGGTGACGAGCGCGATGCTCGACGCGGGGCGCCTCGCGCTGGTGGTGCGGGCGGGGGCCGGATACAACACCATTGATGTCGCCGGCGCGTCGCAGCGCGGCATCTATGTGTCGAATTGTCCCGGCAAGAATGCCATTGCGGTGGCGGAGCTTGCCTTTGCCCTGATCCTCGCGTTGGATCGTCGGGTGCCCGACAACGTCGCTGAGCTCAGAGGCGGGAAGTGGAACAAGAAGGAGTATGCGAAGGCCCACGGCCTGTACGGCAAGGTACTCGGCCTGCTCGGCGCCGGCAGCATCGCGCAGGAAATGATCCGGCGCGCGGCCGGTTTCGGGATGCCTGTCGTGCTGTGGAGCCGCCG
>Ga0070670_100001238_pt1 | contig 20301 bp, 19 predicted proteins | sample KBSS63metaG_FD_64665 | JGI IMG/M metagenome (GOLD analysis project Ga0070670, IMG submission 64665) | Switchgrass rhizosphere microbial communities from Kellogg Biological Station, Michigan, USA - KBS S6-3 metaG | ecosystem: Host-associated > Plants > Roots > Rhizosphere > Soil ... | reverse complement strand
CCGTCGCGGCGGCTGTTCGTGGAGTAGTAGCCAAGCAGGTAGTACTGGCTGTTCTCCTGCACGATGCGATCGAAGGCGGTGTTGAAGTCGTTGCGGTTGAGCACGGCGAAGCCGCCGGTATTGGCCGCCAGCACGCGGAGGCTGTCCTGCGACAACCGCAGCTCGTTCTGCAGCGACTGCAGGCCGGCGCCCTGCTCGGGGAACGTGGAGCTCTGGGTAATGAGGTCTTCCGAGCCCGTGGTCAGGCCGCGCGGATCGATGGCGTAGATGCTGACGTTGCCGCGCGACGCCGACGCAATGGCATCGTGGGTATCGAGCAGCACCGCCGACGCGGTGGAACCGGCCAGCCCCACGGCCTCGTTGATGTCGAAGTCCACGCCTTCGCCCACGAGCAGCAGCGCCTTGCGCCGGCCGCGCACGTTGGCCATGAACTCGGCCAGCTTACGCACCGTGCCCATGGCATTGCGCGCGTTGAAGCTGCGCTCCAACATGTCTTTGTCGTCGCCGACCTGCAGTCCACCCGTCTCCGGGCTCACGCGGACGCCTTCGAGCTTGTTGATCGTCGCCGACGGAAGCTTGCGGCCGACGAACTTGTCCACGGCCGCCATCAGCAGCCGCGGGTTGTTGGTGAAGTCCTGCGACCCGTTGCTGCGGCCAGTGAAAACGATCGCCGCCAGGTCGTTGGTGCCGAAGCTGCGCTCGAAGAAGCGCCGCATGGCGGCCTTGACGCGCGGCGTACGCGAGAACTCGGTGTGCACGTCGTCCAGGACGATCAGGTAGATGCGCCCCTCGGTGTGATCGTTGGTCTGGACGTCCTGTTCGACCGGCGCGGTGGCGAAGAGCGGGCGCTCCGCGCGCTCGATCGGGATGTTGACCAGTGAGAACGACGTCACTTTCTGCGGCTTGCCGTCCTCGATGACCTCGAACTCGTCGGCCTTCAGGTCGTTGACCGGATTGTTCTGCGCATCCACCACGTAGACGTCGGCTTCCACGTAGTCCACTTCGACGCGGAAGATGACCGGAGGCGTGGCCTCCTGCGGCGCGGCCGGCGCCGGGGCCGCGGCCTGTTGAGCCCAGAGCACGCCGGTGGAAAGGGCGGCGGCGGCAGCGACTGAGAGAACGAGGCGCTTGGTCATAAATGGTCGTCGCAGGGGCTGGCCCCGCGATTATAGGCAGACTTTCAGTGCCTTCACAGCGTCAGACCTCTATACTCTTCCGATGGCGCCGGTCTGAAGGCCGGCGTCTACAACCGACATGGCACTCGATGTCCCGGCCATCCAGCGCGCGCTCCGCGACAGCGGGCTCGACGGGTGGCTCCTCTACGATTTTCACGGCTCCAACCCGATTGCCACCCGACTGTCCGGCGTGGATCGGGGCGCCCACCTCACCACCCGGCGTTGGTACTACCTGATTCCCCGGGAGGGCGAACCGCGGGCCCTGGTGCACGCCATCGAACGGCACAATCTCGATCAGTTGCCGGGCCGGAAGACCGTCTACGGCCGACGTGAACAGCTGGAGAGCGGGCTCACCGACCTGTTGACCGGCGTCAAGCGGATCGCCATGGAGTACTCGCCGGAGTGCGCCATCCCCTACGTGTCGCGGGTGGACGCGGGCACCGCCGAGGCCATCGAGCGGCGCGGCGTGGAGATCGTCTCGTCGGGCGACCTCGTGCAGGCGTTCGAGGCCGTGTGGACGCCGGAACAGTTCGAGTCGCACCGCGTCGCATCGCAGGCGCTCTACCGGATCAAGGACCAGGCGTTTGCGGCCGCGGCCGCGGCGGTGCGGGCGGGCGCGCCGCTCACCGAGTACCAGCTGCAACAGCGGATGGTGGCGTGGTTTGCCCAGGAAGGGCTGGTGTCGGATTCAGCGCCGGTCGTCGCCGTGGGCCCCCATGCGGGCGACCCGCACTATCTGCCCACGGAGGCGAGCGCCACGGTCATCGGACCCGACGAGCTGCTGCTGCTCGACCTGTGGGGCAAACTGGCGCAGACCGGCGCGGTGTTTGCCGATATTACGTGGGTGGGATTCACCGGCCGCGAGATACCCGCTCCGATGGCCAAGGCGTTCGACGCCGCCGCCCGGGCGCGCGATGCCGCGGTGGATCTGGTACAGGCCGCCGCACGAGACGGGCGGGATTTGCGGGGGTGGGAAGTGGACCGGGCGGCCCGGACCGTGCTGGTGGCGGCGGGGTTCGAAGCCCAGGTGCTGCACCGCACCGGACACAGCCTGGGGGAAAGCGTCCACGGCAACGGGGCGCACCTCGATGATTTCGAGACTCACGACGACCGGCGACTGCTGCCCGGTACGGGATTCACGGTCGAGCCGGGCGTCTACCTGGCCGACTTCGGCGTTCGCACGGAAATCAACGTATTTCGCGGGGATCGCGAAGCGGTCGTGACCGGGCCGTGTCAGGACGCCATCCTGCCGCTGCTATCATGAGTCGGGGGGCGTGGAGGCTTTAATGCTGAACCGGAAGATCACGTTGCTGTATTCGCTGCCGATCGTGCTGATGTCGGTACTCGTCGGCATGATCATCGCGTCGCGACTCGACATCTCGCCGACGTCGAGCGCGCAGACGGTGGCGGCGCCGCCGATGAACAGCGCTCCGCTGACCGGGCCGCTCACGGCGTCCACCTTTCGCGACATCGCCAAGCTGGCGTCGCCCGCGGTGGTGAACATCCGCACCGAGTCGCGGCAGCGCACGCAGGACCTGTCCGACTTCTTCGGCGGGGGCGGCGGCGACCTCTTCGAACGGTTCTTCGGCACCCCGAACCCCCGCGGCGGCGGCCAGGGTGGTCAGGGCGGCGGCCAAGGCGGCGGGCAGGGCCGGCAGGCGCCCCGCGAGCGCGAGCAGGTGGTGCAGGCGGCCGGGACCGGGTTCATCATCGACAAGGCCGGTTTCATCCTCACCAACAATCACGTCGTGGAGGGCGCGACGAAGATTGCCGTGTCGCTCTACGGCGAGGACGACGACCAGGAATACGACGCGCGCGTGGTGGGGCGCGACCCGCTGACCGACAGTGCGCTCATCGAGCTCACCGAGAAGCCCAATCACACGCTGCCCGAGATCAAGTTCGGCGATTCGAGCCAGATGCAGCCGGGCGACTGGGTGATGGCGATCGGCAATCCCTTCGGCTACTCGCACACGGTGAGCGTCGGCGTGATCAGCGGCCTCGACCGTCCGTTCCAGGTGGCCAACCGCCGGCAGGCGCAGGTACTGCAGACCGACGCCGCCATCAACCCCGGCAACTCGGGCGGGCCGCTGCTCAACATCCGCGGCGAAGTGATCGGCATGAACACGGCGATCATCACCGACGGGCAGCGCCAGGGAAACATCGGAATCGGGTTCGCCATCCCCAGCAACACCGTCCGTGATCTGCTGCCGCAGCTGCGGACCGGCAAGATCACCCGCGGTCGCATCGGCGTGGAAATCAAGGCGGTGCCGCGCGAGGCGCTCGACGAGTTCGGCCTCAAGAGCCGCGACGGCGCGCTCGTCGGGGCGGTGTCGCCCGGCGGGGCCGCCGCCAAGGCCGGCATGGAGCCTGGCGACGTCATCCTGACCTACAACGGCAAAGCGGTGAAGAACAGCAACGACCTGGTGTCGATGGTCACGGCCACCCGGCCCGGTAGCGCCGTGCCGGTGCGCATCGTGCGCGACGGCAAGGAGCAGACGCTCACCGTCACCGTCGACGAGCTCGACCTCGAGTCCGAGCAGAGCAGCGCCCAGCAATCGCGTTCGCGCGGCGGACGTGGCGGCGCCGCCGAACCCGAGACGACGGCGGGCTTCGGGCTGACGCTGAACAACATCACGCCGGACATTGCGCGCCAGCTGCGGCTCGAGAGCTCGCGCGGCGCGGTGGTGGTAGACGTCGATCCGAACAGCCCCGCGGCGCGCGCCGGCCTCAGCGAGGGCGACGTGGTGCTGCGCGTCGGCCGGACGCCGGTGGCCAACGCCGCCGAGGCGAATCGCGAGCTCGCAAAGGTGCCCTCGCGCGGCACCGCGTTCCTGCGCGTGCTCCGCGACGGGCAGGAAACGTTCGTCACCGTCACCAAGGAGTAGGCTCGCCTCTCCATGCTCGAGCGCGAGGTCAAGATCAAATTCCCCGATCCTGACCGCGCTCGGGCTGCACTTGCCAGGATCGGGGCCGCGCCGCTGCGGTCCCGCCGGCTTCAGGACGACACCCTCTTCGACACCACGGACGGCGTGCTGCGCAACAAACGCGCCGTAGTGCGCTTGCGGCGCGAACCAGACCGCGCCTTCCTCACCTTCAAGGGGCCGGTGCAGCCCGGCACGATGAAGATCCGCGAAGAGCAGGAAACCGAGGTCGGCGACGCCGAGGTGCTGCGCCGCGTCCTGCGCGAGCTCGGCCTTCACGCTTGGTTCCGCTATCAGAAGTTTCGCGAAGAGTTCCAGGCACCGGGTGTGATCATCGCGCTCGACGAAACCCCGGTCGGCACCTATCTCGAAATCGAGGGGTCGGAGGAAGGCATCCTCACCGTAGCCGACGCGTTGGGCTGCTCGCAGGCCGACTTCATCCTCAACTCGTATCGCGGCCTCTTCACCGCGTTTGCCCAGACCCACCACATCACCGCCCGCGACATGCTGTTCGACGCCGCAGACGCCACCGGCGCATGATTCCGGCGCTGGTGCTGACGGCCGGCATGGCGACGCGCCTGCGGCCGCTCTCGCTCGTGCGCGCCAAAGCCGCACTGCCGGTGGCGGGGCAGCCGCTCGTGGCGCGCATCCTGCGGTGGCTGCGCGCCAACGGCATCACGGACGTCGTGCTGAACCTGCACCACGCCCCCGAAACGCTGACGCGCCTCCTCGGCGACGGTCAGGACCTCGGCCTGCGCGTGCGCTACTCGTGGGAGGCGCCGGTCCTCGGGTCGGCTGGCGGTCCGAAACGCGCGCTGCCCATCCTGGGGGCGTCGCGGTTCCTGATCGTCAATGGCGACACGCTCACGGACCTCGACCTCGCGCCGGTGCTCGCCCACCACGAGCGCTCCGGAGCGCTGGTGACGATGGCCGGGGTCCCCAACCGCGAACCGGACAAGTACAGCGGCCTGATTGCCGGGCCGGATGGCGCGTTGGCGGGCGTGGCGGCGCGCGGGTCGCAGCAGCCGTCGTATCACTTCTTCGGCGTTCAGGTGGCCGAGGCCGCCGCCTTCGCCCCCGTGCCGCCGGACACGCCGTACGAATCGGTGGCGGCGCTCTACCCGGCCTTGAACGCGGCGCGTGCGGGCAGCGTGCGCGTGTGGCCGGCGCAGGCCGAGTACCACGACATCGGCACGCCGTTCGACTACTACCAGACGTCGATGGTGTTGGCCGGACGCGAAGGCACACTACCGGCGGGGCGGTCGATCCTCTGGGACGACGTCGAGATCGGCGATGGCGCCGTCGTCGAGCGCTGCATCGTCACCGACGGCGCCAGGATTCCCGCCGGCTCGTCATGGACGGACCAGATCATCCGCCGGCTCGACGGCGAGCTCGCGCCAGGTGAACACGCCGTCGGCAGCCTGGCGGTATCCTCACTGGGCTGACGATGGAGCCGGAGGGCGCGGCCCGCCAAGAACGCGTGGCGCGCACAGGACGATGACAACCACAACGGCCGACGTCCATACGCGTATCGATCTGTTCCTGTCACAGTGCGGGCTGGCCCAGCGCGGCGCGTCGGTGGTGGCCCTCTCCGGCGACGCGTCGGATCGCCGCTACTTCCGCGTGCTGGTGCCGCAGGACGCGTCGCAGGTCCTGGCGGTGCATCCCGGCGGGATCGATTTCGAGCAGCTACCGTTCGTCAACGTGGCGGGGCTGCTGGCGTCGCTGCCGGTGCCGGTGCCGCGCATCCTCGCGCACTCGAACGAGCTCGGGATCATCGCGCTTCAAGACCTTGGCGACGTGACGCTGCAGGCGCATCTCGGCGCCGCCACGCCCGCCGAGCACGCCGCGCTCTATCGCGAGGCGGTGGGGCTCATCGCCACACTGCAGCGCCGCGGGGCGGCGCTGGCCAGCCCCGGCTACATTCCGTACGGCATCGCGTTCGACGTCGAGAAGCTCACCTGGGAGCTGAACTTCTTCCTCAAGCACTTCCTCGAGGCATATCGTGGCGCGACGTTCACCGACGCCGCGCGCGCGGCGCTGGCCGCGGAGTTCGCGGCCATCGCCGGCGAGCTCGCGTCGGAACCGCGCGTCCTGTGTCATCGCGACTACCACAGCCGCAACCTAATGCTCCACGACGGGCAGCTCTACATCATCGACTTCCAGGACGCACGCATGGGGCCCGATACCTATGACCTGGTGTCGCTGTTGCGCGACTCGTACGTGGACCTGACCGACTCGCAGGTGGACGAGCTCATCGCCTACTTCCTGGCGCTCCGCGGCCAGGGCGCCGGGGCCGGCGCCGGCGACGGCCAGCTGTTCCGCACCCGCTTCGACGTGATGGCGTTGCAACGCAACTTGAAAGCGCTCGGGACGTTCGGCTTCCAGGCCGCCACACGCGTCAACCCGGTCTACATTCAGTACATCCCACGCACGCTTGCCTACGTCCGTGCCAACCTCGAGCGTCATGCGCGCTTCGCCCGCCTGCGCGAACTGCTCGCCGACGTGCTGCCAGAGATCCGTCCGTCGTAGCAGGCTTCAGGCCTGCCGCGGTTGCGCGTTAAGATCGTCCTCACCGTGGGCGATCGGCGCTTCGGGCTCTCCACGCACCTCTTTCACGACCATCGGCTGACGCGCGACCACCTCGCGCTCGTGGCGCGCCACGGGTTCGACGCGGTGGAAGTGTTCGCCACCCGCACGCACTTCGACTACCGGGACGACGCCGCCGTGGCGCAGCTCGCGGAGTGGCTGCGGGACACCCGGCTCGAACTGCACTCGGTGCACGCGCCGATCGCCGAGGCGGTGCGACGGGGCGAGATGGTCGTGCCCTACTCCACGGCCTCCGGCGACCAGGCCCGCCGCGCCGTGGCAGTCGAGGAAGCCAAGGCGGCCCTCGCTCTCGCTTCCCGGATTCCGTTCCGTTACCTGGTGCTGCATCTGGGAGTACCCACGCGCACCAATCCACCCGCCAACGACAACCAGCCGGCGGCCGCACGCCGCAGCCTCGAGGAGATCGCCGAAGCCGCGCAGGCCGTGGGCGTGGGCGTGGCGGTGGAAGTGATTCCCAACCCGCTCTCAACGCCTGCCGCGCTCGTCCGGCTGATCGAAGACGACACCGAGGGGCTCGACGCCGGCATCTGCCTCGACTACGGGCACGCGCACTTGATGGGGGACGTGGGCGAAGCCATCGAAGAAGTCTCCGGACACCTGCTCACGACGCACGTGCACGACAACCGGCGCCGCGCCGACGACCACCTGCCGCCGTTCGGCGGCAGCATCGACTGGGATGTGGCGATGATGGAGACGCAGAAGATCGGCTATGACGGCGTGCTGATGTTCGAGGTGGCCGACACCGGCGACGCAGTCGCCGCGCTGCGGCGGTGCGCCGAGGCGCGCGAGCGCCTCGAAAGCACCTTCGTCACCTTCCCCCTCGACTAGCCCCGGGGTCATCGCGCCGGAGCGCCAACATGTTCCGCCGGGCTCCGGTTCGACGGCGCGGAAAATTTCTTCGCGCAGGTAGTCCCCACGACGTCTAGAAGGTCGCGTGGCCTGGGGTGCGCGGGAACGGGATCACGTCGCGGATGTTGGCCATCCCGGTCGCGTAGATGATGGTTCGCTCGAGGCCAAGACCGAACCCGGCGTGCGGCACGGTGCCGTATCGGCGCAGGTCGCGGTACCACCAGTAGGCTTTCGGATCGAGGCGCAGCTCCTCCAGACGGCGATCGAGACGATCGAGCCGCTCCTCGCGCTGCGAGCCGCCGATGATCTCGCCAATACCCGGCGCCAGCACGTCCATGGCCGCCACCGTCTTCCCGTCGTCGTTCATGCGCATGTAGAACGCTTTGATCTCCTTGGGGTAATTCATGACGACGACCGGGGCTTTCACGTGCGATTCGGTGAGCCAGCGTTCGTGTTCCGACTGGAGGTCCATCCCCCAGTGCACCGGGAACTCGAACGTCTTCCCGCTCTTCTCGAGAGCGGCGATCGCGTCGGTATACGTCATGCGCTCGAACGGGCTCTTCACAAAGGCTTCGACGCGCGCCAGGCAGCCCTTGTCGATCCGGTCCGCAAAGAACTTCAGGTCGTCGCCGCGCTCGTCGAGGAGCGCCGTGAGGATGTATTTGAGAAACGACTCCGCAAGGTCGGCGTCGGCGTGCAGATCGGCAAACGCAATCTCGGGCTCGACCATCCAGAACTCGGCGAGGTGGCGGCTCGTGTTGCTGTTCTCGGCGCGGAACGTCGGCCCGAAGGTGTAGACCTTCGACAGGGCGAGACAATAGGTCTCGACGTTGAGCTGTCCGCTGACGGTGAGGAAGGCTTCGCGGCCGAAGAAGTCGCGGCTGAAGTCGGTCCGTCCTTCTGGCGTGGCCGGGAGATTGGCGAGATCGAGCGTGCTGACGCGAAACATCTCACCGGCGCCTTCCGCATCGCTCGCCGTGATGATCGGCGTGTGCACCCAGAAGAATCCGCGCTCGTGAAAGTAGCGGTGGATGGCCATGCTGAGGCAGTGGCGGACCCGGGCGATGGCCCCGAGGGTGTTGGTACGCGGGCGCAGATGCGCCACTTCACGGAGATACTCGAACGACGCCCGTTTCGGCTGAATTGGATAGCCCTCGGGATCGTCTACCCACCCGACGACGTCAACGGCATCGGCCTGCACTTCGACGGACTGCCCCTGCCCCTGGCTCTGCACCAGGACGCCGGTGGCAATCACGGCGCACCCCGAGGTCAGCTTCTTGATCTCGCTCTCGTAGTTCGGCAGCTGCGCGGGAGCGACCACCTGGATCGGGTCGAAGCACGAGCCGTCGTGAACGTGGACGAACGACAGGCCCGCCTTGGAGTCGCGGCGGGTCCGAACCCAGCCGCGGACCGATACGCGACTTCCAACCGGCCGGCGTCCCTTGAGCAGCGAAGCGATATCGGGGTGATCAGCAGTGGACATGGCTCTGCGTATCCTAGATCCAACGCAGCCCGCTCACGGAGCTATGCCCGGTGCTCAATCACCCGCGCCGCGCGAGCGCCGCGAACACCAGCTGCAGCATGCCACGCGCGCCGACAATCCCGAGCGCCATCGACAGCACCATGATCAACGACATCGCGATGAAATCCATGCACGGTGTTGGAGCAAGAGCGGAGCCAATGCTGAAGGGTGGCATCACGATTGCTGTTACGTGATGCCAAGTTCGCTCGCGCCCGTTCAAGGGTGCGACACTTGACCCACCCCATGGTCGGGAGGCGAGAGCCTCCCGGCTGCCTTGTCTATTGCTCCCCGCCACACTCGAGCCGCTGGGGCCGAGTGCGCCGTAGCGGCACGGGCTCTGCAAATCCCGGGAGCGGCCGCGGAAAGAGTTCCAAACCGGCCCGTGTGTTCAGCGGACCATCCGGAATTTGTGCACACGGCGCCCGCGATTTTCGGCGACGTAGACGTTGCCGCGTGAGTCCACGGCAATGCCGTGCGCCTGGTTGAACTCGCCGGGAAACGTGCCGGCGCGGCCGAAGCTGCCGACGACGGTGCCGCTCTCCCGCTCGATGATCTCCACGCGCGAGTTGTTCTGGTTGATCACGAAGAGCAGGCGCTGATCCGGCGAGAAGGCGATCGCCACGGCCGACCCGCCGGTTTCGACGGGTTTGCCATCGCCGGGTGGCGTCACGGGCGTCCACGGCACGGCAATCGTCCGCTGGAGCCGGCCCACGGTGTCGTAGACCAGGATGCGCGAGCCGGTGCGGTCGCACACGTAGGCCAACCGATCGCGGGACATCGCCAGGCAGTGAACCGTGTCGGCCACCTCGGGCCGCCATTGGCGGAGGAACTTGCCGGCAGCATTCATCACGGCCACGCGGCGGTTGCCACCCGGGCTCTCGCCGTCCGCGACGTACACCTCACCGCTCTGCGGGTCGACGGCAATGCTCGAGGGCATGAAGAACACCGGCGCGTCCGAGTTCAGCGGCTTGCCCTTGGCGGTGCCGTCCGATGAGTCGACCGTGCTCTTGGTGCCGATCTGCCGCAGCAGCGTGCGGCCGTCGTGCGTGTACTGCTGCACCATACCCGACGGGCTACTCGCAATCCAGATGTTGGTGTCTGTGTCGACGTGGCACGAGTGGAGCCGTGGATCGAGCTTCGCCGGGTCGCCCCACGAATTGACCACCGCGCCGGCGGGATCGAACTCGATAATCGGCGGCGCGAGCCGCGCGGCGTTCAGGTCACCCTCGGCGACATCCTGCCGGTTGAGGATGAAGACGTGATCCTGGGCGTCCACGCATACGCCGCCGAGGCCACCCAGCACCCATTGGTTCGGGAGCGGCCTCGGCCACGTGAGATCGACGTCGTAGCGCACCGCGCGGCTTTGCGCGAACGCCACGCCGGCGAGCGTGAGCGACAGAGCTAGTCCCAGCGCAGCGAGGGGTCTAATCATGTCCTCGACGCGCCGGATGCTAGCACGCGCGCAGATCCGTCAGACGACGGTCCTGCGGCCGCTGATGATGCCGACGAGGAAGAGCACGATTGCCATCACCAGCAGCACATGCACGAAAGCGCCGACCGTGTAGGTGCCCACCACGCCGAGCAGCCACGCGACCAGAAGAATCAATGCCAGCACCATCAACATGACAACCTCCCGGGCTTTAAGCCCATCGAGCGACGGCGCCTATGCCGTCTGCCCCGCCTGCCCCTCGTAACAGCAAGACCCGGGCCCAATCCTCCTCAGCCGTGCCACGTGGTACGCTGATCAGCGATGAAGATCGGGATGGTGTCGCTCGGTTGCCCTAAAAATCTCGTCGATTCGGAAGTGATGTTGGGCTTGGCCCAGCAGGCGGGGCACGAGCTGACGCGGGAGCCGGAAGGCGCCGACGTGCTGGTGGTCAACACCTGCGCCTTCATCGACAAGGCCAAACAGGAGTCGGTGGACGCCATCCTCGAGATGGCCGAGTTCAAGAAGACCGGCAGCTGCAAGACGCTCGTCGTCGCCGGCTGCCTGGCGGAACGCTACCGCGACGAGCTCAAGGCGCAGATCCCAGAGATCGACCATATCCTCGGCACCGGCGACGTGCCCGCCATCGTCGAGGCCCTCGGAGGGCCGGCGGCCCCAGCGGCGCGATCCGGCGGGCTCATCCAGGTGCGTCGATCGCGTGATGAGGTTCTCCCCTCTCCGCCTTCTCTGCCTTCTCCGCCTTCTCCACCCTCCTTGCCCACATATCTCTATGACGCAGACACGCCCCGGCTGCTGGCAACGCCTCGGCACTATGCGTACATCAAGATCGCCGAGGGCTGCGACTACAAGTGCGGGTTCTGCATCATCCCCACGTTGCGCGGCCATTACCGCAGCCGGCCGCACGACTCGATCGTCCGGGAAGCCGAAGCGCTGGCGGCGCGCGGCGTGAAGGAGCTCCTGCTCATCTCGCAGGACACCACCTTCTACGGCATCGATCGCGGCGAGCGCGGCGCGCTGGCCCGCCTGCTGGGTGCGCTGCAGCGTGTAGACGGCATCGAGTGGATCCGGATGCTCTACCTCTACCCCACGACGATCGGCGACGACGTGCTCGACGCGATGGCGGCTCACGACAAAGTGTGCCGCTACGTCGATCTGCCGCTGCAGCACGCCTCCGACGCGGTGTTGAAGCGGATGAAGCGACCGGGCACGCGCGCCAGCTACGAAAAGCTGCTCGACCGCATCCGGACGCGGGTCCCGGACGTCGCCCTGCGCACCACGGTCATCGTCGGTTACCCCGGTGAAACGGCCGAGGACTTCGCCGAGCTGCAGGCCTTCGTCAAGAGCGTCGAGTTCGACCACCTGGGCGTCTTCACCTACTCGCACGAGGAAGGCACGAGCGCCCACGCGCTGGCCGATGACGTAGCGGCAGGCACGAAGGAGCGGCGCCGGTCCTCGCTCATGACGCTGCAGAAGAAAATCGTCGCGCGGGCCCATCGCGCCCGCGTGGGCCGGCAGGTGCGCCTCCTCGTGGACGGGCCGTCCACCGACCACGAGCTCGTCCTTCGCGCCCGGACGGCCGGCCAGGCCCCGGACATCGACCCGCTGGTCTACCTCACCGATTGCGACCCGTCGGAGGTGGCGGCCGGCCAGTTCCTCGAGGCCGAAATCGTGGCCAGCCGGGACTACGACCTGCTCGCGCGGCCTCTTTCTGTCCCCGTATCAGCGTGATACACTAGCGGGTCACCTAGGCTGGGAAAGAATCCTAGTGGGCTCGTAGCCCACTTTTTGTATTTCTGGGGTGTTTTTCGCCGCGCGCGGAGCGCGCCAGAAGATAGTGTGCAACCGCTGGACACGATTCGGGCGATTGCCGAGCGCGTCGCGCAGGCGCGGGGTCTGGAAGTGTGGGACATCCAGAGCCGTCGCGAGGCCACCGGGCACGTGGTGCGGGTGTTCATCGATCGGCCGGGTCCGGCGGCGACGCCGGACGAAAGCGTGAGCGTGGAGGACTGTGCGGAGGTCAATCGCGAATTGAGCACGATTCTCGACGTGGAAGACCCGCTGCCCTTCGCCTACACGCTCGAAATTTCGTCGCCGGGGCTGAACCGCCCGTTGCGGAGTGACGGCGATTACACGCGATTCGCCGGCCGGCTCGCCAAGGTCGTGGTGAGCCAGGCCGTGGACAACCAGAAGGCGTTCGAGGGCCGGCTGCGCGGGGTCGAAAACGACGCCGTGCTGCTCGAGGCGCCGAACGGACGGATGCACCGGCTGCCGCTCAAACTGATTACGCGCGGCCGCCTGGAAGTTGAGTTTTAAGGGCGTCGAGTTCCAAAAAGTTATGGCAAATCCGCTGCTCCAGACAATCGAAGCGCTCGCCAAGGAAAAGGGCATCGAGGCCGATCAGATCATCGCGGCCATCGAAGACGCAGTGCTCACTGCCTCACGGAAGTACTACAAGACGAACGAGAACCTGAAGACGCGGTTCAACACCGAGACCGGCCAGGTGGATCTCTTCGCCATCAAGCACATCGTGGCCGAAGTCACCAACGACGCCACGGAGATCTCGCTCACCGAAGCCCAGACGCTCTACGGCGAAGAAGCCGAAGTGGACATGGAGATCGAGTTCCCGAAGCGCACCGACGTGCTCGGGCGCATCGCGGCGCAGACGGCCAAGCAGGTCATCTTCCAGAAGGTGCGCGAGGCCGAGCGCGAGCACATCTACGCCGAATACACCGACCGCGTCGGCGAAGTGATCAACACGATGGTCAAGCGCTTCGAGAGCGGCGACCTGATCGTCGAGATCGGGCGCAACGAGGCGGTGCTGCCGCGCAAGGAGCAGTCGCGCGCCGAGAGCTACACCCCGGGCGAGCGCATCCGGGCGGTGATCAAGGGCGTGAACCGCGGCGCGAAGGGCCCGCAGATCGTGCTGTCGCGCACCGATCCGGCGCTCCTCATCAAGCTGTTCGAGCAGGAAGTGCCGGAGATCTACGACGGGACGGTGGTCATCCGCGGGGCGGTGCGCGAGGCGGGCGATCGCGCCAAGGTGGCCGTCTACTCGCGCGAGCGCGACGTCGACCCGGTGGGCGCGTGCGTCGGCATGAAGGGCACGCGCGTGCAGGCGATCATCCGCGAGCTGCGCGGCGAGAAGATCGACATCGTCGAGTGGTCGGAGGATGCCATCCAGTTCGTGATGAACGCGCTGAGCCCGGCCAAGGTGCAGCACGTGTCGATCGTGGACGACACCGACCGCGTGATGGAAGTCGTGGTCGAGGACAGCCAGCTCTCGCTCGCCATCGGCAAGAAAGGCCAGAACGTCCGCCTGGCCGCCAAGCTGACCGGCTGGCGGATCGACATCAAGAGCGACGAAGAAAAGCGGAAAGAAGTCGAGGCGCAGTTCGGTGCCCTCGAAGCGGGCGACGCGGGCGAGGCGGCGGCGTCCACCGACGCGCCCACCGACGAGACGTCCACCGACGCGGCGCCCAGCGACACGGCAGCCGGCGAAGAGCCGGCCGCAGGCACGGCCGACGCTGCCTCGGAGGGCGGCGACGGGCAGTAGACGAGTGAGGTTCCGCCACTCATGATGAGCCCGCGGCTCCGCCACACTCGTGACAGTGTCTATGTTGCCCCGCTCCGCGGGGCGTAGACGAAGAAGAAGGAAACGGATTGTCCACGGTCCGCATCTATAAAGTCGCCGAGCTGCTCGACACGTCGAGCCAGGAAGTGCTCGCCCTGCTGAAAAAAGAGCACGGCATCGAGCTCAAGAGCGCATCGAGCACTCTCGAAGAGGTCGTGGCCCGCTCGTTCGTCGAGCGGACGGCGCGGCAGCGCAACATCACGCTGCCGGGGGGCGACATGTTCGCCGAGCACGGAGCGCCCGTGAAGCCGGGAGCCAAGAAGGGTCCGGCGCTGAAGAAGCCGGCCGAGCCGCCGAAGCCGACGGCGCCGGTGCTGGGGCCGCCGCGCCTCGTCAAGACCATCAGGCCGGTTCAGGCGCCCGCGGAGGACACGCACGACGCGCCGCCGCTCGCGGCCGCGCCGGTCGAGGCACCTCCCGAGCCGCCGCCGTTCATTCCCGAACCGGTCGCCGAGGAACCGGAGGTCGTGCACGCGGCGCCCGAGCCGGTGGAGCCGGCCGCCGCCGCGCCGATCGAGGAGCCCGAACCGATCGAGGAACCGCCCGTCGAATCGCGGCCCCAGGCGGCCGCCAGCGTCGAGGCGCCGAGCCCGGCGGCCCCGCCGCAGCCCGCCGGCCGTTTCGTGCCGCCGACGCTGCGCCTGCGCATCGAAGAACCTGGCCGGATGCCGCAGCCGGCGCGGCCGACCACACCGGCCAAGCGGCCGGCGGTCACTCAGCCGCGCATCGTGCAGCCGCCGCCGGCCATGCCGCCCGTCGCATCGCGGCCGCCCGTAGCGGCCGGGACGGGACGCCCGGGCGTCGCGGCACGTCCGGGAGTGCCCGGTTCGCGCCCCGGTGGTTACACGACGCCCGGGCGGCCGACCACGCCCGGCATGCTCGGCGGGCCGCGGCCGCTGCCGTCACAGCCCATCCGACCCCAGCCTGGAGTGCCTCCGCGACCGGGGATGTATCCCAGCCGCCCCGGCGCGCCTGGCTCGCGCCCACCCTACCAGCCGGGACGCCCCATGGGGTCGCGGCCGTCGGGCGGCCGCCGCGAGCGTCCGTCGGCGCCGTCGATGCCGGTGGCGCCGGTCGCCCCGGTGGCCATCACACGCACCATCACGCTCGCCGAGGGCATGACGGTAAAGGATCTCGCGGACAAGCTCGACGTCCGCGTCAAGGACGTGCTCGCCAAGCTGTTGATGCGTCGCATGATGATGAACATCAACAGCACCGTCGACATGGAGACGGCCAAGGACCTGGCGCGCGAGTTCGGGGCCGACATCGAGATGCGGAGCTTCGAAGAGGAGCTCGTCTCGGCCGAGGGCGACGAGAGCAAGCCCGAGGACATGCAGGTGCGTGCGCCCGTCGTGACTGTCATGGGTCACGTCGACCACGGCAAGACCTCGCTCCTCGACGCCATTCGCGAGACCAAGGTGGCCGAGCGCGAGGCCGGCGGCATCACCCAGCACATCGGCGCCTACCACGTGGATGTGGGCGGCCGCAGCGTGGTGTTCCTCGACACGCCCGGTCACGAAGCGTTCACCCTGATGCGCGCCCGCGGCGCCAAGGTCACCGACGTCGTGGTGCTGGTGGTGGCGGCCGATGACGGCGTCATGCCGCAGACGCGCGAGGCAGCCGACCATGCGAAGGCGGCCGGCGTGCCGATCGTCGTGGCCATCAACAAGATCGACAAGCCGGGCGCCAATCCGGACAACGTCAAGCGCGAACTGGCCGAGATCGGCCTGCAGCCGGAAGACTGGGGCGGCACCGTGGTGACGGTGCCGGTCTCGGCCAAGAAGCGGCAGAACCTCGATCAGCTGCTCGAGATGATCCTGCTGTCGGCCGACATCCTCGAGCTGAAGGCCAACCCGAAGCGCAGCGCCTCGGGCACCGTGCTCGAAGCCAAGCTCGATCGCGGCCGCGGCCCGGTGGCCACCGTGCTCGTGCAGGACGGCACCCTGAACGTCGGCGACAACTTCATTGCCGGCTCAGTGGTCGGTAAAGTGCGCGCGCTCATCGACGATCGCGGCCGGTCGGTGAAAGCCGCCACGCCGGCCACGCCGGTCGAAGTGCTCGGCCTCACCAGCCTGCCCTCCCCCGGCGACTCGTTCCAGACCGTGGCCGACGCGGCCAAGGCCCGACAGATCGCGCAGTTCCGCCAGACGCAGGCCAAGGAACGCGCGCTGGGCGCGCGCGGCGGCCGGCTCACGCTCGAGTCGTTGCAGGAGAAGATCGCCGAAGGCGGCATGAAAGAGATGCCGATCATCGTCAAGTCGGACGTGCAGGGCTCGGCCGAAGTGCTGGCCGATACGCTCACCAAGCTGTCGGACGACAAGGTCAAGATCCGCATCATCAGCTCGGGCGTCGGCGCCATCAACGAGTCGGACGTGCTGCTGGCCTCGGCCTCGAACGCCATCATCATCGGCTTCAACGTGCGACCCGATCGCAACGCCGCCGCGGTGGTCGAGCGCGAAGAGGTGGACGTCCGTCTCCACTCGGTCATCTACGCGGTGACCGACGAGATCAAGAAGGCCATGGAAGGCATGCTCGAGCCGACCTTCAAGGAAGTGCGGCTGGGCGCTGCCGAGGTGCGCGAGGTTTTCAAGGTGCCGAAGATCGGCGCCATCGCCGGCTGCATGGTCACCGACGGCACCATCACCCGCAAGGGCGATGCCCGGGCGCGCCTGCTGCGCGACAACGTCGTGGTGCACGAAGGCAAGATTGCCGGCCTGCGGCGCTTCAAGGACGACGTCAGCGAGGTGAAGTCGGGCTTCGAGTGCGGTATCAGCCTCGAGAAATTCAACGACATCAAGGTCGGCGACATCATCGAGGTCGTCAGCCAGGAGCAGATCCCCGCGGCCACCGCCTAGTGATCTCCTATGCGCGTGGCCGTGCTGCACGTCGAGCTGTTCATCCCGCACGCGCTGTCGCTCAAGGACAAGCGGATGGTGCTGCGCCGCGTGAAGGATCGTCTGGGTAAGTTCAACGTGGCGGTGGCCGAAGTGGACCACCAGGACGTGTGGCAGCGGGCCGCGCTCGGCATCGTGGCCATCTCCACCACCGCCGCTCACGTGGAGCAGCAGCTCGCGGCCGCCGCCGACGAGATCGATCGGGTGGAACCGGGGCTCGTCACCCGCACTGAAGTGGAGTTTCTCGCCTAACTGGCTTCCATGGCTCAAGGTTTCCGACCACATCGCGTGGGCGATCAGATCCGTGAAGAGTTGAGCGCCATGCTCGCCCGCGGCGAGGTGCACGATCCGAAGATCGGGTTCATCACGCTGACCCGCGTCCAGGTGTCGCCGGACCTGCAGATCGCCCACGTCTACTACACGTCGCTCGGCGACGCCGCGGCGCGCAAGGACACCCAGAAAGCGCTCGACCGCGCCACGCCGTTCCTGCGGCGCCAGATCGGCAGCCGGGTCCACCTGCGGCGCGTGCCCGAGCTCGATTTCCGCTTCGACGAATCGATCGCACACCAGGACCGGATCGAGCAGATCCTGCAGGAGCTGCACCAGCAGCCAAAGCCGCCCGATGACGACGACGTCGACTGACGCCACCATCGCGCAGATCGCCGGCGCCATCCGCGCGCGGCGGCGATTCGTGGTGGTGTCGCACGCGCGCCCCGACGGCGACGCCATCGGCTCGCAGGTGGCCATGGCGCTGGCGCTGCGCGCCCTCGGCAAGGACGTGCGGATGGTGGCGCGCGATCCGGCGCCGCAGCAGATGCACGACTTCCCCGCCGTCGCCGACATCCAGCTCGTCGATCACCTCGACGACCTTGGCGACGCGGTGATCTTCATGGAGTGCGGCGATGTCGGGCGTCCGGGCGTGACCGGCCTGGACAAGGGGTTCGTCATCAACATCGACCACCATCCCGGCAACGCCATGTACGGGGCGATGAACTGCATCGACCTCACCGCCGCGGCGTGCGGCGAGATGGTGTTCGACCTCATCGACGCCCTCGGGGTGCCGGTCAGCGTCGAGATGGCCACGCACATCTACCTGGCCATCCTGACCGACACCGGCGGCTTTCACTACTCGCACATCTCGCCGCGCACGTTCGACATCTGCCGCCGCTGCGTCGAGGCCGGCCTGGACCCGACCGCGGTGTCGCGCGCGATCTACGACAACAACAACCTGGGTCGGGTGCGCATCTGGGGCGCGGTGCTGAACGACATGCGGCTCTCGCCCGACGGGCGCGTCGGCGCCCTGTCGATGGACCGGGCGCTGGCGGAGCGGTGCGGCGCCACCTACGACGACACCGAGGGGCTGATCAACTTCCCGCTCACGGTGAAGGAGATCCAGGCCGTCGTGTTCTTCAAGGAGAGCGGTCCCGGCGACTGGCGCATCAGCATGCGCTCGAAGGGCGACGTGAACGTCAACGCGATCGCCCGCGAGTTCGGCGGCGGCGGCCACACCAATGCGTCGGGCTGCGGCGCCACCGGCGATCTCGCGCACCTCGTCCCGCTTTTCGAAGCGAAACTGGTGGATGCCGTCAATCGGGCTCGTGCCTGAACCCACTCCGCCTACTCTGCCTACTCAGCCCACTCTGCCCTTGTGCGGCGTCCTGGTCGTCGACAAGCCGGGCGGCATGACGTCGCACGACGTCGTCGCCGTGGCACGACGCGCGCTCGGCGAGCCGAGCATCGGCCACACCGGCACGCTCGACCCGATGGCCACCGGCGTGCTGCCGCTGGCGATCGGCAAGGCGACGCGGCTGGTGCGCTTCCTGGCGGCCTCGGACAAGGACTACGACGCCGTCATCCGGTTCGGCCGCAGCACCAACACCTACGATGCGACCGGCGAGACCACGTCGGAGAGTCCGATGCGCCCGACGCGGACCGCCGTCGAGTTCGGCCTGCTCGCGTTGAGCGGGTCGTACGACCAGATGCCGCCGGCCTACTCCGCCAAGAAGGTGGATGGCCGGCGCGCCTACGCGATGGCGCGCCGCGACGAGCCCGTGGAGCTGAAAGCGGTGCCGGTGACCGTCTCGCGCGCCCTGCTGACCGCGCTCGACGACGACACCGCTCAAGTGTCGATCACCTCTTCGGCGGGTTTCTACGTCCGCTCGTTCGCGCACGAACTGGGCCGGATGCTCGGGTGTGGCGCGTGCCTCGAGGGGCTGCGCCGCACGCGCAGCGGCGAGTTCACGCTCGCGTCCGCCGTCGGGTTCGAACTGCTCGCGCAGAATGGCGGAGCGCCGCCGAGTCTGCTCCGGCAGGCGCTCGTGGAGCCGGCGGGGCTGCTGCCGGGCCTGCCGGCGGTGCAGGTGACGCCTGAAGGGCTGTCGTGGGTCTCTCACGGGCGCGATTTGGGCCCGTCTCAGTGGCGCCAGTCGGCGCGGAGCCCGAACATCGCGGGACCGGTCGACGGATGGGTGCGCCTCCTCGATGAGACGGGACGGCTCGTGGCGCTCGCCACGACGGATCGGGCCCGCGCCGTTTTGCATCCGTCAGTGGTACTGATTTAAGATAGTAAGTCTTTAGCAGAAGGCAATTTAGCTACATATACGGCGGCCTGGTGCGACTGGGCCGTGCGTGGAGGAATCAAGTGGCGTTTACCAAGGACCGCAAGACCGAGATCATCAGCACGTACCAGACCCACGACGGCGATACAGGCTCCCCGGAAGTCCAGGTCGCGCTTCTCACCGACCGGATCACCTATCTCACCGAACATTTCAAGACGCACGCGAAGGACCACCATTCGCGTCGTGGCCTGTTGAAGCTCGTCGGCGCGCGCCGGCGCCTGCTCGACTATCTCAAAAGCAAAGACTCAGCGCGCTACGCGGACCTGATCAAGCGCCTTGGGATTCGCAAGTAAGCGTTGGACTCAACTCCAACCCAAGGTATCGATATGCACAATGTGAATTTGCAGAGGCGCGAAGTCCGCGTCGGCTCCCGCACTCTCTCGATTGAAACCGGCAAGCTCGCCAAGCAGGCGCACGGCTCCGTCATCGTGCGCTCGGGCGACACCATGGTGCTCGTGGCGGCGTCCCGCGCCGCCAACCCGCGCGACGTCGACTTTCTCCCGCTGACGGTCGACTACCGCGAATATGCCTACGCTGCGGGACGCATCCCGGGCGGCTTCTTCAAGCGCGAGGGCAAGCCACCCGAAAAGGAAGTACTCACCAGCCGGCTGATCGACCGGCCGATCCGGCCGCT
>Ga0070670_100001237_pt1 | contig 20309 bp, 14 predicted proteins | sample KBSS63metaG_FD_64665 | JGI IMG/M metagenome (GOLD analysis project Ga0070670, IMG submission 64665) | Switchgrass rhizosphere microbial communities from Kellogg Biological Station, Michigan, USA - KBS S6-3 metaG | ecosystem: Host-associated > Plants > Roots > Rhizosphere > Soil ... | reverse complement strand
GTTTTGCCGAGATAATCGGCCAATGCGAGAAAGTTTCCCTGCGCCGCGCCCTTCCATTGGTTCATCAGGTGGAAACCCACCATCAATAAGAGATTGGCGACGGCTTCGTGAAAATTCGCGTCCTGATCGCCGAGGAAGATCTTTCCAATGGTGCTGCGTTCGGCATTGAGTTCGCGACGACGGCGAATGTATTGCTTCCACGCGCCGGCAAGCTGGTCGTCGTATCGGATCTCCAGCGGAGCCTGCATCCAGTTCTGAAAAATCCGTCGATTCTCGGCCGCTGTCCGGCGTTTGAGTTCACCGCGGGGAACATCTGCCGCACTGAGTCGTCCGTACTGTTCCTGAGTGGTGGACTGAATCCGGCGGCGCAACCCAAGGTATCGAAGATGACGCAGGGTGACGCCAAAGATATTCGGCTGCTCGGTTGGATTGTTCAGCAGCGAAAGCGGTGAATGCTGAAGCTTTCGCAGAGGCTGCGACGGATCCAGATAACGAAACACGCTCCGCCGGTAGTGTTCGAAAACTTCGGGAGTCAGCGCAACGTAACGTTCCGCAGACCACTCGACGACTTGAATGGCGCTGCCGATTGCGGCAATCAGGTTGGGCAGTTTGAATTCTTCGCCGGGAACGAAATCAATGACACCATCGAGCAGGCCGGCGTGACACAGTTCATAGCTGCTGACTCCGACATATTTTGCGCATTCCTGCCAGGAGAGGTCGTACTTCCGCGCGATTCCGGCAAGGCCGCGAGGCTGAATCGTGTTGAACACGCCATCGCGAACACACAGCAGAATGTTGGTGGTGGCCAGAGGAATGGCGCCGCCGCTGTATCCGTTACCCAGGATGATCCCGACGGTCGGGACTGGGATCTGAGCAAACTCAGCAATCAGGCGCGAAATGGAATGAGCCTGATTGTGACGGTTCGCCGTTTCGCCGGCATCGGCGCCGGGCGTGTCCATGAATGTGACGATGGGAATGGCGCGGCTGGCATATTCGCGAATGATTTCGACCGCGCGAAGATGATGCTCGGGCATCCAGACGCCGCTGTTCCGCTTGCGTTCCTGAGCGAGGATGCCGACGCGGCGCTGCACGCCATCGCTGAAATCCAGCACCATTTCGGCCGCATACAGCGGTCCCATGTCGACGTCGTTGAGGACCTGGCCGCCCAGGCGCCGAATGACCCAGCGTGCGCCGACTCGATTCGGGTCTTCCGAGGGGAGCACCGCAGCGGCGACATAGCTGTCGACGTCCAGTCTTTGCAGATCGCGCACCCGGCGCTCGATGGAGTCCGCGTTCAGGACTCCTCGAAGTGCAGCCTTGTCCGAGACAATCTGTTGCGGGAATCGGGCGTAGTCTCCGGCTTGTCGCTCCGCCAGTAAAAAAAGTGGATCCAGTGCGTTTGGTTTACTTCTCACGTTTATTGCCGCTAACCGAATTAGCGAACAGAAAGCTTATCAGATATTGGAGCTGATCCCTCCCCCGAAGGCAGGGTCGCCCGAAGGGAAGGGTGAGAGTACGATATGAAAACAGTTTAGTTTGGTACCCGGGAGCTGGTGCTTCGCACCACCCTCTGCCTTCCCAGTACGGGTACAATCTTTCCCTTATGAAGAGCCCGCTCAACTGGATGCTCCTGTTTGTACCCGTCGCCATTGTCGCAGAACTGATGCACGCGGACCCTCTCTACGTATTCATCGCGTCCGCTGCCGCGATTATTCCTCTCGCCGGCTGGATGGGGCGGGCAACCGAGTGGATGGCCGAGCATCTCGGACCCGGCATTGGAGGATTGCTCAATGCAACTTTCGGCAACGCCGCGGAACTGATTATTGCGATCATGGCGCTGCGAGCGGGTTTGCACGATGTGGTGAAGGCGTCCATCACCGGATCCATCATCGGAAACATTCTGTTCGTACTGGGGCTTGCCATCGTCGTCGGAGGCGCGAAGCGTTCCGAGCTGAAGTTCAATCGGACGGCCGCGTCGCTTGCGACCACGCTCCTGGCTCTGAGCGCCGTCGCACTCGTTGTACCCGCACTGTTTCATCGGATTTCGTCGAATGCCGGTGCTCCCGTGGAACAGACACTCAGTCTGGAGATTTCCATCGTCCTGGCCGTTACCTATATCTTGAGTCTGTTCTTTACACTGCACACCCACAAACATTTGTACGTTGGCCACGGAGACTCCGATTCGGATGCGGCCATCGGAATGCAGAAAGTCCCCCTCTGGAAATCCGGTTTGATTCTGCTCGCAGCCACGTCCATGGTTGCCGTCATGAGCGAGTTCCTTGTCGGAGCAGTGGAACATACGGCCGAGCGGCTTGGCATGTCAGATGTTTTCGTCGGCGTGTTCATCGTTGCGGTTGTGGGAAACGCGGCGGAGCACAGCACTGCGGTTCTCGTTGCGCTGAAGAACAAAATGGATCTTGCGGTAAACATCGCCGTGGGATCGAGTCTGCAGGTCGCGCTCCTGGTTGCGCCGACCCTGGTGTTTGTCAGCTACGCGTTCGGAAAGCCACTCGATCTTCTCTTTACAACATTCGAAATTGCCGCGATCGTGCTGTCCGTCGCGGTTGTCAATTTGATTGCATCCGATGGTGAGTCCAACTGGATGGAAGGCATATTGCTTCTCGCCGTCTATGCGATTCTCGGCCTCGCGTTCTATACGATGCCGGCGTGATCCCTACTGAACCTTCAGCGCTTTCAGGAGGGCGGCACTCAGAGCCGAATCCGAGATGGTGCTTAACCCAGGGTTGAGCGGATAGACATCCGGAGACTGAGGTTTTTCGGATGCGTTTCTCACGCGTCCTAAAGCGGCGTAGTAGTGAGCATCGGCGTCGGACTGGTTGGCGCTGCCAAAGAAGCTCGTTCCAAAACTCACCACGCGTCCGGTGCCTGCGAGGTTCTTAAAGTCGCTCCATTCCTTGAGGGCAGCAGCCCGCTGGGAGTTCGGCAGCATGAAGTACATGTAGCCCTTTTGAGGATTCGCCCTTGTCCGGTTCGTCGCAAAAGCACCCCACAACTGAATGCGCTGCGGGTTCCTGTCATCCGGTTCCAGAACAACGCGCTCGACGATTGTATAAATTCCGACCAGTTCGCTGGGAGCTGCAGCTGCGGGGACATGCAGTACGGCAAAAGCCATGATCAGGATCGATAGCGTGACAAGGACTTTCATCCGCACCTTCTCGTTTGGGGATGCTCGTTAGTTTTATAACAAGTGGAGCCGGAAGAACAGAAAATCAAATCTCCCTGTCGTTCTATTGGGCGTTGGGAATCATCTTCACGCTAACGGTGATCTTGTCGGATTCCTGGACTTTGATCCGCTGACTTTTAGACTCGTCACGTCTCAATAGGTCTGGGTCGAAGTATCCATAGGATTCGATGGATTCCCATGCAAAGACTTTGTAGTCCCCGGGAGGGACACCGCGAATCGTGAAGTGGCCGTTCGCGCCGCTGGTGACGGCTCGAAACAGTTCGAAGCGATCGCGGTGCGCATCCGGAACCAGCACGGCCTGGACTCCCTCAACGGGCTGTCCCTTGCCGTCCGTGATCGTTCCCTCGACCTCTGAGACACGTGGGCTGAGCACGACTTCCAGCATCTCCGTTGCTCCGGCTGAAATATTGATTGGCGTATTGAGCGCTTCGGCACCGCCAAATCGCACTTCCTTGATGTAGTAGTTCGCTTGACTTGGAGCCAGCGTGAATCTGTACTCGCCTGGCATCACTCCATTCACCAGGAAAGTTCCATCTGCAGCGATCGGAGTAACCATGGGTATTTGCGTTTCGCTGGTGATTACGCCATTTATCGATCGACGGAGTTGCACTCGAAGCGACGCGAGGCTTGCCGCCTGGGACGGACCATCCACGGTCAACTTACCCTTGATCGAGACTGCAGGTATGACATTGATCACAACGCCAGTGACGTCGGCATTTGTTACCGTGACCGGAGCGCGGCCGGTTGCAACGATTGTCGAACTGTACACTGCGCTAAAAATCTGCGTACCCGTGGCGGTCGCTATTCTTGGAACTCCGTCCGGAAGTGGTGCCCCGGGCCCCGAACTTACAACTTGATTGATTGTTGCCTGCACGTTGAGTGTACCCGGTGAAACGTTTCGCATTTCAAAATTGCCAGTGACCGCATCGTAGCTGGACCCGCTGGCGAAGGAGTCAGTCCCGCCCGCGAAGTTCCGATAGACGAGAGAAAGCTGGACGCTGGCCGGAGGTTTCCCGGTCGATGAGTCGATGACACGGCCGCTGACCCGGTACAGGGTTCGCTCGGAAACGATGAAGTCCGCGGTGACCGGTGTATCCGGTATCACTTCGATGGTGCTTGCTGCGGTCAGATCCGGAACGCCAGGGTAGAACGTCATGGTATAGGTTGCCGTTGGCGCGTTATCCGCCGTCGGCCGGCTGGTGACGGCGCCACCGCCACGTGGCCCAACGCTTGAACTCGTGCCTGCACTGAGGAAGTATTTTCCGGGAGCCACCCAGTACAACCGGTATTCGCCCCGGTCGTCCGTGCGCGAAGTCGCAACGATTTGCGTGACGCGCTGGCCCGAAACGTTGAAGGTCGCCCTCAGGAGTTGAACTGGAACATCGACGGCAGGCTTGCCAGCCTGGTTTCGGACCAACCCCGAAATTGTCGATGTCGGGGTCATGCGAATCATAAGCTCCTTGACCGATTGGCCAGCAGTCAGAGTAATCACAGAACCTGAAAGCCCAGGCAATCTCGCTCCGTATTCCTGGCGGACATATCCGCCAGCCACCACGGAAATCCGATACGATCCGGCATTCAGATTTTCGATGTTGAACCGGCCCTGGGCATCCGTCGCGGGCAGGGGATTTGGCGCAGAGATCTGCGTTCCGGCTCGAAACCCCTCTGCGAAGGCCTGTTCATCGGTAATGATCTCGCCCGTTCTTCTTGTAAAATCCGCGACGACTCCTGCTGAAGTTACTGTCAGCTGAGCGCCGGCAAGGGGTTCTCCCGTGCCCGCACTCACGACGATTCCTTCAATACGAGCCTTCGCCTGGGGATTTTGAACTACAGTCTGTTGTGCCGAAATCTCGGGTGATGGGGCCAGAGACGCCAGGGTCGCGGCAAGCATCGCCGTCGGAGTCGGAGGCTGAACCTCAACCTCGGGACTCAGGAGCGTTGGAGTGCCAGCCGGAGTTCCATGAACCGTCATGGATTGGGCTTCGATCGTCCTTGTCTGCCATGCCACGGCGGCCAGCACCGTCAACACAAACATCGCCGCCATCGCAGCTTCGCGCCAGTCGCGGCCTTCGGGAGTCCATCCGAATATTCGACGCACGCGTGCTTTTAGACTTCCCCGAGCTGCCGCCATCGCCATTTCCGGAACATTCGAACGGCTGCGCTCCAGTTCTACGAGCGCCTTGGCGTATACGGCCGGATCTCCGCAGGCCGCCACTGCCAGGTCATCGCAAACGTGTTCGCGTTCCATTCGAATCCGGCGTGACAGCCACCACACGGCCGGGTGATAGAAGAGCAACGATTCCACACACTGTTGAAGCACGTTGACTAAAAAATCATGTCGGCGTATGTGCGCCAGTTCATGCGCCAGCACCGCCTGTAACTGCGCAGGATCCAATCCGGTGACGGCCGTGATCGGGAGAAGCACGACCGGTTTTAGCCAGCCAATTGCGGCCGGCCCGTCGATGCGCTCGCTGATCAGAAGATTTACCGGTCGCACGAACGCCATGCGCGCCATCATGCAGGCGAGCATCTGTTTCACGGATTCCGGAACCGAATCGGATGCGGTTTGCAGCAATCGGCGCGTCAATCGCCATCCCACCAGGATACGAACCGAGCTCACCACGACTCCCACGATCCAAAGAGCCACGACCCAGGTTGTCCACTGAGGGTTGTGTGCGGGAAGCACGATTGCCGCTGCGGTCCGAGAGAGTACAGCCGGATCCAGAATTGCGGCCGTACGCAGCATTGTCCCACGCAATATCGATCCGGCCTGCGCATAGAAGACAAACGTCACCGCCGGTGCCGCGATCATGATCAACAACGCGGAGACTCCAACGGCATACCTTAGTTGTGCGGAGCGCCGCGAAAGAAGTCTCAAGGCTCCCGCCGTGATTGCCGCGATGAGAGCGCCCTGCCAGAGGAAATGCACCAGCGTCCAGCCGGCACGGTTCGCAAGTTGGGGAACAACGAAGGGGTGCATCATCGTCTGGTTCCTTTCTGGGACTTCTGGCTTTTTGTTCCTTTTTCAAAATCGTCGATCATTTGACGCAGCTCCGCGAGATCCTTTTTCGAGACGTTCTTCGCGCCAAGAGCCTCCATAAGCATTCCCCGAGCCGATCCGCCGAATACGCGATCGATCAGATGCGTCGTCATCTGACGTTGCACCTGATTGCGGGGAACTGCGGCGCGATACACATGAGACCGCTCCGACTCATCCCGCACAACGAGCCCTTTCTCGGTCATGACCTGAAGCTGCTTCAACGTGGTGGTGTATTGCGCCTGTTTGGTTCGTGTCAGGTGTTCGTGAATCTGCCGGACGGTCGCAGGCTCGAGCTGCCAGAGCACATTCAAAATTTCCATCTCGGCATCCGTTGGTTTCGGCAAATCAGCCTGTGAAGTTTTCATGTACGAGGACAGTACTACGATAGTTATCGTATGTCAAGAACCGTGTAGTTTTCTTCTCTGTTCAAACCACGGCATCGGGGCGCGAGGCGCCCATAGTGCGGAGCGCCTCGCCGAAGCAGACTATCTATTCGCAGCCTGATGCAAGGCGAACGCGGCGCCCTGCGGATCCATCATTTGCGCCATGCGGCCACCGGGGACTTCCATGGGACCGTTCAAGACGGTTGCTCCCTCTTTCTTCGCACGATTCATTGCCGCGTCGAGGTCGGAGATCTCGGTGTAGTACATCCAGCAGGGAGGCATGGGCGCACCGTTCGGTATGGTCATCATGCCTCCCATCTGCCGTTCTCCGAGACCGAAAATGCGGTAGGTTCCCATCGGTCCCATGTCCATATCGTTGATCACTTTCCACCCGAAGAGCTGTGAATAGAAGTTGAAAGCCGCTGTGTAATCGCTGGTCATGAGTTCATTCCAGCAAAACTCACCGACCTTCGTCGAGTCGTGGAGATCCATCGGGGCTGTTGGCGTGAAGACCGACAGGACGGCCCCCTGAGGATCGGCGATAATCGAAAAGCGCCCGACCGTCGGAATATCGGTGGGCTCTTTTAGAATTTTTCCGCCGAGCTTCTTCGCGAGCTCCACTGTGCCGTCGACGTTCTCGACCTGCACGTGCGCCATCCAGTTTGGCGGGGAGCCCATCTTCGCGGCTTCGTCGGGAAGAGCCATGACACCGCCCAGCGGTCCCTGACTTCCAACCCACATGACATAGTCCCCACCCATTGCGAATTTCTCGGTCTTCCAGCCAATGACATCGGTGTAAAAGGCAACTGCCGCCTTTGTGTCTTTGGCCAGATATTCGTACCAAACGAAACGACCGTTATTCATATTGTTGCTGGTCATTGCCTTCCTCCTTAGTTGCGCTTGCATCACTGTGACAAACGCCAGGATGGCCAGCAAATGAATATTTCCCTAACTTGCCTGTGCATATTTACGTCATCCGAGTGACGGAATTTGTTAAGGCCGGTTACCACATTCAAGCCAAGTCCGTCATATGCGGGCTTTCCGGAAAGGACGACGGATTGCCTTTATGATTCTGACCAGGGAAGCTGGTGAACAGGCTGGATGCCACGGTTATCCTCGCACCGCAGGATGTGGAGCGGGGATACTCCGATACGAAATGAGTTTGGATCCCATGAAACAGGCAGTTCGAAACGCAAAGAAACAGACCCAGACGCGCCGTTCCAAGCCCGTTATCCGACTGGAGCCGGGATTACAGAACCTCGACCAAATCCTGATTGCGCAAGGCATCTTGACGCAGACCAGCGACAAATATGCCGTTGCCATGGCTCTGGGCCTGGCCGATCGAAAAAAGGCGACAGACTTCATTTTCGAAGTACCACCTTCTCGCTGAGTTTCCTACCCGATAAAACAACGAGACATTCGGATTCTTTCGCAGATTTGCGCCGCAAGAAAAGGACTGGAGTCACTGCTCCGATTCGAAATAGAGCGCGAGCCTGCAATCTGTCGTAAGATGGCGACCGATAACTTTGATCGGAGGGATTCCAAGAATGAAACGACACGTCCTGACAATCATCGCCTGCCTGTCCTTCGGAGTATTTGCTCCCCTGTACGCGCAGGACGTCACGATCACCAATGCACGCATTGTCGTTGCCAATGGCAGCGTTATCGAACGTGGATCGATTGTCGTGCGCGCCGGCAAAATCGTGTCCGCGGCGCCGGGAACTCCTGCCGCAACCGCCGGAACGGTTATCGATGCCAAAGGCATGTCGGCCATGCCGGGATTCATCGATGCGCATCGGCATATCAATACCGGCCCCAATGAGAAAGCGCAGATGCAGGCATTTCTCGAAGCGGGCTACACGACAATTCTCTCCGGCGGCGGCCCAGCCGAAGGAAACATCACGCTAAGGGATCACATCGACGGCGGCCAGATCAACGGACCGCGAATCATTCCATCCGGCTCACTGAGACTGGCCAACAACACGCCTGAAAATGCACGCGCCGAAATCCGGAAGATGGCGGAGATGGGCATCAAGTTTACCGGAGAGATTTCTCTCACGCCCATCCCGGGCCCGAGTGAGAAGGAACTGGAAATACTCAGAGCCGTTGTCGATGAAGCAAAGAAGGTTGGAGTTATGGTGCAGGTCCACGCCGTCAGTACCAAAGCCATGGTAGCCGCCGTAGATGCCGGCGTGCCGCTGCTTGTGCATCTGCCCAACAAAGACTTCATGAGCAAGGAAGACGCGAAGAAGCTGGCCGCGTCGGGCACGAAGATCCTCGGAACCGTCGGATTCGGCACGCCCGTATTCGGCGTATTTGCCGACGACAACCAGGCGCGATTCCGTGACGGACGTCCATGGCCCGATTCCATCGTCGATGGAGTTCGCCTCGGAGAGGAAGCCGGCTACATGCCCGTCAATGCCCGCACCGCATGGGATGCGGGCGCCATTCTCGGCTATTGCACCGACACCACGTACGAACCGCTGGCCGGCCTGGATCACGAACTGAAGACCATCAATCCGATGTTCTCCATGAAAGACATCATCAAGATGATGGGGCCGAACACCGCGTCGTACATTCAAATGGGCGATCAGCTTGGAACGCTCGAGCCCGGTAAAATCGCAGACATCATTCTATTGGATGGCAATCCGCTGGAAGGCTACTGGAATATGCTGAAGACGAAAGTTGTGGTTAAAGGCGGACGCGTCGTCGTCGACAAGAGGTAGCGAGCAGGGAAGCCGCGAAATTGTCGGACTACCACGCCGCAATAGCATGGCAACTCGGCTGCCAATCGCTTGCAGGTGTCTGCTGCCCACCGAGTGCGGAACTGTAGGCGCGGTCTGCGACCGCGCACGGTGCCTAGAGGGCTCAGACAGAATCATCTGCAGCCGATTTGCAAACGCCGGCATGGCCGAAACGCTGTGCTATATTGTTGCCGCTTCCAATGATTACCGAGCCTTCAATTGCAATTCATGCGATGGACACCGTTGTTGAGGACGTACTCGCCACAACGTCCTTCATCGATATCCACACGCACTTGTTCTCCCCCTCGTTGGGCAGTCTCGGCCTCTGGGGTATCGATGAACTCCTCACCTATCATTATCTCGAAGCCGAACTGTTCCGTTTTTCGCCGGTCTCTCCGGAGCACTACTGGACACTGACAAAGACGCAGCGCGCCGATCTGGTATGGAAGACGCTGTTTGTCGACAACACGCCACTTTCGGAAGCAGCGCGCGGCGTTATCGCTGTGCTCAACGCTTTGAAGTTGGATGCCGCGTCGAAAACTCTCGAGCCGCTGCGCGAATATTTTCGCTCCCGGAAAATTGAGGAGTACATACCCCACGTGTTCCGCCTCGCCGGAATCACGCATGCGGTCATGACCAACGATCCCCTCGATTCGGAAGAAGCGGGAATGTGGATGCGCGGCATTGAGCAGGATCCGCAGTTTCCGGCCGTGTTGCGCATCGATCGAATTCTTAATCAATGGTCTTCGCACTGCACCGTGCTTGCGGCGCAGGGATATGCCGTGGATGTCGATGGCAGCGGCGCATCCATGAAAGAAGTGCGACGGTTTCTTGCAGGCTGGGTTGCCCGGATGAAGCCGGTATATATGGCCGTCTCGCTCGAAGACACCTTCCTGTTTCCAGCCGATGACGTTCGTACCCGTCTTTTCCGAGAAGCCGTTCTTCCCACGTGCCGGGAATTCCATCTGCCAATGTCATTGATGATCGGCGTGCGCCGCCAGATCAATCCTGCATTACGTCTTGCCGGCGACGGGGTTGGACGCGCGGATATGCACGCCGTGGAGAATCTGGCGCTCCAGTTTCCCGATAATCGATTCCTCATCAGCATGCTGAGCCGCGAAAACCAACATGAGCTCTGCGTCATCGCGCGCAAGTTTCGAAACCTGCTGCCGTTCGGCTGCTGGTGGTTTTTGAACAACACATCGATCGTGGAGGAAATGACGCGTGAGCGGCTGGAAATGCTGGGCACGAGCTTCATTCCGCAACACTCCGATGCGCGCATACTGGAGCAGGTCATCTACAAGTGGCGCAATACGCGGCGGACCGTCGCACCGATTCTCGCGCAGTCCTACAAACTGCTCGCCGCTGATGGCCGAAACGTCACGCGTGACGACATTCAGCGTGACGTGAATCGACTGTTCCGTACCAATTTTGAAAACTGGATCCGGCGTGGCGATTGAGACGTTACCGCAACGCGGCCTGGAGCGCGCATCCAGCCCAACCAGTAATGTCCGCTGGCTGATCTGCGGACTCCTGTTTTTCGCAACCACCGTCAATTACGTCGATCGTCAGGTCCTCAGCATTCTGAAGCCGACTTTGCAAACCGAATTCGGCTGGAATGAGACCGACTACGGCTGGATCGTTTTTGGGTTTCAATTTGCCTACGCGCTGATCATGCCGATTGCAGGCCGTGTCATCGATCGTATCGGCACGCGGTTGGGATACACCATTGCGGTTGTGGCGTGGAGCCTGGCATCGGTCAGCCATGCGCTGGCTTCCGGCTTCTGGTCGTTCAGCGTGGCGCGTTTCGCACTGGGGGCCGGCGAGGCCGCGAATTTTCCAACGGCCATCCGCACTGTCGCCGACTGGTTTCCGCAGAAGGAACGATCCTTCGCGACAGGAATCTTCAACAGCGGATCCAACGTGGGTGTCATTGTCGCTGCGCTGTCGGTCCCCATTCTCACACTCCACTTCGGCTGGCGTGCCGCATTTCTGGTGACAGGCGGACTGGGTCTTCTCTGGGTCATCCCCTGGCTGCTCTGGTTTCGGAAGCCCGCGGATCATCCGTGGATTTCGAAGTCCGAACTGGCGCATATCCAGTCCGGTGGACCGCCGGAGGCCATCACGAAGGTTCCTGTCGGCGAGATCCTGAAATACGGCGCGGCAAGAGCCTTCATTATCGGGAAGTTCATGACCGACGGAGTGTGGTGGTTTTATCTGACGTGGATTCCAGGGTTCTTCAACACCATCTATCACGTGAATCTCACCAATATCGGTTTGCCGCTGATCGTCATCTACCTTATGGCCGATGTCGGATCCGTGGGGGGCGGCTGGTTGTTCGCCGGCATGGTGTCCCGAGGATGGACACCGAACCGTTCGCGCAAAGTGGCGATGCTGATTTGTGCCGCGATGGCGGTTCCGGTCATGTATGTGTACTACGTCAAATCCATCTGGCCCGCCGTCATTCTGATCGGACTGGCCGCGGCAGCGCATCAGGGCTGGTCTGCAAATCTATTTACAATGGCGTCCGACGCATTTCCGCGACGCACCGTGGGTTCCGTGGTCGGCATCGGTGGACTGGCGGGAGCCATCGGTGGAATGATCGTTCAGCCGGCCGTTGGCGCGTGGCTCGATTTTTCGGGCAAGTCCTATGGCCCGATTTTCGTCATCGCGGGATCCATGTATCTCGTCGCGCTGTTGCTGATTCACTGGATGGTTCCAAACCTTGAACTTTTGAATCTCGGAGAAAACGAATGAGTCTGAATTCTGTTTTGAAGAAAGCCGCCATTGCAGTTGCGCTTCTCGCGCTGGCCGGCTGTGGTGATTCCGCCAATAAGACGGAAACAAAAAAGGTAAAGCTGGCATTCGTCACCAATACGCCGGCGGATTTCTGGACCATGGCGCGAAAGGGGACCGAAACGGCCGACAAGGAACTCGAGAACGTCGACGTCGAATTTCAGATTGCAGACGGGACCGCCGCCGATCAGCGCCGGATTGTCGACGATCTTCTGACAAAAGGAGTCACCGGAATCGCCATCAGCCCGGTCGATCCGGCAAACCAGACACAGATGATCAATGAGATTGCGCAGAAGGGAGTCGTCATCACCCAGGACAGCGACGCGCCGGACAGCAATCGCATGGCATACATTGGAACGGACAACATTGCCGCAGGCAAGCAGGCCGGCGCGCTGATCAAAGAGGCTTTGCCCAACGGCGGAAAGATCATGATCTTCGTCGGCAAAATCGACGCGCAGAACGCGAAAGAACGCTATGAGGGAATCAAGCAGACGATCGCCGGTACGAAAATACAGATCCTGGATGTGAAGACCGACGATGCCGACCAGGTTCGCGCCAAAGCCAACGCCGCGGACACCATCGTGAAATATCCCGATGTCGCGGCGTTGATCGGACTCTGGGGCTACAACGGACCCGCCATCGTCAGCGCACTCAAGGAAGCGAAAAAGCTGGGCCAGATCCAGGTGGTTTGTTTCGATGATGATCCGCAGACTGTCGCCGGCGTGATGGACGGCTCGGTCTATGGAACCATCGTGCAACAGCCGTACGAGTTTGGTTACCAGGCGATCAAGCTGATGAACAGCATTCTCGCTGGTGACAAGAGCGGAATTCCGGCGAACAAGCAACGCATCATCCCGACGCTGGCCGTCACCAAGGCGAATGTGAACGATTACTCGGACCGGATCAGCAAGCTAAAAGGCGGCAGCTGAGCAAAAGGACGGAGGGAACTGAACGGGGAATTAGTCATTCGCCCTTAATGACGAATGACTAATTCCCCGTTCCCCGATTTGATGATGCACGCGCTCCAAATGTCGGGAATATCGAAACGCTTTCCAGGCGTAACGGCTTTGGACTCCGTGAGCCTCGATGTTGCGCGCGGCGAAGTCGTCGCGCTCGTCGGTGAAAACGGCGCGGGCAAATCCACCTTGATGAAGATCCTCGCCGGGATTCACCAGCCCGATTCCGGGACGATCCGGATCAACGGTGAGCCCGTCGCCATCCGTTCCCCGCGGGAGTCTGCCAGTCACGGCATCGGCATCATTCACCAGGAACTGGAGGTCATCGATTCGCTCGACATCGCCGGCAACGTTTTTCTCGGGCGGGAACCCACGCGCGGACCTCTTCGATTCATCGATCGCGAAAAGATCGACGCGGACACGATCGCCGTTCTGGCTCGCCTCAATTTGAGGCTTTCGCCGCGAACCCTGGTTCGTGACCTGTCTACGGCTCATCAACAGATGGTGGAGATTGCCCGGGCTATATCGTTGAATGCCGGCATCCTCATCATGGATGAGCCCACTTCCAGCCTCACACTCACCGAGACCGAGCAACTGTTCCGCGTCGTGAAGGACCTGCGGGGAGCGGGGGTGAGCATCATCTATATATCGCACCGCCTGAGCGAGGTTCAGGAACTCGCGGACCACGTTGTGGTCTTGCGCGACGGAAGAAACGCCGGAACTCTGGAGCGCGATCAAATTCACCATGATGCGCTGGTTCAGATGATGGTGGGCCGGGACCTGAACAGTTTTTACACGCCCCGTCAATCACCGGCTGGCCCATCCAGCGAAACGGACTGCTTCGAAGTGAAGCAAATGCGAACTCGCCGATACCCGAACAGCGAAGTTTCTTTCGCCGTGCGGCGTGGAGAAATTCTGGGTCTTGCCGGCCTTGTGGGAGCGGGTCGATCGGAACTGGCGGCCGCAATCTTTGGTGTGGAACCTCCACTGTCGGGAACTGTTCGGATCCATGGAGTAGAAGTGGGAATCCAATCGCCGCGCGAGGCGATCCGAAGCGGGATCTACCTCATTCCCGAAGACCGCCGAAGTTTCGGTTTGATCACGGCGATGACGGTTCGCGAGAACATCACATTGCCGGCGCTGGCGCAATACTCCTCATCGGGATTCATTGTGAGATCCGCCGAAGAAGCCGTCGCCCAAAAAATGTGCGCCGAACTGAAGATCAAAACACCGTCTGTTGAGGTCGCCGCTTCAAATCTCAGCGGCGGCAATCAGCAGAAAGTCGTACTGGCCAAATGGTTGTCGCTGGATCCGAAGGTGATTCTATTCGATGAGCCGACGCGAGGGATTGACGTGGGCGCGAAGGCGGAAATTTATCAACTGATGCGCAGGCTTGCCGATCAGGGTGTGGCGATACTGATGATCAGCAGCGACATGGAAGAGATTCTTGGCAACAGCGATCGTGTCGCCGTCATGCACGAGGGCCGAATCAGCGGCATTCTCGACCGGCCGGAGTGCAGCCAGGAAGCCATCATGCGACTGGCGGTGGCGTAGCACATGCGTCGCAAGGAACTCAGTATCCTGATTCTGCTGCTCGTCCTTTGCGCGATTGTCGCCTTCATGAATCCGCAGTTTCTGAGTTCCGCAAATATACAAAACACCAGCCGCCTGATTGGAACCTACGGCATCTTCAGCATCGGCGTTGGAATCGTTGTGATCACCGGCGGTATCGATCTATCCGTCGGTTCGATGTTTGCGCTACTGGGCGTTCTGCTTTCGATGATGCTCACGGAATGGCACTGGCCGGCCGTGCTCGTGGTCGTCGTCATTCTCGCCCTCGGTGCCGGCCTGGGATGGATACACGGACTGCTCATCACGCGACTGCGCCTGCAGCCCTTTATCGTCACGTTGTGTGGCTTGCTTCTTTACCGGGGCCTCGCGCGTTACATCGCGGCAGACAGCAGCAAGGGATTCGGAAGCGGCAAGGGATTTCAATGGTTGAGAGACCTCGCGACAGGCAGCCTGTTTGGTGTGCCCATGCCATTCGTGTTGATGATCATTGTTGGTCTGGTGATGTGGATGATGCTGCACCGTTCTGTCTACGGCCGTCATCTGTTTGCCGTCGGACGGAATGAAGAGGCGGCGCGCTATTCCGGTATCCGGTCGCGCAATGTCATTGCCGGAGCCTACGTGATTTCGGGCGGGCTGGCCGGAGTGGCGTCCATCCTGATCGCGTTTTATACGAATTCGGTTTCGCCGTCATCGCATGGAAATTTTTACGAACTCTATGCGATTGCAGCTGCCGTGCTGGGCGGCTGCAGCCTGAGGGGCGGGGAAGGATCCATCCTTGGAATCGTGATCGGAACCGCGCTGCTGCAGGTGCTTCGAAATCTGGTCAATCTGCTGGATATCCCCGGTTCCCTGGACTTCGCCGTGATGGGCGCCGTTATCCTGATTGGCGTTATCGCGGATCAGATCCTGACGTCGCGAAAGTCCGAGAGCCGGCTGTAGGGGCGGATTCGGACGAGCCCCTTCTCCCAAACGGGGGAGGGTGCCCGCGCCAGCGGCCCAGGTGAGGGGTAATCATAGATACTTCTTCATTTTCTCGATTTGTACCCCTCACCGCCGCGCACTATCGGATCCGCTAATTCGCTTTCACATCATTTACAATCACGATCATCGCAAGCTCGTCCGCATGCTTCTCGATGATCATGGTGGGAAACTTCAATCCATTGAAATCCTGATAATCGCGATAGGTCGTTTCCACCAGCGTTTCATGCGGGTCAATCCACGCCTGGATCTTCTCAATCATGTTCTTGTCATTAATGAAGCCGCTGACCTTGTATTTGTTCTGAACCAAAAATGTGACGACCGTGAACTTCTCCGCAAAAACAGTTTGAGTCGACACCGTGGCGTTGTTGGCGGCGGCTCCTTTCAGGAACGTCCACGGATTGGTCCAGAGCTCGAACTGCTTTGACCACGCCGCATCGGTGCCGACATCCCGGGTTTCGGTACCCTGTTCGCGGACGATCTGCACGCGCGATGCCGGTACGCCGAGATCGATATCGCGTGTGTACGATTTCACCCACAGGGCGTCCTTTCCGGCGGTGTAGCTGGATCCGGAACCTGAATATCGGATCGATTTCAGATTTCCGGAACCCATCGCTTTTGTAACGTTATTGATGACGGTGTTGAGATCCTGAGCCTGGCTGCTCGCCGGAAGCGCGGCCAGCAAGATCATCAACACAAGAAAATGTGTCTGCTTCTTGACCATAGTCACCTCCCGGAAATGATTTTAATGAAAACGCAGAATTTGCCAATATTCAATTGAACATTGGCCGAAACATCGCGGGCGGGTCATAGACTCTCTACAGCTTTCGCTCTAATCGGACTTACTTCGGCTGCGTCTGAAGCGTCATCCCCTCCCGCATCTCATCCGTGGCTCGTTTGATGATGCGGTCACCGGAACGAAGGCCGCCAGTGACCTGAATGAGATCTCCTTCTGCGGGTCCCTTGCGGACATCCACCCATTCCGCTTTGCCATTCTTTTCGCGCACGACAAAGGTTCGTTCCGTGGTCGTAACGATGCTGGTTTTCGGAACGTACAGCGCGGACTGCAAATTCTGCACCGGCCAGGTCACGGTCGGATACATTCCCGGCGCCAGAGCCTGATCCCTGTTCGCAACATCGAGCTCCACCGCCATCGAGCGTGTTTTCGGATCCAGCACGTGCGACAGTCTGGCGATCGTTCCGGAAAACATCCGAGAGGGATACGCCGGAACCCGGAAAGGGACTTTTACCCCTGCGGCAATACTTCCCGAATTTTCTTCGGGCACGGCAACGATAAGCCGCAATGTCGAAACCTGCTGAAGCACCAGCAGCGCCGCATTTGAACTCGGGCCCACGAGAGCCCCTGGATGGACGAGTCGATCGGTCACAACTCCATCGAATGGCGCAGTCACCTTGAGGTACCCCACCATTTCCTGAACCGCCCGCAGTGAAGCCTCCGCCGCGGCCTTGCCATTGCGGAGCGCGTCGATGCTGGCTCTCTGTGCCTGTATGCTTCCACGCTGTGCTTCGACACCCGCTTTCTGCGATTCGACCAGCCGCAGGGCCACGTCCACTTCATTTCCGGAAACAGCACCTGCTGTTTGCGATGCCGTTTTCAGCCGGTCATATGTCGCCTGCGACGATGCCTGTGTGGCTTCGAGTGACGCGAGCGACGCCTGCATCGACGTGAGCTTCGCTTCCGCCTGCAATCGCTCCGATTCCGCAATTTGAACCTTGGATTCCGCCTCTGCAATTTGAGCCGACATTTCCGGTGCGCTCAATTCGATGAGAATGTCCCCGGCTTTCACCTTGCTGCCGCGGTCCACCAACACCTTTTCAACGAAGCCGGCGACACGGGAATGCAGTGTGACGCTCAGGAAAGGTTGGAATTCGCCGGGCAAATCGATGGTTCTTGAAACGCCTTTCGAGACAACCGGCACCAGCTCGATGGTTTGGGCCATCAAAGAAGCGCCCAAAACCAAAACTGAGATGAGAGCGATGGACAGCGAACGGCGGACTATATTCATAAAGTGGGCTCCGGCACTTCGTAATAACGGCTGCGGGGATCCATGGGATTCAACGAGGGAGACTTTACCGATGCCTTCGCCTGGAGAATGGCATATATAGACGGAAGAATCGTCAGAGTGGCGAACGTCGAAACAATCAGCCCTCCAATGACCGCGCGGCCCAGCGGCGCGGCCTGGGATCCACCCTCACTCGCTCCAATGGCCATCGGTATCATTCCGAAAATCATCGCGCTTGCCGTCATGAGCACCGGACGCAGGCGTCCCACCGCTCCCTCGATTGTTGCTTCAAACAGAGTGCGGCCTTCCTGTCGAAGCCGTTCCGCAAAACTGACCAGGAGGATGGAGTTTGCAACCGCGATACCGATCGACATGATTGCGCCCATGAATGACTGGATGTTCAATGTCGTTCCGGTGAGCCGAAGCATGAACAGGACACCACACAACACCGCGGGAATTGTCAGGACGATCGCGAAGGCCAGCTTCATCGATTGAAAGTTCGCTGCCAGAAGCAGAAAGATGATCGCAATAGCCACTAACAATCCAATCCGAAGGCCGGAAATCGTGTTTAGCAGCGGAGGAATTTGCCCACGAAACTGAACGCTGACGCCTTTCGGTGGAGGTCCGGCATTCGCAATGGCTTTGTTAAGCTCGGGCACGGCTTCGCCCAACGTGATGTCGTGAAGGTTCGCCGTCAGGCTGACCACGCGCTGTCCGTTGTTTCGTTCAATCAGTCCCGGTATCGTTCCGGGTTTCATCGTCGCAACATTCACGAGACGAGTTTCGGCCTGCCCGTTTTTCGTGATGGGAATATTTCCCAGCGCATCCATGCTCTGAATTCGATCTTGCGGAAGCTGCACCTGAATTTGAAAAGCCTGCCCGGAATTCGGATCGCGCCAATAGTTGGGCTGAGTGAAGCGAGACGACGACGTGGCCGGCACGACCGAGCGGGCGACATCGGCCATGGTCAGTCCGAACTGCCCGGCACGTTCGCGACTGATGTTGATATCCATTGTCGGGTAATTGAGTTCCTGGGCAAACTGCAGGTCGCGTATGAAGGTCAATGCAGACACCTGGGCTCGAAGTTTTTGTGCAAACGCGTAATTGTCCGTGAGACTGGATCCCAGGACTGCGACTTCGACCGGGGTCGGTGATCCGAACCCCATCACCTGGCTCACAATGTCGGCCGCTTCAAACGAAACGCTCGAACCGCGAAGTTCCTGCTGGAGACTGTGTCGCAGCCGTTCCCGCAGGTCTTCTCCTCGCGGCGTATTCGCCTTCAGGGAAACCTGGATGATCGCCTCACCGGGTCCGCTCGTGAAAAGATGAATCAAATTGACGGGATAACTCGGAGGCTGCAGTCCCATGAAGTCGCTGGTGATCAACACATTCTCCGGACCGGCTTCGTGCTTGATGACTTCCAGCGCCTTCAGGACTTGTCTCTCGGTTTCTTCGACACGGGTGCCGGCCGCCGCTCGAAGGCGGATGCGAATCAGCGGGGGATTGGCATCGGGAAATATTTCGGTGCCCATTCGCGGCAGGTACACGTACAGAAGTCCGATTGCGATGGCGAGATATCCCGCGACCAGCGGCCATCGCAGACGAAGCACGACATCGAGATAACGTCGATAATACGCTCGCAGGTTTCCGAAGAGACCCTTGCCTTCCTCAACCGGCCGGGAGTGGCGCATCAGCCAGGTCGAAAACACGGGAACCAGGCTGCTCGACAGCAGATACGATGAGATCATCGCGAAACCCACAGCCAGCGAGAGCGGAACGAAGAGTTGTTTCGAGACTCCCGTCATGAAGAAGGATGGAATGAAAACCGCCAGCACACACAGCATCGCGAGGAATCTCGCGATCGACGTCTGCTGTGATGCTTCGACGACAGCGCGAGCGCGCGAGAGACCGGTTTGCATCTGCGTGTGGATGTTTTCAATGGAGACGGTGGCTTCGTCCACAAGAACTCCGACCGCGAGCGCCAATCCGCCGAGCGTCATGATGTTGATGGTCTGTCCCATGGCCCAGAGGCAGATCACCGCTGCAAACAGGGCAAACGGAATGTTCATGACGACGATCAAAGCGCTGCGCCAGTCGCGCAGGAACAAAAGGACCATGATTCCGGTCAGCATCGCTCCCAGCAGACCTTCGGTTGCCAGATTTCGAATCGCTGCGGCGACATAACCGGATTGATCGAATTCCAGGCGGACATCCACGTCGTCCGGTATCGCCTTCTTAAATTCCGGCATTGCGGCCTTAACGAGCTGGATCACAGCCAGCGTCGAAGCATCGGCCCGTTTCGTCACCGGAATGTAAACGGTGCGTTTGCCGTTTACATGCGCGTATGCGGTGATGATGTCGGTGCCGTTCTCAATCGTGCCGATATCGCGCAGATAAACCGTCGTACCGGAAACCGGCCGTATCGGCGTACTCAGCAGTTCGTCGAGATTCCCGCCCAGTGTGGCGTTCGTTCGCGCGATCCGATTAGTTTCTCCGGTCCACATATTCCCGGATGGTAAGACGAGAGTCGCATTACTCACTGCCGTGATCGCTTCTTCAGGAGAAATCTGGTGCTGCTGAAGCTTGTCCGGATCCAGAGTGACGACGATTG
>Ga0070670_100001236_pt1 | contig 20338 bp, 18 predicted proteins | sample KBSS63metaG_FD_64665 | JGI IMG/M metagenome (GOLD analysis project Ga0070670, IMG submission 64665) | Switchgrass rhizosphere microbial communities from Kellogg Biological Station, Michigan, USA - KBS S6-3 metaG | ecosystem: Host-associated > Plants > Roots > Rhizosphere > Soil ... | reverse complement strand
ACGCCTGCCAGATCACGATGGACGTCGATGCTGCCGAACTCGCGCGGCGCCGGCAAGGGTGGACGGCGCCGGCACTCAAGGCCACCAGCGGCGTGCTCGGCAAGTACGTGCGTCTGGTGAAGTCGGCCTCCGAAGGCTGCGTCACCGATTAGACGAACGTCAGGGCCGCCTGCGACTACGCTGTTGCCGGCGTCTTGGTCTTCTCGAACGTCAGCTCGCCGCCGGCCGCATCCACCACGATGCGGTCGCCTTCGCGGAACTCGCCCTCGAGCACCTTCATCGCCAGCGGATCGAGCACCCGGCGCTGCAGCGTGCGCTTGAGCGGGCGTGCGCCGTACATCGGGTCGTAGCCTTCCGCCACCACGAGCCCCTTGGCCGCATCGGTCAGCTCGACGCCGATCTTCCGCTCGGCGAGCCGCTTGACCAGTCCCGCGATCTGGATGTCGATGATCTGCTTCATGTGCTCCATTGCGAGCGCATGGAAGAAGACGATCTCGTCGACGCGGTTGAGGAACTCCGGTCGGAAGTGCTGCCGCAGCGCCTCGGTGACCTGGCGGCGCACGCCTTCGGTCGGCTCGCCGGTGTTCTCGGCGATGAACTGGCTCCCGAGGTTGGACGTCATGACGACCACCGTGTTCTTGAAGTCCACGGTGCGCCCCTTGCTGTCGGTCAGCCGCCCGTCGTCGAGCAGCTGCAGCATCACGTTCAGCACTTCAGGGTGCGCCTTCTCGATCTCGTCGAAGAGCACCACGGAATACGGGCGCCGCCGCACCGCCTCGGTGAGCTGGCCGGCCTCGTCGTAGCCCACGTATCCGGGAGGCGCGCCGATCATCCGCGACACGGTGTGCTTCTCCTGGTACTCGGACATGTCGATGCGGATCATCGCGTGCTCGTCGTCGAACAGGAACTCGGCGAGCGCGCGCGCCAGCTCCGTCTTGCCGACGCCGGTCGGGCCCAGGAAGATGAAGCTCCCGAGCGGCCGGTTCGGATCCTGGAGCCCGGCGCGGGCGCGGCGGATGGCGTTGGCGACGGCGGTTATGGCCTCGTCTTGACCGACCACGCGCGCGTGCAGCCGCGTCTCCATCTGAATCAGCTTCTGTACTTCGCCTTCCATCAGGCGGCTCACCGGGATGCCGGTCCACTTGCCAACCACTTCGGCGATGTCCTCTTCGTCGACCTCCTCCTTGAGCATGCGTGGGCCCTTCTGGTGGCCGTCGTCATCCTGCTGCGAGAGCCGCTTTTCCAGATCGGGAATGCGTCCGTACTGCAGCTCCGACGCCTTGGTGTAGTCGCCGCCGCGGATGGCGGCGTCGAGCTCGAGGCGCGCCTGTTCGATCTGCTCCTTGATGTTGCTGCTGCCGCTGATCTCGTCTTTCTCCTGCTGCCACTGCGCCTTGAGCCGCGTTTCCTCTTCTTTGAGATCGGCGAGCTCCTTTTCGAGCTTCGTCAGGCGATCCTTCGACGCCCGGTCGGTTTCCTTCCGCAGCGCCTCGCGCTCGATTTCGAGCTGCATGACGCGGCGGCGGACCTCGTCGAGCTCGGCGGGCATGGAGTCGATCTCCATGCGCAGCTTCGACGCGGCCTCGTCCACGAGATCGATCGCCTTGTCGGGCAGGAAGCGGTCGGCGATGTAGCGGTTCGACAGCACGGCCGCCGCCACCAGCGCCGAGTCCTTGAAACGCACCTTGTGATGGATCTCGTAGCGCTCGCGCAGTCCGCGCAGGATCGAGATGGTGTCTTCGACCGTCGGCTCGCCGACCAGCACGGGCTGGAACCGGCGCTCGAGGGCGGCATCCTTTTCGATGTGCTTGCGGTATTCGTCGAGGGTGGTGGCGCCGATGGTGTGCAGCTCGCCGCGGGCGAGCATCGGCTTCAGCATCTGCGAGGCGTCCATGGCGCCCTCGCCGGCACCGGCGCCGACCACGGTGTGCAGCTCGTCGATGAACAGGACGATGGTACCGTTCGAGTCGGTGATCTCCTTGAGCACGGCCTTGAGCCGCTCCTCGAACTCGCCGCGGTACTTGGCGCCGGCCACCAGCGCTCCCATGTCGAGCGCGAAGATCTTCTTGTTCTTCAGCCCCTCCGGAACGTCGCCGCGGATGATGCGCTGCGCCAGCCCCTCGACGATCGCCGTCTTGCCGACACCCGGCTCGCCGATGAGCACCGGGTTGTTCTTGGTGCGGCGCGACAGCACCTGGATGACGCGGCGCACTTCCTCGTCGCGGCCGATGACGGGATCGAGCTTGCCCTTCTGGGCGAGCTCGGTAAGGTCCCGTCCGTAGCGCGCGAGCGCCTCGTAGGTCGACTCGGGATTCTGCGAGGTCACCCTCTGGCTGCCACGCACCTGCGTGAGCGCCGCGTAGAGCGCGTCCTTGGTGATCCCCTGGCGCTGCAGGTACTGCGCCGCGGGCGAGCGCCCCGACTCGGTGGCGAGGGCCACGAACAGGTGCTCGGTGCTGACGAAGTCGTCCTGCAGCCGCTTGGCTTCCGCCTGCGCCGCTTCGAAGACGAGCTGCGTCCGGGGCGACAGCCGCAGGTCTCCACCGCGCACCTGGGGAATGGCGGCGAGCAGGCCCCGGGCGTCCTTCGCGGCGCGCGCCGGCTCGACGTTCAGCTTGCGCAGGATCGACGGCACGATGCCGCCCTGCTGCTCGATGAGCGTCACCAGCAGGTGCTCGGGAGTGATCTCGGCATGCGTCAGCTCCCCGGCAAGTGTCTGGGCGGCAATCACCGCCTCCTGGGCCTTTTCGGTCAACTGGTTCATGTTCATGGCATTCACGCGGCGCTGTTCGCAGTCGCGCCGTCCCTTTGCAGTTTGGCGAGCGCCGTGTAGTGCTCGCGTTCTTCAGCCGTCAGCGACGTGGGGACCTGCGCCTCCACCTTCGCGTAGAGGTCGCCCTGCGCGTGCGTTCCGCGCGCGGGCATGCCGTAGGTCTTGAGGCGGAAGACCTGTCCGTTCTGCGTGAATGGCGGGATCTTCAGGCGCACCGCCTTGCCGGCCATCGTCGGCACGTCCACTTCGCCGCCGAGGACCGCGATCGGAACCGGCACCGCCACGTTGGTGTGCAGGTCCTGGCCCCGTCGCTCGAATGTCGGGTGCGGCGCCAGCCGCAGCCGCAAGTAGAGGTCGCCGGCCGGGCCGCCGCCCGTACCCGGCTCGCCCTCGCCCGGCACCCGCACGCGCGACCCGTCGCCGACACCGGCGGGGATGCGCACGTCCTTCGTGCGGGGCGCGCCGCCGTGACTGAGGGCCAGGCGCTTGGTCGTGCCGTGATACGCCTCATCGAGCGTGAGATCGAGCTCGTGCTCGATGTCGCGGCCCCCCCGCGCGCGTGGCCGTCCGCCGCGGCCGCCCCGCGCGCCGGCGGGCGCGCCGCCGCTGCCGCCGAAGAACGTGGTGAAGAAGTCCGAAAACGGGTTCTGGTCGCCGAAGAGATCCTCCATCTCTTCCTGCGTCATGGTGCGGAACCCGCCGCCGCCCGGCGCCGCGCCGCTATTCGCATTCCAGCCGGCGAAGGGGTTGGCGGCGCCGGCACGCTCGGCCTGTTCGTATTGCCGCCAGTTCGCACCCAGCTCGTCGTACTTCGAGCGCTTCGCGGCGTCGCCCAGCACTTCGTACGCCTCGTTGATGTCCTTGAAGCGCGCCTCGGCCGCCTTGTCGCCCGGGTTCACGTCGGGATGGAACTTCCGCGCGAGCTTGCGGTACGCCTGCTTGATCTCCTTCTCGGAGGAGGCCTTCGTGACGCCGAGCGTCGCGTAGTAGTCCTTGAATTCCATTACAGCCCCACGGTGTCGCTCAGGCGACGCATCTCATGCAGCAGACGGCGGCGCCCCGCGTCGGTGGCGAGCGCCGACTCGTCGAGCATTGGCCGAATCCGCCGCACCGTCTCTGCCACCTGCAGCAGACGTTGCACTCCGGCCAGGTTGATGCCGAGCTCGTCGACGAAGTGCTTGATCGTGCGCAGCCGCTCGAGCTCGTCGCGCGTATAGAGCCGCATGCTGCCGATCGTGCGCGACGGCTGGACCAGGCCCAGCCGCTCGTACTTCCGCAGCGTCTGCGGATGCATGCCGAGCATCTCGGCGGCCATGCTGATGAAGACGAGATCGGAATCCGCAGCCATGTTCAAGCCTTATTCATACCGGAGCAACATATTGATATGACACGAGTATAGACATTGATACATATCGTGTCAACTTACGCGGAGGCCGAATGATAGGATGGAACGTCTTGGACGTTCAATCGGGAGACCTCGTTACCATCGCCCTGCTCGTGGCGCTCGAAGGCTTGCTCAGCGCCGACAACGCCTTGGTCATGGCGATCCTGGTCCTCGGGCTGCCGAAGAACCTGCACAGCTCCGCGCTTCGCTACGGCCTCATCGGCGGCTTTGCCTTCCGCATCATCGCCACGATGCTGGCGTCGTCGCTCATCCGCGTCGGATGGATCCGCCTGGTCGGCGGCCTGTATCTGCTCTACTTGACGTACACGCACTTCCGCGGCGGTGCGGGCACCGACGACCGGCGTCAGGTGCCAGCGGCCAAGCAGTGGCTCGGGCTGCCGCCGTTCTGGGCCACGGTCGTCCGGGTCGAACTGATCAATCTGGCCTTCTCGATCGATTCGATTCTCGTGGCCGTGGCGATGTCGCCCAAGCTGTGGGTGGTGATTACGGGCGGCGTCCTCGGGATCGTGGCGATGCGCCTGGTGGTGGGGCAGCTCCTGGCGCTGGTGCAGCGTTACCCGCCGCTCGTGGACGGTGCCTTCGTGATCATCGCGTGGGTGGGCTTCAAGCTGTGCTGGGAGTACCTGAACCAGGCCGGCGCGGTGCACGTCGAGATCCCGCAGTGGTTCTCGCTCGGCTTGATCGCGGTGATCTTCGTCGCGGCGTTCATATACGCCAGGCTGCAGGGGCCGGCAGAGGTGACGCCGCTTGGTGAAGGGGCCGAGCAGGCGCTCGGGGCCGAGGCCGAAGCGCTCGAGGTCCACAACCCCTCCGTCCACAAGTGAGGCGCGGCCCGCACAGAACGGCCCGCGCGGCAGTATCTGCAAACCGGCTTAACGCCGGTTCACTATTTCAGATCAGCGATCGGTAATCTGCAGCCCCTGCCGGACGCGGCGGAACGCCCCTTCGTAGGCGTCGTACTCCTCCTCGGGCGCCACGGCGATGAGGAACAGCACGTTGCCGTTGCGCAGCTGCGTCGTGGAGACGCTGACGAGCTCGGGGCGCCCGCTCACGTCGGACGTGTTCGACAGCACCGTGGTCAGCCCCGACCGTCCGCCGATTGAGTCCCGACGCGATCCGCGGCTGCGCAGGTTCGGGTTGCCGCGCGCGAAGTTCTGGAGCAGCTGGTCGGTGTCGCGCTGGAGACTGCCGCTGCCGCCCTGTGCCACGCCGAACTGTACGCCGTGGGTGAAGGCGCTGCGGCCGCTCGACTCCACGTAGCCGCCTTCCGGGGCGTAGGTTACACCTCCCTCGCCGGTGTTGATCTGGTTCCAGTTCGACGGGACGGTGACGCGGAGAAAGTCACCGGGGCGATACGTGCGCTCGCTGGTGGAGGGCGACTCCACCCGCACGGCCGTGCGCGGAGCCGAGGAGACGGAGCCGGCGTTGCCCTTGTTTTTGGCGATTTCCTCGGCTGTGGGTGCAGGCGACATCGCCGTCAGCCGCCCCCGTGCGACCTGGAACTCGCCGGTATCCGGGCGCGACTCCACGCGCAGCATCGCGGCTTCCCGGTTGATGGCTTCGTAGCGGTTACCGGGATTCGGATGGCTGCTCATCCATTCTGGCTGCCGGCCGCCGCCCTGCGCCTCGATCGTCTTGAACATGTTGGCCATCTGGCGCGGGTCGTATCCGGCACGGGCCAGGATCTGCGCCCCCAGCAGGTCGGCCTGGCTTTCGTATTCGCGGCTGTACCGCAGGAAGTAGGTGCCGAGGCCAAACTGCGATCCCTGGGCGATGACGGCACCCGCGGCGCCGCCGACGACGGCGCCCGCCACCTGGCCGAGGATCGCGCCGAGCTGGAATTTCTGGCCCTTCGTCGCCTGCGCCGTGCCGTGGCGCAGCGCCACGTGCGAGATCTCGTGCCCCATCACGCCGGCCACTTCACCCTCGGACTTGGCCGCTTCGATCATCCCGCGGTTGAGGAACATCGGCCCCCCGGGCAGCGCGAAGGCGTTGATCTCCTTCTGGTTGACGACCTCGAAGGTATAGGTGAATTCCTTGTGCTGGAACTCGGGCGGGATAGCCGTCACCAGACGGCGGCCCACCGACTGTACCCATTCGTCGACAGCGCTGTCGTGAATGAGCGGCATTTCTTTGCGCACCTGGGCGGCCGCGTCGCGACCGAGCTTGACGTCATCGGCCGGCGCGTACTTGTTCTTGTCGAGCGCGATCCGCGTCTGGACCGATGGCGCCATCGTCAGCGCGGCCGCGCAGGCGAGGCTCAGCGCCAGGCGCGACACGAGAGATGAACTTCGTCTCGTCATGGTCCCTCGTGGTGCAAGGCTTTTGCCACCGCTAGTACCGTAGCGCCACCCCGATCGTCGCTCGCCAAAAGCCCAGCCGTGGTTCGTTGAGGAGCGTCCTGTTGTCCGGACCTTCGCTGGTGCTCCGGATGTGACGCAGATCGAACCGGACGCCGGCGCGGCGGTTCAGAAAGCCGATCGCGCCGCCTCCGATCGACACGGCCAACAGATTGCGATCGATGGGAGAGGCGCTGGCGATGTCGTCTGCGCCCGCATGCAGCATGCCCAGGCCCGCGCTGAGGTAGGGACGCAGCGACTCGCGCGTGACGCTGAGCGGTACCGTCAACAGCGCGTTGCCGGTAAATGACATGACGTTGCTGCCTGGACTGACCACGTTTTGCACGCGGTCCCCGGCGAAGAACCGCGGCGCATAGCCGAAATCCACTTCGGCGCCGAAGATGCTGCTGGTGAGCCAGGCCGCCGACCCGCCGACGATCCACGTCTGCTTGTCCGCGTCCACAGTAGGCGCCAGCGTCTGCTGTGCGGCGAACGTCTTGCCGACGAACGGCGTGAAGATGTAGTCGGCGTGGGCGGTCTGAGTCGAGATGCCGAGGCAGATGCCCGTGAGGACCGCGGCACGGACGAGCGCCTTCACATCAAGGAGCGAAGAAGAGAAGGAACAGCTTTACGAACGGCGACGAGAGCGCGTCACCAGCCGCAAGCCCCGACGGGCGCGTCAGGCCGTCGCTGTTGGCCAGCACGATGAACGTCAGGTCGCGGGCCGGCAACTTGACGATGAGCGCCGACGACACGTCGCGGGTGAAGTCGAACTGCCACACCAGCGGCTCGTTGTTGTAGTTCTGGACGAACCAGCCCAGCCCCGTCGGCATCGGCGACTGGCCGCCGGCCTGCGTCCACGCCAGGGTGAGTGCGTCGCGTGACAACAGCCCGGGGAGCCGCAGCGCCTTGTCGAATGTACCCAGATCGTGCGCGGTGGTGATCGTGCCGGTCGAGGCGTCCGCGGGCAGCATCGGCACCGTGGTGCGCACGGGCAGGCCGCGATCGAGCCGATAGTGCCGTGCCATCTGTCCGAGCACGTCGTCGTAGCGCGCGAGCTCGGCTGGAGAGAACGACGCGCCGCCGGGGTAGAGCACACCGTCGAGGGCGCGGCCGGGCACGGATCGCGTCATCGCCAGACGATCGAAGATCTCGCCCGCCAGGACATGACGATACGGAAGGTCCGCGCACTCTTCGACGACCCCCGTCAGACTGGAGAAGCGGCCCGGGTCGTACGCGTAAGCGCCGGAGGGCGACTGGTGCGTGAGGAGCTGACCGACCGTTGTGCCCGGCTCCGGGTACGTGGGCACCCAGCGGGTGACTTGATCGCGGAGCTCGAGCGTACCCTGGTCGTAGCATTTCTCCAGGAGGAGCGTCGAGCCGAAGATCTGAGAGAGGTTGCCGATGAAGTAGGGTGTGTCCGGAGTGGCGCCAACGTTGGCTTCAACGTCCTGTTTGCCGGACCCGCCCTCTTTGGTCTCGCCGCCCTGTATGACAACCCACGACAACCCCGGGATCCCGAACTGTTCGCGGTACGAGTTGATGTAGCGTTCGAAGACGTTGAAGGTGAGCGTTTGCGCAGAGGCCGGCCTGACCGCCGAGGTGGCGACCGTTACGAGCACGGCGATGACGATTCCTACTCTCCGCACGCAGTCCGGCAGTGGCCGTAGCCGAGCCGGATCATAGCATTTGAGCCCAGGATCCTGGCAGAAGGTGTGCTACAGTTTCGGCGGCGCCTCGACGATGACGCACGAATTTTCACAGTCTTTCCCCCTCCATTCGGCCGTCCGTCGGGCCCGGCTCTTCGCCGGTGTCTTGGTGCTCGTGGCCCTGGGGGCCGGCCAATCCGGGGCGCAGACATCCGAGGGGCTGCGGGTGGTTCCGCTGGTGAAGGACGACCAGGTGTTCGTCTCCTTCACTCTCAACGACGGCTTTACCGACGAAGTGCGGGCGGCCATCCAGAGCGGCCTCAAGACCACCTTCACCTACGCCGCCGAGCTGCGGCTCGACGTGCCGGGCTGGGTGGATCGCACGATGGCGACGTCCACGGCGACGAGCAGCGTCGAGTATGACAATCTGACGCGGCGTTACGCGCTCACGCGGTCGATCGACGGCAAGGTCGTGGACACGCGAACGGCCGAGAACGAGCGCGCCGTCCGGCTCTGGCTGACCGTACTGCAGCGGCTCCCGCTCTTCAGCACGTCGGTGCTCGAGGCCAACCGCGAGTACTACGTGACCGTTCGCGCCACGGCACGGCCGAGCAACGGGTCCATCCTCTGGCCGTTCAGCAGCGGCACCTCCGCGCAGGCCAAGTTCACGTTCATCAAGTAGGGTGCCGGCCCCCCGCCCCGCGCGACGCGCGGCAGACGAGGACGGTCGAGCGGTTGATGCGATGCGTGTGGCCCGGAGATACCTCATCAGCGGTCGAGTCCAGGGAGTGGGCTTTCGCTATTTCGCCCAGGATGCCGCCCAGCGCGAAGGCGTGAGCGGCTGGGTGCGCAATCTCCCCGACGGGCGCGTTGAGGCGCTGGTCGAAGGCGAGGAAGAGGCCGTGACGCGCGTGGAGCGCGCGTTGTGGCAGGGTCCCGGCGGTGCGCGCGTCGCCACGGTGGCGGTGGACGACACCGAGCCGCCGTCAGGCGCGTATCACGGGTTTTCGGTCAGGAGATAGGAGCGCCCGCGCGGCGCATCGACACGCATGGATCTCAAAGCGCACATACGACACGTCCCCGATTTCCCCAAACCCGGCATCCTGTTCTACGACATCACCACGCTGCTCAAGGAGCCGGCCGGCTTCCGCGCGACGATCGACGCCCTGATCGCCCCGTGCCGGGATCAGCAGGTGGAACGGGTGGTCGGCATCGAGAGCCGCGGATTCATCCTTGGCGCTGCGGTGGCCGAGCGGCTGGGCGCCGGCTTCATCCCGATCCGCAAGCCGGGAAAGCTGCCGGCTGGCGCCATTCGCGAGTCGTATGCGCTCGAATACGGCACCGACGCCCTTGAAATCCATCTCGATGCGATCAAGAAAGGGGAGCGGGTGCTGATCGTGGACGATGTGCTGGCCACCGGGGGCACCGCGGCCGCGGCGGCGAAACTCGTAAGCGACCTCGAGGGCGACCTGGTCGGGCTGGTGTTCCTGATTGAACTGGCCTTCCTGTCCGGACGGGCCAAGTTGCCCGGCAGGTCGATCCATTCAGTGCTCCAATACTAGGGCAGTGGGTAATGGCCCACCCTTTGGGCGGGTAGAATGAGCTAACGTCCCCGTAGCTCAGTTGGATAGAGCGCGCGCCTCCTAAGCGCGAGGCCGACGGTTCAAATCCGTCCGGGGACGCCACGCACGTCGGAAGGTCGCACCGACAGCGCCCGTCAGGAACGCAAGCCGCAAGGAAGACAGCAATGAGACGTGATGAACGGCAACATCTGAAAGAAAACGAGCTGGCGCACACTCTGTCCAGCTTGCAGGGATTCGTCGGTCCGCGGTCCAAGGCGGTGGGCGTTGTCGTGATCGGCATCATCGTGGTGGCCGCGATCGCCGTCGTCGCGGTGGTCATCCGCCAGCGCTCGCAGACGAAGGGGCAGGAGCTGCTGGCCGACGCCCTGGTGGCGCTCGATGCCCGCGTGGTGCCCGCCAGTGCGGCCGGTCAGCCCGGCGACGCGCCGGCCGCGGCGCAGTTCGGCGCCACCGGTACCTTCTCCACCGAGGCCGCCAAGCTCAATGCGGCGCTGCCGAAGCTGAAGGCCGCGGCCGACGCGTACCCCGACGCACCCGCTGGCATCACGGCGCGTTACCACATGGCGGGTGCGCTGGCCGCGCTTGGCCGCCACGACGAGGCGATCGCCGCCTTCGACGACGTTACCAAGCGCAGCGGAGCGAACAGCCTGTATGGACGGATGGCGCGGTTGGGAAAAGCCGATTCCCAGGCGCGCGCCGGTCAGCTGGATGCCGCGATCACGACGTGGAAGACGATGGTGACGCAGGATGCCGCGAACCTTCCGGTGGATGCCATCCTGATCGAGCTCGGGCGGGCCTACGTGACGAAGGGCAACACCGCGGAGGCCAAGCAGGCGTTCACCCAGATCGTGGACCAGCACCCGGACTCGCCGTACGCGCAGGAAGCGCGCACGAGCCTCGACAGCCTCAGTTCGGCTTCGTAGACGCGTCGGCACCCGCGCTCCCGCCGGCCCAGCGCACGTCCTTGAGCGCCTGGAAGTCGCCGGTCAGCGGCAGATGCAGCCCGGAGAAGCCGGGCTGCGCGATGATCGCGTTCACTCTGTTCCAGATCGGAATGTAGGGCGCGTCCTCGGCGATCAGCTGCTGCGCGCGGCGGTACTTCGGGCGCCGATCCTCTTCCGACTGCGCCGCCGACGCCTCGTCGATCAGTCGATCGACCTCCGGGTTGCTGTAGTAGCCGCGGTTGAACCCGGACGGCGGTAACTGTGTCGAGTGAAACACCCGCCGGATGATGTCCGGATCGGCCAGCGCGCCGCCCACCCATTGCAGCGAGAAGATCTGGAAGTCGCCCTTCAGCACGTCGGCGTAGAAGGTGGCGAACTCGTACGACCGCAGATCGAGATCGATGCCGACGCGGCGCAGGTCCTGCTGGATGACGGTGGACTGTAACCGCGTCTCCTCGTTGGTGGAGATTTTGAGCGACAGACGCAGGCGGAACTGCGGGCCGTCGCCGTCCGGGTCGGGGTAGCCGGCCTCGTCGAGCAGCGCCTTGGCGCGCGCAGGGTCGTAGGGGAACGTGCGGACGTCGGGCTCGAAGGCCCACGCCTGTGGCGGCACCAGACCGACGGCCGGCCGGGCGAGCCCGCGCCGCAGATAGTTGACGATGGCGTCGCGGTTGATGGCATATCCGATGGCGTGGCGCACCCGCTTGTCCTTGAGGACCGGGTCGCGCATGTTGAAGCCGAGGTAGGAGAAGTCGAGTCCGGGGTCTCGCGCGATCGCGAATGCTCCTGATTGTTCGAGCTGGTGGACCATGTCGGGCGGCAGGTCGTTGGCCACCACGTCCACCGAGCCCTTGCGCAGCTCGAGGCCGCGCATGGTGTCGTCGGGCACCACCTTCAGCACGATGCCGGAGTTGCTCGGCACCCCGTCGAAGTAGTCCCCGAACGCCGAGAGCGTGATCAGGTCCTCCTGCGCGCTCACGAAGCGGTAGGGGCCGGTGCCGACTGGGACGGTGCGCATCGACGTCCCGGAATTGGCCGGCACGATGGGCGGAACGCCGGCCAGCTGCGCGGGGAAGGCGGCAAACGGCTCCTTCAGCCGGAACTCCACCGTGTAGTCGTCGAGCGCGCGCACCGACTGCAGCACGCGGAACGCGCCTTTGAACGGTGAGATGTACGATGGGTCGAGAAACGACGCGTAGGTGTAGACGACGTCCTTCGAGGTCAGCTCGTGTCCGTCGTGGAACTTCACCCCGCGCCGCAGGTGCGCCACGTAGGTGAGCGGATCAGGGTTGTCGAGCCGCTCGGCCAGCCGTGGCACCACGCGCAGATCCGGCCCTACGTCCATCAGCGAGTTGAACACCAGCTGCCCCACCCGCTGCGAGGTTTCGTCGTTGGCCTGACGGGGGTCGAGATTGTTGGGCGGCGTGCGGACGGCCACGACGACGACGCGCCGATCGCGTCCGGGACTGCCGCCGCCGCATCCGGCGAGCAGGGCGGTCAATGCCGCGATCGCGAGGAGCGCGTCGGTGCGCGCCTTCACACGCCCTCCGCGAAGCGCCGCAGGTCTGCGAGCGCGTCGAGCGCCTGGCGCGGCGTGGTGTGGTCGGGGTCGAGCGCGCGGAGGCGCTTCAGGATCTCCTCGAGCCGCGGGTCTGCGGGCGGCTCGCCGCCACCGAAGAGCGCGAGCTGCCGGACGCCGGCGGGGCCGCTGCCCGACAGCGTCGGCCGGCCGCCGCGCGACAGCTCGTCGTGCTCGAGCCCAGACAGGATTTCCTTGGCGCGGGCGATGACGTCGGACGGCAACCCCGCCAGCCGCGCCACCTGGATCCCGTAGCTGCGGTCGGCCCGGCCGGCGACGATCTTGCGCAGGAAGATAATCTCGTCCTTCCACTCCCGCGCCGCGACGTGGGCGTTCACCACGCCGGGCAGCGCGTCGGCGAGATCGGTCAGCTCGTGATAGTGGGTGGCGAAGAGCGTCTTGGGCCGCGCCTGCCGCGACGGGCTCGCCAGGTGTTCGGCCACCGCCCAGGCGATGCTCAGGCCGTCGAAAGTGGACGTGCCGCGTCCGATCTCGTCGAGCACCACCAGGCTGCGGCTCGTCGCGGTGTGCAGGATGTGCGCCGTCTCCTGCATCTCCACCATGAAGGTGGAGTGGCCGCGCGCGATGTTGTCCGACGCGCCCACGCGCGCGAAGATGCGGTCCACGAGCGGAATCTTGGCGTCTCGCGCCGGCACGAAGGAGCCGATCTGCGCGAGCAGCGGCAACAGCGCCGTCTGCCGCAGGTAGGTGGACTTGCCGCCCATGTTGGGGCCGGTGAGGATGACCACCTGTCGCGCCGTCCCGTTCAAATCGACGTCGTTGGGCACGAAGGCGTCGCTCGTGCGCCGCTCGACGACGGGATGGCGGACGTCGGTGGCCACGAGCTCGTCGCCGTCGTGCACGTGCGGTTTGGTGTAGTTGCAGATGGTGGCGGTCTCGGCGAGGCCGCCCAGCACGTCCACCGTGGCGAGGATGCGCGCGCCGTCCTGCACGCGCGGCGCCTCGGCGGCCACCGCCCGGCGAAGCACCTCGAAGATCTCGAGCTCGCGGGTCAGGATCTTCTCGTCGGCGCCAAGCACGCGCTCTTCGTAGTCCTTGAGCGCCGGCGTGGTGAAGCGCTCGCCGCCAGCGATCGTCTGCTTACGGTGGTAGTCGGCGGGCGCCAGGTGCAGGTTCGACTTCGAGATCTCGATGTAATAGCCGAATACCCGGTTGAACTTCACTTTGAGCGAGGCGATGCCGGTGCGCCGCCGCTCGGCCTCTTCCATCGCGGCGATGACCTGCCGGCCCGACCGGCTGACATGCCGCAACTCGTCGAGCGTCGGATCGAAGCCGTCGCGAGTGAAGCCGCCTTCGCGCGCGAGCGCCGGCGGTTCGTCCACCAGCGTGTGGCCGATGCGCTCGCGCACATCGGCCAGATCGTCCAGGCCGGCCGCGAGACTGCGGAGGAGCGGAGCCTGAAAGCCCTCGAGCTCGGCGCGCACGCGTGGAATGGCGGCGCACGAGTCCCGTAGCGCGACCAGGTCGCGGGGCCCGGCGGTGCCGAGCGACGCGCGCGCCACCAGGCGTTCGAGATCGTGGACGGCGGCCAGCGCCTCGCGCAGCCGCCCGCGCTCCGGCGTGCGGAAGGCGAGCTCCTCGACGGCGTCGAGACGGTCGCGGATCGGTTCCAGCGAGAGGAGCGGCCGCAGGAGCCAGGCCCGCAGCAGCCGGCCGCCCATCGCGGTGGCCGTGCGATCGATCTCGTGGAGGAGCGAGCCCTGGGTACCGCCCTCGCTGCCGGTCACCACCTCGAGATGGCGCAGCGTAACCGGATCGATGATCAGATTTTCCGCGGTGGTGCGGTAGACCACCGCGCGGACGTGGGCCAGGTCCGCCTTCTGGGTTTCGCGAAGGTAGTGGGCGAGGGCGCCGGCGGCCATGGTGGCGGCCTGATGCCCATTGAGCCCGAAGCCTTCGAGGCTGTGGGTATTGAGCTGTTGCAGCAGCGTGCGGGTGGCGGTCTCGGGCGCGAACGCCGCCGGATCGATGCGCGTGACCGGCAGCGACAGCCGCGCGATCTCTGGCACCGAGTCGACGACCGGTGAATCCTCGGGCACGACGATCTCGCGCGGCCGCAGCACCGCGATCTCGTCGGCGAGGGCCTGCAGCCCGGCGCGGCCCCGATACTCGGTGGCGCTGAATTCGCCGGTGGAGAGATCCACGAGCGCGGCGCCCACCACGTCGTCGACGCCGAGCGCCAGCGCCGTGCGGCCGTCGTCGAGATGCCGGGTGCCGGCACGCCGGCCCGGCACGATGGCCATCAGGAAGGACGGCTCTCGGGCTTCGAGATACGACTGGTCGGTCAGCGTGCCCGGCGACACGACGCGCACCACCTCGCGCTTCACCACGCCTTTGGCGGTTCGCGGATCCTCCACCTGCTCGCAGATGGCGACGCGAAACCCCTTGCGCACCAGCCGTGCCACGTAGCCGTCCGCGGCGTGGTGCGGAACGCCGCACATCGGGATGCCGTTGCCGCCGGCGTCCTTCGAGCGCGAGGTGAGGGTGAGGTCGAGCGCACGCGACGCCGTCAGCGCGTCCTCGTAGAACATCTCGTAGAAGTCGCCCATGCGAAAGAACACGATGGCGTCCCGGTGGAGACGTTTGGCTTCGAGGTACTGCCTCATCGCCGGCGTGGCGGTGGCGGTGGTGGACATTCGATGGGCTGAACCCTACGCCCGCCAGAAGGGCGGGCAATTAAACACTGCCTGGCGAGGCCGAGCCGTCGTCCGCCTCCCCGAGGCGAGCCTCGCCAGTTATTATCGCGTAATAGTCATGATCACCCTGGCGCTCGACACCAGCACGCGCACAGGCGGCTGCGCCGTGCTCCGCGGCGACGACCTGCTGGCGGAGGTGCCAGGCGAGGCCGCGCGCACCCACGCCGAGCGGCTGCCCAAAGACCTGATGACGGCGCTCGATCGCGCCGAAGTCGCCTTGGCGGACGTGGAGGTGTTTGCCGTGGCGACCGGCCCCGGATCGTTCACCGGGCTGCGCGTCGGTATCGCCACCATGCAGGGGCTCGCGCTCGCGGCGGGCCGCCCGCTCGTGGGCATCTCCGTGCTCGACGCGCTGGTGCGGTCGGCGATGGGCACATCCCGCGCAGGCACGCGGGTGGCCACCTGGGTGGACGCGTGGCGCGGCGAAGTGTACGCGGCGCTTTTCGCGGGCGTCGAGGCAGTGGAGGGCGCGAGCGTGGAGCTGCCCGATCGAATCCTCGCGCGCCTGCGCGGCACGCGCACGCTGTTCATCGGCGACGGCGCGGCGGCACACCGCGACGTCATCAGCCAGACGATGGGGCTGCACGGCGAGCTGGCGCCGATGCTCGAGCCGCCGCTTGCCGGTATCATCGGGCGCCTGGCTCGCGCCGAAGTGGCGGCGGGCCGCCGGCCCGGCCCGGCCGACATCCAGCCGCTCTACGTCCGCCGGCCCGACGTCGAGCTGACCCGAGATGCCCGTGTCGAACGCTGAAGTGGCCGACTGCCGGGTGGAACCGTTCGACGGCGCCGCCGATCTCGACGGTATTCTGGCCGTCGAGGCCGCGTCGTTCACCAATCCTTGGACGCGGGCCATGTACGAGTGGGAGCTGCAGAACCGCTCGGTGTGCCACATCCTCGTGGTGCGCACCCCAGGGTGCCGGGTGGCGGGCTTCTGCGCCTTCTGGCTGGTGGTGGACGAAATCCACATCAACAACCTGGCCGTGCTGCCCGAATACCGCGGCCGCGGGTTCGGGACGCGGCTGATGCGGCGCGTGCTCACCGAAGGGCGGCGGCTGGGCGCCACCCGCGCCACGCTCGAGGTGCGGGCCTCGAACGATCCGGCGCGGCGGTTCTACGAAGGGCTCGGATTCCGGGCCACGGCCGTGCGGAAGCACTACTACACGAACCCGGTGGAGGACGCGCTGATCCTGTGGCGTGAGCCGGAAAACACGGCTAATACGATCCCGGAAACGGGGGATTGAGCCCTCCTGACGACTGTGTTACCTTGCGCGTGGCAGCTCGGGTCACTCATCCCCGAAAGGAGGGTACGACCATGAACACTGCGGAAGGGCAGGAAGTAAAGCACTTCCTGCTGCAGAGCCACGATCAGTATCGGGAACTGGCCGCCCGTCATCACGAGCTCGACGATCGCCTCCACGAACTCATCGACAAGCACCACCTCTCAGAGACCGAACAGGTCGAAGAAACCACAATAAAGAAGCGCAAGCTGGCCCTCAAGGACCGCATGGAGCGGATTGCTTTGGAGTGGGCTCGCGACCATCATTCGACGACATCTTGACGCGCACGGCGGGTCCGCAGGTCTGAAGCCGCCCGGGTACGGGACAATTGACACGGACCTCCACTGATGCGCATCGACCCGGCCGGATGGCCGTTCGTAGGAATCGGAGTTGTGATCGCGGCCCTCGTGGCCGCTGTGGCCGGAAGCACTTATGGCGTCGCCGCCCTGGTGCTTCCGGCTTTTTTTCTCTTCTTCTTTCGCGACCCCGAGCGGCACACTGCGCTCGGGCCGCGTGAGGTGGTGTCGCCGGCCGATGGCAAGGTCATGGTGGCGGGGACGCCGACCGGGAGCTTCGATCCGGCCGTCTGGCAGCAGGTCACGATCTTCTTGTCGCCCATGGACGTCCACGTCAACCGGATGCCGCTGGGGGGACGGGTGCGGTCGGTGAAGTACCACCCCGGGAAGTTCCTGCCTGCCTACAAGCGGGAGGCCGGAGATCTCAACGAGCACACCGAAGTCGTGCTCGACCACGGCGGGCAGACCATCGTGGTGCGGCAGATCGTCGGCATCCTGGCGCGCCGTATCGTGTGCCGGGTGCGCGAAGGCGACGAGGTGGCCGCGGGGGCGCGCTTCGGCGTCATGAAGTTCGGCTCGCGGATGGACGTGTTCGTTCCGCAAGGCAGCACACTGCGCGTGCAGGTCGGCGATCGCGTGTCGGCCGGTGTCACGGTGATTGCCGTGCTGGCGGACGGCCCGGGCAGAGGCACACAGTCATGACCGACCCTCTCGAATCGCGCCACCGCTTCTCCGTGCTCCGCAAGTCGTCGCGTGCGGCGGGTCCCGACTCACGCGGGGTCCGGCGCGGTGCCTACCTGCTGCCGAGCGCCCTGACGATGGGCAACATGTTCTGCGGGTACGCGTGCATCGTGCACGCCATGCGGGGCGAGTTCCACGCCGCGGCCGCCTTCATCGGCGTCGCCATCGTGCTCGATATGCTCGACGGCCGGGTCGCGCGCATGACCGGCACCACGAGCGCCTTCGGGCTCGAATTCGATTCGCTCGCAGACGTGGTGTCGTTCGGCGTGGCGCCGGCCATCCTGGCGTTCGCATGGGGACTGCACCCGCTTGGTCGCATCGGTTGGGCCGCCGGGTTCCTGTTCGTCGCTGCCGCGGCGGTTCGCCTCGCGCGCTTCAACATTCAGTCGTCCTCGCACCAGGACAAGCGCTACTTCGTCGGCATGCCGAGTCCGCCGGCGGCGGGGGTGCCCGCGGCCACAGTGTTCGCGTTTCCGCAGGGGCTCACGGGACCGTGGGAAGCCGCGGCGGTGCTGGCGATGGTGATCGTGCCGGCGCTCCTCATGGTCAGCACCATCCGCTTCCGGAGCTTCAAGACGTTCGATCTGCAGTCGCGGCGCAGCTACCCGATGCTGCTGCTCATTGCGTTGGGGCTGGCGGCGCTGGCGGCGAGGCCCGAGGAAGTGCTCCTGGTCTCGGCCTACACCTACCTGTTCTCCGCGTTCATCGGCCTGGCGTGGACGCGGCTGCGGCGGCGGCCCAAGGCGGGCTGACGACTACGCGATGGGCAGGCGGACGATGACGGTCGTGCCGCGCTCGAGCGCGCTCTCGATCGCGACCGTGCCGCCGCTCAACTCGATGTTCCGGCGGGCGATCGGCAGCCCCAGCCCCGTTCCGGTCGCCTTGGTCGAGAAGTAGGGTTCGAACGCCCGCGCCAGCGCTTCCGGATCCATCCCGCCGCCGGTGTCGGACACCCGGATCGCCACGAATCCGTCCTCGGCCGCCGCGCCGACCGACAGAGTGCCGCGCCCCGGCATGGCGTGCAGCGCGTTCTCGACGAGGTTGGTGAGCGAGCGTGTCACGAGCGTGCGGTCCACGCGCACCGGCGGCAACGAATCGGGGGCATCGAGCACGAGCTCGAGACGGTCGGCGAGCCCCGCGCGGTAGGGATCAACGATGTCGCGCACGAGATCCGGCACCCGCACCACGCTCGGTTTGGCGGTGGGCGACGACGCGAAGTTCGAGAACTCCGACGAGATCTGCCGCAGCAGGCGCACTTGCGTCAGGATGGTCTCGACGCACTCGCGCAGCACCGGCCCGAGCGGCTCGCCGCGATCGGTGTGCACGCGCCGGAGGTGCTCGGCGTTGAGCTGAATCGGCGTCAGCGGGTTCTTGATCTCGTGCGCGACCTGGCGGGCCATTTCGGCCCACGCTTCGAGGCGGTTGGTCCGCTCGAGCTCGGTGCGCTGCCGCTGCAGCTCGGACGCCATCTGGTTGAAGTCTTCGACCAGCCGCCGCAGCTCGTCGGACGAGGTGGCGGCCATGTGCACGTCGAAGTCGCCGCGCGCGATGCGGCGTGTCGCCCGGGTGAGCCGGCTCACCGGGTCGGCGATGCGTTCGGCCATCGTGTAGCCGAGCCCGGCGCCGCCGAGGATGAAGAGCAGCGCCGCCAGCAGCACGCGTCGATCGAGCGCGTCGATCTGCGCGTCGATTTCCCGCTGCTGCGACGTCAGCGGCACGGTCAGGATCGCCTCGGTGGTGCGGACCATGACCGGCGCCGCCGCCAGCAGATACTCGAAGTCGCCGATCCGCTCGCGGGCGACGGCGGCGGCCTCGCGCCTGAGCGAGAGCGCGCGGTAGACGTCGGCGTTGGCGCGCGTCGGCAGCAGCCCCGAGGCGAACAGGTTGCGCTCGCTCGTCGCCACCAGGCGGGCGCCCGCAAAGATATTGGCGTCCTGATCGATCAGCCGCGACACCCACACCATCAGGTTGTCGTCCACGCCGGCGCCCTGCAGCACCGCGCTGCGCTCGACCAGATCTTCCACGACGCGGGTCGCCGCCGAGGCCGTGCGCTGCGCCTCGGCCTCGACGTTGGCACGCATCTCGTTGGCGACGAAATTCCGGGTGACGAGGGCCAGCAGGACGACCGGTACGAACACCGCGGCGACGAAGGCAAGGAACAGCTTGCGGTAGAAGCTGGCCCGGACCTCCCGCAGGATCGAACGTCCGGTGGTACGTCGCCGCCCCGCGAGCACGAACACGCCGTTGACGCCGAGCAGCAGCACGTAGGTGAGGACGGCGATGACCGTGAGCTCGGCGACGTTGAAGAAGTGGCCGAACGCGGTGACGCTGGGGAAGCCGAGGGCGTAGATGCCGCCGCGATCGTTCAGGACGTAGACGTCGAACGGCTGCGCACCGCGCCGCAGGCGCGCCCACACCGGAGCGCGCGACTGCTCGACCTGCGCGAAGACGGCGTCGTCGAGCGGCCAGGCGGTCCCGCGCGACGAGTAGAGCGGCGAGCGACTCCACCCGTAGACGGCGTACTCGACGTCCTCACCCGACTGCCCCGCGGTGCGGAGCGGGTCCGTCGTCTGCAGTACCTGCACGTAGGGCGTCCGCGACGAGGTGAAGGGCAGGTTCTCGTAGTCGAGCACCGCGTGCACCACGATCGACCCGACGATCAGCTCGGGCGAGCCGCCGACGCACAGCGCGCGCCCGGCGTGCAGGATGCGGCGCTCTTCGGCGAAGAACGGCGACACTTCCTCGGCGACGTCCCAGTTGCAGACGCGCTCGGCGGACCGTGGCGGCGCGCTGAGGTCTTCGGGCAGGTTGAAGGCGAAGCGGCTGACCAGGGTACCGTCGCGACCGTAGACCTCCACCGACGACGTGACGGGGTAGCTGGCCAGCGACGTCGCCTGCCAGATCTGGAACGCGCGATCGGTCGAGGTATCGAACGGGGCGCGAGGCGCCCCGGCCGCGACCAGGTCGGCCAGCCCGGGAATCTGATCGATCTGCGCGAGGCTTTCCTGCAGCTGTGCCTGCACAGTGGTCCGCTG
>Ga0070670_100001233_pt1 | contig 20349 bp, 23 predicted proteins | sample KBSS63metaG_FD_64665 | JGI IMG/M metagenome (GOLD analysis project Ga0070670, IMG submission 64665) | Switchgrass rhizosphere microbial communities from Kellogg Biological Station, Michigan, USA - KBS S6-3 metaG | ecosystem: Host-associated > Plants > Roots > Rhizosphere > Soil ... | reverse complement strand
GCTGTCGTGGAACGATGTTGGGAGAAGAGGAATAGGCAAGGCGTCAGGCACAATCGGCGACCGGCCGGTCGCCGATTGTGAATCCAACAGACCGAAACGGAAGAGCTGCGCGATGCAAGCACCAGCGGAGATTGAATGGAGCGGCTATTCCTTGGCCGAGCGGGACTGGCGCTGGCAGCGCGTCCGCGCCAATGCCGCGAAAGCGGGATTCGACTGCATTTTCGTGCCGCTTTGCGTTGACGGACGCAATTTGCATTTGTCGCTCGAACAGGCGCGCGGGACGCGTTCCGATTGCCGGTTCCTGACCGGGCTCGATAATGCGGCAGTTATCTTACCCACGGGCAGTGCTCAGCCGATCGTTATCTCGGATCAAGTTTCAGGCAATGAGTGGGTGCGCGATCTTCGCCCGGTTGAGAATTCCTGGGGCGCAAGCATGGCTCAGGCATTGATCGAGGCTGGCATGGAACGCGTCCGCATCGGCGTCTCGGGAATCCAGCGCGGCTTCTACACGCATGGCCGGGCGTTTCACGGTGTCATCAATCATACTTCCTACGCGGAAGTGCTGCGCCGCTTGCCCAAGGCGCGCTTCGAAAATGGTACGGAAGCGGTCGGCCACGCGCGCTATGTGAAAAGCGCGGAGCAAATCGCCTGTTTGCGGCGCGGCGCGGCGATCGCTGCCGCGGGAATTGAGAAAATGATCGAACTGGCGCGACCCGGCATGGATGAGGGGTTGCTCTATGCCAATGTGATGCAGCGCATGGTTTCTCTGGGCAGCGAGTACTACCCGATGGCATTTTACAGCGGCCCGCAAGGTGCCGGCAGACTGCCGCGCTTTGAAGATCCCGCCGAAGGAAGAACGCTCCAGCCGAACTATCGAATTGCCAATGAAGTCGATGCTGTATTTGGCGGCTTGATTGCTCAAGAGCAACAGCCGATTTTCTTGGGAGTGCTTCCCGACGATTGGAAACCGGCGATCGATCTGCAGCGCGACATGTACTATGCGGCGTTGGAGCATCTTATTCCAGGACGGCCGTTCGCGCACTTCATGGATATGATCAACAGCTTTGGTGACAAGCGTGGTATGAAAAGCCAACTGCTCATGCATGGCCGCGGCTATGGCGATGACGGACCATTGTTTACGCCGCAGAATCGCGGTGCGCGCAATCGCGACCTGCTGATTGAAAAGGATTGTGTTTTCATCGTGAAACCAATTGCCCACAGCGCGGATGGAAGTTTTGACACCAGCTGGGGCGGCTGCGTGCGTGTCACCGAAACAGGCGGTGAGCCGCTAGTCAAACGCACGCCGGGAATGGTTTCGATTACGTAAAGCGAGTCTCGAGTTTGGCGTCGCGGGTCTCGTGTCACAGAAGGCGAAAATATTCCGCACTCGCCTGCAACTCGAGACCCTAAACCGCAGACGCGAGACGGGAGTTAAAAGTGCCTTGGACGACGCCGCCGGGAGCGGGCGCTACGGTTCATATTTGGAACGGTTATTCGCTGGCCGAACGCGACCGGCGCTGGAATGCCGTTCGGGAAAACGCCCGGCGGGCAGGTTTCGATTGTGTACTGGTGCCGCTCGGCGACGGTATCGATGCGCGCTACATGACCCAACTGCGCTGCTCGGCGATGGTGTTGCCCAGCGACGGACGACCGCCCATCGTGATTGCCGACCGTCGCTCGAGTAATACATGGATTCCCGATCCGTGGCAGACCGGCCGTGAATGGGCAGAGCCGATGGCCGAAGCCTTGCTCGACCTTGGCATGGCGCGCGCGCGCGTGGGAGTCGCTGGCTTAAACGGCGGCGTCCTAACTCATTGCCGCTCAATCGATGGCGTCGTCAATCACACCGCGTTGGCACATGTCATGGCCAGAGTGCCGAACGCGAGCTTTCATGATGCGACCGACGTGATCGGGTTCGCGCGCTATGTGAAGAGTGAAGAGGAGATTTCTTTCATTCGCGAATCGACCCGAGTCGCGACTGCCGGGCTCGAGGAGTTGATTCGGCTTGCGCGGCCTCAAATCGATGCGGGGACGGTTTATGCCGATGTGCTGGCGCACATGCTCGAACTGCTCAGTGAATACACTCCTTTAACTCTGACCATCGGTTCAATTCATGACGCCACAGTCGAGCGCTACTGCAATCCGCCGATTGGCAAACGTCTGCAACCGAATGAGCTGATCACCAATGAAGTAAACGCGATTCGCGGCGCGCAGATGACTCAGGTGTCACAGCCGATCCTGCTCGGAAAAGCTCCCCAAAACTGGCAGGCCGTAATCGCATTGCAAAGAGAAGTTTATGAAGCGGGCTTAGCGATGATCAAGCCCGGGACTACGTTCGGGGAACTCGGCGATTTTGCTAATACGTTCGGCAGCAGGCGCGGGATGCAAACGGCCATGCAATTGGCGGGCTGCGGTTACGGCGACGACGGGCCGCTCTACCCTACGATCACGCGGCGCGATCGGGCGCGGGATATCGCTATTTCAGCGGGGAATGCATTTATTTGGAAGCCGATTGCGATGTCGGCCGATCGAAAGATTCAGTTTTCCTGGGGCGGACCGGTCCTGGTTACCGAAAGCGGCTGTCAGGCGCTGTTTGAGCGCGAACACGGCATCGTGGAAGTTATCTGAGAGACTCTGGAGTCCGAATGTTCAAGCTCGGCTCGATTGTGATTTTGTTGACGATGCTACTTCGTGGGAGCCAGCAGTAGCGCACCGCAGATGCCGCAGGCGAGACCGCCAAGCCGGAGTAGTTCTTCGATCCGAGCCTGATGAACGAGCTGGAGAAGAAAGGATTTCTCGCGGACATTGCGAAGCGCTATCCCACACAAATTAGCCACAAAGTTACAGAGAACCAGGTAGGGGCGACCGGCGGTCGCCTCGTTTTGCGATCTCCCGCGTAATTCCAATCCGTAGCGGCACGATTGGTCGCGCTCGTTAAAAGGTTTTCGTCCCTTCCACCGGTTCGACGTCAAACAATCGGATCACCGTGCCGATGGTCATGTAATGGCCGAGAAGTCCGATGGCTTCGAGAAATTTTGCCCTGCCGTATGCGCTCTCCATGCGTGCGAACAATTCGTCCGAGACCGTATGATCGTGCACGAGGCGCCGGGTAAACTCGACGAGCAGCCGCTCCGGACCGGTAAACTTTTCTATGGGAGCTTTTGCACGGAGTGCTTCAATGATTTCTGAACGGACGCCAAGTTTCTGAGCGCGGATTTCGTGACGCGACCAGGCATAGCGCGCATCGAGCTCGCGAGCCGCCGCGAGAATCATTATTTCTCGATCAGCATCCGGCAACAACGATTGGGTGCGGAAATAGTCTTCGGTTGCCGCGAAATGCTGCGCCATCGCGGGCGAATGCATGAGCATTGAATAGGGACCGCCTCCGCCGCTGCGGGTGGCGTGAATGCGATCCCAGATCTGCTGGTGCTCGGGCGTTAGATCTTCTCGTTTTGCCGCTGGCAGTCGGCTCATGTTTGCTCCTTACCCGGACTCATCGACAGGTTCATCATTTTTAGCGCGGCACGTCCGAGAATGCCGTAAGGATTGCCGATCGTCTCTTGCAGCTCGAAATGGTTGAACCCCTCCCCGACGATTAGCTCCGCTGGTTTGCCGGCGGCTTTGACCGCCGCAGCGAATTCGCGGTTCTGTCTCTGAAACTCGGGAGTTTCTTGGGTCCCGTAGGCAACGATGATCGGCGCGTTGAGTTGGTCCAAGTGCCGTTGTGAGCTGAGCGTCTGCTCGATCTCGTCAGTGAATTTCACGTACCGGCTTCGTTTGGAAAGACGAACCGGTTTTAAGTCGTACATGCCGCTTGCCACCAGGCCGCCTTTGAGAATCTTCGCCGGCAGGCCGAATTCCTTCGGCCAATCGGTCACGAGCGCACAGCCGGCGAGGTGAGCGCCGGAAGAGTGGCCGGTGATGTAGAGCCGAGCAGGATCGCCGCCGAAACGCGCGGCATTTCTATAGACCCACGCGACTGCGCTTCGAACCTGTTGAGCCATCGGCATCAGACTGCCGCCGGCATTCTGAACGAGGACGAAGTCCGGTATGACAAAGTGAGCGCCGGCGTTAATGAAGCTCTCGGCCAGATATGCGGAGTCTCTCGCTTGTCCATTGCGCCATGCGCCGCCGTGAATGAAGATGTTGATCGGCGCGTTGGCGCGGGCTGTCTTGTAAATATCGAGCTTTTCATCCTCGGAGGGGCCGTAGGCGACGCGCTCCGGAGTAACCCGTTTGAGCATCGCTTCACTGGCAAGCCTGCGACGCGTCGCGATCAGCTGTTGATTGGGAGCATAAACGCTCTGGTCGTAAGCGTCGTCAAGCTCCTTTTGGTCCATATCGAGCCAGACAAGGGGACCCTTTACTTGGGACGGGGCGTTTCCGCCGAAGTCTTGAACCGTGATTGGATTTTCAGCCATATATTTTCTCGTTGGGTTTCTTTTGCGAGGAGTTCAATTCGTTCAAATCGTTCAAGCCGTTCAAAATGTCGGAAGAAAAGTCAATTGTTCGCGCCGTCATTTTCGGAGGATTGTTTTTATTTGTAAAGTGCCGTCACGAAACCGCTCTTGACGATCTCGTCCAAAATGAACCGGTCGGTGAGCTTCAGACTTTCCGGTGTAACGCCCTCCTTTTTGCCGCCTGTCTGTTCGATGCCGGCAAGCAACGCTGCACGGGATGGAACGTCGGGGATCTGTCCCATTTTTTGACCGACATAGTAGTCATAGGCGATTCCTGCTTCCTCGGCGCTGTTCATCTTCAGATATTTTTGGATTGCGCGTATTCCGAGAGCTCGATTGGCTTTGATCGCGTGCATTCCTTCGAGGATCGCCTTCATGAAATTGATGACCTGAGGCCGGTGTGACTGAATATGTTCGCGTCGCACGATGTAGTCGGTGTTGGGAAAAGGCAGATCGAGATTAGCGAGATCCGCCAGTAAATTCATCTTGTGCTTGGTAACCGTCAAAGTCGAGAGGGGTTCGTTGAACACGGCCGCCTGCACAGCATTTTGGATCAGCGCGGTAAAGCGGGCGCTTTGACCGCCCACCTGAAGGATCGCCGCGTCCTTGCTGGGATCCAGACGCAGTTTCTTGAGCGCTTCTCTGGCTGCGAATTCCGAGGCCGAGCCAAACCGGCTAATGGCGACTTTTTTGCCGCGCAGGTCCTCGGCGGTTTTGATCTCAGGGCGACCGATCAGTTGGAACGGGATGAAATTTATAATCCCGCCGATAATTGTGAGATCGCCGCCTTTGGTATTGGCGGTGATCGCCAAGGCTCCCGTAGAAATCAGATATTGCAGTTCACCGGCGAGCAGTGCTTGCCCGCTAACGGTGCCGTTATCGATGATGATGTATTCCGGTTCGAGTCCATACTTTTGAAACGTTTTGGCTTCTAAACCTGCCCATACGGCCGCGCTGCTTGCGGCCAGACCACCAGTGGCGATGCGGATCTTTTCGGCAGCGATGCCGGACTGAATCCAGAAACCCAGGAGAGCTCCAGCTATTACGCCTGACTCAAAAAAAACTTGCAGAGTCTTACGCATGCTTTTTCGTCTCGAACTCATGCCTTAAGCCCGGTGCCTCGAACCTACTTATTGGATGCCGTAAAACCTTTTCGCATTGGCACCCAGAATAGCCTGCTTGTCCGCTTGGGTAAGATCCTCGCGACTCTGGATGTGCTGAAGCTCGATGCGGCATGACTCGGCATCGAAGCTCTCATGAGGAAAGTCCGTGGCGAAAACAAACGACTCGTTACCCGCTTCCTGGACCGCGTAGCCGAGGCCGTGATCGTCGCCATCGAATCCGACAAAGATCCTACCGGCTTGGATATGGCGGCGGAAATACTCACTTGCCATGATATCCGGTTTGGAGCTCGGCAGAAATTCACCGTGAATATCCACTTGCAGATGATGTGGATAAGAGCGGTCGAGTCGATCCATGAAAAAGGGAACCCACGTGGCGCCCCCTTCGAGAAAGCCGACGCGTAGCTTAGGAAATCGATCGAAAATGCCGTAGGACAACATCGCGGAAGCCTGGGCCAGGATGCCGAAGGGATGGCCGAGCGCGTGGACCGGATAGTAAACGCCGATGGAGTCCATGCCGAGATGGTGCAGCGCCCCCACATGTACTGCGAGGGGCACATTCAATTTCTCCGCTTCTTCGTAAATGGCCCAGTAAATCTTTGCGCCGTAATGGCCTTTGATGGCCTCGCCATTGGACGGCAGCATGGCGCCGACCATGCCCAATTCCGTGACGGCGCGCCGAAGCTCGGCGCAGGCAGCCTCGCAGTCTTGGATCGGAATCAGCGCCATGCCTTTGATCCGCGGCGAGACTTTAGTGAATTTTTCATAAAGCCAGTTGTTGTACGCGCGGCAAGCGGCGATTGCCCAATCCTCGGCGATGATGCGGCCGACTGCTAGGCCGGCGGTGGGATATACGACCGTCCAATCGATTCCGGTCTCGTCAAGAAAATCGATCCACTCTTGCGGACCCACATTGCCCGTCCGCGAACGCTTCTCGCCGCCTTCGAGAAAATGAAAATGAATATGATCGAACGATGGAAAAACCTGTGTGCGGTTACCGGGCGGCATGAATTTCGAAATCTCGTCCATACAAGGCCGGTCGTTGACATGGCCGTCGGCATCGATGATCTGCATGTAAGTTTCCTTCGCCGCGATCTGTTTGCCTATAACAACTTGGCTTTGCCGGTGTCAACGACGAAGGACTTCAGCGTTCGTGGCTCGGATCCGAGGTGGCGCAAAAAATCCGCTCATGTAGGAGCAGGGCGCAGGCAGACGGAGGTGGCAATGAATCGGTTTGCACTCATTCTAGCCGTCGCAATTTTATCGGCTTCAAATAACGCCCGCGGCCAGGATAGCAAACTTGTCGAAGCGGCGAAAAAAGACGGCGGCAAAGTGGTGATTTACGGCTCGCTGGAGCTCCGGTGGTCGACGGCGTAATCCAGGCTTTCCGGAAAAAGACCGGTCTCAACGCCGAGTATTGGCGCGCCGCCGCGATGAGCGTGATGAACCGCGCGATGACCGAGTACCGCGCGGGGAATCCGCTTTACGATGTCGTCCTCAACAACTCGGATCCGCTCGTGATCATGGCCAATGATGGCATGCTCGCCAAGTACGATTCGCCCACGGCGAAAAATATCCTACGGATCAGATCGATGCGCGCTTCGGTCCGATCACGCGGTACGGCATCGTCGGAATCGTCTATCACAAAGGTTTAATCAAGGTGGAAGACGCGCCTAAAACCATCGAAGATATAGTCAACCCGAAATACAAAGGGATGTTGGTGATGGCCGATCCGACGTTGCATGTGACCATGCTTCAATGGCTGAGCAGTCTGCATAAGATGATGGCGGAGGAAAAAGTCGCGAAGTTTATCCGCGATTTGGGGGATGAAACCGACGTTGGTCGAATCCATGCTGCCGGCCTCCGAGAGGGTCGCAACCGGAGAAATCCCCATCGCGCTCACTTTCGTGAAATTTGCTTACAGCGCGGCGCAAAGCGGCGCGCCTCTCGAGTATGTAAGACTCGAGAGAATGCTGGGCGACACCCACTTTGTCGTACTGGGCAGCAAGGCTCCGCACCCCAATGCCGGTAAAGCGTTCGTCGATTTCTATCTCGACGATGAAGCCATGAAATTCTTGCCCGAGCGGCGAGTTCGTTAACCGTAAAGGCATCTATCCGCCGCTGCCCGGCACGACAAAATCCAATACTTGCAGATGGAAGTGCTCGAAGCGAAAACTTTCGAGGACCGGAAAAAGGAATTCGGCAAGATTTTTCTGCGCTAAGGATGCTACCAGCGAAAGAGAACCATCGGATTCAGTGCGTTCGCTTGGCGCTCTTTATCAGGATCTTGCTTAGGCGGGCGCTCTTCGGGTTTGGCGTCCCGCCGCCCGGCCGCCGCTTGCTCCTGGACGTAGTGTTCGAAATCCTGTTGGGGCGGAATTGGGACGATTTCGAGCTCAACGCTTAGGCGCTGTTCCCCGGGCTCGGGATTCTTTGCCTCGAATGCGGATACCGGCGTCGCGCAAAAAATCAAAATCAACGACGGTGTCAAGTAGCGATGCTTCACGGCGGCTTCCCTCTGTGCTGGCATAGGGCGCAATTTGCGCGCCACTGGGAAGCACGCAATATCTTAGAACAAATTCCAAGAGCGGAAAGAAATTGAAGGAAAATCTTACCTGGTGGAGGAGGGATGCCGCTGGCAATCAGATCAAATGAACATCAAAATTACTGTTGTAAATATTTCTTGAAAAACTGCCTGCAAAGCGCGAGCTCGCGAATATTGCTGAACTCTTCGCCTTTAGGGTTGGTCTTCGCAGTACCGCCATGGCACGGGAGAAATCGATGGCGAGCGCCCCGTAGCCTTGTTTGGCCAATCGCCGCGCCACGTCCCGAGTATAATCGTTGAGACCCTGATTGGCATGGCATGAATAACGATCACGGCGCGATATTTGCCCGGCGACGACGGCCAAGCCGAATAGCCCATCGGTTTGGCGGATTTTGCCGGGAAACTCTACAACTTCCCACCCGAATTGTAGGGTCCTTCGGATCCACCTCTCCGCCGTAGGCTTGATCTCGAGCGAATCGTTCCAGTAAAGTTTCGGCAGCAACGAAACCGCCGGCGGCAGACATTGCTTTGCGGATGAAGTCGCGGCGGCGAAATGACCGAAGAGCGCACGATAGCCGGGCTTATGATCTTTAATCGGTCGAAGATCAGCGCCGGTGGTAAGGTGGATGCTCGCGATAGAGAACGTCAACAACGGCGCCCATCTCGAGATTCCAGTCGACGTCTTCAAGCGTGGTGAGCTCGCCGCATTGTTCGATGATCGACAGCCAGTCGCGCAAACCTTTATATTTCATCATAGTTCCTAGATGGCATCAGCCGCAGCTGTAACGACGCACGAAAAGAAGCCGTAGTCAATTGAAGCGGAGATCGTAACCAAAAGGTCCGCAGAGCTAGAATCTCGAGTAGCTCGTCTCGACTCATGGGTCAACGGCAGCCTCATTGTTGCGCGCACTTAACAAATTCGCCCGAAACACGATGATAACAGTCCCGCGCGAGTTGCTTCCGGCCGGCAGAGGTATCTTCGTAGTGTGCACAATCGATCTTGCGCCGAATCGTGACCATTACTTCAATCCGATGAAGCGATAATAATTTCCAAAAATGAGGTACAAAATCCATCTCGTCGTAGCAGCAGATCAAGTCCCGGTTTTCCTTCGAGACTGGACTATCGTCTAGACGCATATATCGGACAGTTACCGGTAGGATGATGGAATGATTGCGCAGCGGCGCAGCGAGTGGGGCGGTTTGAAACGGCAACATTCGATCGCCGTTGGTGGCGCGTCCTTCCGGAAACAAGATAATATTTACTCCTTGATTTAGTGTTTTGCTCATTTCGACAACCAGCGACTGTACTTGGTTCTTTTTCTGGCGGTCGATAAAAATCGTACCGCACAAGGCTACCCAAAGACCGATTATCGGCCACTTTTTGACTTCCCTTTTGGAGACGAACACTGCCGGGAAGATGCTGCCTAACACAAGACCATCCACATAGCTCAAATGATTGCTGATGATCACCGTGCCCGGAGCCAGGATCGGTTCCGCATCGCCGTCGATTTTAACATCGATATTGAGGATTGTTCTCAAGAGAAAGGTGAAGGTATAGGTCAGCCGACTGATAATGGCCCAGCGGTTAGGTAGTTTGAGCAAACTAATCCATAAATGCACGAAGACAACGAAGGGGAAGAAGAATGCCCAGAGAGAAACAACGGCAGCGAACTTAGCCCATCGCATGGTTGATTATGGGTGGCGTATCACCGATACGTCCAATCGGAAGCATCTATCTTCCTTTGCGCGGTGACGCAACAAATACAGCCTAAGTTGGCGGTTACCCTGGCACAATACCGTGAAGGTTCTTGAACGATCCGATGGTTGGCGGTTATTGTTCTTTATGACAAGCATGCCAAATTTCCGCCAAATATCGGAATCCATCGGTCGGCAATCACCCAAGGTTGTGCCGGCGAGAATTCCAGCGATCGGTCCAAGTTGCATTCGCTACACTTCTGCCGCACAGCAGGCCTGTTGGTTCGAAACGTAATCATGCGTCTCTTTTTACTACCCTGTGCGTTCATGCTTTTGCTAGTATCGACCGCGTGCAGGGTCGGTTTCGCGGCCGAAATCCAAGACAGCAAGCTTCTATATATGCAATATTGTAGCGCTTGCCACGGGGAACAAGGACATGGCAATGGTCCGGTCAGCCGCTACATTGCGGTCAAAATCCCGGATCTGACGCTTCTCAAAAAGACCAACCGGGGCGTTTACCCCTCGGACCAAGTCCTGTCGGCAATCGACGGCCGTCGCGATGTCCGGGCTCATGGCGATCGTCAAATGCCAGTTTGGGGCGAAGTTTTCACCATCGAAGAGCGAAAGTATCCCGAACGAAGCGGTGGTTTAAAAGCGAAGCTGATCGCGGATTATGTTGCTACACTTCAACAATGATTGTTTTGCACATTTGAAAATTTTCCGACGAAATCTCCCATTCTTGCAACGGAGTAAGCTAATCAGTTTGCAAAGTTCAGTAGATATCGAGAAAAATCAGGCCCCCATGCCTTGGCACAACCTTGGCTCAACACAAAACGACACGTGGAGCGGAGGATAAATCGGCAGCTAGCAAGCTGGGTTTTCGGTCTTATACTTCGCCCGCGCAAAAAGGAGGATCAATGAAGAACCTCGCTTTAGCATGTGCAGCGATGATGGCGCTTTTGGCGTCACGAGTTTCGGCGGCGCCTATCGAGCTCGGCGCTTCGGTCCAATTGACTGGGCAGTTTGCGAATACCGGGCGCTATTACGGTGATGCCTATCAATTTGCGGTGGAGAAAATTAATGCTGCCGGTGGCGTGAAGGTAGGCAATACACGGGAGAAGTTGAACCTTAAGATTCTCGACAATCAGTCCGATGTCAATTTGAGCGTGCGTCAGTACGTGCAGCTGGTCACCCAGGACAAAGTTAATTTTCTGCTCGGCCCTTTCGCCAGCGATTTCGTTCTCGCCGACTCGGCCATTGCAGAGAAGTATAATGTTCCGATGATTCAGGGAGGCGGCGCGTCTGACCAGATCTTCAGCCGCGGTTACAAGTACATATTCGGCACCTTGCCGCCGGCGAGCGATTATTTCGACAGCACTCTAGACCTGATGGGGCAACTAAAACCGCCGCCGGCAACATTGGCGCTCCTTTATGCCGATGATGCTTTCGATGTTTCAGTCGCCGATGGCACGCGCAAGGACGCCAGTAAAACCAAACTCAAGATTGTCGTCGATCAGCGGTACAGTTCAAAGGCCTCCGACTTCAACTCAATTCTGTCTTTAATCAAAAGCCAAAATGTGGATGCGATTCTGGTCGCCGGCCATGAAACCGAAGTCTTGAATTTTATTCGCCAAGCCAAGACTCTTAACGTCAACCCGAAGCTCTATTCGTTCACTGTCGGTGTGCCCAGCGCCGACTTTCGCGCTGCTCTGGGCCAGGACGCGAACTATGCGTTCGGGATGAGTTCGTGGGTGCCATCTGCGGCTTTGAAGGACGAGTATTTCGGCAATGCCGAACAGTTCGCCAATGAGTACAAAAAACGTTTCGGTTACGAGCCCGATTATCACGCCGCTTCGGCCGTAGCCGATGTCCAAGCATTCGTCAAAGCGATCGAGTCCGCCAACAGTATTGATCCCGTCAAGGTTCGCGACGCCATTGCCAAAGTCGATTTTGATAGTTTGTACGGCCGGGTTCGTTTCAATTCCGCGGGACAGATCAACCTGCCCCAAACCGTAGTGCAGGTGCAAAAAGGCAAATTGGTGCCGATTTATGGACCCAAGGGAATGCTTGAGCAACCGCTCTACCCGATGCCCGAGTGGAGCAAGCGCTAGGTGCAACTCCTTTGGCAGATTCTCGTCAACGGCGTCTTGCTTGGCGGGCTTTATGCCCTGATGGCCTTGGGTCTGGTGCTTGTTTGGGGCGTGCTCAATATCGTCAATCTCGCTCACGGCGCCCTCATCATGTTGGGCGCGTACGCCTGTTATTATCTGTTCACGGGTTTGGGTTGGGATCCCTTTGCGGCGTTACCAGTGGCCATGGTGCTGCTGTTTTGTCTCGGTTATGTCATCCAGCGCTATGTGCTCAACCTGATCATCCGCGCGCCGATGTTCAATACCTTGCTGATCACCTTCGGATTCGAAGTGGTGATCACCTATCTTGCCCAAATCGCTTTCAGCGCGGATTTCCGGACCATCAATCCGAGCTATGCGGGCGCTAACTTTAGTTTTCTCGGCGCAACTGTGCCGTTGGTACGCCTGCTTGCATTTGCTGTCGCTCTCGCTTTGACGCTTGGGCTGTGGCTCTTTCTTGAGCATACCCGCATCGGTAGAGCGATCCGGGCTACGGCACAGAACCTGATCGCGGCACGGCTTTATGGCGTTAATCCGCGGCATCTGTATGCGCTCACGTTTGGGATCGGGGCGGCTCTCGCCGGCGCCGCCGGCACACTTTATGGTGTGGTGTCGCAGATCAATCCTTACATCGGCTCCGGTTTAACAGCGAAATCGTTTGCCATTGCGATAATCGGCGGTTTGGACAAATCGATTTACGTCCTGGCGGGCGGACTGTTTCTTGGCATCGTTGAAGCCGTGACTGCACTCTACATCGGTCCGACCTACACGGACGTTGTCAGTTTTGGAATTTTAGTGTTGGTGCTCATTGTCCGTCCCACTGGCCTACTCGGGCGAACGGCGTGAAGTTTTCTACCAAACTGGCCTTGGCCGGCGTTGGCATCGCGCTCCTCGCTACTGTGCCCTGGTGGGGTTCCGCGGTTCTGGTGCAATTCGGCATCAATGCTCTGATTCTCGCAACCCTGGCGCAGAGCTGGAATATTATCGGCGGCTACACCGGTTATCCTTCGTTCGGCAACTCCGTGTTTTACGGTTTGGGCGGTTATGGCGTCGCGATCGCAATGGTGCAATACGGACTGCCATTCCCAGTCGGCCTAGCCATAGGAATCGGCCTCGCCGTGGGCTTTGCGATTCTTTTGGGCTTGCCGGTTTTGCGTTTGCGCGGCCACTACTTCGCTATCGCGACGCTGGGCTTGGCAGAGGTGATGACGGCGATTGTTTCCAATCTCGAAATCGCCGGTCGCAATGTCGGGCTCATCCTGCCGTTGGTGAAGGGAGATGTGTTGTTTTTCGAACTCTCCCTGATCCTGTTGGTTGTGACCACTCTTGCTGTCATGTGGATCTCGCGCAGCCGTTTCGGGTTTGGACTGATCGCGATCAGAGAAAACGAGCAGGCGGCAGCGGTGATGGGCGTGAATACGACTTTATATAAAATTCTCGCGTTTGCCCTCTGTAGCGTTTTCGCCGCGGTTGCAGGCGGAATCCATGCCTACTGGATCACCTATCTCGACCCAGGAAGCGCGTTCGATGTCGCGCTTAACGTGAAGATGATTATTATGGCGGTGTTTGGCGGTCCAGGAACCATTTTCGGGCCGGTGTTGGGCGCGTTCGTATTGTCGGCAATTTCGGAAATTCTCGCTGCCAAGGTAACTAGCCTAGCAAGCATCTTCTTCGGCATCGTCATTGTTGCCGCGATCGTTTTTATGCCGCGTGGCTTCGCAGACTTGGTTCGGCGTTTTCGCCATTTGGGCTGGCGCTATTTTCAAGAAAATATTCGGACCTACCGAGTTTAGCATGGACGACATTCTGGAGGTACGCAGTCTTACAAAACGCTTTCAAGGGCTTTTAGCGATTGATCACGTCAGTTTCGCGCTTCAACGAAATGAGATCCTCGGTCTGATCGGTCCCAACGGGGCCGGTAAAACGACGATGATCAGCCTGATCAGCGGAACCCTCGAACCGAGCGAAGGTGAAGTGATCTTCGAGGGAGTATCGATTCGTCGACTTCCTGCGTATCGACGCGGCCGGCTTGGCATTGCCCGAACTTTCCAAGTTATGCGGCCCTTTCCGGACTTGACGGTGCTCGACAATGTCGCAGTCGGCGCGCTTTTCGGGGCAACGGGTCATTCCCAAGTGCTTCAAGATGCCCGGGAACGAGCCCAACGCTGGCTAGAGTTTGTGGGCCTTGATCGCCGGGCGCAACAGCGAGCCGAATCGCTCGGCGGACCGGACCGTAAGAGGCTCGAACTTGCCAAGGCGCTGGCGATGAGACCCAAGGTGCTCCTGCTCGACGAAGTCATGGCGGGGCTCAATCATGTCGAGATCGAGGAAGTTATCACAGTGATCAAAAAGGTTCGCGAGCAAGGAATTAGCATTCTCGTCATCGAGCACGTGATGAAAGCGATTCAGAGCTTATCGGATCGGCTGCTGGTTTTGCGCAATGGTGAGAAAATTGCTGAAGGCCGACCTCAGGAAGTGCTCAGCAACGAGCAGGTCATTGCCGCTTATCTCGGCACAAAGCGCCATGAGTGAGTCGTTATTACGAGTCGAAAAATTGAGCGCAGGATACGGCGCAATGACCGTGCTGAGCGAGATCACGTTCGAAATCACGAGCGGCGAAATCGTTGCGCTGGTGGGGAGCAACGGTGCAGGAAAAACAACGACTTTGCGCGCCCTATCACGCGTGATCTCGAGCCAAGGCAGAATCTTTTTTAATGGCCGTGACCTCGCTCGGCTGACATCGGACCAAGTGTTTAGTCTTGGCTTGGTCCAGGTCCCCGAAGGGCGGCAACTCTTTGATCAGATGACAGTGGAAGACAATCTCCTGATGGGCGCCTATTGCCGCAAGCAGCGCGAAGAAATCGCCGCTGACCTACAGCAAGTCTATCAATTTTTTCCCATCCTGAAGGAGCGACGCCTTCAAATAGCCGGCAGCCTCTCTGGAGGCGAGCAACAAATGTGCGCGATTGCACGGGGACTCATGGCGCGGCCGCAGCTTTTGATGATCGATGAAATGAGCTTGGGACTTGCGCCAATCGTCGTCGACCTGCTCATCGACAAGTTGGCGGAGGTGCGCAAAAACGGAGTGACGGTTCTCTTGGTCGAACAAGACATTTTCTCAGCATTTCATGTTGCTGACCGAGGCTACGTCTTGGAAACGGGTAGAATCGTCCGAACTGGCAGCGCGTCCGAGCTTGCTCAAGATCCCGAAGTGCGCCGCGCTTATCTTGGGATTTAACCCATGCGGCTTAGCGCGGCTTCTGTATTTACGTTGCATTGCCCGAGCTAAGCGCCGGCATCGTGTGCTCTCATCGTAATCCACTGCTGTCCGCCATCGGTGCGCGTAATCTCAGATTTGACTTGTACGCATTGGCCGATTAGCCTCGCTGAGACCATGCAATTTCGAATGTGGCAGCAAGCGCGGGGAGGTGTCCAGTCGGCAAATCGCTGTTTGTCGCGGCCACAGATGCTAGTTCTACGGGTGAACACATGAGAAAAAGGCTTTGGGAGCGCTGGAGGCTCATCGCAAAGGCAATTGGCGATTTCCAGGCCCGGCTTATTTTGAGTGTGTTTTACTTCATCATCGTTGGGCCATTCGCTTTGATTCTTCGTTGGGCAGGCGATCCACTCTCGTTGAAAAAGGGCGCGGAACAGGGATGGCGGGTAAAAACCGAGTCTAAAGATCCACCGCTGAAAAGGGCAATGAATCAGTTTTGAACACGTGAATATTCTGGGAATCTCTTGTTATTTTCATGATGCATCGGCTGCTCTGCTGCGAGACGGGGAACTAATTGCCGCGGCGGAGGAAGAGCGTTTCACGCGCAAAAAACACGATTACGAATTTCCGCAGAACGCGATCGATTTTTGTCTCAAAGCCAGCGGGATCAGTGCCGCTGATCTCGATTATGTGGCTTTTTTTGAAAAGCCATTCATCAAGTTTGAGCGATTGTTGCTTTCCAGCATGCAAACCTTTCCACGCTCGCACCGTGTTTTCCGGGAAGCTATGATTACCTGGCTTGGCGATAAGCTCTGGATCAAGACGCTGATTCAGAAGCGGCTCGGCGTACCGGCATCTAAGATTTTATTCAGTGAACATCACCTTTCCCACGCGGCAAGCGCGTTCTTATGCTCGCCTTTCGAAGAAGCGGGAATCCTTACTGTCGACGGTGTCGGAGAGTGGACTACCGCGAGTATGGGCATCGGCAAGGGTACCGACATTAAGCTCGTCAAAGAGATCCGCTTCCCCCATTCGTTAGGGCTTCTCTATAGTGCATTCACCGCATTTCTCGGATTCGAGGTGAACGAAGGAGAATATAAAGTCATGGGGATGGCGCCTTTTGGCCAGCCCAAGTATGCCGACAAGGTGCACAAGCTTATCCGAGTGGCGAACGATAGCAGCTTTGAGCTGGACATGGATTATTTCTCGTTTCATCACTCGCCTGACCAAACCTTTAACAGGAAATTCGTCGATCTCTTCGGTCCCCCCCGTGATCCCAAAGCGCTGTTTTTCACGCCGGACACCGGTTATCCATCGTACTTTGGGGACAAACCGACGAACTATCAGCAACTTGGAAAAGAAAACCAACACTACGCAGACATCGCGGCAAGCATTCAAACGGTCACCGAAGAGATTCTCCTCAAGATGGCTCGACAAGTTCATAAAGAGTTCGGTGTAAAACGGCTCTGCATGGCGGGAGGCGTCGCTCTCAATAGCGTTGCGAATGGAAGGATCGTGCGTGAAACACCAATCGAGGAATTATATATTCAGCCATCCGCGGGCGATGGAGGCGGCGCAGTTGGAGCCGCGCTTTATGCTTACCACACTGTTTTGGGCAAGCCGCGGCAATTCGTCATGGAACACGCGTACTGGGGACAGGACCATAACGCTGACGATATTCAAGCTTTCCTAGAAGCAAACGCGATACCTTACGAGCGATTTGATCAAGAGGAAAAGCTCCTCGAGCGCGTCGTCGATCATCTTCAAGACGGCAAGGTCGTGGGATGGTTGCAAGGGAAATTTGAATGGGGTCCGAGAGCATTGGGGAGTCGGAGCATTCTCGCGGATCCACGTCGAGCGGACATGAAAGACATCGTCAATGTCAAAATCAAATTTCGCGAGCCATTTCGTCCTTTCGCACCCTCCGTCCTATCCGAGCGAGCTCAGGACTATTTCGAGTTGGACAACGCGGCGACGCACTATCCGGCTCGTTTCATGCTCTATGTCGTGAACGTAAAGGAAAACAAGCGAGACGCAATTCCAGCGATTACGCACGTAGACGGTACAGGCCGACTGCAAACCGTCCGTAAGGAAAACAATGCGCGGTACTACCGGCTGATCGAAACTTTTGGCCAGGCCACCGGCGTGCCGCTCGTATTGAATACGTCTTTCAATTTGAAGGGAGAGCCGATCGTCAATACTCCCGAAGAAGCTTTTCAAACTTTTACTCGAAGCGGAATGGATATGCTTGTTTTGGGGAATTACTTGGTAGATAAGTCAGCGTTGGCGAATTAACGATTCAGGGGGGGACGACCCTATGCGGTTTTTTGACGAGTTAGTGAATCGCACCGGCATCTTAGGTGAACTCTTTGGATTCTTTTGGAGCAATAAATGGTGGTGGTTAACGCCAATGTTGCTGATTCTATTTGTATTTGGCGGTTTAATCGTTTTCGCGCAAAGCTCTGCTATCGCGCCGTTTATCTACACGCTGTTTTAGGGGGGCGAACATCCAACGTAATCAAGATCCTCGACCCGGACACCGGCGCGGTCTACATCGGCAACCGCACGGAACATGAGCGACCGCAGAAAAGCCCAGCCTGGCGGATTGGAATTTTACGCTGACTCTTCCGCCGCGCAGGCCAGTTATCGCAGCTCGTGACACCCCGCTGTTGCTTGGCTCGAAAATCCGCAGCGGTCGATCGGCGATCGCCGATTACGATAACTCCGAAGGATGGCGGGATGCGAAGCTGTCCGGTGAGCGTGAACCTGAATTTCTCGCGAATTTTGGCACCATTTGGAAAAACTTTCGCCCTGTCATGATTTTCGGTGCGACATCGAGTTTTGGGTTCCAGGTAATTGCTATTGCGCAATTGACATCAAAAACGTCAACTAAACACCGCCGCAAATCGAACTTTTTCAATGGAAAATCTAACGGGGCTGTTGCTTACCTAAATTAAGCGAAAAGCCTTTTTTACTGATATAAACCTGATGGCAATACCTCTTTTTACTGAGCTGTTCGACTAGCTCGAGCAGCGTTCGCCTGCCGTTCACTTGCGATTTTGGCGCGCTGGCGCTCTTGAGCGCATCGACCGCTTGTGGACCGGCATAGACGCGCAAAAGCAGTTCTTCGTCCGAAACCGTAGCGCCGAGTTTTTTTCGCACTTGATCGAGACTTAAATCCGGCGGGGTCCAACCGTGCCAATCCTTAGCGCGCCGGCGGTTCAAGATTTTGTCTTTGACCTCGGGATCCATGATCTCCGGCGCTTCCCGTCCCCAGATTCCAAGCGCATATTGAATCACTTGGTCGGTGACTTCTTTGTAGCGTTCACCGACAATTATGTTGATCGCCGCCTGGCTTACGACGAATTGAGACAAAGGCGTTACCATGATCGGGTAACCGAAGTCGGCGCGCACCCGAGCTGCTTCTTCCAGCGTCTCCGGCAACTTATCTTCTTTTCCGATCACGCGAAGCTGATGGCGCAGGTTGGAGATCACCCCGCCAGGGACCTGATGTGAGTATTGTGAGATGTCATAGGCAAAGGGCTTGCCTATAGCAAGGCCGTCGCGCTTGGCGATCGCGGTGAAATGCTCTTCTACAGGTTTTATTTCGTCTTCGTTCACGAGCGGTGTGTAGCCGAGAGCCCGAAGATTGCTCGCGACGTTCACAATCGATGGTTGCGATGAGGCGTTGGCGAGGGGTGGTACGGCAGTGTGCAGCGCAGTGATGCCGTGCTTCACCGCCTCGATATAGCAGAGGGTGGCTAGGCCGTTGTTGCAGTGGGCATGATATTCGACCGGCACAGCGCCGGCATTCTGCAAGATCGCGGGAATCAAAGTGCGCGCGCGTTCGGGCGTCAAAAGACCGCCGACATCTTTGAAGCAGATTCGATAGGGGTTGATGCCGGCGGCCTCACGGGCCTTTGTCGCATAGTATGCATCGGTGTGCCGCGGTGAAACGGTGTAGATCAGATTGACAATGGTTTCCATGCCGATGCCGCGAAGGTCCTGCACCTCCTGACGCAGCTCGGCGAAATCGTTCCAACAGTTCGAGGTGCGGGTGAGCGTGACGCCATACGATACGAGTCTTTCAGCAAGAAGTTTCATTGCGGCATGGGGCAGCTTTTCCATTGCGCCCGAGCCGTGCAGTCCGCCGTGATTGCGCAGGCGAGTGTGGCGAAAACGCTGCACGCCTTCACGCACCCAAATCCAAGGGTTCTCCTTGAGCTCGCGGACGTATTTCTTGATCATGATGGAAACGAAAAACTCCATCGATTCGAAACCGATGCGGTCCATCTGCGCCGCGGCGCCGAGCATCGCATCGGTCTTCATCCCCAAGGCCCAGAGACTCTGCTGGCCGTCGCGCAGAGTGGTGTCGATGAACGAGATCTCACGCATAGCTAAAAAATTGGAGTGATGGAGTATTGGGTTCGGAAACATCACTCCAGAATTCCATTATTCCATCACTACAGTTATTTTTTTGCTCTGCTTTGCAACAATTCTTTGAGGATCGAATAATCGGCGAGTTTACTCCGGTCCAATGTCGCAGCTCGTTTGTCTACATAGGTCATCATTTTTACGAGATTCTCGACTGCAGCGTCGGGCGGAAGCAGATCGACCGTCGCTCGCGCCCGCATTTCCTCGTAGGCGTGGTCAAGGGTTTCCTTATCGTCGGGCGGGATAATCCGTTTGAGCACATCGATGGAGCCCTCTTTGTTGATGGTCATGTATTGAGTCGCTTCCAGATAGGCTTTGACAAAACGGACCCATTTGTTGCGATTGGCTTTGAGCGAAGCAACCGAGACCGTGATCGGGCCATTCATGAATGGAGTTTTTCTGCCCGGCACCAGGTGAAACCCCATCTGCTTCATCTTCGGTTCGAAAGCGAAGTCTACGGGCCCGGCGTCGATGCCGCCGCGAATCAGCGCGGCCAATCTTTCCTGAGAACCACCGAGTTGCAGCAAGGTTACGTCCTTTGACGTGTTGAGGCCGGCGTCTTCGAGCATGACGCGGAGCACGAGAGACGACTTGCCACCGAGCCGGTTAATGCCGATTTTTTTCCCCTTCAACTGCGAAAGATCGTCGATTTTTTCGCGGGTGATCATCGTGTAGGAAACGAAATTGTCCCAGCTGCCGAGGGAAACCACCGGAACGCCCTGGATGTTCGATTGCACTAGCCCCGTCG
>Ga0070670_100001231_pt1 | contig 20362 bp, 14 predicted proteins | sample KBSS63metaG_FD_64665 | JGI IMG/M metagenome (GOLD analysis project Ga0070670, IMG submission 64665) | Switchgrass rhizosphere microbial communities from Kellogg Biological Station, Michigan, USA - KBS S6-3 metaG | ecosystem: Host-associated > Plants > Roots > Rhizosphere > Soil ... | reverse complement strand
TCGCGCACGGAACCGTTCGCGCCGGTCAGGCGTAAATTGATGTTCACGGCCTGCAACTCCCGGTGCAGCCGGCACAGGATGCGGGCGCCGGCCAGGTCGACGTGCGGTGACGAGGAGAGGTCGCAGACCACCAGCCGCACCGTCGTCGCGGCTGAGCGAAGGCGTGCCCACACCACTTCGTGCACGTGCTCGGCGTTGAAATACAGGAGCGCGGCGTCGACGCGAAACATCAGCACGTCGGCTCCGTCCGTGAAGGCGATGTGGGGCCGCGCCGCCCGGCGAATCAACAGCAGCAGCGACGTGATCGCTGCCAGCATCACACCCTTGAGCGTGCCGAGCAGCAGCACCCCGGTAAATGCCGTCATCGAAATGCTGAACTCGAAGCGGCTGGCTCGCCACAGGTGCCGCAGCTCGGGGAGGTCGATCAGCCCCTTCACCGCGACCAGCACGATTGCTGCGAGCACGACGCTCGGCAGGTTGTGCAGCAGCCCGCCGAGATACAACAGGCATACGGCGGTGGCCAGCGAGGCGAAGACCAGCGCGAGCGTGCTCGTCGCACCCGCCTTGTCGTTGACCGAGGACTGCGACAGGCCACCTGCCACGGGATAGCCCTGCGCGAACGCGGCGGCGAGGTTCGCGGCGCCGAGCCCGAGCAGCTCCTGCCGGGCATCGATGGTGTCGCCGTGGCGCTGCGCCAGCGTGCGCGCGGCGGACACGCCTTCCACGTAGGCAAGCAGAAGGCAGGCGAAGGCCAGCGGAATCACGCCGTCCACGTCGCGCAGACGCAGCGCCGGCACGTGAAAGGCCGGCAGCCCTTGGGGCAGGTCGCCGACCACGGGAAACCCGCGGCCACCGAGCGAGGTGGTCGACACTGCCACGATGGTCAGCGCCATCACGCCGAGCGCCACCGGCCGTCCAGGCAGCAGCTTCTCGCCCGCCAGGACCAGGCCGATCGTGGCGAGACCCAGCAGCAGCACCGCAGCGTTGGTGTCGGGAAGCTGACGGACGAGCATCGCCACGCGCTCGAAGAAATGCTCGCCGCCGCCCGCCACGCCGAACAGCTTCGGCAGCTGTGTGGCCGCGATCGTCACCGCCGCGCCCGCCTTGAATCCCAGCAGGATGGTCTCGCTGATGAAGGCGACGAGCGAACTCAATCGCAACGTCCAGGCCAGCAGGCTCATCGCCGCCACGACCAGCGCGGTCAGCGCCGCGATGTCGGCGTAGTGAGCGGCATCGCCGCCGGCGAGGCCGCCGATGGTCGCGCCGACCAGCATGGAGATTGCGGACGTCGGGCCCATGGCGAGCTGCCGCGACGAGCCGAACAAGGCATAGGCCACGCCGCCGGCGAGGAAGCCGTAAATACCCGCCTGCGGCGGCAGACCCGCCAGCGTCGCGTAGGCGAGCGAGACCGGGATGGCATACGCGGCCAAAGTCAGTCCGGCGACGGCGTCGCGGCCGGCGTTCATGGGATCCGTTCCGTCGGGCGTCCATGGATCATCGCGATGGCCGCGACGAGGATTCCCGTGGACCAGCCGAGCATTAGGACCCCCACCGCTGATTCGAGCGGACCGAGCAGACGCCACCGCGGCGGCAACAAGACGTCACCATACCCAACCGTCGTGTAGCTCGTGAGCGAGAAATACGCCGCGAGCTCGATGTCGGGCAGAGCGCCGGCCAGCACGAAGAAGAGCGCCCACACAATGGCATCGGCCAGGTGCAGGAGCAGCAACGTGCTGACCAGCCGGGCGATGAGGAGCTCGCCGCCGAGCGAGCCCGGACGATCCGAGGGCGCCAGCCAGCGCCGGCGCACCCACCTGGCGGCCACCGCGGTCAACACGCCGTGGAGGACGACGGTGAACGCCGTGAGGGCGAGCCCCGCCAGGATCAGGCGAATCACGCCTCTACCGGCGTCGCGTCCAGCGGCTGATCGACAGTGGCGCGCCGCTGTCGTCACGCGTCGTCAGGGTCAGCGTGTCACCGGTGACGTCCCAGTAGCGCGGACGATTCAAGGCCAGCGGGCCGCCGCCCGTGGTGTACGAAGAGCGCTGCCCCTCCAGGAAATAGGTCAGGCTCCGGCGCTGCAGGTCGATTGCGACGCGGCCGTCGGTGGAGATGATGCCGTCCCGGATCTCGATGCCGGCGGCGCGGAGCAGGTCCGACGACGACTGGTCGGCCCGGATCTCCATTCGCAGGTTGGCGAAATCGTCGAAGGTCAGGACGCCGGAGCCGGTGAGCACGATCGGGGTGGCCGCGGGGGGCCGCACTTCGAACGAGTCGAGACTCCACCGCCCCTCGAGAAACTTGCGCGCGTCGACGAGCGAGGGCGAGCTGGCTGGTGGTTTCTGCGTCTGTTGTTTCTGGGTCGGATACTTCTCGAAGAGCGCCCTCACGGCGGCGTCGATGGTTGCTTCGATCGCGCCCCGCTCCCGCTCGACCGGGGTGTCGATCTGGACGCGATACAGCGCCTCGTGTGTCGTCGGTTCGCTCAGCTCCACGACCAGCGTGCCGACAAGATACTCGGGCAGCGTGCCGTGCGTGCCGTGCGTGCCGCGCGACGGTGTCGCCTTGAGGTCGACGCCGGTTTTCGTAAGGGAGGCGTAGGCCACCACCAGGTCTGAAGATCCCGACGTGAGCTTCATGAGCCCACGCGATTCGAGCTCGCGATCGACGGCAGCGACGATCCGGGCGTCGGCCTGCGTATCGAATGCCGCGTGACGCTCTGTCCAGGCATAGGTCCTGGCTTTGGCCAGGGCGGCCGGTTTGATGCGCTTGACGACCGCCTCGTACTTCGGTTCGTACTGCGATTCGCCCGCCGCGACGGACGCGGCGCCCGCCATCCACGCGCAGCAGGCGATGCACAGCGGGAGCGCGATTCGTGCGCAACGGTTCGAGGCTCCGCGAAGACAAGTCACGGCCGCAAGGGGAGCAAGAAGCGGACCGCGCGGTGCAACGCACGAAGTCCGCGCCAGACGCCAGCACCACGCTGGCAGCAGGAGGGGTGTCACCGCCAGCCGTGACCGCCGCTGCGACTTACGGCGCGCTGTCAGAACCGACAGCTGTCGATTGTGCCAGATTGACTCCTGCCAACCCCATCCCTACCCTTACTTGCTCACCCGTCGATCGAGGTCGCTTTCCGAGGGCTGCATGGCGAGGCTGTGGACGATAGTGGTAGTGGCTGGCGTGCTGATGGGTTATGCGTCCCCTGGGCTCGCCCAGCCTGCGGAGGCGTCAGTCCTGCCGTCCCGTTCCATACCGGCCGAGCTCGCGTGGCTGTCGCCCGACTTTTCGACTTTCATGGTGCTGGCGGGGGCCGACCTCGCCGAGCTGCGACGCTGGGTTGAGGGGTTCAAAGAGTGGCAGGAGTGGTCGTCGCACTGGCGCAATCAGCGCGAGCCGGGGTGGCTCACGACCTACCGCGACCGCCGCCAGAAACCGTCTCCGCCGGCGTGGCTGGCCGCGCACTGTGAGTCGGTGCAAGACGAGGCGGAGCCCCTGTCCAGCGCCTGCACGTTGTTGACTTTGTGGGGCGCCGACGATCTCGAGACGCAAGCGCTCCTCACCGCCGCCGTCGCCGGAATGTCCCAGGAGCAGCCGCAGCACACCACCTGGTGGGAGCATCTCCACGTGGACCTGATGTGGCCGGACCTCCAGGTGGGATCGAGTATCTACGGCGTCATCGGCCTCCACCACGCCACCACGGTCAAGGGGCGGCTGCAGGTGTTCACCGCCCCTGGCGCGCTGTTGCTGAATCTGCCGTCCTACAACGGCGCACGCACCTGGAAGATGGCGGTGAACTACGGTATGGGGTACCGCCTATTTGGCTTCAACCTGCTCGGCAGGCGGCCGGCCGAGTTGTACTTCAACCTGGCCAAGACCTGGATCGTCTCCGACACCACGGGTCTCGCCGTCGGCCGCAGCATCGACGTCCTCGGATTCTCCGTGACGTTCAAGCGCTCGCAGTGACCGTGGGCGGCCGCCGCCCCTAGGTCCAGACCATCGCGCTGCGCTTCCGCCAGTAGACGTCCGCCGGCTCGGCGAGCGTCTCGAACACCCCGGCGCCTCCGCTCAGGAACGGAGCGGCCAGATGGGAATCCAGCTGCTCGACGGTGACGGCGCCCGACAGGACGACGTCGGCCCAGGGCTGCGCCAGCGCGGCCGCGAGAGCCAGCGTTTCGACGCTCGTCGCCAGCTCCTTCGCGCGTGCTCGCAGCGGACTCAACACCGGCCCGCCATATCGGTCGGTGAGGCGTCCGTTCGCGAGGACTTCCTTGATGATCACGCCGCAGCCGGACGCGCTGGCTTCCGAGAGCGCCTGAGCGGCCGACGGCTCGAGCAGGTTCCACGTGGCCTGCACGGTTTGAAAGAGCGGCACGCCGTCGATCTCGATCTCGATCGCGCGCCGGATGGTCTCGGCCTGTCGCGGTCCGGTGACGGTCAGGCCGATGCGCAGCCCGGTGCGGCGAAGGCGGGAGAGCTCGGCCAGCACGGCGCGATCGTCGAGCACGCCGCTCTCGACCGTCGCCGAGTGGATCTGATACAGCGACAGACGCGGCCCGAGGATCACGCGGCTCTCCATCGCCTGCTGCCGCAACGTCTCGAGGGTCAGCCGCTTCACTTCGTGCACCGGCGCGTGGCGCTGCCAGGATCCGGTGTAGATGTACCCCCACTTCGACCCCACCGTCAGGGCTCCAGCGGGCAGGCGGCGATCGTCGCACCACGCGCTCAGAAACTGCTCGGCCAACCCGTACGACCGCGCCGTATCGACGTAGCGCACGCCCGCGGCGCGCGCCGCATCGAGCAAGGCGTGGCAGCGGCATCGCATGGCGCGGATCGACCGATCGGCGCCGAGATCCGCATCGCGCCCCCACGCCATGTAGGCCGGCCGCCCCAGGCTCGCCAGCCCGAGCCCGATGCGGCTCACGCGCAGTCCGGACGTCCCGAGTTTCGTGAGGCATGCGATCGGCACGACGGAGGCGACCGGCTGGACGACCGTCGTCGGATTCACGCAGGCCTCCGGTCCAGCCCCACCAGCATCCAGCCTCGATCGGTGCGGCGGAAATACGCCCGAACCTCGCGCCAGGTGTCGAAGGGAGGGGCGATCGGGATGACGCGGACGCACACGAACGAGCCGGGTGCCGCTGGCAGCGGCTGCGGTGCCGCGACCGGGGCTCGGGAGTCGGGCACCGCGATGTCTCCGATGCCGGTCGTCGAGTTCGTGCTGTTGTCGAACCGTGCCCAGCTCACCCGATAACCGCTCCGCGGCTCGGGCGCGACGCCGGCCTGCACCGCGGTATTGACGAACGAGAGACGGCCCTCGGCCGACAGCGAAAAGTCCACCAGCGGACTCACGCCGATCAGGTAGGTGGCGCCGATCCGGTCGCGCCGCTGGATCAGGACGTCGGCCAGATGCTGGGCGGCCTCCGGACGGCCATAAGCCCCGGTGGCAGCGAGCGCGCGGATCATCGGGTCGGAAAAGGCCATGACGCGCCGGGCGGCCCAGAACAGATCGTCGGGTTGGGCATGGCGGAGCGCCGCCGTCGGCACGCGCGGCTTCCAGCCGGCGGGGTCGAACCGCGCTCCTTCGAAGCGTCCGATCGCCGGCTGGTCCTCGTAGTGGATCGTCTGCCAGGGGCGCACGAAGAAGCCGGCAGACACCATCCGCTTCCACACCAGGTCGCCTTCGTACAGGTGCTCCCATCCCTCGTCGAACTCGCGTGGCGCGTTGGCACCGGTGCCAAAGGTCGAGCCGACATCCTGCAGGTAATGCCGCACGCGGCTGCGACCGTCCTCGGTGATCACCATGTCGAGCGTGTTGCCTGCCTTCATGTCGACCAGGTTCGTCCAGGCGCCGAAGACCTTCAACGCGCGCAGTTCCCGCCGGTGCTCATGTGGAACGACGTCGTTCGGATCGTCGGGTCGCGTGCCGTAGTAGCGGAAGCCGCCGACGGCGCGGCCCGGCAGCTTGCGCGACGCCACCGCCCGGTACGAGCCGTCGGCGGAGGGCTCGGCGCGGCGCCAGACCTCGTCCAGATCCTCGGACCGCATCTGCCGGACCGCGCCGGACATCGGCTTCACCGTTGCGGTGTCGCCGATGACGACCTGCTGCGGGTGGACGTGGGTGAGCACCGTATCGGGCTGCCAGTAGCCGAGTGTCCAGAAGATGTTGTTGGCGACGAGATTGGCGCCGGTCGCGGCTTCCGGGTAGCCGCGCGCGTCGAACGACACGAACCAGACGTTGTGATTGGCGTCTTGAATCGTGAAGCCGGGCGCGGCGCCGATTTCCTTCGCGGCGATGACGATCCACGGCCCTTCGGCCGGCGTGACGCCGGTGTGCGGCCCGCGCACCGCCTCGTCGATCGAGACCGGGTGCTGCAGGATGCGGTTGGTAAACCAGCTCGAGTCGGGCACTTCGTCGATGGTGTTGACGTCGCCCGCCCGCACGCCGGTCGCCGGCGAGCCAGGTTCGCCGAACAGATTGGTGGCCAGATCGATGAACAGGTCGATCTTCCAGGATTGAACGCCCGACGCATCCTGGGTCTCGGGCTCGCGGCGGAGGGGATCGTCGCTGCGGAAGGTCGCGGTCGTCGCCGAGGGTGCGGCGACCGCGAGCGCGCAGAGCAGAACTGCGCCCGCGGCGAGGCGTGTCAGACACGCGTGGCGATTCACGCCCGGCATTCGAGCAAGCCGCGTACCGTGGCACGGATCGTTGGAGATCGAGGATCGCGACGGCGGTTCTGCGGTCCCGGCAACCGCGGACGGTCGCCGCCTCACCGAATGTCGTGGCGGGTCAGGGCGTTATCGCCGTGGCGGCGGGGGTTGCCGGCGCGTGCGATGCGGCTGAGATCTTGCTGTCGAGCAAACCATGCCCCTCAAACACAAAGACATCGAGAAACTCTTCAAGGTGACATCGAATCATGGCATCCGGCTGAAGAACGTCGACACCGCGTGGACGCCGCGCGAGCAGTTCCGGGTGCTGCAAAAGGACGAGCTCAAGACGCGCGCGCGCGAATATCTGAAGGAGAACCTGGAAGCGCTGACCAAGGCGCAGGGAGTGCTCTGGGCCAACGACCGCCACTCCGTGCTGGTCGTCCTGCAGGCGATGGACGGCGCCGGTAAGGACGGCGTCATCCGGCACGTGATGGGCGGCGTCAATCCGCAGGGCTGCCAGGTGTTCTCCTTCAAGAAGCCGTCGGACGAGGAGCTCGATCACAACTTTCTCTGGCGCTTCATGAAGGCGCTGCCCGAGCGCGGTCGCATCGGCATCTTCAACCGCTCCTACTACGAAGACGTCCTGGTCGTTCGCGTGCACCCGGAGCTGCTCGAGCATCAGAAGCTGCCGGCGGACTTGCTGGGCAAGAACATCTGGAAGGAGCGATTCGACGACATCAACGCGTTCGAACGTCACCTCGTACGCAACGGCACCATCGTGCTCAAGTTCTTCCTGCACATGTCCAAGAAGGAGCAGCGGCGGCGCTTCATCGCCCGCCTCGACAATCCGGACAAGCACTGGAAGTTCTCCAACGCCGACATCGACGAGCGGCAGCACTGGGACGGGTACCTGGCTGCCTTCGAGGACGCGATCAATCAGACGAGCACGAAGTGGGCGCCGTGGTGGGTGATTCCGGCCGACCTGAAATACGTGACGCGTGCTCTCATCTCCACCGTGATCACGCACTCGATCGAGTCGTTGGGGCTGAAAATGCCGGTCGTGCCACCCGCGCGACAACAGGAACTGGTCGAGGCGCGCCGGCGCCTCGATGGCGAGACGCGGAAGTAGCGGCCGGCTGTCGCGCGATCGGCACCAGCACGCGAATCGTGGTGCCGTGAGGGCGCGCAGGCTCCACCGCGAGCGTGCCGTTCACCAGTTCGACCCTTTCCCGCATCGTCAGCAGGCCGATCCCCGAGGCCTGAGTGCTCAGCGGGTCGAACCCTTTGCCGTTGTCGGTGATTCGCATCGTCAGCAGCGACCGGGTCGCCGTCAGCCGAACGACGATGGCGGTTGCGCCGCTGTGCTTCACGGCGTTCCGCAGCGCTTCTTGCGCGACGCGGAACAGGCTGACGCCGCAATCCTCGGGCAGGTCTCGCGGCACCCGCCGCGTCCCGAAATCGATCCGCACGCCGTTTTCGCCGCCCATCTCGCGACAGAGGCCCTCGAGCGTCCTCGCCACGCCGAGCAGCCGGATCCTTCCGGGGTGCAGCTGGCGCGACAGACTCGTCAGGCTCCGGGCGAGTGCATGCAGGCCGTTCCGGGCGGTCTCTAGCTCGCGGTGGCGATCGGGATCGGTGGTCGGTTTCACCGTGTCGAGCTGCGTCGCCAGCAGAGCAACCTGCTGGCCGAGATCGTCGTGGAGCTCGCGGGCGATGCGGGCGCGCTCCGTTTCCTGCGCGGCGATGAGCTTTCTCGCCAGCTCCGCCAGAGTCGCCTGCATGTGCCGCCGGGTGGTGACGTCGTGGCAGACGCCGATGCAGCCGTCGACGGCGCCGTCGTGCCCGAACCGGGGCGCGAGCGTCAGCACCCACCAGCGGTAATGGCCGTCGGCGCCTTTCAGACGCAGTTCGAGGTCGATCGCCGCCCGGCTGGCCAGCGCGGTCCGAAGCCCGGCGGCGGCCTGCACGCTCACGTCGAGCTCGAACTCGTCGGTCCATCCGACCCGCGCGCGCGCGTGGCCCACGCGATTGCCAACCGCATCCCACCACTGCTGGTTGGCGTGAAGCACCTGCCCGAGTGAATCGAGCACGATGAGCGGGATCGGAACCTCGTCGGCGAGCCGCTGGAACGTCGTGGGACCGATGCCGTCCCTGACCGGGCCCGCCGTGGGTTGGGCGACCTCGGAGTACGCGATCAGAGCGCCGCCGCGGGGATGCCGGAGTGGCGTCACGATGATGGCCGTTTCCCGGGCATCGCCGGCCGCGGTGCACCGACGCGTGGTTTGAAACCGCTCCAGACGGCCGGTGCTCACCGCGGTGATCCCCTCGAGCAGTTCCGCGGCCCGCAGCACGCCATTGTTCGCGGCGCGACGCAGGGCTTCGAGGTAGTCGGCCGCGGGGCCGGGCAGATCCGACACGTCCGGCACGCCCGCCGCAGCCGCTTCGGTCCATCTGGTGTTGGCCCTGATGATTCGGCCGTCGCGATCGACGACCGCGACCGGATCAGGGAGCGAGGCGAAGATCGCCTCGCTGGTGGCGTCGAGCGTTGTGGCGGGGAGCGACACGGTCAAGGTACCGGCCAGCAGCGCCGCCGCCACCTGCAGCGGAACGACATCGGCCGCCGAGCAGGGCGGGACGAGCGCGGACCACCCCACCACGAGCACGTAGGTGACCGCCTCGCCTGCAACGGTGGCCGCGGCGGCAAAGGAGCGCACGCCGCGCGGTACCAGCGGCTCCAGCCCGGTCACGTCGCCGGCGAGGCACAGCACCGTCCCGGCATGACGCAGCCGCTGAATGCCCATGCCGCCAAGGTCGAGATCGAGCGTGGCATCGAGATCGGATTGCGCGACACGCCCCGCCCGGAGAACGCGCCAGATGACTTTCCCTTCGCAGGCCCAGACGACCGCGTCGGTTGCGGTCAGCCGTCGCCTGAGCCGATCGAGGAGCGCCGGGCCGTCCGGCCGTCCCGGGAATGCGGTCAACAGCTCATTGGCCAGCGATGCCACCGCGGCCGCGACGTCGCAGCGCGCCGGCAGGGCCTTGATCATGCGATGTTTGCGTGGACCCCAGAGGTGGTCGATGGAGTGAGGAGCCGCCGTATCGAGTCTGACTGCGTGCGTAACTGCCGATACCTCCGCCGCCTGCCGCTTTTCTCGATCCATGGCGCGCCCCCCGCCGGACTCGGTTGCCGAATGTCGGTGGCGCGGATTTCAAGCCAACGACGAGCTGGACCTAGGAATTCCCCAGCTACGGTATTAGGCGCTCTGCCCAAGTGAAGGTCAATCAGCGGGGCCCGAAGATCCGCATCAGCGCCTCCCCGAGAGAGGGTCAGGTGCCCTCACGTGGAACGTGAATTAGGCTCGCTCGGTCCAACTCGTGGCGTACTTGAGCAGCTCGAATCCGTCTTTGAGATTCAGTTTGGTCTTGATGTTCGAGCGATGGGTCTCGACCGTCTTCACGCTCACGCCCATCTGCTCCGCGATCAGTGAGGTACTGACGCCGCGTCCGATCAGCTCGAATACCTCGAGCTCGCGATCCGTGAGCAGCGATACGCCGGATTCCTGTGTCTGGGCGCCAGGGCCGATCCGCTCGAGGAGCAGCTGCGACATGTGCTCGCTCAGATAGATGCGTCCCGAGAGCACCTGGTGCACCGCGCTCACGAGGCTGATCACGGCCTCCTGCTTCATGATGTATCCGCGAGCACCCGCTTTCAGCGCCCGTTCGGCAAACAGGGCTTCGTCGTGCATGGAGAGCACCAGCACCTGGAGCGCCGGCGCGACGTCGCGCAGCATCTTGATGAGCTGCAGGCCGCCGCCGTCCTTGAGCGAGAGGTCGACGATCGCCATGTCGACCTCGGATTCCTTGACCCACTGCAGGGCTCTGGCGGCCGAATCGGTTTCTCCGCAGATCAACAGGTCGGCGTCCGTGCTGACCATCTGGCGGATGCCGAGGCGCACGATCGGATGGTCGTCGACGATGAGCAAGCGCGCCGGCGTTCGAGGGGGCGTGGTCAAGATCTGTCAGCGACTCGTCTGTTTCGGGCCTACTTTCTTCGCAAGGCGCTGCAGACTAGATACCACAAACGGGGTGCTAATTCGCCTGGTGATTGGTCGCAGGGCGCAGCCTGCACGTCACCGTCGTGCCGCCAGATGCAGCTGGCTCGATCGAGAGCGTCGCCCCGATCGAGACCGCTCGATACATCATGATCCGCAGCCCCAGCCCGTCGCTCTTCCGTCCAGTGATTCCGGTGCCGTTGTCTTTCACCTCGAGGCGCACCTCGCCGGGGGCGCTCTGCAGGCCGATGGTGATGGCGCTGGCGGTCGCATGCTTCACGGCGTTGGTCACGGCTTCCTGGGCGATTCTGAACAACTGGGTCGCGACGCGAGCATCACCCACGGGGGAATGGTCTCCATCCTCCACCGTGACGGGAATCCCGTGAAATCTCTCTGTCGTCGAGGCGAGCTCGCGCAGAGCCGGGATGAGACTGTGGGCATCGATCTCCAGCGGAAACAGCCCGCGAGCGAGCTGACGCACCTGCGTGATCGCTTCCTGGGCGAGCTGTCCAATCTGGGTGGCTCTCTCGACCGTCGCCGCGGGTGCCTGCCGGGCCAGCCCGGTGGCCAACATGCCCAGGCCCGTCAGCGTCTGCCCCAGCGAGTCGTGCAAGGTATGCAGAAGTTCCTGCTGCTCCCGCCACACCAGATCGGCCATCTCGGTCGTTGACCGCTCGCGTTCGAGCACCTTGCCGATCTGCACGCCGATCACGTTCACCAGGGTGACCAGCAGCGTGTTCGGTGCATGTCGCTCGTTGGAGACCAGCTCCAGCACCGCAATCACATCGGAACCCGAACGCACCGGCAGTGCGACCACACTCTGCAGTCCCGCCTGTTTGGCCGCGTCTCGACGGACGCCGAGCTGAAGCAACACGTCCTCCTTCGAGGTGGCCCACCGCGTCCGCCCGTCGTCGTAGACCAGCCCCGGCAGCTTATCGCCGCGCCTGAATCGACACTGTGAGGTCGCGTCATGAAATGCCAGCACACTCTGCTCGCGCAGGTAGCCGATGGTGGCCACGAGCGCGCCCGGCTCCGCTCGATCGGGCAGATACACGTAGCCCGCCTGCCAGCCGTCGCTCTCGCACAGACGCTCCACCGCCCGCCGCAGCCCCTCGCGCCAGGTGGTGGCATCGTGGATGTCGCGCGTGATCTGGTGTATGAGCGCCAGCCACTTCGTGCGGTCGGCCACGCGCTGCTCCAACTTGCCCGTCTCCAGCGTCATCATGAGGTGGGCCTGCCGACGATGGATCGCGTCGGCGGCCGGACGCGCCAGCAGGTCGAGCCATCGCCGCTCGGCATCGTCGAACCGGTGGGCCGAGCGGTAGTGCGTCGACAGGATTCCGACCAGCGCGCCAGATCGATCGAACAGCGGGGTCGACTGCATTGCGCGCACGCCGGCGCTCAAGAACGCGGACAGCGAGGGAGACCGTTCGAACATCGGGCTGTCCAGCAGGTCGTCGGTCACCACCTGATGACGAGTGGTCATCGCAGCGCGGCTGATCCGCTCGACGTCGGTGCCGAGCCGCACGCAGAAGTCGAGGAAGGGGCGAACGAACCCGAGCTGCACCGAGATTCTCAGGACGTTGGCGTCGTCGCAGTGCAGGATGTACCCCATGTCGGCGCCCGTGATCTCCACCGCCGCCAGGAGGATTTCGTCGAGCGCCTCCCGCAGATCGCCAGGGCCGCCGAGCCGTGTGGTGGCCACCTGCAGGCGCGTCATGCGTTGCAGGTCGAGGGAGAGCTGGTCGCAAGACGCCTGCAGCGCGCGTTCTCTGCGCGTGAGGTCGCTCGCGTCGGTACCGGTCAGGAGGCTCGCGAGATCGTCGTTGCCCACCGTCTGCGTCCGTCCGGAAATACTGCGGATTATCGCTCCGCCGCCACACTCAATCGTTAGCGACGCGACTCTGACGTTACTGCTTCTTCGAACTCTTGTGCATCGCGGCAGGTCGAGCTGGTGGCGTCACCGGAATGCGGAGGCGCCGGCCGGCGAGGGCGATCATGGCGCGTTCCACGACGTTGCGCACCTCCCGCGCGTTGCCCGGCCACGCATACGCCTGGAGCGCGTCCATCGATTCCTGATCGATGGCGTCCACCGGCTTGCCATACTCGGCGGAGAGCTCATCCACGAATCTCCAGACCAGCAGCGGAATGTCTTCACGGCGCTCGCGAAGCGGCGGGACAGGAATCGGGAACACGTTCAGCCGGTAGTACAGGTCGTCGCGGAACGATCCCTCCGCGATGCAGCGTTTCAAGTCCTTGCGCGTGGCGGCGATGATGCGAACGGGCGTTCGGCCGGCACCGCGTCTTCTGGACGGGCGCTTGGGGGCGCTGTGCAGGACGCGAGTGAGGTTGGCCTGCGATTCTAGTGGCAGATCGGCAATATCGTCGAGGAATACCGTGGACCCATCGGCAAGCGGCAGGCGGACGTCGTATGCCGCGTTGCCATTGAGGCGAATCCCCGCCGCGCCGGCGGCCGGCTCGACAGCCCACCACGACGCCGGCAGCTGCGCGCAGTTGACCCGCACCAACGCCGGCTCGGAGCGGGCGCTGAGCTCGTGAATCTGCCCCGCGAGCGTCGACTTGCCCGTGCCGGTCTCGCCCACGAGAAGCACCGTCGAGTCGGTTCCCGCCACCTGGCGGATCTGTTCGAGGACGCGGCGAAACGCGGGGCTGTGCCCGACGATCGACGAAGTCCCCAGCCGGGCGTTCAGCTCGTGGCGCAGGTACGAGTTCTCATGGCGCAGCCGGTCGCGAAGGCTGGCGATCTCGAACAGCGCCGCGTGCTGCCGCTCGTCCGCGCTCTTCCGTGCCAGCGCGTTGGCGAATATCAACGCGACCACCCGGAAGCGGTTGATCTCCGCGGCGGTCCAGATCCGCGGCTCGCGCACCGTCGCAAAGGTGAGCGCCCCCCAGACTTCTCCGCCGACGATCAACGGTGCGATTACGCTCGACCTGGTGCTCAGCTGCCGGAAGCTGTCGCGGTCGACCGCGTCGGGTACCTCGTCGAGCGCGGTGAACCGCACGAGCTCTCCTTCGCGGATGCGTGCCAGGAGCCACGGGAATCGCTCTCGTGCGGAGACCCGCGCCGCCGGTGGAGCCCATCCGGGACGCGTCCACTGATGCGTGTGCACGAAGTCGCCGGTCTCGCGTTCCACCTGGAAGAGTGCCGAGCGGTCGAGACCCAGCACCCGAATCAGGCGGCTCAGCGCGTCCTCGATGCGCCGGTCGACATCGGCCGCATGGAGGTTGCCGAACTCGGCGCCGAGCTCGCCGACCAGCTGCTCGAACTCGAGCCGGTCGTCGAGAACCTGCACCTCCACCTGTTGGCCGCGCGCCGTTCGGTCGATGACCGCCGCCAGCACGAACCCCGTGCCGCGAAACGACATTGGCGCCAAGGCCATCTCGATCGCGACCTCGGAGCCGTCCTTGCGGCGTGCGAACCACTCGCGTACCGCGCCGGCCGGCAGGCCCGATGCATCGGCGTCGAAGGCGTGCTGCAGCCAGGAGGGCGCATCGTGCGCCGCGTCGGCGACCAGCAGGTCCACCGAGTGGCCGATCAGCTCCGAGCTGCTGTAGCCGAACAGGCGCTCGCTCGCGCGATTGACCCGCGCGATGATGCCGTCGTGGCCTACGAGCAGGACGCCCACTGGAAGCGCCTCGAGCGCCTCAGCGGAGAAGCCCCGTGCGTCGTCGGCGATTCTGGGCAGTTCAACGGCGGTCGCGACGGCGCCTGCCGGCCCTGACGTCTGGTCTGAAACAATCCTGCGCACATTGCCTCCGCCGGGAGGCTGGACCGCGCGGCGGCGGAGCCTCGGGACTGACCGATGGCGTCCGCCGCGCGCTGAACTAGAACCGGAACCCGAACGTGAGTGGGAAGTACGATCCGTTGGCTTTCTGCTGGATGCCCTGACCGTCGGTGAACGACGGGCCCCACATGTAGTGCCAGCGCGTCTCGACGTAGAAGGCGGTCGAGTGGCTCATCTTGAACGTGATGCCCCCGCCGAAGTCGATGCCCGGATCCCACGAGCTGCGGTCCCCGATGACCTGGTCGATCGACACCACAGCCGGATAGCATACGTACCAGTACGGATCGCAATACGTCGTGTAGCCCACGTCGGGCGTCGTCAGGCTGACACTCCTGTAGTAGAACCCGCCGCCTGCGATGCCGTAGGCGCCGACCTTGGCGTTGCCTGGCGTCTTGAACACGCCGTTGAAGTCGATGAAGTGCATCGCGTGGTGCGACTCGATCAGGGCGCCGCCGACGACGCCCCCGAACGGCGTGGCGTAGAGCGGAATCGTGGCGTCCTTGCCGCTCAGGCCGTTGTAGCCGTACTCGACCTGAAAGCCAAACGGCACCTTTTCCGGTGCGAACAGCACCCCGATGTTGAAGTTGCCGCCGGTGTCGAACCGGTCTTTGCCATCCGCGATCGGGAACGTCCACCCGCCGCCGAGGTTTACGAGGACTGGACGAACTCCCTGGGCCGAGGCTGGTACAGCGGCTACGAGGGTCACGAGAAACGCTCCCAACATCACCGTCTTCATGTCCTTCATGTCGAGCTCCTTTCGCGCGGCTCCATCGCCCCAGCGGGCCGCCTTCACGCGAGTAATGCCAGCCTACAGGCCGTCATCTACACGCTCTATGCACTTCCGGCGTCAGGGGATCACCGCTTCGGCATAGGCAGCGCCGGGAGATGAAAGGGATGCTGCCCGCAGACGGGAGGCGAGATCCATGCGGACACAGCTGTCGAGCGGCCGCGGTGTGCTGGTGCTTCTTTCGGTGGGAGCCCTGTTGATCACACCGGGTGGCGCATTCGCGGAATGGATGCGACTGCCTCCGCAACCGGCGCAACCGGCGCAGGCGATCAATCCGACCGACGACTGGCCGCGACGCTATACCGCGCCCGACGGCGCGCAGCTCGTCGTCTACCAACCGCAGGTCGCCGATTGGGTAGACCAGAAGCGGCTCACGCTGCACGCGGCAGTGGCCTACACGGCGACCGGCCAGACCATGCCGCGCCTCGGGACCATCCTCGCCGAGGCCGACACGCGCGTAGCGGTCACCGAACGGCTGGTGGACTTCTCCAGCTTCAGAATCCTCTCGTCGAATTTTGTCGGCGCGTCGAAAGAAGAGTCGGCGGCGATCGTCGCGGCTATCAAGGCGAGCATGCCGTTCCGCGAGCGCGTCCTGGCTCTCGACCTCGTGCTCGCCTATGTCGACGCCAGCAGCATCCGGGCCAAGAACATCGACGGCGTCAAGGCCGATCCGCCTGTCGTCTTCTACAGCACCAGCCCGGCGCTGATCGTCAACATCGATGGCGACCCGGTCTGGAGCCCGATTCCGATGAACGACCTGCGATACGCCGTCAATACGAACTGGGACCTGTTCGAATATCCGCCTACGAAGACCTATTACCTGCGGCACGAGGCCGCATGGCTGAAAGCGACCAACCTGGCGGGACCGTGGACGGCGGCAGGCGCGCTACCGCCGAGCTTCGCGAAGCTGCCGGCCGACGACAACTGGAAGGAAGTCCGGGACGCGGTGCCCGGCCGCGCCGCGGCGGCGGTGCCGAAAGTGTTCGTCAGCAAGACGCCGTCCGAGCTGATCCTGTTGCAGGGGGCTCCGCGCTACGAGAAGGTGGGCGACACCGGGCTGCTGTGGGTGCGCAACACCGAATCCGACGTCTTCCGGCTCGGCGAGGCGGGGCCCGTGTTCTTCCTCGTCGCCGGGCGCTGGTTCTCCGCTCCCGGCTTCGACGGGCCCTGGACCTTTGCCACCACGGCACTGCCCGCAGATTTCGCGCGGATTCCGCTGGAACACGAGCGATCCCGCGTGCTCGCGTCGGTACCGGGGACGGTGCAGGCCTCCGAGGCGGTGCTGCTCGCGCAGGTGCCGCAAACCGCACGCGTGAGCAAGACGATGGTGCCGGCGCCGGACGTGGCGTATGCCGGGACGCCCGAGTTCCAGACCATCGCGCCGACGACCGTTGCACGCGCCACCAATACCGACAAGGACATCTTCAAGGTCGGCGATCTCTACTACATGTGCTTCCAGGGCGTGTGGTTCCTGTCCCGGGCCGCGACCGGACCGTGGGAAGTGACCGGCTCGGTGCCGTCGCAGATCTATGAGATCCCGATCAGTTCTCCCTCCCATCACGTGACCTACGTTACGGTCGAGGATGACGACGACGACTGGGTGGTGTTCGCCACCGCGGCCGCCTACACCGGCGTCATGGTGGCGTGGGGTTGTGCGGTGTGGGGCTCGGGCTACTACTATCCGCCCTATATCGGCTACGGCGGCTTCTATCCCGCCTACTTCCCGTATTACCCCACCTACGGCTACGGCGCCCGCTACAACCCGTGGACCGGCGCGTACGGACGCGGCGCCGCGGTCTATGGGCCGTACGGCGGTGCCGGCGTCGGCGCGCGGTACAACCCTCGTACCGGCACCTACGCGCGCGGCGCCGCCGCCTATGGTCCCTACGGGGCGCGCGCCGCGGGCAGCGCCTACAACCCGCGCACCGGCGCGGTTGGCGCCACGCGTCAGGGCTCCAATGTCTACGGCAGCTGGGGGACGACCGGAGTGGCGCGCGGCGATCAATGGGCGTCGACCGCCCGCGTGACGAACAACTTCACGGGCAATACCACCCGCGCGACGCGGACCAGCGAAGGCGGCGGGGCGGTCACCCGGCGCGGCGACCAGGGGACCGGCTTCGTCGGCACGTCGGGGAGCGGCGACGTTTACGCCGGCCGTGACGGCAACGTGTATCGCAAAGAGGGCGGGTCGTGGCAGCAGTTCGACAACGGCGGATGGAGCGGCGCGCAGCAGAACTCGGCCGGGCAGCTCGACCGTGACTATGCGGCTCGCCAGGAGGCGTCGCAGCGAAGCCGCGACGCCTCGACTGCCCGCAGTAGCGGTTCGTCGGGCGCCGGATCCACCAGCTATCGCCCGAGCGGGGGCGGCGCTTCGCGCGGCGGCGCTTCGCGCGGCGGCGGTGGCCGCCGTCGATGATCCGCGTGCGTAGGATCGAACCGGCGTTGGCGATGCACTAAGATTCAGGCGCCCGCTAAGGTATGGCCTCGCGTATTGCGATTGTCGACGACCACGCCCTGATCGCCGAGGCTTGTCGGAAGCTGCTCGAGCCTTCGGGCGACGTCGTCGGTACGTTCACCGATCCCCGCGCGTTCCTCGCGGAGGCGGTCGCGCTCAAGCCCGACATCGTGATCATGGACATCTCGATGCCGCTGCTGAATGGGCTCGATGCCGCGCGCGAGCTCAAGCGGATGCTCCCGAACGTTCGCATCATCATCCTGACGATGAACGAAGATCCCGAAGTGGCCGCCGAGGCGTTTCGCATCGGCGCCTCGGGGTACCTGCTCAAGCGTTCGTCGGGCTCGGAGCTGGCGCTCGCGGTGCGCGAGGTCATGACGCAGCGCTACTACCTCACCCCGCTGCTGACGAGAGATCTGGTCGGCTCACTGGTGCACGAGCACGCGCGCAAGCAGCTGCACCAGCTCACGCCGCGACAGCGCGAAGTGCTGCAGCTGCTGGCCGAAGGGCGTTCGATGAAGGAGGCGGCGGCGATCCTGCATCTGTCGGCCCGCACCGTGGCCTTCCACAAGTATCGAATGATGGAGCAGCTGCAGGTGCACTCCACCGCGGCGCTGATTCAGTTCGCGGTGCGTGAAGGGCTCGTCTAGCTGGCTGGTAGCTAGTAGCCGGTAGCTAGTAGCTACCAGCCGCTACGAGCTACGAGCTACCAGCTACCAGCTACTAGCTTAGAATCAGCGGCCGCTGAGGGCGTCGGTGGCCCGCAGCACGAACGACGCGCGACGGTTCAGGCGCCGCGTCGCCTCTTCACTGTTGTCGTGTGACGGCCGTTCTTCCCCATAGCTGATCGTCGTCAGCCGGCTGGCCGCGACGCCCCGCTGCACCAGGTAGTCGCGCACCGCGGCCGCCCGCCGCTCGCCGAGCGCCAGGTTGTACTCGGTCGTGCCGACGTTGCACGTGTGGCCTTCGATCAGCAGCGCGATCTCGGGTCGCTGCCTCAGGGTGGCGAGGACCGGGTCGAGCGTCGACAGCGCTGCGGGTCGCAGCTGCGAGCTGTCGAACTCGAAGAGCACATCCGAAAACGACACGCCTTCGCCCGCCGAGGTGACGTTGACGGTGACGGTGTCGGATGCGTGCCCGCCCCTGGTGTCGTCGACAGAGGCGGTAAAGGTGACCAGCCCCGGCGAAATGTCGGCGCGCCACTCGGTGTTGGCGGCGTTGACGTCGGCGATGGTGCCGCCGCTAACGCTCCACACCACCTTGAGCGCGTCGCCGTCCGGATCGCTGCTCTCGGCGCGCAGCCTCACGGTGCCGCCGGGCTCGACGGTGCAGGGCTCGCAACGGGCGCGCACCGAGGGCGCACGATTGGCCGGCACCGGGGCCGGCGGGGCCGGCGGTTCTTCTGCGCGCGGCGGCGGGGGCGGCGGCACGGCGGCGACCGCGGGCGGCGGCGGCACGTACACCTTGACGCCGCGGTGGAACCCGAGGCGGAACTGCAGGCCGAGCGCGTCGCCGCTGCCGTATGACAGGTCGGAGGCGGGCTCGAGGTCGAACCGGTAGGTGAGACCCACGCCGAACAGCAGGCCATTGCCCGCCTGCCACGTCAGGCCGACCGCGGTGGTGATCTCGTCCGTCAGCCTCGAGATCGACGGCGACAGCGAGCCATCAGGTGCGACGAGCAGCCCCTCCGGCGCGACGACCGCGTGGTCGAACATCCATTCGCCCGACACTTCCGTGGTGCCGCGCAAGCGGCCGCGCGCCGGGAAGCCGGCGCCGAGTCCCCAGCGGATCCCGTCGGAGATGCTGATGTCCGCGGGATCCCCGCGCATCGCCACGCCGCTGAAACCGGTGAGCTCCAACGCCTTGAACTCGCGGCTGGCGATGACGTCGAAGAACCCGTCGTATTCGCCGGTGCCCGCGCCGGAGTCCTTGTCGGCGGTCGGCGCCTTGACCATGGCGCGTATCGCCAGGGCCAGCGGCCGCCGGCTCCGCTGCGACGTCAGATTGAACTTCGCGCCGAGGAACAGATCGCCGAGCTTGTTGCCGCTCCAGCTGTCGTGGAACGCCGGATATTCGTTGACCAGGCCGCCGGGTTCGTTGTCGGGCCCCGCGAACAGCAGCGGATTGGCGTCGCGATCGATGCGCGTGATCATCCGGAACGACCCGAAGATCTCCGCGCGGCCGAGCCCGTAGGCGCCCGTGATCGGCCAGAACGACACGTTGGTGTTGCCCTGCCGGAAATCCATTTCGGTGCGCTGTACCGAGAACGACCCGCTCTTGGCCGGCAGCACCTCGCCCGTCGGAACGAACCACAGTCCGGTGTCACCCATGAAGGTCGTGGTCGCCGGGCGTGTCGCTGCGCTTTGCGCCCATCCCGGCGTCGCGCCAGCCAAGATCGAGGCAGAGATACCAAGGACCAGGATCGCTCGCGTCATGAGGGCACTCCTTCGTTGCGCCAGCACCATGCCCAGCGCCTCGCCCCACGATGACGCCGGACCCGCGAACGCGCTATGCCGATCCGGGCTCTGCCGCGCGCCGCTTCGGCATAGGCGTATCGCGATGCGGACGGCACGCTTGCGAGTTCGCGGCCGGCTCGTCGGCCACGTAGTCCGGC
>Ga0070670_100001230_pt1 | contig 20368 bp, 16 predicted proteins | sample KBSS63metaG_FD_64665 | JGI IMG/M metagenome (GOLD analysis project Ga0070670, IMG submission 64665) | Switchgrass rhizosphere microbial communities from Kellogg Biological Station, Michigan, USA - KBS S6-3 metaG | ecosystem: Host-associated > Plants > Roots > Rhizosphere > Soil ... | reverse complement strand
CCACCACCACCGACCGCATCCGCGTCAATATCACCGGAGGCGTGGGGGGATACTCGCGCCTGACCGAGGTCGAGGCGTGGGGCAACTGACGAAGCGGCTCGCGCAGGAGTAAGCTCCCCGGATTTGGGGATTGCGGTTGCGCGGTCGTGGGTCCGCGCCGTGTTGCGCGAGGCCGCGCCACGCAACTGCCGTTCATCTTCGCAAATGTCTTGATTGACAGATGAGCGCGCCGGTCTTTCGTCCCGAACTACCCGAGGCATCAGAGCCGATCGACGTCAGCTTCGAATCGGACGCGCTGTCCGTGCTCGAACGCAACTTCGCCCTGCATGGCGACGCGTTTCGCATCTACGCCCCCATCCTGCAACGCCATCTCTGGGTGCTGACGCATCCGGATCACGTGCGCCATGTCCTCGTTGACCGAAGCGCCGATTTCACGAAGGGCATCGGCATCGATCGCGTGGCCATCCTGCTAGGCAACGGCCTCATGACGAACGAAGGCGAAGCGTGGCGCGCGCAACGCCGGATGGTGCAGCCCTCGTTCCATCGCACGGTCATCGCGACCTGGATGCCGCACCTTCACGCCGCGAATTCCGCGCTGGCGAAAAAATGGGACATTGCAGCCGCGGCCGGCACCTCGGTCAATGTCACGCAGGACATGAGCGAGGTCACGCTCGACGTCGTGCTGAAGGCACTCTTCGGCGACGATCTCGCGCGCCTCACCCAAGGTCCCGGCGGCAATCCCTTCGCTTTGCTGACCGACGATACGGAACGCAACCTGGCCTTTGCGTACAAGTTCCGGCAGCTGGGCGCGACCATCCTGGACGATGTGCAGCGACGCCGCCGCGACGGCGTGCGGCACGACGACATCGTCTCGCACCTCATCGATGCGCGCGATCGGCTGACGGCCGAGCCGATGAACGATCGCCAGCTGATCGACGAAATCCTCACGCTGATCGTCGCCGGCCACGAGACCACCGCCAGTTCCCTCAACTGGTTCTGGTACCTGCTGAGCGAGGCGCCGGAAGCGGCGGCGGAACTGCACGCCGAGGTCGATGCCGCCGATGCCGCTGCGCCCTCCTACGGCGACCTCGCCGGCCTGCCCGTTACGCGCCGGGCCATCGACGAGACGCTGCGGCTGTATCCGCCAGGATGGCTGCTGACGCGCAGGGCCATCGCCGCGGGCACGGTTGGCGGCCTAAAGCTGCCGGCCAAGGCGGACGTTCTTATTTCGCCCTATCTGGTGCAGCGGCACCCGGACTTCTGGCCCGATCCTGCCCGCTTCGATCCGGAGCGCTTCGTTCCGGCCAGCACCGAACGCCGCAATCGCTTCGCCTACCTGCCCTTCGGGCTCGGTCCGCGCGCTTGCATAGGCGAGCATCTTGCGCTGGTGGAAATGCACACCCACGTCGCCACGCTGGCGCGACGCTTCGAACTGGAACTTGTTCCGGGCCAGAAAATCGAACGGGAACCACAGGTGAACCTGCGCATGCGCCATCCATTGCGTATGATTCCACGTGTCCGCTAGCGTACCCATCACCCGTCATGACCGAACTGCCGCTGCCCACGCTGACCCACGCCCTCGCCAAGGCTGCCGCCACGTCACACGGGGTCAATTTCATCGCCGGCGAAGCGAGCGAACGGCGCGTGCCGTATTCGCGGCTGCGCGAGCGTGCGCTCGGCATCCTGGGGCACCTGCAAGGGATTGGCGCAGCGCCGGAAACTGAAACGATCATCCTGGTCGATGGTCTGGAGCCATTCGTCGACGCGTTCTGGGCGTGCATACTGGGCCGCATCGTGGCCGTGCCGCTTGCGCCCGGCAATGCGGATGAGCACAAGGCCAAGTTTTTCCGCGTGCTGGATCGCCTTCGTTCGCCCGGCCTGGTGACGGAACGCAAGACATTCGATCGCCTGAAAGCTTACGCGCTCGGCAACGGTCTCGCCGCATCCCTTGTCCGACTCGATCGTCACGTCCTGTTCATGGACGAGATCACCGACCTCGCGCGACCCGGCCAGCATCACGTCGCCGCGCCGGACGATGTCGCGTTCGTCCAATACTCGTCGGGTTCGACGAGCGAGCCCGAGGGCGTGATTCTCACCCATCGCAACCTGATGACCAACATCGACGCGATTGCGGAGGGGATCGCTGCAACATCCGAAGACTCCAGCCTCTCGTGGATGCCGTTGACCCACGACATGGGATTGATCGGCTTTCACCTGGTGCCGGTCGCTTCGGGCGCCGAGCACTGGCTGATGCCTACCGCGCTGTTCGTGCGGCGGCCCGGATTGTGGCTGGCGAAGGCGAGCGAGCACCGGGTGACCGTGACTTGCTCGCCGAACTTCGGCTACATGCACTATCTCAAGTCTCACGACCCGGCCAAGATATCCGGGCTCGACCTGTCGTCCGTCCGCGTCATCTTCAATGGCGCCGAGCCGATCGCGGCGGATCTTTGCCGCCAGTTCGCCAATGCAATGGCGCCCTCGCGGCTGGCGCCAAACGTCATGTTCCCGGTGTACGGCCTCGCCGAGGCCAGCCTCGCGGTTACGTTTCCTCAGGTCGGCGCGCCGCTGTCGACGTTGTCGCTCGCGCGTGGCTCGCTCGGGCCGGGCGAAAGGGTACAGCCGGTCGCTGCCGGCACCGACGACGCGGTCGAGTTCGTGGGCGTGGGGCGCGCCGTGCGGCATTGCGAAGTACGCATCGCCGACGAGTCCGGCGTCGCGACTCCGCCAGGAACGGTCGGCCGCATACTGATTCGCGGCGACAACGTGAGCGCGGGCTACTACAGCGACGCGGAGGCGACCGCGGCGGCGCGCACGCCCGACGGGTTTCTCGACACCGGCGACTTGGGCACGATGGTCGGCGACGACCTGGTCGTCACCGGTCGAATCAAGGAGATCCTGTTCGTTGCCGGGCAGAACCACTTTCCGCAGGACATCGAGGTGGTCCTTGCGCAGCACGCCGGTGTCGAACCGGGCCGTGCGGCCGCCGCAGGCACTCGAGCCGCGCATGCGGCGACCGACGACGTGCTCGTTTTCCTGCTTACCAAGGACGACGACGTCGCGGCATTCGCAACTCAGGCGCGCAAGGTGAAACGCGTAGTCAACGAGCGCACCGGGATTCCCGTTGCCGCGGTCATTCCCGTCCGCCAGTTTCCCAAAACTACCAGCGGCAAGGTCCAGCGCTTTGCGCTTGCGCGCGACTACGAGACCGGACGCTTCGATGAATTCCTGGCCAGGCTCAAGGCGCATGAAGGCGCGCACCAGGAGGGGCATGGCATCGCAGGCAACAGCCTGGAAGAATCGCTGCTGGCCATCTGTCAGGCGGCGATGCCGACGCGCAGGCTGACGCCGGACGACAACCTGTTCGAACTGGGAACCGGCTCACTGACGCTGGCGCAGATTTACGAGAAGATCGAGGCCAGGTATCCGGGTCGCCTCGAGGTCACGGATTTCTTCGAGTATCCGACCGTGCGCGCGATGGCCGGCTACCTGTCGGCCAAGCTCGACGCTGCGCGTTGACGCGACGTCGTGCAATGCGCCGTCATTCGCCCGGCAGCCTGGGATACTTCCATTTCTTCTGCAGCCAAAGCCAGTCCGAGGGACTGGCGAGGATTTCCTCCTCGAGCCGGCGCGCGTAGCGCTCGGAAATGAGCACGTCCGTACCCTCTTCGTAGGGCGGCTCGGCAAGAACGAATAGACGCACGGAGTACTTTCCGCGTCCTACTCTGCGCATGGCCGCGTAGAGCACCGGTGCCTGCATGAAGTTCGCGATCCTCCCCGCGCCCAGGAAGAACGCCGTGTCCTGGTTGAGGAAGCGCGTCCAGTGCTTGGTTTCGTTCTTCTTCGGGGTCTGATCGGCGACCAGCGCGTAGGCGCGCGGCTCGCCCGACCATTTCATGATCTCGAAGATGAAATCCTCGCGCGGGATGACGCGGCCGCCGAACCGTGCGCGGGCATCGCGCACGTATTCATCTACGGACCGCAATCCCTGATGGCGATAGACGACGTCGATCGGAATTCCGAAATGCGCTCCCGCGCCGAGGAACAGCCACTCCCAGTTGCAGACATGCGCGGACAGAAGCAGCACGGTCTTGCCGGCATCCGCGTAATGGCGGACCAGCTCCGGGTTCTCCATCACCACGCGCCGTCGGAATTCCTCCGCAGACGCGCCGTACCCCCACAACGCTTCGATGAGGCCATCGCCCAGGTTGCGATACATCTTGCGGACGATTGCGAATCGCTCCGCCGCGCTCTTATCGGGAAACGCGCGCGCTACGTCTTCCAGCACGCGCCTGCGCCGCCAGCGCAGGATGCGGAACGCGATGAAATACATGATCCAGCCCCATGGATAGACCAAAGGCAGCGGGAAATACGTCACGGCCTTGAGCAGGAATTTCATGCGGGTTGCTTAAGGCTCGATGTGGCGGTGGTCAGGCATACAAGGGTTTCGCGTACTTCCACTTGCGTTCGGTCCACAACCAGTCCGCGGGGCTTTCGCGGATTTCGTGCTCGAGCGCGCGGGCATAGCGCTCGATGATTTCGGCGCCGATCGCGTGGTCCGCGTCGCGGTCCGGATGCGGCAGATAGGGCGGCCCCGCCAGCAGGTTGATCCGCGCCGAGTAATGGCCTTTGCGTTCGCGCCGCATCGCGACAAAGAACACCGGCGCGTCGAGAATCCTGGCGATCTTGTCGGCGCCGACATAGAACGCGGTGTCCTGGTTCAGGAAACGCGTCCAATGCTTTTCCTCCTGTCTCTGCGGCGTCTGGTCGGCGACCAGCGCATAGGCACGCGCCTCGCTCCTGCGTCTCATCACCTCGAACACGAAGTTGTCCGCCGGGATCGGGTTGCCGCCAAAGCGCGCGCGCCCTTCGCGCAGAAAGCGATCGAAGGCGGCGACTTTCTGTGGCTTGTATACGGCGTCGATCGGGATCCCGAGTTGCACCCCCGCGGACAGCAACAGCCATTCCCAGTTGCAGAAATGCGCCGCAAGCAGCACGACCGACTGTCCCTGCTCCGCGCATTTCCTGATCAGCTCGGGATTCTCGATGCGAACGCGAGCCTGCATGTCGGCCGGATTCGCGCCATAGCCATAAAGGGTTTCAACGATCAGGTCGGCAAGATTGCGGTAGGATTGCCTGAGGATGGCGGCGCGCTCGGAATCCGTCTTTTCGGGGAACGCATTGCGCAAGTTCGCCGCCGCGAGCGGCCGGCGCCAGCGGAACACGTAGTACGCGCCCCGAAACAGGGCCCGGCTCAGTTCATAGAGAACAGGCAGCGGCAACCGGGTGAGGAACTTGAGCAGGCGTTGCACGGGGTGGGAGAAGTGCGGCACAAAGGCCAACGCATCGGCAAACCATGGAAGACTGCGTGAGCGTAGACGACTTCCCGTCCCCGGGCAATCTTGACGCGCCGGCTGCGATTGGCAATGCGTTCTCGTTGCCGCCAATCGCCGGCGGAATCAAGTTGTGGTGGCTGAAGCTCGATCGACCCGAACGTGACGTCGCCGAACTCGCGCGCACCCTCTCGAGCGAAGAAGCCGCGCGCGCTCAAAGGTTCGGAACCGGGCTCCTTCGCCAGCGCTGGATTGTCGGTCGTGCGACTCTGCGCACGTTGCTGGGACAGGTTCTAGGCGTCGCGCCTTCTGCGGTCGCGTTGGTACGCGGTCGCCGCGGCCGTCCGGAGTTGCAAGAAGCATCGCTCGACTTCAACGTGTCGCACACATGCGGCATGGCGCTCATCGGCATCGCCTGCCGGCCGCAGCACGGAATGCGCATCGGCGTCGACGTCGAGCACTCGCTGCGGAAAGTGAATGCCGACGGGCTGTCGCGGAAGTTTCTGTCGGATCGGGAGCGTCACGGCTTATCGCCGTTGGCGGCGGACGCGCGCCGGCAAGAATTCCTGCGCCTGTGGACTTGCAAGGAGGCGATGAGCAAGGCGACCGGCGATGCTCTCGCCGCGCCGTTCCGGCTTCTCGATGTATCGCTCGACGGCCGCCTCGCGCTTTTGGACGGCCCGCCGCCCTATCAACCGGCTGACTGGACGCTGCATCCGGCGGTCGTGCCGGCGGGATTTCTTGCGACTGTGGCCATATGGCAACCCGTTCCTCGTCAGGATGCATGGATTTCTTGACCCGGCGCACGTTTGAGCGAACGATAGGTCCTTTATGACTTTCAAGCAGGAACACAATTGAAAACCTTGGCCTGCCTTACGCTGGTTTTGTTCATCGCCGGATGCATTCCGATCGGCCTCAAGAGTTCCAGCCTCCCGTTCGCGTCCGTCGCGGCGCCCGCCAAGTAGCGTTCCAACCGGCATTGCCCCGCGGCGCCCGGCGCCGGCTCTCGAGTCTCCGGTTCCTTCCGAGCCTACGGCAGGCATATGACCTGTCCCTCCGCCAGACTCTGCGGTCATTCGAGTAGAACCTGCCAGAAACAGGCTCCAGGAACCGACAACGCAGTTTGGCTGCTGCTACTCGAATTCAGTGCCATGATCCCGGCTGTAATTCGTTGCCCGCGTGACCTAGGATGTCAGCCTTCGCCCGAGCCGTGGCAAAGTTCTTGAAGCATTCATGAAAGAAGTGAAGTGCGCATCTGTCTGCTGACCAATCAGGACCTGCTGGCCGTCCCTTTCGCAGCCGATGACTGGCCATGCGATCCCCGCCCTTTCTATCCCGAAGCCCAATGGGAAGTGGAATTCCTGAGAAAAGGGAGTTCGGTCGCGCAGGTCGAGCGCCGCATACGTGAGGGCTTCGACCTCTACTTCAATCTCTGCGATGGCGCCGCAGACCAGGACATACCTGGCATCGAAGTCGTCAGGACGCTGGAGGCGCATGGCGTCGCCTTCACGGGGGCGACGTCGGAATATTACGAGCCGTCGCGCGAAGACATGAAGCGTGCGTGCCGGGCCGAAGGCATCGCCACACCCGCCTACGTGCTGGCAAGGAGCGATGCCGACCTCGATCACGCTGCCCGGGTCTTGCGCTTTCCGCTGTTCGTCAAGCATTACAGCAGTTATTCAAGCGTCGACCTGTCGCGGCGCTCGCGTGTCATGACGTCTGCGGGACTGCGCCAGCAAGGGCGCAAGATGATGCGCCGGCACGGAGCGGCCCTGGTGGAAGAGTTCATCGCGGGAACGGAATGCACGGTGCTCGTCGCAGAGAATCCGGACGATTCCGCAAGGCCGGTGACTTACACGCCGATGCAGTACCGGTTTCCAGACGGCGAGTCGTTCAAGCACGCCGAATTGAAGTGGGTGGATTACGACAGGATGTCGGCCTTTCCGGTCGCGGATCCGGTTCTCGACGCCCGGTTACGCGATGCCTCAGCCCGATTCTTCGTCGCCCTCAAAGGTGCGAGCTTCGGCCGCTGCGACTTGCGCGTGGACAGCGACGGCACACCGTACATGTTGGAAATCAATCCCAACTGTGGGGTCTACTATCGTCCGGAGGATGCCGGCAGCGCCGACCTCTGTTTGGCACGCGACCCAGCGGGCCATGTCGGCTTTACGCGCCAACTGGTTCGCGCGGCATTGCAGCGACGATTGCGTTACACCTCCGACGCCACACTGAAAGCATGCCATGCCGACTGACAACTCGGAACAGATTGCCGACTGGAATGGCGCGATGGGCCGGCTATGGGCCGAACACCAGCGCGAAATCGACACCGTCGTCGTGCCTTTCGGCGTCGCCGCGCTCGCGACGGCCGCACCACAGGCGGGTGAACGTGTGATCGACGTGGGCTGCGGATGCGGCGACACGACTATCGAAATCGCCCGCATCGTGGGCGAGCGCGGCAATGTGCTCGGCGTCGATGTGTCGCGGCCGATGCTCGAAGTTGCACGCCTTCGCGCGTCGCAGGCCGGGCGCGCGAACCTCGAATTCCGCGAAGCCGACGCCTCCTCCGCGCCGCTCCCCGTCGGCATGGACTTGCTGTTCTCCCGCTTCGGCGTGATGTTCTTCGCCGAGCCAGCGGCAGCGTTTCGCCACCTGCGCGCATCGCTGCGCGCGGGCGGTCGATGCGTGTTCGCATGCTGGCGCACCCCGCGCGACAACGCATGGGCAATGGCCCCCCTCGCCGCGGCGCGCGCCGCGATGGCGGTCACGCCGCCACCCGCCGATCCCAATGCGCCCGGGCCGTTCGCATTCGCGGATGAAGAGCGCGTCCGCGCGTTGCTCGCAGGGGCCGGCTTTGCCGACATCGAATTCAGGCGCTTCGACCAGGTGCTCGCACTGGGCGAAACGCCGCAAGATGCCACCGAATACGCAATGCGCATCGGACCGACGTCGCGCTTCGCGCGCGAGATGGGCGACGCTCACATTCCAGCCATACGCAAGGCGGTCGAGCAGGCGTTCGAGCAACTCGCCGATACCGACGGGCGCGTGAACCTGGTTGGCTCTACGTGGATCGTATCGGCGACCAATCCCGGCTGAGTCGGGTCACGATTGCGTGGCGCCGGGTTTCCGCTGACGTTGGGCGGGCGCGGCCGCATCGTGCGCGACCGCGGGCTCTGCAGTCTCATCGACCCACGACTGGAACAGTTTGTAGGAAACGGCCAGGACCACCGGGCCGACGAAAATGCCCAGCAGCCCGAACGAGAGCAAGCCGCCGATCACGCCGGCGAAGATCAGCAGCAACGGCAAGTCGGCGCCTTTCTTTATCAGGAACGGCCGCAGGAAGTTGTCGAGCGTGCCCACGATTCCTGACCAGATGAGCAGCAGCGTTCCCCACACGGTGTCGCCCGTCCAGTAGGTCCAGATCACCGCCGGTATCAGGACGATCAATGGACCGACCTGCGCGAGACAGAACATCAGCATCGCCACGGTCAGGAGACCCGCGAAGGGCACGCCGGCGACCGCGAGTCCGAAGCCGCCCAAGACTGATTGCACCAGGGCGGTCACGACGACGCCCAGCGCGACGCCGCGGATCGCCCCGCCGGCAAGCCTTATCACCTGCTCGCCGCGTTCCCCGGCGAGCCGGCGGCCGAAGCGGCGAACCGCGGAAGCTGCCGTTTCGCCATGGCCGTACATGACCGCGGTGAGTACGATGGTGAGCATTACCTGGATGATGAGCATGCCGACGGTTCCAGCCTCGGCCGCCAGCCATTGCAGGAACCTGACCAGGTACGGCTGCAGCTTGGCAACGAGCGCCTCCCAGCCTTCGGCCGCCGCATCACGCCACGCCGAGGCCAGCTTTGCGCCGACCACGGGGATAGTGTCGACGAAGGCGGGCGGCTGCGGAATCTTCACGTCGTGCAACGACTTCGTCCAGACGCCGACTTCGTCCTTGTATTCCGCAACCGTGCTGATCGCAACCCAGAACGGCAGCACGAAGACGAGAAGCATCGCGATCGTCATTACAATGATCGCCGGCGTGCGACGGCCACCCAGCCGGCGCTGCAGCGAAAGCATCGGCGACCAGGTCGCGACGACGATCATCGTGGCCCAGACGAGCGCGACCAGGAAGGGGCGCATGATCCAGAACGACGCGGCAATCAATCCGACGATAGACAGCACGGCCAGCGTGGTGCGGGTAACTTCTCTCTGCATGATTGGTTCTCTAGGAAAGGGAAGCGGGAATCACCGCGAAGTCGCGCGTTCAGGTCGACGGGAACGGCGCCGGCACTCCCCTGCGCGCCGGTGAGTCGGAACAGGCGGATGGTACCTTGCGCCGGGTCGGTAAAGAAATCGGCGGGCGTGCCCTTGACGACTCATCGAGTGAGCGCGCAGAATTTTCGCGCGGCGAACCGACCCTTCGTCGCCGCTGCTTCCAAACTCCGAGGAGGCGCCATGAAGCTCCGCCCGATTCTCCTTCCGTTATTTGCAGTCCTCGCCATGTGCGGCCCCGCCCGCGCGCACGATGCGGATTCCCAGTCCGGTACCCTTGGGAAGGTCTCGTTCGCGACGAGTTGCGATCCGAAAGTGCAAGCGGCCTTCGAGCGCGCGGTAGCCATGCTGCATTCGTTCTGGTACTCCGCCGGCGAAAAGGCTTTCCAGGACGTTCTCAAGGACGATCCCCAATGCGCGATCGCCACGTGGGGGATCGCGTCGCTCCTCATGTCGAACCCGCTGGCCGGACAGGGCGCGTCGGCGAAGGGCGCAGAGCAGGCGCAGGCGGCGATCGACCAGGGCCGCCGCATCGGCGCGAAGACGCAACGCGAGCGCGACTACATCGAGGCTGTGGCGGCCTATTATCAGGACTTTGCAACGCGGCCCGAGAAGGAGCGGCAGGTCGCACGCGCCAATGCCTACGAGGCGCTGGCCAAGCGCTACCCCGCCGACGACGAGGCACAGATCTTCTCCGCTTTGTACATCGCCGGGACGCAGACGCAAAGTGACCAGACCTACGCGGCCTACCTGAAAGCGGCCGCGATCCTCGAACCCGAATTCAAGAAATATCCCGACCACCCCGGCGTAGCGCATTACCTCATCCACAGCTACGACGCGCCGCCCATTGCCGACAAGGGGGTCGTCGCCGCGCGCCTGTATGCAGGCATTGCCCCCGACGCGCCGCACGCGCTGCACATGCCTTCGCACATTTTCACCCGCGTGGGCGCATGGCAGGAGTCCGCCGCCACGAACCTGCGCTCGCGCGAGGTCGCCAGGGCGGGGAATGAGCCGGACGAGGCTTACCACGCCAGCGATTACATGGTGTATGCGTACCTGCAACTCGCGCGCGACGCGGATGCCCGTGCCAGCATCGGCGAAGCGATGAAGGTGAGCGGCATCAGCCCGCGCTTCGTCGCGCCCTATGCCATCGCCGCCATGCCGGCACGCTATGCCTTCGAACGCGGCGCGTGGGCCGAAGCGGCCAAGCTGCAGCCGTCCGGGAGCACCTATCCGTTTGTCGAATCGATCACGTACTTCGCCCGCAGTGTGGGCGCGGCGCGCAGTGGCGACCTCGCCGCAGCGCGCAAGGATGCCGAGCAGCTCGAAGCGATGCACAAGGCACTGCTGGCCGCGAAGAATACGTACTGGGCGACCGAGGTCGAGGTGCAGCGCCTTGCCGCCGCGGGATGGATCGCGTTGGGCGAAGGCAAATCGGATGAGGCGCTCAAGTTCATGCGCGCGGCGGCCGACCTCGAGGACCGCAACGAAAAGCACATCGTCACGCCCGGCCGCATCGTTCCCGCGCGGGAAATGCTCGGCGAGATGCTTCTGGAGGTGAAGCAACCCGAGGCCGCATTGCTCGAATTCGAGGCGTCGCAGCGCCGCGAACCCAATCGCTTCCGCAACTACCTGGGTTCGGCACGCGCCGCCGAGATGGCGGGCGACCGCGCGAAGGCCACAACCTACTATCGGAAGCTCGTGACGCTCGCGAAGGACGGCGATGCAACGCGGCCTGAACTCGCGAATGCGAAGAGGCTCGCGCAGCTTTGAATCGCCTTGCTGGCTGCGTTAGGGCGTTTCTGCTGGGCGCGATGGTCGCGGCTCTCGCAACCATCGCCGCAGCCGACCCGACCGAAGCCGATCCCGATCTCGCCAGTCGCGACGACGACTATGCGGCGGGCAAGCAGGCGGTCGAGAAAAAGGACTGGACCGAAGCGGCGCGCCGATTCAAGCGCGCGGAAACGCGCCACCCCGAGAATGCCGACCTGCAGAACATCCTCGGGTTCTCCTACCGGAACATGAAGCAATACGACCTCGCGTTCCAGCACTATCGGAATGCGCTCACGCTCGACCCTCGCCATCGCGGCGCGCATGAGTACATCGGCGAAACGTATCTTCTTACCGGAGACATGGCGGGCGCACGCAAGCACCTCGCCGCGCTGCGAGAGATTTGCCTGTTGCCCTGCGAAGAGTTGACGGACCTCGAGCGCGCGATTGCCGAGTACACGGGGAGGTCACAGCAACCGTCGCGATAGGACGTCGATGTGGCCCCCCACGGATTGGAATCCCTCGACGGACATGTCCGCACAACGGCGCCAGCTCGAAGCTGCGATCAACGGGCTCGAGTCGCAGCGCGCGGTGCTCGGCGATTCACTCGTCGATGCAGCGCTCGCGCCGTTGCGCGCCGGACTCGCAGCACTCGCCGGGCCGGCCATCGTGGAACGCCCGGCCCCGGCCCTCAGGCAGACCACTCTCCTCTTTCTCGACGTCGTGAGCTCGACGGCGCTCAGCCAACGCTTCGACCCCGAGGATGTCCACGCGGTGATGGACGGTGCATTGGCGCGATTCGGCGCGGTGATCGATGCGCATCAGGGCCGCGTATTGAGGTACATGGGCGACGGACTGCTCGCTGCATTCGGCGCCGACGGCGCACGCGAGGACGATCCGGAACGCGCGGTTCGCGCCGGCCTGGCCCTGCTCGAGGCAAGCAAAGTGCACGCCGCCGAAGTACTGGGCAGGCACCGGTTTCACGGGTTCGACGTGCGCGTGGGGATTCACACCGGGACCGCGCTGCTCGGCGAAGGCGTGGAAGCCGGCAACACTGCCATGGGCATGGCCGTGAACATCGCCGCCCGCATGGAGCAGACGGCACCCGCCGGCGCCTTGCGAATCAGCCACGACACCTGGCGCCAGGTGCGTGGCCTGTTCGACGTCCAGGCGCAGCCGCCGCTGGTGATCAAGGGGCGCGACGAGCCCATGCTTACGTACCTCGTCAGCAGCGTGAAGCCCAGGGCTTTTCGCGGCACGCGGCGCGGAATCGACGGTGTCGAGACGCGGCTGGTCGGCCGCGACGTCGAACTCGGCCAGCTCACCGGCATGTTCGAGAACGTCGTTGCGACCGGCTCACTTTCCTGCATTACGCTAGTCGGCGACGCGGGCATGGGCAAGAGCCGCCTGGTGACCGAGTTCGAGCAATGCATCGAACTGCGCCCCGAAAGGGTCTGGCTGTTCCGCGGCCGCGCCCAGCCGCAGGGCCTGCACCAGCCCTACGGTGTGTTGCGCGACCTGTTGTGCTGGCGCTTCGAGATTCAGGACAGCGACTCATTGCAACAGGCGCAGGACAAGTTCGCAGACGGTTTGGGCCGGGTGCTGGGCAACGACGCTGACGAGTCCACGGCGCTGCTCGGCCAGTTGATCGGCCTCGACTACAGCAACAGCCGGTACGTCGCCGGCATCATCGGCGACGGCAAGCAGGTGCGGCAGCGCGCCTTTCGCGTCGCCGAACAGTACTTCGCCCGGCTGGCCGCCGGGTCCGGAGAGCCGGTGTTGCTGCTGCTCGAAGACCTGCACTGGGCCGACGAGGGCTCGCTCGACTTCATTCAGCAACTGGCACAAGCGTGCGCCCAAGTGCCTATGCTGGTCCTGTGCACGACGCGTCCGACGTTGTTCGAGCGCCAGACGCCCTGGAACGTGGCGCTTGCCGCACACCGGCGCATTGACATCGGAGCGCTGCCATTGGATCGCAGTCGCGAACTCGCCGATGCGCTGCTGCGCCGCGTCGCCAACGCGCCCGCCGCGTTGCGCGACCTGCTCACTCGGAAAGCCGAGGGCAATCCCTTCTACATGGAAGAATTGACGCAGATGTTGATCGACGATGGCGCCATCCGCGTCGATGGCGAGCAGTGGGCCGTCGCGGACGAACGGCTGCGCAACGTGCACGTACCCGCTACGCTCGCCGGCGTGCTCCAGGCGCGCATCGACGGCCTGCCGCCGCCGGAAAAGCGCGCGCTGCAACAAGCCAGCGTGATCGGTCATGTGTTCTGGGACCAGGCGCTCGAGCAACTGCAGTCGGACGCGCCGCTGTCACTGCCGGCGTTGGGCCGTCGCGAGCTCGCGCTGGGTCGCGACACCAGCGCCTTCGACGGCACGCACGAATACGTGTTCAAGCATCACCTGCTCCATCAGGTCACCTATGAAAGCGTGCTGAAGCGCCACAAGAAGGAACAGCATCGTCAGATCGCGCTATGGCTGGAGGAGCGCTGCGCAGGTCGCAGCGGCGAATACCTGGGCCTGATAGCCGAACACTTCGAGCGCGCGGGTCAGGATGAGCGCGCGGCACAATACTGGGCGCGTGCGGCGGACGACGCGTTTCAGCGGCATGCCGACGAAGCCGCGATGGCGCACACCCAGAAGGTCTTGGAACTCGACGCGGCCGGATGCGACCTGCGGCGCCGCTTCGCGGTCATGCAAGTGCGGCAGGCGGTCTTTTCGCATCGTTCGGAGCGCCAGGCCCAGGCAGAAGCACTGGATGAAGTGGAACGTCTCGCCGACGCATTGGGTGACGATCGATTGCGTTCGCAAGCGGCAACGAGCCGCGCCCGCTGGCACGCCGGCGCGTGTGCCTGGCCCGAGGCGCTGGCAGCAGCGCAGCGCGCTCTGGTTGCAGCGGGGTCGGGCGAGTCCATCGAGGCGGCAAACGCCCACGGCGCGGCTTCAGAGGCGCTCTATCGGTTGGATCGTTGTGACGCCGCGCGCGAGCACGCGGAGACCGGTCTTCTGCTGGCACGCGCGGTAGGCGACAAAGTGGCGCAAAGCGAACACCTCAACAATCTGGGCAACCTGGCCATGGTCAGCAAGTCCCTTGTGGAGGCGGGTCGGTTTTACCAAGAGGCGGCAGCGCTGAAGCTGGAAATTGGGGACCGCTTCCATGCTGCCACCGTGGTGGGCAATCTGAGTATCCTCGCGGTCCAACTCGGCGACCTGGATCGTGCGCGCGAGTGGCAATCGCAAAGCCTGATGCTGGCGCGCGAGACCGGCAATCGCGCCGTCCAGGCATCAATGCACCATTCGATGGCTGAATTGCTTACAGCACAAGGCGAGCCCGCGGCAGCGCTCGAGTCGGCACAGGAAGGACTGCGCATCATGCGCGAGATCGGCGACCGTCGCCAGGAAGCCGAAACGCTGACCACTTGCGGTGACGCCGCGCTGGCGCAACAACAATGGGGGGAGGCGGCGCGACATTTCAGGGCCGCGCGCGACTTGTTCAGCGAGATCGAGATGCCGTACTGGGCGCAGATGCCAGCGGCCGGCCTCGCGTCCGCGCTGTTGGCAGGCGGCGACATGGCGGGGGCGCTGCACGAAGTCGATCTCATCATCGCGCGGCTCGATGCGGGCGTCGGGGCCGCCGACAAATGCGGCGTGCTGTTTGACTGTCATCGCGTTCTGGAAGCGGCTGGCGACCGTCGCGCCGACGCTATGCTCGTCGCCGGGCATGCCGAGATGCAACGCACGCTGGCCAGGATCGATGACACTAGGCAGCGCGAAACCTTCCTCTCGCGCGCGCTGCACCAGCAATTGCTCGCAGCGTGGGAGAAATCCGGAGCCGGCCGGGCGGCGGGAAATCCGCCGCAGAGCTCGTGAGGCCTGGACGGTCGATGGGTGCTACAGTACCGTATATCCATGCGGTATCTCCCGATGCGCTTTTCCGTCCGCCCCCTTCGCCATCGCGGTCGCATCCTGCCGTGGCGCGAGGTCATGAAACGGCCCGCGCTGATAGGCGACTTGCGCATCGAGGAGTGCCGGGACGAGGAGTTGAAACGCGCGTTGCGTACAGCGCTGCTTTGGGATGAGCGCAGCGTGCTCCCCTCTGCGGCACGCCCGAGGCTCCTGGACGTGCATATCATCGGCATGAGTCCGCAGGCCTTCACGCTGTCGGGCTTTGAGCGAATCGACGGCGCCGAATACATGCAGTCGTGGATCGTCGCGCCTTGCGAATGACGACGCTTGCTCGGAACAAGACCGACGAGCACAAAAGGAAGCGACCGCTCGCTGGCGGCCGCTTGTGTCGTCAAGGGACCGGCAAACCCCGTTCACGTATCCGGCCCCGCTCAACGGGACTCTATCGAATTCGCTACTAGGACGGCATCAACGACGAGCCCATCCTAGGCTGGTCTCCTTCGCGCGTTCTGTCGGCGGAGCATCGATATCACTGTCAGTGAATTCCTGCGTCTCGTCCGACGCGATGCAGGCTGCGGCTGCACGAATGAGTGTCGGTCCTTGTCAAAATCAATCCCGCGTCCTACGTCAATGCGTGCGCGAATAGCAGAGGATTCGATGTGTCCCGCGCAGAAAACCTCGCCCGTGCAATCGGGCAACAGGCAGCTGTGCCGAGACCTCTTATCCATCTTTCAAGGAACAGACATGGCCAATATACCTCCGACACTTCAAAAGCGTCCCAACGCGAAAGACCCGAATATCGGTGACCTCAATCTCGATCCCATCACCGGCGAACCCGGCTCTCATCCCGTCGGCACGGGTGTCGGTGCGACCGGTGGCGCATTGGCGGGCGCGGCCATCGGTGCCGCCGCAGGTCCCGTCGGTGCTGCTGCTGGCGCCATCGTTGGTGCCGTAGCCGGCGGATTGGCTGGCCATGCGGCGGGCGAAGCGGTCAATCCGACCGTGGGCGGTGAGCCGGAACAGCATCCCATCGGAAGTGGCGTGGGCGCGACTGGTGGCGCGCTGACCGGCGCCGCGATCGGCGCTGCAGCCGGACCCGTCGGCATGGCAGCGGGCGCAGCCATTGGAGGTGCCGCCGGAGGCCTCGCGGGTAAAGGTGCCGCGGAGGTTGTTAACCCGGACTACGCAGACCGTCGCGAGGACCACAACCTGGCGAAAGGTACCGGCGCGGGCGCTGGTGCGCTCGCCGGTACCGCCGCTGGCGCGGTGGCAGGTCCCGCCGGCATGGTCGCTGGAGCCGCCATTGGCGCAGTGGCTGGCGGTCTTGCCGGCAAGGGCGCCGGCGAAGTTGCCAATCCAAAAGCCGGTGACGAACTCGGCGAGCACCATCTTGGAACGGGAGTCGGCGCAGGAAGTGGCGCGGCGGCCGGTGCAGCGGTAGGTGCAGTTGGTGGCCCCGTGGGGATGATCGCCGGTGCCGCGGTCGGCGCGGTGGCGGGCGGTGCGGCGGGAAAGGGCTTGGCCGGCGCAGTTAATCCAGCAGTCGAAGATGCGTATTGGCGCGGCTCGTATGTGAACGCCCCCTATTACACGACGGGCCGCACATACGACGACTATCAACCTGCGTATCGGCTGGGATATGACAGCTACTCGCGGCTTGGCGGTCGCTTCGACCAATTCGAAGATCGGCTCGCCAACGATTGGGAGACCGTCAAGGGACAGTCGCGGTTGACCTGGAATGAGGCGAAGCTCGCAACTCGTGCCGCCTGGGACCGCGTCGAGCGCGCGATACCTGGAGATTTCGATCGCGACGGCAAGTAACACGCAGCGACTGCAACTGATGGCGCGGCGTCCCTCACAGGACACCGCGCCATTTTTTATCAGGGCTTCTCAGCGCGACGTACTACAAAAGCTAGTGTTACGAAGCCGGATCCTCAAAGCGCGTTGGTCGAGAACGTGTCGCAGTCCTTGGGATTTCCCGACTCGACGCCACGCTTGAACCAGCGCACCCTTTGCTCCGATGACCCGTGGGTGAAGGCCTCCGGAACTACACGTCCCTGCGTTTGCCTCTGCAGACGATCATCTCCGATTGCCATTGCGGCGTTCAATGCCTCGGCGATATCGCCGGAATCCAGCTGGTTCATGGCGCCGGCGTGGAAGCCCCAGACACCTGCGTAGCAGTCAGCCTGCAACTCCATGCGTACCGAGGTGCGGTTGGCTTCGGCACGTGAAACGGAGTGAACCTCCTCAAATTTCCCGGTGAGATTCTGCACGTGGTGACCTACCTCGTGGGCGATGACATAGGCCTGCGCGAAGTCGCCCGGGGAACGAAAACGCGTCTGAAGCTCGCGGAAGAATGCCAGGTCAATGTAGAGTTTTTGGTCGCCCTCGCAGTAAAACGGACCCATGGCCGATTGCGCTATGCCGCACGCCGAGCGTACTTGCCCGTCATAGAGCACAAGCGTCGGAGGGCGGTACCGGGCATTGGATTGCTGGAATATTCCACCCCACACCTTTTCCGTGCTGCCGAGCACCTTGGAGACGAATCGTCCGGCCTCATCCGCGGGCACTCCTTTTGGCGCCGCGCGCGTTTCCGCCTGAGGGCTGGTCTGCTCGACGACGTTGATGACAGTTCCCGGGTCGAATCCTAGGAAATAGGCGATCAAGGCAATGACCACGCCACCGACGCCCAATCCACCCGCTGCCACTCCCATGCCGCGACGGTCCTCGACATTGGCACTGCCTTGCTGGTCGCCTAGTTGCATCTCGTCTCCGCTCAATGTGCGTGGTGATGCCCGCCACGACGCAAACGTCTGCGCGGCATCACCACGCTGTTCGCACTCAAGCCAACCGTCAGGTCGTCGTCGGGCCGCGGCGCACCATGTGATAGATCGCGAGCAGAACGACTGCGCCAACAATCGAGCCAATGAACCCTGCAGGTTCGCCGGCGCGATAGAGTCCAAGCGCTTGGCCGCCATATGTCGCGATGAGAGATCCCACGATACCAATCGCTGCCGTGATGAAAAATCCGGCGGGGTCGCGTCCCGGCGTCAACATCTTGGCCAATAGTCCAACGACGAAACCGATTAGAATCATCCAGACAATATCCATGGCTTTCGCTCCTGATCATTGGTAGAGAGGTACCCAGTTTCATTCCCGAGGAATCGACCATCGGGACGTGGAAAGCCTAGCCGCCGCGGAATTGACGGGAAAGACCTGACCCCCGCTTTCACGTGTAGGAAAACGCGCCAATTGGTCGCCCGCATCGCGCGGCATGCCGACATGCCGCGCGTAAAAAAGCGATTCAAGCGGGACCATGGCGCCATGTACACGCTTGTCCTACATGCGTTTCAGTGCGCGAGACTGCTTGGCTCACCGCAGCGATGTTATGTTTGCGGAGGTTGTTCAGCATACGGCCGTGGTTCGGCGGATAAGAGACGTCCGCGCGAGCTCGCCGGCGTTCGCTGAATTGCGCCGACCCGCTTCTAGCATAACGATTGGTTCGAGGAGACATGCCATGCAACACCAACTCAAGGATGTCATGAGTCGCGACGTCAAGGTCATCAGCCCGGAAATGACCATCAGGGAGGCCGCGCAAACGATGAGTGACGGCGACTTCGGGATGATGCCCGTCGGCGAAAATGACCGGATGATCGGCGCGCTCTCCGACCGCGATATCGCCATCCGCGCGGTGGCCGAAGGCAAGGGTCCTGCGACGAAGGTCCGGGAAATCATGTCTACGGGAATTTGCTGGGCTTACGAAGACGACACCGTGCAAGAGGCGGCCAAGCTCATGAGCGAGCATCAGGTTCGACGGCTGCCGATCGTGGACCGTAACAAACGTCTAGTGGGCATTGTCGCGCTCGGAGATTTCGCCGTCGACCACTCGGAGATCAAGCCAGCGGCCGAAGCGCTCGCCAAGATCTCGGAGCCGTCGCAGCCGCGAGAGTAGCCGCACGACGCTTCGTGCTGCGTTGAGTTCTTGCACACTTCACTGCTCAGCGCAGCATGCCGGTTCGCGTCCGAAGCAAGTCGCGCATGTGGACCATCATAATCACCGCGGTGATCACGCTGGCATGCGTGCTCGTTGTCCTCAATCTGATGACGGGCGAGAAAAAGGTCAAGCGGCAGATCGGGCACCTCTATTCGATCCACGATCCGCAGTTTCGCCGCACGTTGGGCGTGATGCTTGGTCCAGTGATCCTGCCAGGCAACAGCTTCGAAGTCTACGTCAATGGCGACGAGATATTTCCACCGATGCTGGCGGCCATTGCCGGCGCCCGGCGAAGCATCTCCTTCGAGACCTACATCTATTGGTCCGGTCAGGTCGGCAAGGACTTTGCCGATGCGCTGGCTGAACGTGCACGCGCTGGCGTAAAGGTGCGAGTCCTGCTCGACTGGCTGGGCAGCAGCAAGATGGACAAGGCGTACCTTGCGACGATGGAGCAAGCCGGTGTAGAGATCCGCAAGTTTCACGAACCTCGCTGGTACAACCTCAACAAGCTCAACAATCGCACCCACCGCAAACTCCTCGTCATCGACGGCACTACGGGATTTACGGGCGGCGTCGGGGTAGCAGAGGAATGGACGGGCCATGCACAGGACCCCGACCATTGGCGCGATTCGCACTTCAGCGCTACGGGGCCTGTCGTGGCGCAGATGCAGGCGGTGTTCGCGGACAACTGGATGAAGGCGACCGGGACTGTTCTCGACGGCAGCGATTATTTTCCGCAGATCGCGCCGACCGGGAACGGCGATGCGCAGATGTTCGCGAGCTCCCCGTCAGGCGGCAGCGAGAGCATGGAACTCATGTACCTGATGATGATCAACGCCGCCGTGCGGTCGATCGACTTGTCTGCTGCGTATTTCGTGCCGGATGAACTTTCGCGCGACGCCTTCGTTGCGGCGTTGAAGCGCGGCGTGCGCGTGCGCATCATTACCCCCGGCCCCCATACCGATGCCGAGACCGTGCGTCGCGCCTCACGCGCCTTGTGGGGCGACCTGCTTGCCGCGGGTGCCGAGGTGTACGAGTACCAACCGACGATGTTCCACGCCAAGGTCCTGGTTGCCGACGATCTGCTGGTATCGGTGGG
>Ga0070670_100001226_pt1 | contig 20411 bp, 16 predicted proteins | sample KBSS63metaG_FD_64665 | JGI IMG/M metagenome (GOLD analysis project Ga0070670, IMG submission 64665) | Switchgrass rhizosphere microbial communities from Kellogg Biological Station, Michigan, USA - KBS S6-3 metaG | ecosystem: Host-associated > Plants > Roots > Rhizosphere > Soil ... | reverse complement strand
TCCCCGAGGCGAAGCGTGATCTGACGATCCGGGGAATCGACCGCAACGCCGTCGTCCTCGACGGCGCCGACCGGCGCAAGAACGGAATCGTCGTCCACGCCGACGGCGTGTCGATCCTGAACCTGTCGGCCCACAACTTCACCGAGAACGCGCTCTACTGGGACGGCGCAGACCGGTTCCGCGCGTCGTACGTCACCGTCTGGAACGTCGGCGAGTACGGCATCTACGTCGAGGACGGCGAGCACGGCCGGGTCGACCACACGTACGTCTCGGGCGCAGCGCGGGCCGCGTACTACGTGGGCGAGTGCCGACCCTGTGAGGCCAAGATCGCGAACGTCGTCGCGAGGTTGTCTGCGATCGGGTATTCGGGCACGAACGCGACCGGCGTGGAGATCCGCAATTCCACCTGGGATCGGAACGGCGCGGGAATCGTCCCGAACACCTACGCGAACGAGGCGCTCCCGCCCCAGGAACACGCGACGATCATGCGCAACACCGTGACGCGCAGCGGGCGTGCGCCCGTGCCGATCAAGACCGCGCTGGCCGGCTTCATCGGCGTCGGCATCGCGATCGCGGGCGGCAACAGGAACCTCGTCGCTGGGAATCGGGTCACGGGAAGCGAGCGCTACGGCATCGCGGTGTTTCCGACTGCTCGTTTCGTGGACTTCTCGGGCGGCCCCGAGCCCGGGCCACCCTGGCGCCCACGGGGCAACACGGTCTGGCTGAACACGGTCAACGGCAGCGGCCGGGCCGATCTCGCTCTGGCAGCCGGCGTCGGCAGGGGCAACTGCTTCACGCGCAACCGTGCCGCGCGCTACGCACCGCACGACTTGCCGAGACCGACGTGCGCCGGCCCGAGCTCGACGGGCGACGCGCTGGTTGCGGAGGAGCTCACGCAGCCGGTACGCGTGATGGTGGCGGACACGATGCGTCGCCGGGACCCGCCCTCGTACAAGACGATGCCCACGCCGCCCTCGCAACCAAGCATGCGGACTGGCTAGGCGGTTGCCGAAGCCGGTTCCTCGCCGGTGTCGATGCTCGTCTCGGCCCGAGCACGCCCGAGCGCGAGCCCTGCCGCCAGCCACACCGTGAAGGAGATCCAGTGGATGCCCAGCACGTCCGTCTGGAGGCCGATCGCGAGAACGGTGACGAGCGACGCCGCAACCCAGGCCTCGCGGCGCCAGAGCCCCGCGAGAAGGGCGAGGTTCCAGAGGACGAACGCGAGCACGCCCGCGATGCCGGCATCCACACCGAGCTCCGTGTACGTCGACTCACCCGCCAGGATCGCGACCCCGGTGCGCTTCGCCGTCACCCCGGAGTTGCCGAGGCCGTGGCCCTGAGGATGCTCGATGACGACTCTCACGCCGTCACGAAGGTTCTGCCAGTGGCTCTCGGTGGACGAGTCCTCTGTCGGGAAGCGGCCACCCCCGGTCGCGGGGCCTTCCTTCGCTGCGTTCTGGCGCAGGAACTCGAGCTCCTCGGGCGTGTAGCTGGTCGACGGTCCGATCGACGGATAGACGACGAGGAAGAGGGCGCTGAACGCGATCGAGCCGAGGGCGAGCACCGCGGGTGCGAGACGACGCTGTGCGAGCGCCAGGACGACGAGGCCGAGTACGAGCGCGGCGAGGGCGGCACGCGTGTGCGTATAGAGGAGCGCGACGTACAGAAGGGCGGCCACGACCGCCCACCACCAGCGGAACGGCCGGCTCACGACGTAGACGAGCGCCACGACGAGCGCGTACCCGCTCGCGAGCGGCGAGAGGAACGTCGAGACGAGGCGCCTGATCGGGTTGTTCTCGTCGCCGGTGTTGTAGACCCAGTTCTCGGGGAGCCCCGAAAGGCCGACGTACTTGAGGTCGAGCTGCTCGCGATACCAACCAGGCACGCCCGAGTCCCGCCACGACTGCAGCGAGATCAGCGCGAGGTCGGCGAGGCCGACGACCGCGACCGCCACAGCCGACAGCACGACGAGCCCGCCGACGCGTCCGCGCTCCTCCCACGCGATGGCCACCAGCCGGCCGAGCGCGTACGCCCCGACCGGGAAGAGGTGATGCCGAAGGGCGAGCAGCTCCCCCCGCGTCGTCGCCGCGCCTCCGAGAACGTCCTGCGGGATCGCGAAGTAGACCACGATGACGATCGCGTAGACGAGGGCGAGGATGTCAGCCGCCCTGACCGCAGGGAAGCGCCGGACGTGCCAGGCGACCAGCAGCAAGGCGACGAGGAGGAGCGCCTCCTTCCACGCCGCGACCACGTCGAGCGTCGTTCCGCGGACGCCGAGGTCCCACAGCTGGGCCATGACCGCGTTGTGGAGCACGAGCCCGACGACGAGCACGGCGATCACGACACCGGTGAGCCGCCGGGCGCTAATCGACGATCGCCACCAGTGTCAGCCCGAGGCTGACGACGCGCACGCGGCCCGGGAAGAGCTGCGCGAAGCTCCGCCTCGTGAGAAGGTCGACCTCGGCCCCGATCTCCCTGCCGGTCAAGTCGTACACGCGGTGCGAGAGCGCATCGGGCAGCCAGTGGACCAGCGGGAGACGCGTGTGCACCTCGACCGGGAAGCGACGGTTCGGCGTCGTGATGAAGACGCGCCTGCCGACACGGATCGCCTCGGTGACGAGCTGCCTCTGGCGATCGCGTCCTCCGACGTGCTCGATGACGGCATTCGAGAACACGATGTCGAACGCGCCGTCCTCGAACGGCAGCGCGCACGCGTCCCCCTGGACGTACGGGATGTGCGGATACGTCGCGCGGAAGCCGGCTCCATCGTGCAGTCCGAGAGCCGTGATGCGCTCCGGCCAGGGATAGAGCTCCTCGAAGAAGTTCATCGTCGCGCAGCCGTCGCCCTCACCGAAGCCGAGCTCGTCCGCGCCGACGTCCAGCACGGTCGTGTCAGCGGTCGGTCGTAGCTCCTCGAGGAAGAGGCGGAGCTTGCGCCCGCGGGAGCGCAGCGAAATCGAGTCGGCGAGCCGCATCGTGGGTGGAAGTATCCGGTCCGCGGACGCCGGTAGGGTGCTCCGATGGTCGAGGCGGTGGTGCGAGCACGCGGGCCGTACTCACTCCGACTCACCGCAGGGACGGGATCGTGGTCGACCCGACTCCCCGAGGGTCGCTGGGCGTCGGCACATCAGCTCTCCGACGGCCGGGTCGTCGTTCGCGCATCATGCGAGCAAGCCGTCGACGAGACGCGCTTCGTGCTCGCGCTCGACGACGACACGACGGAGTTCCATCGACGCCACGCGCGCGACCCATTGCTGGGGCCGACGGTTCAGAGGCTGCGCGGCATGCGTACACGCCGGAAAGCAACCGTGACGCACGCGGCGATCCGCGCCGTCTCGGGCCAGCTCATCCAGGCACGACGGGCGCTCGAGATCGAGCGCTCGATCATCCGCGCGTGCGGTGAGGAGCCTCCACCGCGGGAGGCACTGGCCGCTCTTTCGCCGGCACGCCTCACCGCGTGCGGACTCGCCGCGAGCCGCGCCGCGACGCTCTCGCGACTCGCGAGGCGGCTCGACCTCGAGAACCTCCGCGGACGGGAAGACGCGCTCGCCCGCCTGGGCCGCGAGCGCGGCGTGGGGCCGTGGACGGTGGGCGTCATCTCGCTCCAGGGGCTCGGCCGCTACGACGCCGGGCTCGTCGACGATCTCGGCCTCGTGAAGCTCCTTGCGTCATTGCGCATGCGATCGCCGGAACCGGGAGAGACAGCCGAGCTCCTCGCGCCCTATGGGGAGTGGCAGGGGCTCGCGAGCGTCTTCCTCCTCCAGGGCTTCAAGAGCGGGCTCGTCCCGGGAGCGAGCTCGGATCGTGCCCGGCTCGTGCGCACGACCGCTCGAAACGCCGCCTAGACTCCGCGGATGGTCGACAGCCGCAAGATCGCGGTGCTCGGTGCCGGGCGCATCGGCGAGTCGCTGATCTCGGGCCTCCTGTCCTCGGGCTGGCGCGAGCCGTCCGAGGTGGCGGCGACGACGCGTCGCGCCGAGCGCGTCGCCGAGCTCCGGGAGCGCTACGGGATCGAGGCGACACTCTCGAATCACGACGCTGCGGCCGGCGCCGCGCTCGTCGTCATCGCGGTGAAGCCGCAGGACATCGAGGGCCTGCTCGGCGAGATCGGAGCGCTCATCCTTCCCGAGCAGACCGTCCTCACCGTCGCGGCGGCGATTCCGACCGCCCGCATCGAGAGCCGGCTCTCCGACGGCGTGCCCGTCGTGCGAGCGATGCCGAACACCCCGTCGACCGTCCACGAGGGGATCGCGGGCCTCTGCGCCGGCGCCCACGCCGGCGAGGCGCACCTCGACCTCGCCGAGGAGGCGCTGTCGCACCTCGGAGCAGTCGTCCGAGTACACGAGGAGGCGCTCGACGCGATAACGGCCGTGTCCGGCTCGGGGCCGGCGTACTTCGCGCTCCTCGCCGAGGCGATGATCGAGGCGGGGATCCTCCTCGGTCTCTCGCGCGAGGTGTCGACCCAGCTCGTCGTCCAGACGATGCTCGGCACCGCGAAGCAGCTGCGCGACGAGAAGATGCACCCCGTGGAGCTGCGCGAGATGGTCACGTCGCCGGGCGGCACGACCATCGCAGCCATCCGCGAGCTCGAGATCGCAGGCGTGCGCGGCGCGTTCCTGAACGCGATCCAGGCGGCGATGGTCCGCGCGCGCGAGCTCGCCGCCGGCGAGCCCTAGGCGCTACCCGGGCAGAACCGCTGACCGCAGCTCGACGACGATGCCGCGCTCGGCGGCGAGCGCCTGGAACGCAAGGACCGTGTCGGCCACCGGCACGTCCTCGAGGAACGCGTCCCGCTCCTCGAAGTCCGTGACGAGGTCGCTGATCGCTATGACGTAGCCGGCCGCATCACCGGCAGCGAGCGCACCCAACGAGGCGGTCACGGCAGCCGGGATCGACTCGGCGTCTGCAAGGGTCGGCACGATCGCGGCCGCCGCGGCATCCTCCCCGAGGACGAGCTCGGCGAGTGCACCTGCGTACCGGCCGATCGGGCTCTCCGACGCGCTCGCGCCCGCGTCGAGCGCCCAGCGCGCGTCGGTCCGCCCGCCGTCGACATCGCCCGCGATCAGCCTCGCCTTCATGGCTCCGATCGGTCTCCCCCAGCTCCCGGGCGGCGCGTCGGGCCAGCTGCGTCGATAGGTCTCGGCGGCGCGGACGAGCCAGTCGTCGGCCTCCGCGCGACGGCCGAGCATCAGCAGGGACAGCCCCGCAGCCCAGGCCGCGTTTCCCATCCGCGTGAGCTGACGCTGGCCTTCGTCTGCTTCCTCCGGAAGCCGGGCGGCGCCGTCGTCGAACCGTTCGCGTGCCCGCGCGGCTCGTTCCTCCCAGTCGGCCATCCCCCCGGAAGTATCGTCTCGCCGTGGCCGAGCTCCGCGAGGTGGTGTACGTCGACGGCGTGCGGACCGCATTCGGCCGGGCGTCGATGGATGGCTTGTTCGCGAGGACGCGCGCCGACGACATGGCGGTCAAGGCCGTTCGGGAGCTCCTGCGGCGGAACCCGCAACTCCCTCCCGAGCGGGTGGACGACGTCGTCTTCGCCGCCACGGCGCAGGTCGGGGATCAGGGGCTGACGCTCGGTCGCGACGTCGCGCTGCTCGCCGGGCTCCCGACGACGGTTCCGGGTTTCGCCGTCGACCGCATGTGCGCTGGTGCGCTCACGGCGACGACCGCGGGCGCGGGCGAGATCGCGATGGGCGCCGCCGACGTCGTCCTCGTGGGAGGCGTCGAGCACATGGGCCACCATCCGATGGGGAACGACGTCGACTTCAACCCGCGGTTCCTCGCCGAGCGGCTGATCGACGAGTCGGCTGCCGTCATGGGACAGACGGCCGAGAATCTCCACGACGAGCTCCCGCAGCTCACGAAGGAGGCGGCGGACGCCTACGCCGTCGAGTCACAGCGGCGGGCGGGCAAGGCCTGGGACGACGGCGTCATGGACGACATCGTCGTCCCTATGGCCGTGTTCACCGACGACGGCTGGACGGTCGCCGACCGCGACCAGTTCCTGCGTCCGGACACGACGATCGAGGGACTCGCGACCCTGAGGACGCCCTTCCGCGCGGGGGGCCGCGTGACCGCCGGGAACTCGGCCGGCCTGACGGACGGCGCGACCGCTGGGCTCATCGCGTCAGCCGACGCAGCCGCCGAGCTCGGTCTCGCGCCGAAGATGCGGCTCGTCGCCTTCGCGTACGCAGGTGTCGAGCCGCACCTCATGGGTCTCGGCCCGGTCCCCGCGACCGACAAGGTTCTCTCCCGTGCCGGAATCGGAGTCGACGACATCGACCTGTTCGAGCTGAACGAGCCTTTCGCCGTCCAGGTGCTCACCTGGTGCGACGGCGTCGGTGTGGCGCCCGACGATCCGCGGCTGAATCCGTACGGCGGCGCGATCGCCTGCGGCCATCCCCTTGCCGCCACAGGCGTCCGTCTCATGGCTCAGCTCGCGCGCGGCTTCCGCGACCGACCCGGATCGCGCTACGGGCTGACGGCACTGTGTATCGGGCTCGGCATGGGCGCCGCGATCCTCTGGGAGAACACGCAGAACGGTGGCTAGCCCCCCGACCGAGTTCAAGCTCCAGAAGCTCGCGACGCGAGTCGGCCCGATCGCGCTCGTGACGATGGACAACGGGGAGGACTGGCAGAAGCCGAACACGTTCGGCGAGGCAGCGCTGCGCTCTGCCGAAGCCGTTCTCGACCAGCTCCGCTCGCGCGACTGGCGAGGACTACTGCTGACGGGCAAACCGTTCGTCTTCGCCGTCGGCGCAGACATCGGCGAGTTCGGCGCGATCGAGCCGGAGCGTGCACGGCTCGGCGGCCGAGCGGGGCACGAGCTCTTCGGCCGAATTCGGGACCTCCCGTTCGTCACCGTTGCGGCGATCAACGGAGCCGCGCTCGGCGGTGGAGTCGAGATCGCGCTCCACTGCGACTTCCGGACGATCGCGTCGTCCGTACGCCACTTCGCCTGTCCCGAGGTCTTTCTCGGGCTCATCCCAGGATGGGGCGGCACGCAGCTCGTCCCCCAGCTCGTCGGGGCCGAGGAGGCCGTGCGCTTCATCGTCGAGAACCCGCTCCACCAGAACCGGATGCTGAACGCGCAGCAGGCATTCGACGCCGGCTACGCGGACGCGCTCTTCGAGCCCGTCGAGTTCCTCGACGACTCGCTCGCGTTCCTGCTCGAGAAGGTCGAGGAGGGAGCGGGGAAGCGCCGCCCGGCGGCCGATCTTTCCGACGCCACCGAAGTCTGCAGGAAGGCGCGCTCGCGGCTCGACGGCCAGGTCCACGGCGCGACACCCGCGCCGTACCGCGCGCTCGACCTCATCGAGGGAGCAGCATCGTGGTCGCTCGAGGAGGGCTATCGAGCAGAGGAGGACGCGCTCGCCGAGCTCCTCCCCGGCCCCGAGGCGCAGGCATCCGTCTACGCGTTCAACCTCGTCGAGCGCCGCGCGAAGCGCGGGGTCGGCATGCCCGAGGCAGAGCCGCGGCGCGTGCAGAAGGTGGGCCTCGTCGGTGCCGGGCTGATGGCCCGTCAGCTCGCGCTCCTCTTCCTGCGACGCCTGGAAGTCCCCGTGGTGCTGCGCGACCTCACGCAGGAGCAGGTCGACGAAGGCATCGAGTGGATCCGCGACGAGCTCACCGATCTGGCCAAGCGCAGCCGGCTAGCCGAGGGGAAGGCACGATTTCTCGCCTCCATCGTCACCGGCGGGACGGACTGGGACGTCTTTTCGGGCTGCGATCTCGTCCTCGAGGCGGTCTTCGAGGAGATGGACGTGAAGAAGGAGGTCTTCACCGAGCTCGAGCGCGTCGTCTCCCCCGAGTGCGTCCTCGCCACGAACACGTCGTCGCTCTCGGTCACCGAGATGAGCTCGGCGCTCGAGCATCCGGAGCGCGTGGTCGGAATGCACTTCTTCAACCCGGTCGCCGTCCTTCCGCTCGTGGAGCTCGTCCGCACGCCGAGGACCGACGACGTGACGCTCGCCACGGCCTGGGCTGCGACGAGGAAGCTGCGGAAGACGGGCGTCCTCGTGCGGGACGCGACCGCGTTCGTGGTCAACCGGCTCCTCGGCCGCCAGGGCGCAATCGTCATGCAGGCGCTCGACCGCGGGAACACGGTCGAGGAGACGGACGAGGCCGTGCTGCGGATGGGGCTGCCGATGGCGCCGTCGGTGCTCCTCCAGCTCGTCGGCCCGAAGGTTGCGAACCACGTTCGACATCACCTGCACGATTCGTGGCCGGAGCGCTTTCCGCTCTCGAAGACCCTCGAGAGCCTCGCCGATGGCGGCGACGTCGTCGTGGTCGACAACGCGCCACACTCGGTCGATGAGCTGCACACCGCTGTGCTCGAGGGGCTCGCGGACGAGTCTCGACACATCCTCGAGGACGGGGTCGTCGCCGAGGCCGCGGACATCGACACCTGCCTCCTTCTCGGCGCCGGGTTTCCGTTCTGGCTCGGCGGGATCACGAAGCACCTGGATCAGACCGGCATCTCGGAACGTGTCGTAGGCCGCCCGCTGGCCGAGCTCGGCACACCTTCCTGACCCGTTCCGTCCGACACTGAGGTATGCTCTGCCGGTACCGCTCGCCGGTCAGACCGGGCGAGCGCAACTCTTCGGAAGGAGCGGCACGGCACAACGTGCTGCCTGAATGCACGAGGCGACGACTATCCCGACGCTGACGTCGGACACATTCGAGGACCTGACTGCTGCGGCTCGTCGAGCCGAGACCTGGTTCGGCGAGCCCTTCCTCCAGCCGGACGAGGATCCGCTGCAGGCGCTGGCTCCGGGCACCGCGCGACGTGCCGCGCTCGACGACGCGCTCGCCGAGATGGATGCGGGCCTCACGAGTCCCTCCGCACGCTGGAAGGTCAGGTACGGCCTCATGCTCGGGCTCGAGCGCGTGCTCACGGAGGACCCGGCCCACACGGCGGCGGGCACGGAGTTGCGCCGGCATCAGGTCGACGCCCTGACCGGGATGCTGGCCGAGCTCATCGCGTCGACGCAGCGCGCGGCGGACGAGAACGGCAACGGGAACGGTCACGGCGGCGGGAACGGTGCGGTCGCCGAGGTCGGGGCCGACGAGGAGTCGGAGGACGACTACGACGCCGGGTATGTCGAAGACGACACCCTCGACGAGGAGGAGTTCACGGGCGCCGACCCCGGTGCGGTTCGGAGGTATCGGTTCCGGCACCCGACCGCGTCGGGCAAGACGATCGCGGCCGCCGGCTTCGTCGAGGCGGCGCGACACCTCGGCATCCTGATCCTCACCCACCGCCGCCTTCTCGTCTCGCAGTTCACGCGCGACCTCACGACGGAGGGCTACGGCGACAGGTTCACCGACCCGATCGTCACCGGCTCGAAGCCCCCGACCGACACCCCGATCACCATCCAGACGTACGCCTGGTTCGCCCGCCACGGCGCGGAGCTCGACGGCAAGGCGTATCACCTCGTCATCTGCGACGAGGCGCACACGGCGCTCGGGGAGAAGACGAGTGGTGCGATCCGGGCGTTCTCGGAGCCGCTCTACATCGGGATGACTGCGACGGAGCAGCTCATCGCGAAGCAGGTCTCGGACGTCTTTCCGGCGTCCGTCGACGACCTACCTCTCGGCGACGCGGCGCGGCGCGGCCTCATCGCGCCCCTGCGCTGCCTGCGTGTGCCGCCCGCGGCGGCGATCAACTCGGTGCCGATCGTCGGCGGAGACTTCGAGGAGCGTGCTCTCGCAGCCGCGCTCGACCATCAGGCGCTGAACCAGGCAGCCGCGAGCCTCTACCGCGAGCGCTTCGGCCCGACTCCGGGCATCGTCTACGCCGCGGGCGTCGAGCACGCGTACAACCTCGCCCAGGAGTTCCGGGCCGCCGGCCTCAAAGCCGAGGCGGTCTCCGGCCGCACACCACCCGCGCGCCTCGCCGAGACGCTCGCGGCGTACGAGCGCGGCGAGATCAATGTGCTCATCAACGCGATGCTGCTCGCTGAAGGCTGGAACTCGCCGCGCGCGACCGTGTGCATGCACCTCGCTCCCACTGCCTCGCGACGCGTCTACCAGCAGCGCATCGGGCGGATCATGCGGATCCACCCGCGCAAGGAGGCCGGCGTCGTCGTCGACTTCGTCCCGAAGAGCGCGACGCACTCCGAGCGAGTCGTGTCGCTCCACGCCCTGCTCGACTCCGATTTCTACCGCGAGGGCGCCCGTGTCACCCCGGCGCCACGACGGCGGCAGCAGCGCCGTGCACGTCGCAAGCTCTCACCGGTGCCGTGGCTCGTTCCGGTCACACCCGACGTTGCGCGAAGGCTCGCGGTCATCCAGCGCGAGTGGCAACGAATCGACCCGAAGTACCTCGACGACGATGAGCAGCGGTTCTGGGCGACGATCGCGGGGCGGCAGATCCGGTTCGACCAGCGGGCCGAGTTCGCGAAGAAGTTCGCCGAAGGCCGAGCCGGAAAGGGTGCGCTCGAGCAGTTCCTCTCCACCTGCGCGGCCGAGAACCCGAACCGGCGGCTCCGGATGACTGCCCTGATGGATCGTGTGGCGACCCCGGTCGACCGCGCCGACTTCGACGACCTCGTGACACTGGTGACGCAGGCGCCACCGTGGGAGAAGGACCGTGCAGCCGGCGTCCGCATCCTTCTCCGCGCGATCGGCGAAGGGAAGCCCGTTGCACCGGAGCAGATCCTCGCCCGCTGGACGTGGCGGCTCGCGCGGGCCACGCGGAAGGTGCAGGACCGCCGCGTCTCGACGGAGTTCCCCGAAGCGAAGCGGCTCCTCGGTGCGGCCGCGAACTCGCGTGGGTACCGGCACGAGGAGAACGTCAACCGCCTCGTCCAGGTCGCGCGCGAGATGCCGTTGCCGGTCGGCGCCGCACTCCTCGCCTCCGCCGACGGCTACACGCCTCGCGCGAACTCGGCCCTCGATCACGCGCGCGAGGAGCTCGGGACGATCACCGAGATCGCGAACGCCCTCGCGGACAACCTCCCTCTTCCGAAGCTGACCGCTCGCAAGTCGCGGCGGCGACGGCGTAAGCGGAAGTCGACGGCTCCCGCCGATGCGGCTCCCGTGGTCGAGGCTACGGAGGCGAGCCCGCAGGATGAAGGGCCGACGGTGGAAGCCGAAGCCGAGGCCGACGTACCCGCAGACGTCGAGGACGCCGCCTAGCCGGCGCCGCCCGACTCGGGCGAGTCGCCGTTTGCCTCCCGCTCGCGCAAGAAGCGCGTGATCTCGGCCGCGAGCGCGTCGCCCGACGGGAGGTCCTCCGACTCCTCGAGCCAGTCGAGCGAGTCGGCACGATGCTCGAGCTCCTCGACGTAGTTCGCGGTGTCCGCGTCCGTCGCGACCGCCTGCGACACCTGGTCGACGTACTCCTGCGCTGCCTCCTCCAGCTCGCCGACCTCGATCTCGGTTCCCAGGACGCCCCCGAGGCGCTCGCACAAGGCCTTCGCCGCGGGTGGGCTCGGAGCGAGCTGGACGTAATGCGGTACGGCGGCCCACAGACTCACGGACGGGATTCCGGCGCGGCGGCACGAGTCGAGGAGCACTCCCACGATCCCCGTCGGCCCTTCGTACCGCGAGAGCTGGAGCCCGAGCTCGTCGACGAGTTGCGGATCGGTGGCTGCACCGGTGACCGGCGCGGGCCGCGTGTGCGGCACGTCGGCGACGAGTGCGCCGAGCGTCACCGCGAGCTCGACCCCGAGCTCGGCGGCGAGATCGGTGACGATCTCGGAGAAACTCCGCCACCGGTAGTTCGGCTCGACCCCGACGAGGATGATCGCGTCGCGACCTGCGCCCGGGATCCGCGCTCGAAAGAACGTGTTCTCCGGCCACTCGATCTTGCGCGTCCGGCCCTCCTCCAGGGACACCATCGGACGCGTCGCCTGGAAGTCGACGAACAACTCAGGATCGATGTCGGCGAACTTCCGCGCGCCCCAGAGCCGCGCGAGATAGCCGGCCGCGAGCGTCGCCGCCTGACCGCCGTCGTTCCATCCGCGGAAGGCGCCGATCAGGACGGGCCGCTCGAGCGTCGAAGGCCGCTCGTAGATCCGAAGCTCTCGAGCCATCCGTTCCTAGCCTACTTCCGGGTCAACGGCACGGGCGGGCGCCACAACACGTAGGCGAGCCCGAGGCTGAACGCCCAGATCGACGCGGCGAGCGCGACATGGACGAGGACGATGCCCCAGGGCAGGCCGTTCCGGTACTGCACCTCGCCGACGATCGCCTGGGCGACGAGCACGACGAGCAGCCCCGACCAGATCCCGATGAGTCCCGGGTACGCCTCGCGGATGCGCCAGAGGAGCCAACCGACGATGAGCACGCCGATTCCGAACGCCGCCGCAACCCGCACGTGCACATAGATGCTGTCGTTCCAGTACGAGAGGCGATGAACATCGGCGCTCGAGCCCGGATGAGGCCCCGAAGCCGTGACGACCGCGCCGGTCACGATGAGCACGACGCAGGCGGGAAGACCCGCGCAGGTGACGAACAGCCGGAACCACCGTGGAACCGCCGCCGGAGCGCGGCCGTCGCGGAGACTCCACGCCTCGAGCGCTGCGATCAGAGCCAGGCCGAACGCCGCGAGGCCGAGCAGGAAGTGCGTCATGACCGCCAGCGGGTGGAGATCGAGCGCAATCGTGATCCCGCCCATCGGGATCTGCGCCACGGCGACCAGGAATGCGCCGAGCGCCGCCCACCGTCCCCATGCCGAGAGTCCCTCGGTGCGGCGCGAAGCGAGGAGGGTCAGGAGCGTCAGGATGATTCCGGCGAGCGCGACCATCCGGTTCCCGAACTCGACGAACGCGTGGAAGCCCTGCTCGGGATACGGCCTGTCGCCGCAGCTCGGCCAGTTCTCGCAGCCCAGACCCGAGCCGGTGAGCCGGACGAACGCACCCGACGTGATGACGAGGAAGAGCGCGACGCTCGACGCTGTGGCGATGCGGAGGAAGGTGCGCGCCGAGACGGTTCGCGCGCGTGGGATCGCGACGGCCACTAGCCGAAGACGACTCCCGAACCGCGTTCCACGCGGCCGATCCGCGCTCCGACGAGTCCGGCTGCTCGGAGCGTCGCTTCGAGTACGACGGCGCGGTCGCCCGGGATCGACACGAGCAGTCCTCCCGCGGTCTGCGGATCGAAGGCGAGTGCCTCTTCGGCCTCGTCGCCACTGCTGTCGACGTGGGAGCCCACGAACTCTCTGTTCCGTCGATCGCCCCCGGTCCGCACGCCCCGCGAGGCGAGCTCCAAGGCGCCCGGAAGCGCGGGCAGGGACTCCGCGTCGAGAACGACACGGACGCTGCTCCGCGACGCGAGCTCGTACGCATGTCCGAGCAGGCCGAAGCCGGTGACGTCGGTCACGGCATTCGGCTCGAAGCCCCGCACGACGTCGGCGGCCCGGAGGTTGAGCTCGAGCATGGACTCGATCGCCGTCCCGAGCGCACCCTCGGGCGCGACGCCGTCGCGCTCACCCTGCAACACGATTCCGGTTCCGAGGTGCTTCGTGAGCAGGAGCACGTCGTCCGGCTGGGCGCCGGCCTTCGGCCAGATCCGTTGTGGGTGAACGGTGCCGACGACCGCGAGGCCGTACTTGGGCTCGGAGTCCCGAATGGTGTGGCCGCCCGCGAGGATCGCGCCCGCCTCGCGAACCTTCTCGTCTGCCCCGGCGAGGACCTCGCCGAGGACCTCCACCGGAAGCTCCTCGGGAAACGCGGCGACCGACAGCGCGAGTAGCGGGAGCCCGCCCATCGCGAACACGTCGTTCAGCGCGTTCGTGGCGGCGATCGCGCCGAACGTGCGCGGATCGTCCACGAGCGGCGGGAAGAAGTCGACGGTGAAGACGATCGCGCGTTCGTCGTCGAGCCGATAGACGGCCGCGTCGTCCGCGGGATCGAGACCGACGAGGAGATCCTCGGCATCGGCAGGGACGAGGCCCGCGAGGAGCGTCTCGAGGCGCCCGGCAGAGTACTTCGCCGCGCAGCCGCCGGACGTTGCGAGCGACGTGAGTGCGACGGTCTCCACGCAGCGCACTGTACGCGGAAAGGAATTGCCGCCGGCCCGCCGAACACCTGTGGTCGGAGAGATCCACCCCCTTCTCCTCTCCCCCTGACGCAGCGGCCGCCGCCCCCTCGGCGGCCGCTTCTTTTGGTGGGAGGACACCTACGGTCTCGTCCGACCGGCCCTCCTTCCCTACGCCGTGCACGAACATGCCGCCGTCGTCCTGGCGGCCGAGTGAGTCGGCCTCCGGCGATCCGGCGACGCGACAGTTCAGGGTTCCGAAATACTCTGCTTCGTGCCGTCGGCGCTGATCACCGGTGGGTCCTCGGGCATCGGTCTGGCGTTGGCGCACGCGCTGCGTGAGGACGGATACGACCTGACCCTTGTCGCTCGTCGTCCCGAGCCGCTCGAGGAAGCCGCGCGCGAGCTAGGCGCGGTCGCCGTCCCCGCCAATCTCGGCGACCCGGACGAGTGCGTCCGAGTCGTTGCGGCACATGCAGAGCAGCACGGCGGCATGGACGTCCTCGTCAACTGCGCCGGTATCGGAATCGGCGGGTCGTTCGCCGAGTTGGACACGAAGAAGATCGCACTCCAGCTCGACGTGAACCTGCAGGCGACGATGGTCGTCACGCGGGAGTCCCTCCCACTCCTACGGGCGACGGGCGGCCGGGTGATCACGCTCGCCTCGATCGCGGGGACGATCCCGACGCCGGGGCTCTCCGTCTATGGGGCGACAAAGGCCGCGCTCATCGCCTGGACGTCGTCGCTGAACCGCGAGGAGGAGGAACACGGAGTCCGTGCGACCGCGATCTCGCCCGGCTTCGTCGCGACGCGCATGACCGAGTGGACGGGCCTGGCCGAAGACGAGCAGATCTCGACTGACGACGTCGTGACACTCGTGCGGGCGGTTCTCGCCCTCGGACCCAAGGCGCGCGTGCCCAACATCGTGGTCGAGCGACTCGGCGACCGCTACTGACTCGCGAGCAGCTTCTCGCGCACAGCCGTTTCGAGCTCGTTCACCGAGACCGTCCCCTCGAACCGTTCGGCGATCCTTCCCTTCGCGTCGACGAGGAACGTCCAGGGCTCCGTCTGGAGTTTCCATTCCTGCATCCACTGGTTGAAGCCGTTCGCCGGGTCGTTGTCCTCGTAGACCTCGACGTGGATGAAGCGGACCTTCTCGCCTTCGAGCCGATGCTGGACCTCCTCCTCGACGTCGACCACGGGGCCACACGTCCGACTCGAGCAGAACTTCGGCGTCGCGAAGGTGACGACGAACGGCACCCTCGCCTTCAGCGAGTCGGCGACCGAGTACTGGAGCAACGACTCGTCGGGCGGAGTCCGGGTCGTGATCGCGGCAGCGTCGCCATCCGCCGACGCAAGGGTCGGCGTATCCGAGGCGAACGCCCGGTCGCCGACGTCAGGCGGCGAGTCTTGCTTCACGACGACGACGTTCCCGAGAGCCTGAACCTTCTCGCTTCCGCCTTCGGGCTCTGCGACCATCCAGAACTTCCCGGGACGGCGCAGCTTCAGATGCGCGACGTAGATGTGAGTCGCGTCGGCCTGGTCACCTCCGGGCACACCGATCCGCTCGAGCTTTCCCTGGGTCTCCAGAAACGGTTGCGCATCGAGCGAGTTCGCGACGAAGACCTTGGCGGTCGGCAGCGTCACGACTCGACCTTTCGAGTCGACGACGAGAAACGACACGCGGACATCCCCGGGCTCGTGATTCTCGGTACCCGGGATCACCGCAACGTCGTCACCCGGCGCGCGCCACAGCTCCTCGAGGGTCATGCCCCCGCCGGGCTCGGTCGAAGTTGCGGTCGCGCCGTCGTCGGACCCGCCGCAACCCGCCGCGAGCAGCAGGCACGACAGCACGGTCAGTGCCGCAGCCGGGCGCATACGCGCCCGAGTGTAGCCAGGGGCTTCCTAGCTTCCGTCGGGCCAGGAGTGGTGCTTGCCCAAGCCGCACTTGCCGAGAAACGCGGCAACGAGGGCGAGGTTGATGAGCAGCAGATACAGCTTCGGCTTCATGGCGACCTCCTCTCTTAGAAGCGGATTTCCTGGAGCGCCTCGGCGGCGTTCCGGTAGAGACGTGCGGCTTCACGTGCGTCACCGCGACGCGTCGCCAGATCCCCAAGTGCGACCCACGCCTCCGTCCGGTGACTGATCGACGCCATCTGCTCGGCAGCAGCGTCAGCCGCCCGGAAGCATTCCTCCGCCTCGTCGAGTCGTCCGCGCTCGAGCAACGCTCGTCCCAGAACGAGCTGCGACGGACTCACTTCGTGGAGGTAGTCCTCCCGACCGTGCAGGAGAGCGAGCGACTGCCGTGCCAGCTCGTCTGCCTGGTCGTACTCACCGCGGTTCAGATGGACACGGGCGATCCCCTCGAGCGCCTGGGCCGCATCTGCCGGTGAATCTGCATCGAGCGCCCTCGAGTACGACGCCTTCAGGTGCTCGACTGCGTGGTCTTCGTCTCCCAGTAGGAGCGTGAGGCCACCGAGCATCAGGTGCAGGCGTCCGACGTTGCGCTCGTCGTTCACGGATTGGTACAGCTCCTTTGCCCGCTGCGCGTAACTACGGGAGAGGACGTAGTGGCCTTCGCGCTGGGCGATCAGCGACGCCTGGAAGTAGGCGCGCGCGATCGCGGCACGATCGCCCAGATCCTGAGCGAGCTCCAGCGCGCGCTCGGCGTCGTCCCGTGCTGCGACGTAGTCGCGCAGACGGCGGCGGCAGCGCGAGCGCCACTGCAGGATGTCCGACCGGAGCAGCCCACACGGGTGGCCGGACCGTTCGGCGAGCTCGAAGGCCTCGTCGAAAAGCGCCACCGCGGTCGAGATGCTCGAAAGCTTGTAGCGGCAGACGCCGAGGCGGAAGAGCACGTCGGCGCGCTCGACATCGGAGAACTCGCGGCGCTCCACGAGTTCCCGCGAGCGCTGGAGCAGATCCATGGCCTCGCGCACCTGCCCGCGCTCCTGGAGTGCCCAGGCTTCGCCCGTCGACGCGCGGACCTCCAGAGCTGCGGAACCGGATGCCTCGACCGCGAGCGCGACCTGACGGAAGGCGGCGAGCGCGTCCTCGTAGTCGTGCGCCGCGCTCAGCGCCTCCGCGCGGTCGAGCTCCGCCTCGACCCGTGCGCGTTCCTCCGTCGAGACACCGGACGCGAGGAACGCCGCGTCGACGTCGAGCTGCTCGGCGAGCCACGCGATCGTCGTCGCCGTCGGACGCGTCTTTCCGCGCTCGATCTGGCTGATGTACTCCTTCGAGAACCGCTCGCCTGCAAGCTGTGTCTGCGTCAGCCCCGATGCGATGCGCAGGGTGCGAACCCGCTCACCCAGACGGGTGCCCGAAGCCGAAGCGGGCATCGTGACGGTCTCGTGCATGCCTCTATCAGTCAAGTGAGATCCGGATCCCCGAGCGCTCCCCTGGGCGGGGGATGTTCGGATACCGCTTCTGAGTGAACAAACGGTAGCCCAAATCACTTGACATGGCTACTTGACTTTTCCAAACGAGCCTCCTATAGTCAGGCCCACACCGCAGACGATCGGACGCCAGATCGGATGCGCAGGCACCACCGCCGGATGTCGGCGGGCTGTAGATGAGCGTGGCTGGGCCGCAGAGCCACGATTCACCGGCTCGCCACCCCGGGAAGGGGTCGCCTCGAACGGGAAACGCCCCCGGAGCCGCAGCCGGGGGCGTTTTCAGTTCTGGGCAGATCAGTAGCGCAGGCTTGGTGTTGCTACTTGGCGACGGGCTCTGGAGTCGCGCTCTGCTCTGGCCGACGAGTTGCCTCTTCGTGCGGACGAATGAGGACGTACGCGACGATCGCTCCCGCCACGGCGATGCCGGCGGCGACGAGCAGAGCCCGCTCGAATCCACGCATGAACGAATCGGGCGTGGGCACGGCGCCGACCTGGGCGGCCACGATCGCACCCATGATCGCGACGCCCATCGTCCCTCCGACCTGGCGAGCGGAGTTCAGCACCGCGGACCCGACACCGGCCTTGTCCACCGGGACGCTTCGTGTCGCCGCAGCCGCGCTCGGGGTCATCGTCATCGCCATGCCGATCCCGCCGATCAGGAGCGCCGGGAGGAGATTCCAGAAAGACGCGTCGGCACCGAGCTGCGAGAAGAGAAGGAGCTGTATCGCGAGCAGCGTCATTCCGCCGGTGATCAGGCCCCGCGAACCCAGGCGGTCGCTCGTCTTCCCGGCAATCGGAGCGACCAGAATGATCAGGACCGTCATCGGCAAGAACGCCGCGCCGGTCTGCACGGCCGAATAGCCGAGGATGTTCTGCATGTAGAGCGAGACGAAGAAGAAGACCCCGAACATCGCGAGGGCGACGAGGAGCATCACGAGGTTCGCGCCCGTGTACGTCCGGTTGCGGAACAGCTCGAGTGGGAGCATCGGAGCGCGCTGCCGCTTCTCCAGTGCGACGAACGCCACGAAGGACACGGCGGCCAGCACGAAGACGCCGAGAATCCGGGCCGAGCCCCAGCCGTACGTGTTCGCCTCGATCAGCCCGTACGTGAGAGCGAACAGGGCGAGAGCGGACGTGAACAGTCCGGGGATGTCGAGGCGCTCGTGCGTCTCGTCGCGCGACTCGTCGATGAACAGGAGGCTCGCGATGATCGCCGCAACCCCGACCGGCACGTTGACGAAGAAGATCCAGCTCCAGTCGATGTGCTCGGTGATGAGGCCGCCGACGAGCGGCCCGATCGCGAGCGCGAGCGCGGAGGTCCCAGCCCAGATCCCGATCGCGGTGCCCCGCTCACGCGGCGGGAACGTCGCGGCGATGATCGAGAGCGTCGCCGGGTTCATGAGCGCCGCGCCTGCGCCCTGCAGGACACGGGAGCCGATGAGCATGTCCGTCGAGTCGGCGAGCCCGCACATCAGGGACGCGAATGAGAAGACGACGATCCCGATGATGAACACGAGTCGCCGCCCATAGGCGTCCGCGACCTTGCCACCGACGAGCATCAGCGACGCGAACGTCAGGGCGTAGCCCGTCACGATCCACTCGAGCTCGGAGAGGTCGGCTCCGAGATCACGCTGGATCGACGGCAGCGCGACGTTCACCACCGTGTTGTCGAGCATGATCATGAAGAGGCCGAACGAGACCGACGCGAGCGTCAGCCACTTCCGATTCTCCTCTGCGAAGATCCCAGCCCTCAATGCCACCCCACACTAGCCAGCGGGTACCGGGTGACTTCACATGGACCCCCAGCCCCGAGCAGCTGCAGGCGGCGAACGTCGGGCGCCTCGCCGGCACGCTCGGGTGCGCGAGCTACACCGAGCTCCACCGCCTGTCGATCGAAGAGCCCGACCGCTTCTGGCGCGCCGTCGTCGACGACCTCGCACTCCCGCTCGCGCGTGGCTGGGACGAGGTGGTGGACACCTCCCGCGGCATCGAGTGGGCGACCTGGTTCCTCGGCGCACGCCTGAACGTCGCCGAGGCGTGCGTCCACCGATGGGCGCGAGAGCAACCCGATCGCGAGGCGGCCGTGTGGACGCCGGAAGAGGGGGAGCGGCAGGAGCTGACCTGGGCGGAGTTGTCGCGGGAGGTGCGTCGACTCGCTGCGGCCCTTCGCGAGCTCGGCGTTCGCGAGGGTGACGCGGTCGGGACGTTCCTGCCGATGGCGCCCGAAGCCGCGATCGCATCGCATGCGTGCGCGCACATCGGCGCGATCCAGGTGCCGATCTTCTCGGGGTTCGCGGGGCCGGCGGTGTCCGCACGACTCGCCGATGCCCGCGCGAGGGTCGTCATCACCGCCGACTCGTCGTACCGCCGCGGCCGGCTGATTCCGATGAAGGCAGTGCTCGACGATGCCCTGGCGGACGCGCCGACCGTGGAGCGCGTCGTGGTCTGGCGCCGAGCCGGAGGCGACTGCCACATGACGACCGGCCGGGACGTCTGGTGGGACGACGTCGTCGAGGGCGCCGACGACACCCTCCAGCCGGTCGAGGTCGACAGCGAGGCTCCGTACCTTCTCGCGTACACGTCCGGGACGACGGGCCGTCCGAAGGGCGCGCTGCACGTCCAGGGCGGCTTCCTTCTCTCGATCGCGCGTGAGACCGCGTACCAGGCGGATCTCCGCGCCGGCGACCGCGTGCTCTTCTCCACCGACATGGGCTGGATCATGGGACCGTGGACCGTCACCGGGGCGATGGCGTGCGGGGCGACGGTCGTGTTCATGGAGGGCGCCCCCGACTGGCCCCACGACCGGCTCTGGCGGCTGGTCGAGCAGGAGAAGGTCACGATGCTGGGCATCTCGCCGACGCTCGTCCGCGCACTGATCCCACACGGCGAGCCGCACGCCGACCTCTCATCGTTGAGAACGGTGGTGACGACGGGTGAGCCTTGGAATCGCGGCCCGTACGACTGGCTGGACGAGCACGTGTGCGGCGCTGGACGGATCCCGATCGTCAACTGCTCGGGCGGCACCGAGGT
>Ga0070670_100001225_pt1 | contig 20421 bp, 20 predicted proteins | sample KBSS63metaG_FD_64665 | JGI IMG/M metagenome (GOLD analysis project Ga0070670, IMG submission 64665) | Switchgrass rhizosphere microbial communities from Kellogg Biological Station, Michigan, USA - KBS S6-3 metaG | ecosystem: Host-associated > Plants > Roots > Rhizosphere > Soil ... | reverse complement strand
CTTCGTAGGTTCGAGTCCTACTTCCCCCACCACGCGCAGGAGCCGAAGTATCCCGGAAATAAGTTCGCATGAGTTCGGATGCGTCCTGGATTGAGGCCAAGGCCGCTGATTTGGTTGCAGAAATCGGCGGAGCGGCGAGGCTTCATGAGTTCGGATGCGTTCGCATGCATCCGTATGCATCCGCAGAATTTGTTGGTAAGAATGTTGGTAGCGCCAAACGGCGGAGCTTCCCGATACCAACATGGCCCTGACCGACGTCGCGATCCGCGGACTCAAGCCTTCCGATAAGCCCTTCAAGGTCGCCGACGGCGGCGGCCTCTTCATCCTGGTCCAGCCGAACGGCGCGAAGCTGTGGCGTCTGGCCTATCGCTACGGTGGCAAGCAGAAGGCGCTGGCGCTCGGCGCCTATCCGGACGTCGGTCTGCGCGAGGCTCGTGACGGCCGGGAAGATGCGAAGCGCCGGCTGCGGGCCGGCGAGGATCCGAACGTCGCCAAGAAGGAGGCGAAGCGCAAACAGGTCGCGTCTGAGCTCACCTTCCGCGACCTGGCCGAGCGGTGGTTTGAGGCGCGCAAGGGCGGCTGGGTCGAGAGCTACTCCGGACGCATCTGGTCGCGGGTCGAGGACGACATCATTAGCCAGATCGGCAGGAAGCCGATCGACCGGGTAACGGCCGACGACGTGCTGACGGCGCTCCGCAAGGTGGAAGAGCGCGGCGCCGTGGAGATGGCGCACCGCATCAAGAACTACGTCGTCGACATCTTCCGCTACGCCAAGGCCGAGCGCCTTTGCGACGACAACCCGGCGGCCGACCTCAACCACGCGCTGAAGACGCCCATGCCGCCGCGGCGGCGCGCGGCTCTGCCGAAGCTGCAACTGCCCAACTTCATGGACGCGCTGGAGCGCTACGACGGGGACAAACTGACGCGGCTGGCGCTGAAGCTGGTGATGCACACCTTCGTTCGCACGTCGGAGCTCCGCTTCGCGAAACGGCCGGAGTTCGAGGGCCTGGACGGGAAGGAGCCGCTGTGGCGCATCCCGCCGGAGCGGATGAAGATGCGCAATCCGCACGTCGTCCCGCTCTCGCCGCAGGCGGTGGTCATCGTGAAGGAACTGCTGAAGCTGCACGGCAAGCGCGATGGCTTCATGTTCCCGGCGGCCACCAACACGGGCGTGATCTCCGAGAACACGATGCTGTACGCCATGTACCGGATGGGCTTCCATGGTCGGGCGACGGTCCACGGGTTCCGCGGCATGGCCTCGACGATCCTGAACGAGGCGGGCTTCAATCGGGACTGGATTGAGCGGCAACTCGCCCACGTCGACCAGGACCAGGTTCGGGCGGCCTACAACGCCGCCGAGTGGCTGCCCGAGCGGCGCAAGATGATGGAGTGGTGGAGCGACTATCTCGATCGCCAGGCGACCGTTGGAGAACTGGTCGGCTGAAGAGAAAGGCCCGACCACCAGGGAGGAGTGGCCGGGCCCCGTCTGTCGAGGACAACGCTGCGGGCTTCCCATCCGCGCGTCGATCCTGGTTATAGCGCCGGCTGCAGATTGACGCAACAACTGCGTTGATAATCACCTTTCAGTTGATTTCTGAGTTCGCATGCGTTCACATGCGTTCGCAATGACCCACATCGACACCGCAATCCGCTTGCCAGAGGTCCGAAAGCGAACCGGGCTCGGCAAGACCGAAATCTACCGGCTCGCTAAGCTCGGCGAGTTTCCGCAGCCGCGGCGCATCTCGCACAAGGTGTCGGTCTGGTCGGGCTCGGCGGTGGACCTGTGGGTCGCCCAGAAGCTTGATCCGGAAGTCGCGGATCTGATCGGATGAGCGAAGCCCCGCCGAAGCGGGGGCCCGGCCGTCCTCGCAAAGAGCCGCCGCCCGCCGATCTCACCGCCGCGATGCCCGACTGGCAGGAGTTCCGCCGGCCGGTCAACGTGACCTTCCTGATGAACGTCTTCGCCATGGAGCGGAGGACCATCCAGGTCAAACTGCTGAACTTGGCGCCGGTCGGTCACGAGCGCGGAAACACGCCGCTCTACGACTTCCGCCAGGCGGCCGCCCACCTCGTGAAGCCGGTCGGCGACCTGAAGGAGCAACTGAAGAGCTTCCGGGTTCAGGACCTCCCGACCCATCTCCAGGCCCCCTACTGGGAGGCCATGCTCAAGCGCCAGAAGTACGAACTGGTGGCCGGCAACCTGTGGCGCACTGAGGACGTGCTTGACGTCTTCGGCGAGGTCTTCATGCGGATCCGCGACAGTCTGCAGCTGTGGCCGGACACGCTCGCGGAGAACACGGACCTGTCGGACGAGCAGCGCGAGAAGCTGATCGAGCTGGCCGACGACCTGCAGAAGGACATTCACGGCAAGCTGATGAAGCTGCCGCGGCAGCGGAAGACGCCGAACCTCGCCGGCCGCCTGGCCGAGGACGAGGGTGTGCTGCCGGAAGACGACGAGCTCCCTGACGACGATGATGAGGACCTGGTCGGATGATCCTCATCGGCGACTGTCGCGAGTTGCTGGCGACGCTACCCGACGACAGCGTCCATACCTGCGTGACTTCACCTCCGTATTTTGGCCTGCGCGATTATGACGTGGACGGTCAAATCGGGCTTGAGAGCGGGCCGGATGCCTTCGTCGCCGAGTTGGTCGAGGTCTTTCGTGAGGTGCGGCGCGTTTTGCGGGACGATGGAACGCTCTGGCTGAACCTCGGGGACACTTATGCGTCGAGCGGGCGAGGAGGCAATCCGACGCGAGCGAGCAGTACGCTCCAGGGCGGATATCAGTCACAGATCGCTTCTCAGATCGCGCGCAGTCGTTCGCCCTACGGCGGTCTGAAGTCTAAGGACTTGATCGGCGTTCCCTGGCGTGTGGCGCTCGCGCTTCAGGCAGACGGCTGGTATCTACGTCAGGACATCATCTGGCATAAGCCGAACCCGATGCCGGAGAGCGTCAAGGATCGTTGCACCAAGGCGCACGAATATCTGTTCCTTCTGTCGAAATCTGAACGCTATTACTTCGACAGTTTGGCGATCACCGAAGATTTGCGGACTGATCCCAAGGAGAACTATGAGGTTCGGGCGCGGGTCACGGGCCGCGGCGATCAAGGCGCAGCAGCAGCTCGAGGCAACGACAGGAGCAAGTCTGGCGGCTTTCCTCCGACCCGCCGACGTGGACAGCCGCCTTATCATGAGCAGTATTCGACCGGGCATCTGTCGCTGGACGCGGCGCCCCGCGGGGGCGTGCGCAACAAACGCTCCGTCTGGACGGTCGCCACGCGCCCTTTCAAGGAAGCGCATTTTGCGACCTATCCGCCGCAACTGATCGAACCGTGCGTGCTGGCAACAGCACCGATCGGTGGCGTGGTGCTTGACCCGTTCTTCGGTGCCGGCACAACGGGCCTAGTCGCCCATCGTTACTCGCGTCGGTTCATCGGGATCGAACTCAATCCCGGTTACGCGGAAATCGCCCGCCGGCGGATTGCCGCTGAGCTTCGGCCCGCGAAGCTTTTGGCATGGGCGCTTGCAGAATGACCTACCAGTTCCTCGAGCAGCTGGTCCTCGCCACTGCTGAAGGCGTCCGACCGACGGAGCGCCTCACCGTCAGCCAGGCGGCCGAGAAGTACCGCTACCTGAACAATCCAGGGAGCTTCGTCGGCCTCTGGTCGAACGCCAAGACGCCGTACCTGGTCGAGCCGATGGACACGCTCACCAGCACCCAGTTCACCGGCATGGCGTTCGTCGGGCCGGCGCGGACCGGCAAGTCCGACATGTTCTTCAACTGGCTCACGCACACGTCGATCTGCGACCCGGCCGACATGATGGTCGTCCACATGACCCAGGCGACGGCGCGCGATTGGAGCCAGGGCGACCTCGAGAAGGCCTGCTTCCACAACCGCGACAAGAAGCGGCCGACGGAGATCGGCTCGCGCCTGGTGCCCGGGCGCCAGAACGACAACGTCTTCGACAAGAAGTTCCTCTCGGGCATGCGGCTGCTGATCAAGTGGCCGACGATCACGGAGCTCAGCGGTAAGACGATCCCGCGACTCTGGATCAACGACTACGACCGTATGGGCCAGAACGTGGACGGGGAGGGGAATCCTTTCGACCTGACCCGCAAGCGGGCTGAGACCTTCAAGCGGTTCGGTATGTGTGTCGCCGAGGCCTCGCCCGGCTTCCCGGTCTCCGACCCGAAGTGGATCCCCGCGACCCCGCACGAGGCGCCGCCCTGCGAAGGCATCCTGGCCATCTACAACCGCGGCGACCGGCGCCGCTGGTATTGGCGCTGCCCGCAATGCCGCGAGACGTTCGAACCGGACTTCAAGCTGCTCAGCTACCCGAAGTCGGACGACTTCATGGAGGCCGCTGAGCAGGCCGTCCTGGTCTGTCCGCATGACGGCTTCCCGATCGCACCTGACTTCAAGCAGGAGCTCAACGAGGGCGGCCGCTGGGTCAAGGAGGGCCAGATCTGGATGCCAGACGGCTCCATGGAGGGGCGGGCGCGGCGTTCCGACATTGCGTCGTTCTGGATGAAGGGCCCGGCGGCCGCGTTCTCCGATTGGCGGAAGTTGGTCCTCAACTACCTGACGGCCGTCGAGGAATACGAGACGACGGGCTCAGAGGAAGCGCTGAAGTCGACCACGAACCTCGACCAGGGACTCCCCTACGTCTCCAAGGCCATGCAGTCGGACCGGCTGCCGCAGGAGATCAAGGACCGGGCGGAGGATTGGGGCGGCAGCAAGGAAGAGCCCGTCGTGCCGGAAGGGACGCGCTTCCTGGTGGCCACGGTCGACGTTCAGGCACGCAGCTTCGTGGTCCAGGTCCACGGCCACGGTGAGGGCGGCGACGTCTGGCTGGTCGACATGTTCAAGATCCGCAAGTCGGCGCGGGAGGACGAGGATGGCGACCGCCTGCCGATCGACCCGGCCGGGCACCCGGAGGACTGGAAGCGCCTGGTCCCGGAGGTGATCCGCCGGACCTATCCACTCGCCGATGGCAGCGGCCGGCGCATGGCTATGCGGATGTCCGGCTGCGACTCTGGCGGCCGCGAGGGTGTGACGACCAACGCCTATGCGTTCTGGCGCTGGCTGCGGAACGGCCCGCCGGCCGGCGCAGAGGCACCGCTCGAGGACGAAGCCTGGTCGGACGATCTGTGGCCGAAGTTCCTGCTGGTGAAGGGTGAGGCGAAGCCGTCGCAGCCGCGCATCCGGCTCGGCTATCCCGACGCGCAGCGGAAGGACCGTCATTCCGGCGCCCGCGGCGACGTGCCGGTGCTCTTCATCAACACGAACCTGATGAAGGACCAGATGGCCGCCATGCTCGGCCGTAAAGAGGTCGGGTCGAACCAGATGCGCGCCTTCGGCATGCTGCACACGCCGACCTGGGCGGAGAACTGGCTCTACACCCAGCTTACAGCGGAGGTCCCGACGCCGAAGGGCTGGCTGAACCCGTCGGGCAAGCGGAACGAGGCTTGGGATTTGCTGGTCTACGACGCCGCGCTCTGCCTGCATCGCGAGATCCGGCTTGAGCATATCGACTGGCGCAGCCCGCCGAAGTGGGCGGCTACGTGGGACGTGAACGAGCTTGTCTGCGACCCCAATATCAACAAAAAGTTGGACCAACCACAAAAGGTGGATTACGACTTGGCGAAGCTGGCCGAATCCCTCGCGTGAGTTCGAAGCCCATATGGCGACCCTTCAACAGCAGTTGGACGAAGCGATTGCAGCGCGCCACGCGCTCGCGATCGGTAAGTCGGTTGCCCAGGTGCGGGACTCCAACGGCGAGACGATCACCTACACGGCCGCCAACCTGACCCAGCTGACGGCCTACATCGCCGACCTTCAGCGTCAGCTCGGCGGCGGTCTCGGCCCGCTTCGGGTCCTTATGTGATGTACGATCCCGAGGTCGAAGAGCTGCTCGGGCCGGTCGGGTCTCCCGGTTCGGCGGCGTCGTCCCCGTCTGTCGCACCTCCCGCGGCGGGCGGGGAAAGCGCGATCGTGGGCGGCGCATATGAGGGCGCGAGCCGTTTCGACCGCGCCGTGGCCCTGTGGCAACCGCCGCTCCAGTCCGCCGACCAGGACATCCTGGTCGAGAAGCGCGACCTGGACGCCCGGTCGCGCGACAGCCTGCGCAACGACGCCTACGTGGCCGGCGGCGCCTCGCTGCACAAGGACAGCATCGTCGGCGCGATGTTCCTGCTCAACGCCAAGCCGAACGGCAAGGTGCTGGGACTGGACGAGACCTGGGAGCAGGAGTTCCAGGAAGAGGTCGAGGCGAAATTCACGCTGGCGGCCGAGAGCCCGAACAACTGGTTCGACGCGGCGCGGCTGAACACCTTGACCGAGCTCGTGCGCCTGGCCGTGGGCGTGAACCTCGCCTGCGGCGAGTCCCTGGCTTCGGTCGAGTGGCTGAACAAGGACACGTCGCGCCCATTCAAGACGGCGCTGCAGATGGTCGACGTCGACCGGCTCTCGACGCCGTGGGACCAGATCGAAGGCCCGCTGCTGCGCGGCGGCGTGGCGCGTGACCAGTACGGCGCGCCGCAGGGCTACTGGATCCGCAAGGCGCACCCGGCGGACGTGACGACGCCCGACGTCTATTCGTGGAAGTTCGTGCCGGCGCGCAAGCCGTGGGGCCGTCCGCAGATCATCCACATCTACGAGCAGCTGCGGCCGGATCAGAGCCGCGGCGTGTCGCAGATGGTGGCCGCGCTGAAGGAACTGCGGATCACCAAGAAGTTCCGCGACGTCGTACTGCAAAACGCCGTGGCCAATGCGACCTTCGCGGCCTCGATCGAGTCCGAGCTGCCAGCCGAGACGGTGTTCGCCCAGCTCGGCGCCAACGGCGACTACGAGAAGGGCATCGTCGACTACGGGACCGCGTTCCTGGGCGCCATCGCCCAGTACACGGGCGCCTCGCGCAACATGATGATCGACGGCGTGCGGATCCCCCACCTGTTCCCGGGGACCAAGCTCCAGTTGCGTCCGGCCGGGCAGGGCGGTCCGCTCGGCACCGACTTCGAAACCTCGCTGCTGCGCTACATCGCCGCCGCGCTCGACGTCTCCTACGAGGAACTGAGCCGCGACTACACCCAGACGAACTATTCGTCGGCGCGCGCGGCGCAGAACAACACCTGGAAGGGGATGGTCTCGCGCAAGAAGCGCACGGCCGACCGCTTCGGCTCGACGGCCTATCGGCTGTGGTTCGAAGAGATGGCCAACGCCGGTCAGATTGAGGCGCTGAGGACGCCCAAAGCGCCGTCGATCTACGACGGCTTGAACATGGACGCCTATACGGCTTGCGACTGGATCGGCGCCTCGCGCGGCCAGATCGACGAGCTGAAGGAAACCCAGGCCGCCGCGCTGCGCCTGAAGCTGAACCTGTCCACGCAGGAAGAGGAAGCGGCGCGCCTCGGCAAGGATTGGCGCCGGATCAACGCCCAGCGTCAGCGCGAAATCGCCGATCAGAAGGCGCGCGACATTTACGTCGATCCGAACGCGGCGGACCCAAACGCCAAGGCGGCTCACGCGGACCAAGGGGAAAAGGCCGATGCGTAATCCTCTGTTCGCGGCCTTCGCCGGCCAGGTGGTCATGGTCGCGTCCGAGATGCAGGCCGGCTTCGAAGCCAACTTGCATGCGGCCGAGCTCGAACTGGCGAACTTCCAGGCGCGCGACCGTGCTGGGCCGCCGGCGCAGATGACCGACGACTTCTGGTTCGCCGATGGCGACTGGCGGTCGTGGATCCGGCCCTATGTCGTCAAGGACGGCGTGCTGCAGATCCCGGTCAAGGGCGTGCTGCTGAAGGACTTCCCCTACGCCTTCGGCTCCTACGCGACTGGCTACGAGTACATCTGGCGCGCCTACGAGCGCGGCATGGACGACTCCAACGTCCGCAAGATCGCGTTGATCGTGAACTCGCCGGGCGGCCTGGTCGCCGGCAACTTCGACCTGGTCGACAAGATGTTTGCGCGTCGCGACGAGAAGCCGGTGCGCGCCTTCGCCAGCGAGCACGCCTATTCCGCCGCCTACTCGATCGCCAGCGTGGCCGGCGACGGCCTGGTGGTCGCGCGCACGGGCGGCGTCGGCTCGATCGGCGTGGTGGCGATGCATGTCGAGGTGTCGGAAGCCCTGGAGAAGTCCGGGGTGAAAGTCACCTTCATCAAGAAGGGCGCGCACAAGACCGATGGCAATCCCTACGAGCCGCTGGGCAAGGACACGCTCGCGCGCCTCGAGGCCAAGATGGAGGTGCCCTACGACATCTTCGTCAAGACCGTCGCGCGCAACCGCGGCCTGGAAGAACAGGCCGTCCGAGACACCGAGGCCATGACTTTCACGGCCCCGGAAGCCCTGTCCAACGGGCTCGCCGACCAAGTCGGCGCGCTGGACGACGCCCTCGCGGACTTCGCGAGCGGCGAAACTCAAGACGGAGACGATGAGATGGCCGGTCAGGCTGACACTCCGGCGGTCGATCAGGCCGCCATCGATACCGCGCGCGCCGAAGGCGTGACGCAGGGCCAAGCGGAAGGCGCCACCGCCGAACGCGCCCGGATCGCCGCGATCCTCGACAGCGACGAAGCGAAGGCCCGTCCTGCCGCGGCGCGCATGCTGGCGTTCGACACCGACAAGGACGCCGACTCCGCGCGCGCCTCTCTGGCCAAGCTGCCGGAAGAAGCCGCCGCGAACGCTGCGGCGGCCGAAGAGCCGAAAACCAACGCCTTCGAACAGGCGATGGACAAGTCCAAGAACCCGGAGCTCGGGGCTGGCGACGGCGAAGCCGCCGAGCAGTCCGCTTCCGACCGCATCCTGACGCTGCGCTTCGGCTCGGCGAAGTAAGAAGGAAACCCAGACAATGACCAACCTTACTTCGGGTTACGAAGACCTCGGTCGCGCCGCCTCGAGCAGCGACACCTACACCCCCGCGGACGTTCTGCTCGCCGGTTCGTTCCCGCTGGACACCAGCGCTGGCACGCTGCTCGACCAGAACGCGGTGCTGCCGGCGTTCTCGCTGGTCGGTCGCATCACCGCGTCGGGCAAGCTGACTCTCAGCGCGCAGGCCGCTTCTGACGGCTCGCAGGTCCCGGTCGGCGTGACCATCGTCGAGTACCCGGACACGGGCGCGGACATCCCGAATGTCACGTTCTACCGCTCGGGCAACTTCAACTTCGACGCCCTGAACCTGGGCGCCGGCTGGACGCTCGCGAACCTTCGCGTCGCCGTCGAGAACAGCGGCGTGCCTCTGTTCTTCGGCCAGCCCGCCACCGCCACCCCCACCGTCTGACGGTCAGCGCAGAAGGAAACTGCAATATGGCTATCGCCCCTCTCCCGACGCGCGACCTGCTCGGCGTCTTCAAGGACAACCGTCTCGCGACGGTGTCCAACTACTGGCGCACCGTGGGCGGCCTCGCCGTTCACCAGTCGACCCGCCCGGAGATCATCTTCGAGAAGATCACCTCGTCGCGCCGTATCGCGCCGCACGTCCTGCCGGCCAACACCGGCAAGCCGACCCTGGTGAAGCAGGGTTCGGCCGCGCAGATGTTCTCGCCGGGCTATATCAAGGCGAAGGACCCGGTTCTCCCGGGCGAGCAGTTCTCGCGTCAGCCCGGCGACCTGTTCACCGATGTGCCCCGCACGCCGCAGGCGAACTTCGACATGGCCGTGGCCGATGTCGTCGCCTATCACCGGCAGATCATCGAGCGCCGCTGGGAATACATGGCGGCGAAGGCCGTCATCACCGGCACGGTCGATGTCGAATACGTCGACTCGCCCAAGGTGACGGTCGATTTCGGCCGCGCGGCCGGTCACACCATCGACGCCACCGCGTCGCAGTGGGCTGCGGCCGACACCGACCTGCTCGAGAACATCGAGAGCTGGGCGGACACGATGGCGACCGCCGATTTCGGCGGCATCGCCAACCGTCTGACTGTCAGCCCGGAAGTCTGGGCGGTGATGCGCAAGAATACTGGCATCATCAACGAGATGTCGACGCAGCGTCGCGGCAACACCGAGACGAACATCCGCACGGGCATCACCGTGATCGATCCGAACAACATGACCAAGTATGTCGGCACCGTGGGCGCCGGCATCGACGTCTATGTGACGGCCGACTTCTACCAGAACAACGCCGGTAGCCAGGTCAAGTACCTGCCGGCGAAGTCAGCGGTGCTGACGGCTCCGGGCATCGACGCAGTGATGGCCTTCGGGGCGATCGTCGACGCGGACGCCAATCTCCAAGCGTCGCCCGTGTTCATGAAGATGTGGAAGGAGAACGACCCGAGCGCCATGTTCATCATGTCGCAGTCGGCGCCGCTCTACATCCCCGTCAACCCGAACTGCTCGATGCTGATCGAGAACCTCGTGGCCTAACGGCCGGCGGGAGCGGGGTCGTCTGGGCTCCGCTCCACCCTTTCAGAGAGACTCCTGAAATGACCCATAAACCGATGATCGCGGTGAGCGCGGTCCAGTATGTCGACAAGGACGGTAAGCGCGCCGTCGCCAACCCGGGCGAAACCTTCTACGTCGCCGAGAAGCACGTCGAAGCCCTGGCCGAGAACGGGTCCGCCAAGTCCGTGGCCGAAGCCGCCAAGTCCGTGGCCGAAGCCGCCAAGGCTGAAAAACCGTCGCGCGCCAAGGGCGGCCAGAAGGCCGAGGGCGCCGAACCTGACGACATGGTTGGCTGACCATGAAAGTCGAAGCGGTTCATACCGTCCATCACCGGCCGGACCCGAAGGGCCCGATCGTGCGCGAGGCGCGGGGTTCGCAGTTCGAATTGGCCGAGCGCGACGCATGGATGCTCAAGTCCGGCGCCGTGAAGCCGGTCGTAGGCGAGGCCGTGGCCCTGAAGGGCAAGCGCGGCAAGAAGACCGAGGCGGCTGCAGACGACGGGGCCGCTGGCTCCGACCTGGTCGGCTGAGATGGGCGCGCGCGACATCATTCGCGCCGCGCGGCGGGACCTGCACGCAGAGCTGCAGGTCCCGGCCCTCTACCTTACGTCCAAGACGGATGAGGACCCGACGCCGATCAACGTCCGCTTCCGGGTTCACCAGAAGTCGATCACCGGCTTCCAGGCGGGCGCCTTCGCGATCGAGACCGCCGATGCGCCGCCGCGGCTGCGATTCGACCTGCTCGAGATCACGCCCGTCCGGGGCGCCTTCGTATCCGTGGCTGCGGGGGAGGCCTATCGCATCGATCGCGTGGGCGAGAAGGACGACGAGTTCGTCGATGCCGACGTCATCCGGTTGAGCGCGGCGGACGCCGCGGGGCTCCCGGTTCCGGCCTGACCCATGAGCAACTACGTCTTCGCCGTCGAAGGCCTGGACGACGTCAAGTCGATCAAGGACCTCGATCCCGCCATCGTCACGGCGGCGCGGCAGGCCGTGAACAAGACCGCCGACCGAGCGCGAGCCCGCAGCGCGCGCGACATTCGCCGGCAGGTCAACTTCCCGGCGTCCTATGTCAGCGACGCCGAGGGGCGCCTCTCCATCGTCAAGAAGGCGTCGAGCGACAGCCTCGAGGCGGTGATCCGCGGCCGCCATCGCGCAACGTCGCTGGCGCGCTTCATCTCCGGTTCGCCTCGAGCTGGGCGCGGCGTGCGCGTTCAGGTGAAGCCGGGCTCCAATCAGTTCATGGCCCGGGCCTTCCTGATCAAGCTGCGCGCTGGCAATGCCGCGATCGACACCAAGTTCAACATGGGCCTGGCGGTGCGGACGGATGGCGCGAAGCCCGCCGCCGCCTTCAAACCCGTTCGTCTGGGGAGAAACCTCTGGCTGCTGTACGGCCCGAGCGTGGACCAGGTCTTCCGTTCCGTCGCCCCGGAGATCGCGCCCGAGATGGGCGACTTCCTGGAAGGCGAGTTTCGCCGCCTGTTGGACCTTAAGCGATGAGCGACCCCCGTCCTTTCCGTCTGCGCGTGCTGGACGCGCTGACCGAGTGCCTGAAGGGCATCACCGTGGCCAACGGCTACTCCACCGACATGGCGGGCGCCGTCTTCCGCGGGCGCGTCCGGTTCGGCACGGACGATCCGCTGCCCATGCTGGCGATCCTCGAGCCGCCCGAAGGCGAGGACCCGGACCTGGCCGGCGACAGCAGCGCCAAGGCGAAGAGCGATTGGCCGCTGGTGATCCAGGGCTTCGTCAAGGACGACTTCGATCATCCGACCGACCCGGCGCACATGCTGCTGGCCGACGTGAAGCGGGCGTTGATCAAGCAGCGCACGGGCGCCGACGCCCGCAATATCCTGGGGATGGGAGGCCGAGTGTACGGACTCCGCATCGGCTCCGGCACGTGTCGGCCGCCCGACGACATCTCCGACAAGGCGTACTTCGGGCTGCCGATCGTCCTCCGCATCGCGGAGGACCTCGAAAACCCGTTTGCGTAACCCAAAAATCAACTTAATAGTGATCATCAACCACGGAGTGGATTCATGGCCATCACCACGAAGAAGGTGCAGAACCAGGTGCTCGGCAAGGGCCGCCTGTATTTCGCGCCCTACAAGACCGGCACGACGACCCCGCGCGGCGAACGCTATATCGGCAACACGCCGTCGTTCGGCCTGACCATCAGCGCCGAGACGATCGACCACTTCAACTCGGACGAGGGCATCAAGGAGAAGGACAAGTCCGTCCCGCTCTCGACCGACCGTAAGGGCGCGTTCGAGGCCGACGACATCGACCTGGACAACGTCGCCCTGTTCTTCTTCTCCGACGGGAAGGAGACGATCGCTCAGGCGCTCGTGAACGACCATACCGAGACCCTGACCGACGTCGAGAAGGGCCTCTACTACCAGCTCGGCGCCGACCTGATCGCCAGCGGTGTGCGCAACATCGCGAACCTGGTGGTCGAGAAGGGTGCGACCACCTTCGTCGAAGGGACCGACTACGAGGTCGACCTGACCCTGGCGCGCATCCTCGTCCTCTCGACTGGCTCGATCGCCAACGGCGATGATCTGGAACTGACCTACGACATCACCGCGCACAGCCGCGACCAGGTGCAGTCGGGCTCCCAGCCGGTGGAAGGCGCTCTGCGCTTCGAAGCGATCAACCCGGAAGGCGCAAACGTCGACTACTACATGCCCGACGTGAAGCTCGCCCCGAACGGCGACTACGCGCTGAAGGGCGACGACTGGCAGAAGATGGCCTTCAACGTCGAGGTCCTGCTGAAGACCGGCCAAGCCGCGGCCATCTACGCCGACGGCCGTCCGTACACCCCGTAAGCGAAGGGCATAGAGACCCATGTCCTTCGACTTCGAACCCGCCGATGCGTCGGCGACCGTGACCTTCCCCGGCGGCCAGATGACCGTCCGGGGATTGTCGCTGCCGGACGTTTCGGTCCTGGTCGCGCTGCATCGAGACCTTATCTCCGACCTGTTCCAGCGCGCGGCCAGCGATCCGGCTCAAGCCCTGACCGCGGCGGCCGTCTTCGGCCAACGCCTCCTGCACGAGTCGCCGGAACTCGCCGCCGACATCATCGCGCTCGCTGCGGATGTCCCGTCGGAGAAGCGCCCGGCCGTGAGCCGGGTGCCGTTCCCGGCGCAGCTCGAGGCGTTGGAGAAGATTGCCGAGCTCACCTTCCGCACGGAGCAGGACTTAAAAAAAGTCATCGAGACCGTCGTCCGGGGCGCCCGCGCGATCAGCGGGAGCCTGGGCAGCCTTCAGACCCTCCCGACCTGAAGGCCTGGCTGTGGGGCATCCGGGAAAAGGTCAGCCTTCTTCTCGATCACGGACACCCCCACGCGCGCCGCTATCCCCTCGGGATGGTGTGGGACGAAGCGCAGCTGGTCGCCGAGCGGCTCAACCGCATCGAAGCGACCAGGGGCCTCGTCCTTCAGTCGGCGGTCTCCAGCCTGTTTTCCGAGGAAGCGCGCGAGGGCTTCCGCTCACTGATTGAACTGCTGAGCGAGGACTAGGCCGATGGCCAAGAACGACGTCGAACTGGTTATCCGGGCTCGCAACGAGGCGAGCCGGGCCATCGACGCCATCGCCAACGCGCTCAACCAGCTGACGTCGGCCCAGGCGAGCACCGGGGCCGGCGCTCAGAAGATGGATGGGCTGCTGGGCGAACTGGTCAAGCAGTTCCAAGCGCTCGACGCCCAGACCAAGGGGCTCCAGGCGTTTGGCAAGGTCGCGCGGGAGATGGACGCAGCGACCGCGGCCGTCGAGCGCCTCGAGAAGTCCGTCGCCTCCGCCGCGGCGGAGCAGAACCGTCTGTCGGCCGCCCAGGCGAACTCTGCGAATGAGGTCTCGCGGCTGAAGGCCGTGGCCGGCGCGTCCAAGGAGGCCTATGACGCCGAGAAGGCCCGGCTCGACTTCCTGAAGACCCGCGTGTCCAAGGACTCGCTCGCCTACCAGGAACAGGTTCAGGCGGTCGAGCGCACGTCCGCTGCGAACAAGGAGGCGAACGCCGCGGTCGCGACCGCCGAGCGTCAGCAGCGCCAGCTGACCGGCGCGCTGGGCGAGGCGAGCTCGGCCCTGACGGAACAGCAGGCGAAGCTGGACGCCGCCAAGACCCAGTTCAACGAACTCCGGACGGCTGCGCAGGGCGCCGGCGCTGCGCTCGGCGGCATCGTGGCCGAGCAGCAAGCGGTTTCGGCGGCCTCACAGAAGACGGCGGCCGACCTGAAAGCGGTTGGTGACGCTATTGCCCGGCAACAGGCCGCCTCGCGCACCACGACTGCGGCGCCGAGCGGTGCGGCTGCTCAGGCGACGGCGGAATATCGCGCGCAGGTCCAGGCGGTAGTGGATGCACGGGCGGCATTCGCTGCGGCGCGCGACGAGGCGTCGCGGCTCGGCCAGCAGATCGCCAGCACGGCGAACCCGACAAACGAACTCCGGACCGCCTTCGTGCTGGCGAAGGAGGCCGCTCAGGGCGCCCGGCAGGCCTACATCGACCAGGCGCAGGCGCTAGCCCAACTGAGGGACCAGTCCACGGGCGGCTTCGCGGCGATCGACGCATTGGCGCGCCGGGCGGCCTCCGCGGCGAAGGACCTGAAGGATCTTCGTAGCGCCCTGAACACGGGTGGTGCTGCGACGCCGGCCGAAAGCGTGCCAGTCGGTCCCGCCGCCCAGGCCACGGCCGCTTACCGAGCCCAGGTGGAAGCCGTCAATGCGGCGCGAGCCGCGTTCGCCACCGCGCGGGAGGAGACGTCGCGGCTCGGCAAGGAGTTGGCGACCACGACGGCGCCGACGGCAGAACTGCGTGACGCCTTCCTGGCGGCAAAGGAAGCGTCGAAGGCTGCCGAGCAGTCGTACATCGATCAGGCCAAGGCGCTTGGCCAACTGCGCGGCCAGTCCGGTGGCGGATTTAAGCAGGTCATCGATCTGTCGGAGTCGCTGAAACAGATCCCGGCGCAGGAATCCGCCGTCCAGCGGCTCTTGCGGGCCATCGGCCTCGGCAACAAGGCGGTCAGCCAGAGCAACACGGGCGCCCGGAAGGGCGAAGTGCTGTTCGGCCTGCGTCCCTACGAACTCCAAAACCTCAGCTTCCAGATCAACGACCTGATCACCCAGGTCGCCAGCGGCACGCCGCCGAGCCAAGCCTTCGCTCAGCAGATCGGCCAGATCGTCCAGATCTTCCCGCGCATGGGCGCGGTGCTGGTTGCCGTGCTGCCCGAGTTGATCGCCGTCGGCATTGTGCTCGGCGTCGTCGCCGCGGCGATGGGCAACGTGGGCGATCATGCCGAGTCCGTCCGCGAGTTCGGCGGTGAACTGGCCGCCTCCGCCGACGGCGCCCATCATAGCGCCGAGGCCCTGGCCGACGCCGCCCACCAGCTGGACGTCTACGGTGGGTCGCTGAAGGACGCGCGCGCCGCGATCAGCGAGTTCGTGAAGGCGGGTCTGGACGACACCCAGATCGAGCGCTTCGGCCGCTCCGCCCAGAACATGGCGGACATCTTCGGGATCAAGGTCCCGGATGCTGCCGGCAAGATGGCCGACGCGTTCACGCACGGCTATGAGGCGGTCAAGAAGCTGGACGATCAGTTCAACTTCCTCAGTGCGGCCGAGCGCCAGCACATCAAGGAGCTGTTCGAAAGCGGCAGAGCGGAAGAGGCCCGGACCGAGGCCTTCCGGATCTTCGAACGGCAAATGGACGCGGGCGCCGAGAAGACGCGCGGCCCTTGGACGACCGCCATCCGCAATCTGACCGCTGCCTGGGACAACTTCCTGACGTTCCTGGCGAACAATACCGTCGTCTCCAACATGATCCAGCTGCTCGGCGATCTGGCTGCGGCGGCGAAGGAGGTCTCGGAGAACCTGCCCGGCGCGAAGCCGCCGCCCCGCGTGACAGGCGATCCCGAACTTGATCGGGAACTGGCGCAGCTCGACCAGCTGAAGCGGAAGCGCCAAGAGTTGGCCAAGCCGACGTTCGGCGATCGAGTTCGCTCGGCGGCAGGCCAAGCGGCACTATCGGCTGTGCCCGTGGTCGGTCCGATCCTCGGCGCTCAGGCCGCGGCGAACAGCGGGAACGAGTTGTCCAGGGTGGATCGCCAGATCGCGACCACGCAGCAACACATCGCCGATCTGCGTAAGAAGGGCGCGCAGGCAGGTCAACAGGCCAGCCAAGCGCAGCTGAAGGCCGACTCCGATGTCACCGACGCGCTGCGGGACCAACTTAACTCGCTGAAGGGCGTGAACGACGCGCGTCGCGTCGCCGTCGCCGGGCAGAAGGCCTATGATGACGCCCTGGCCAAGGGCGCCTCGCAAGCCGGCGCAGACGCGGCGCGCGCGCTCGGCCAGCAGATCGAACAGACCAAGGTCAACAAGGAGAACGAGGCGAGGTCCCGCGCTGCGGCGTCGCGCGCACAGGCGCTCCAGAACAAGCTGGACAGCCTCGAGGGCTCGATCGCGACCGCCGAGAACAACCTCGAGCGGAAGGCGGCCGAGGGGCAGACCGCGTCGCTGAAAGAGCGCCTTGACGCCATCGCGGCGCAGGCCGGCAAGATCAAGGGCGATCTGGCCAGGTTCCAATCGCTCGGCGGCAAGGACATCAACGGTGAGTCCATCAGCGCCTTCACCGCGCGGATCGACCAGAACACGAAGATCCTGCAGCAGCAGGAGACGCTGAAGTTCTATTCCGAGCAGGTCAACGATCTGGAGAAGCAGCGCCAGGACCGGCTGCGCGCCATCGCCGATCAGTACGCCGCCGGCAACATCAGCGCCGCGGAGGCCTTCAAGCAGGAGGCGGACGCCGGGGCCACGTTGACGAAGCAGCTCGCCGAGCTCGCGGCGACCGCAGAGGACTTCGCCAAGGCGCTCCCCAACGCCGCGTCCGACCCGAAGATCCAGGCCTTCGTCGACCAGATGGAGCGGCTGCGGAAAGCGCCGACCACAGGCACGCGCACCGAAGCCGCGAAAGGCGGGCAGGACCTTCTGTCGGCCCAGGAGCGCGAGCTCAACGCGATCGTGTCGCAGCGCAACGATCTGGTCGAGGTGCAGAACCAGCTGCTCGACCGCGGCCTGATCACTCTCGACGAGTGGCGCAAGCGCGTCCAGGGCGCCTATGCCGAGACGACCCCGGAGATCGAGAAGCAGGTCGATGCGACCCGGCGGCTGCTCGACGCGCTGCGGGAGCAGGGCGCTATCACTCAGGCCGTCTACGACGCCTGGCAGGCCAGGCTGCAACAGACCCAGGCCGACACGGTTGACCTGAGCACCCAGGTCCTTTCCGTTCGCGACGCCAACGAGATGCTGGCGAACAGCGGCGTCCAGGGCATGCAGAACTTCCTGCAAGCGGTCGCCAACGGCGCGGGCGTGGTCGGAGCGCTTGGCGACGCGCTGCGCCAGATGTTCGCTGATCTGCTCATCCAGATCGCCGAACTCATTCTGAAACAGGAACTCCTGAACCTGCTGCTCCAGACCGGCGTCGGGCAAAAACTGGCCGGCGGCGTCAACGGCATCTTCGATGTCGCACCGATCGTGACGGCTACGACTGCGCTGTCGACCTCAGCCGCCGCAGTAGGCGCCTCCGCAGCGCCGCTCACTGGCGCAGCCGGCGCGCTGTCGGCGTCTGGCGCAGCTATTGGCGCTTCCGCAGCCCCGCTGATCGGCGCATCGGCGGCCCTGGACGCTTCGGCCGCGGCGATCACCTCAGCCGCCTACATCCTCATGGCCGCGAACGCCGCTTCGGCCGGCGTCTTCCACTCTGGCGCAGTGGTCGGCGATACGCCTTCGCGCACCCGCATGATCTCGCCGCTCGCATTCCTCGGCGCGCGCCGCATGCACTCCGGCGGCATCGTCGGTCTGGCCGCAGACGAGGTGCCGACCATTCTGCAACGCGGCGAAGAAGTCCTCTCCAGGAACGATCCGCGGAACGTCCTGAACGGCGCCGCGGGCGGCGGAAATGACGCGCTCGCCGCGGCGCTCTCGCAGATGAAGCCCAGCGTCAAGGTGATCAACGCCATCGACTCCGGCGACATGATGGCTGCCGGCTTTGGGACACGGAAGGGCGAGGAGTCCTTCATGAACTTCATCCGGACGCGCTCGGGCGCCATCAACCAGCTGTTGGGCCGCTAGGCCATGGGTGTTCCGGCTTTCACGCGCGGCTTCCGGTTTCCGATCAACTGGAAAGAGCGGCTCAGCATCACCTACGAGGCCAAGACCGAGATCCTGACGAGCCGCAACGGGACCGAACAGCGGATCGGCTGGCGCGAGACGCCCCGCAAGCGCATCGAGTACCAGGCCTTGCCCACGGGCGGGATCCGCCAGCGGCTCCACGCCACGCTGATGGGGGGCCGCGATACACGCTACATCGTCGGCGATCCCACCCGCTCGACGCTGCTCGATGCCGATTATACGGCCGGCGACCCGATCCTCGTGGCGCAGCATCTCACCACCTTCGACCTCGAGCACTGGGCGAAGCCAGGCGCGCAAATCCTTGTCGCGAACGACGCGAACGACCAACGGTTCGCCTTCGCTACGGTCGTCAGCGCCAACATCGGTCTTGGCCAGATCGAGATTGAAGCGCCGCTCCCGACTGATTGGCCGGCGGGAAGCCGGATCCACCACGGGATTCCCTGCTACCTCGCGGAATCTACCCGGATCACGGAGCACACCAGCGCCGCCTGGTCATTCGACCTGGCGTTCGACGGCATTCCGGGTGAGCTGATGGCGGAGACCGTGGGTGAGCCCGCCGAGACCTACAACACGCTCGAGGTCCTGACCTTCAAGCCGAACTGGCGCGACGGGTTCAGCGACGACATCGCCATCCCTCGCGAGGACCTGGACAACGGCTTCGGCGTGGTCGACCGCTTCTGGCCGATCGAATTCGCCGGACGGACGCACCGGAGCAACTTCCTGTTTGCGAACTCGGACGAAGTCGAGGCCTTCCGCGAGTTCTTCTATCGGATGGATGGGCGCCGCGGCCAATTCTACATGGCCACTGGGACGGACGATCTCACGCCCGTTTCGCGCACCTCGACGCAACTCGTGACGCAGGGCTCGTTCGCCGTTGTCTACTTCAACAGCGACGCCGTCCATAAGGACATCGAGGTCCTGCTGAAGGACGGCTCCAAGCATCGTCATCATGTGGATGAGATTCAGATCACGATCGACGGCGCCTATTCGGTCTTTACGGTCCAACCGGAGATGACCTGGGACCTCAACGAGGTGAAGCGGATTTCGTGGTTGCTGAATTGGCGGCTCGCGTCCGACTCTATGACTTTCGACTTCGCTACCGACTCGGTCGCCGAATGCGAAATCAGCTTCATGACGCTGCCGGCGCTGCCCTACCCAGCGGAGCCTGACACGTGACCTTCGACGTTCTAGCCAAAAGCAGACGCTCTGCGCGTCCTGTCGAGTTATATCTATTCGTCTATGGCGACAGTCTTACGAAGTATTACGCCTATACGAACGGACAGACCCCGATCACCTATGATGCCGACGATGGCCGCGGCCCGATCGAGTACCAGCCGCTCGCGATCGCCCGGGAGGGCGTCCAATCCTCCGGCAACCTTGACAAATCTACGTTGGAAGTCAGCGTCGCCCAGACCAGCGAGCTCGCCCAGGAATTCCGCGTCTACCCGCCCTCCGATGTGATTTCGCTGTTCATCCGCGGCGGTCACATCGGCGACGACGAATTCCTGGTTGTCTGGAGCGGGCGGGTTCTCGGCGGCACGCTGAAGGATAGCACCTGCAAACTGGCCTGCGAGCCGATCGCGACCATGCTGAGGCGGGCTGGGTTGCGGCGCAACTACCAACTCGGCTGCCCCCTGGTGCTCTATGGGGAAGGCGAGGGTCAGTGCAACGCCGACAAGGTGGCGGCGACAATGACTGTGCTCGCGGTGAGCGCAGCTGGCGTGACCCTGACCATCCCCTTCGGATGGGGTGACGGACGCCTCTATCGGGGTGGCCTGGTGGAATGGGACAACGTCGACACCGGGGCGCACGAGATCCGGACAATCCTGCAAATCCCCAACGGCACAGACCTAACCCT
>Ga0070670_100001224_pt1 | contig 20445 bp, 15 predicted proteins | sample KBSS63metaG_FD_64665 | JGI IMG/M metagenome (GOLD analysis project Ga0070670, IMG submission 64665) | Switchgrass rhizosphere microbial communities from Kellogg Biological Station, Michigan, USA - KBS S6-3 metaG | ecosystem: Host-associated > Plants > Roots > Rhizosphere > Soil ... | reverse complement strand
CGAGGAAATTCAGCGAAGCGATTGGAATTACCTCGTGAACGGCACCGGTGTCGGCGGTCATGCTGCACGAGCATTTCGAGCGCCGGCATCGCATCCGTGCCATTGCCCTACAATGTGAAACCATCCCGGGGTGCGAGTGCTGCCTTAGGCTATCTCCGTCCCACGAGTGCAAGAAGGATGCAGGTCGCCGCGCGCCCAGCGTCCGTAACTGCGGCGCGATACTGCGCGACGAATGTGAGGTAATAGGCGTCGAAGGTACGTCGGATCGGGTCACGGGGGTTGCGAACAACTGGCACGGATCTGCCGGTGCGTCGTCCGTATGCACCAATGCGATAATGCAGGGTGTCGGATATGTTTACATACTTTAATCTGGGGCGCTTATCTAAGCTGCATCTGCAAGGGACAAGATCGACGAGCTTTCGACGATTTCGTCGGCAGTCGTAGTTAAGTTAGCCCACCGAGCGGTGGCCGGCTGACGGTCCGAGGAACCTCCTAGGCTTGCCAAGGGTGCGGGAAGGCATTGAGAGCACGACGCTGTCCTTTGCGGGGCTGCTGGGCGAAAGGGACTCGTGCTGACGAGCACTCGATGCGACTGAAGCGGTGTCGAACTTATTTACAAGCGATCGCAGCCCCAGACCCGGCCCATGGTCTACGTCTTTTTTTTTACAATGTTATCAATTGGTTAAATCTGTATCGTGCCTCTGGCACGACATCTGCATAACAACTCGCAAGCAGACGCTGATGGTCTGTCCGGTTGTAGCCTGATTCTTTTTTGGAGACCCACATGAAATCTAAGAAGCTTGCATCCGTGTTGACCGCCGTTGGCTTGGGTCTTGCACTAGCAAGTGCCCCCGCATCGGCGGTAATCCAGTTCTTTTTTCCGACCACCACGTTCGAGGACAACGACCTCGACTTCGTCTTTGATAACGATGGCAGCAACACGATCAGCGTGGGCGATAGAATCGTTTCCGTATTGGAATTCGGCCAAACGACGGGCATTTTCGCAGGTCAAGGACCAACCCCCATCGGGCCTCAAGAGCTGACGGGAGTGATCGACATAACAGTTGTGGCTTGCCCTGCTGGCAGTCCGCCGGGGATATCGTGCTATGCAGCTTCGGGTGCAACAGGCGTCCTTTCGGGGTTCGCCGCGAACACGGTCGCCGTGCTGTGGACCGATGCGACGCCCGACCTCGAGGTGATCAACGCCACTTGCGGCACCCGAGCTAACTGCTTGGCGCTTGCCGGTTTGGGCGGGACAGACGGCAGCACGGTATTTCTTACCGCCGGGTTCTTCGGAGACACTAATGATTACCTGTTCTCGACCGGAGTGGTTCCGACTATCACGGGGATCCAGGCGGCGGGAGCAACCACTATAGTGGGCTCGCTTAATTTTGGCCTTGACGTCGGTATTAACAATACCGGCCAGGCACTGGGTAACATTTCCTGTGTGCCGTTTTGCGGTCCTGGTGGAGACGGATTCGTGCGTATTAACGGCTCTGGCAGTCTTCTGGGCGGCCTCGGTCTCCCCGACTTTACCCAGTGGACGGCGCGAAGCGACAACGACGCGTCGGTGAACCCACTTGCAGTTCCCGAGCCAGCGTCAGTGGCCCTTATTGGATTGGCTCTCGCCGGGCTGGGCGCTGTGCGGCGACGCAACAGGACCGCCGGTTGACCGAATCCAATCTGTACGCTCTTGGGCCCCTCCTTGGAGGGGCCCTTGTTTTTTGATCCGATTCGCGTGGTCGGATTCCCCCGGTTGAGCGGTCGCGCCTGCGCCTTGGCGGCTTGTCCGGAATAGCTTTGAGAACACGTTTTTCTAAAGTTTTTTAGCCGTGCAGCGGTGGGCAAAATGCAAATGGCGGTAGGCGCTGCCAGACGCCGACGGGTGAGCATTTGGTAGATCCTGCCGTAGGAGGAGCGCTCCCAGCGCCCCTCGTGATCGGCGTCGTGTAGCGGCAACTGCCTAACTCCGGCGCAATGATCGAGCTAACTCGTCCAGGCTGCCTTTGGCCCCGAGCAAACCGATCATTCCTCTGCCATGCATAGACGGAACATGGTCAACCGTCCGGGCTTCCCCGCCGGACAGACTTCCACCGGCTGCTGCCATTCGGCTGTGACTGTTGTGTCCTGCCCGAGTGGTGTAACTTGGCGATGCCGCTTATGCCAGCGCCTTCACCAGCTCGTCGGCCGAGCGCGTGAATCCCCGCTACACTACGAGGGCCTTCTGCACCCCGCGGCGACGGCCTTTCCATGGGCGCTACAGCATGACTTCAGACACCCCGAAAAGTAGCGGTCGCGGCGCAGCTTCCGAATGCGCAGCGGGTATGGTTCACGCGTTCCCGCCCGCGTCTCCCGCGCGCGGACGCGGTAGCCGTTGCGCCAGTTTTCGCGCTCGCCGCGGGCCGCGCCGCACAAGCTCTCGACGGCGAGTCCCATGAGTCGCTGCGCGACGTAGCCGACCATCTCGCGCAATAGATCGTCGGCGTCCGAGCCCTTCTCAAGCAGCTGTACACGTGCCATCTTGACATCGGTCATCGGTGTTCTCCGCGGGTTGAAGGGTCGCACGTCCAGGCATTGCGGAACCCGATGCCCGCGAAACGGGCATGTCTCAGGCTACCCCGTTACAAAGGCTAAACCTTCCACACTAACCAAGGACATTGGAAACATGCGATGAACGAAGAGAAAGAACGCGATCCGTATCCGCCTTTGGACACGCCGCCAAAGCCGATAGGCGATCGCGAGACGGCGGAACGCTGGCTTTCCGAGATTACGGGACAGCCGGTCGACAAGGTCAAAAAGCGTCTGAGCCGCGAGGGACACGACCTCGGCATTACCGTCAGGGAAGAGCTGCAGGCGTGGAAAATCGAGCCCTATGAATGGACCGATCGACTGATCGAGTTCTATAAGCAGTCGCCCGCTTTCATGTATGAGACATTCGTCTACAACTCGCTCGAAAGCAAGCGGGCCTTCCGTCGTCGGATCGTCGATTACATCGGGGCGAGCTCACGCCCCTCGCAGACGCAAGAAGTTCTGCTGTATGGCGATGCGCTCGGCCTGGATAGCGCCTTTTTGGCTCGCTGCGGGTATAGGACGTCCTATTACGAATTGGGAAAGCTAAGCCTGCAATTCGCATCGCGCGTATTCGAACTCAACCGCGTCAACGTGAACATTTACGAGCGAGCGGGGTCGCTGCCGCAGGAAGCTTTCGACGTCGTCATTTGCCTTGATGTCCTGGAGCATGTCCCGGATCCGCCCAGTCTGGTCCGCGAGTTGGCGGGCTATCGGCGCCTTGGCGGCCGGCTCATCATTCATGCGCCATTCTGGTATATCCATCCGGCGGTTCAAACTCACTTGCGCTCAAACCTGACATATTCCGGAGATCTCCGGAGACTGTATCTCTCCGCCGGCCTTCGACCTATTGATGCGGGGATGCTGTGGTATCCGATCGTGCTGATGAAGGATCCGTCCGCGAAGCCCGTCTCGATGGCTGCGCGAATGAGGATCCTAACGTCAGGCTGGTTGATGAAGCTCTCGCGGATTTTTCCGGGCCCGCTGGTAATCGTATCGAGGCTGCTCTTTGCTCCCAAGGCAGACAAGCGCTACTGGAGTGGGGCATGATGCGCACGAGTTAGAAATCGGCGTGGCAACGTTGCAGCCGCGCTGTTTCGTATCCGTCGCAATGTCTCGAGACTGTTCATAGAAGAGTTTCAACGGAAATTCGTTCGGGCCCTGTGGAGACGCGGTCCGCTTTGGCCGGGCAGCATCAACTGGCGCAATCTTATCTCGTCGCTCCAACATCGCGGGCGTCGCTTGACGTATCTACTGCGTCTGCTTCTGCCACATCCCGAGGCAACCTGATCGGCAGGCGCTACCACCCGGGAACCTTGAAAACCCCGGCAATCGCGTGAAACCATTTCTTATGTACGATCAAGCGAAGCTGTCCATTTGCATGGTATCGGATGATTTCCTGCCAGCCGCCACCGGCGTCGGGATACATCTTCAAACGATATGCCCGCATCTCGTGAAACTTAATCACGAGGTTTCTGTAATAACGACACGACGTCCCGGCCAGCCGACGTTCGAGACGTGGCAGGGAGTTAGCGTGTATCGAATCGCAACGGTCAAGGTCCTTGGCTTCTATCAAGGATTGCCCTCGTCCGACGCGATCCGAAAAATCGTAAGCCAAGTTCGGCCACATGTGATTCACTTTCATTACGTCAGCATCATGCTCCTTCGGGCGCTGAAGATTGCCGAGGGTCTCCATCTTCCAAAGGTCTACACGTATCACATGACCGAGGATCACTTGACGCAGCCGCTTCCAATGCGTCCGTTTCGGCGCGCGATTGCTCGGCAGATCGTCAATTGTTGCAATCGTACCGACTTGGTGATCTCCGTATCCCAGGCATTAGCCAGCGAGTTACCTCGACGAGGTATTCGCACGCCTATCCGCTATATCAGCAACCCCGTGGCATTTCGGAACGACACCTCAGTAAAGCCGGTCGCCCGAGACGGGGCATTTGTGGTCATGTTTGCGGGACGCCTTGATCCGGAAAAGAATCTACCGTACCTTCTTCGCGGCTTCAGCAAGATGCTGGATTCCATGCCGGAGGCTGTTTTGTGGCTGGCAGGCAAAGGGGCGCAGAAGAAGCAACTGCAGAGCCGCTGCCGAGATCTTGGCATCAGCAATCGAGTGAGGTTTCTCGGGCTTGTGGACCACGACGTTCTGAGCAGCTATTACGCCGCTTGCGACGTCTTCGTGCTTCCATCCCTTGTTGAAACGCAAGGTCTGGTGGCAATGGAGGCCATGTGGTTCGGAAAGCCGCTGATCGTCGCGCGGAGCATTGTCTCGGCAGCGGAGTTAGTAGATGAGGGGCACAACGGATTCATCGTTGACCAATCATCTGATTCCGACCTCGTACACAGGCTTATGCTGCTCGGATCTGATTCGGAATTGCGCGCGAGGATGGGTGCGGCCGGCAGACAGAAGGCCGAAGCGTATCGTCCCCAAGTTGTCGTTGAGGCGCTTGAAACCGCCTACACGGATACGCTTCGCCGGTTCGACCGAAAATCCTCGCAGCTGAATGCGACGCTGATTTGATGAATCCAACGTCTCCCCAACTCCTTCAACGACCGACCTCGTGAAACGCTGCTCGCGTTGCTTGCTACCCTCAGCGGCACCCGGCGCAGCCATCGATAAGACTGGGGTGTGCGCAGCGTGTCGCGATTTTCGGACAACCGAGGCCTCAGGGTCGACGCAGCTACGGGAGGCTCGACGCCGCGACTTGGAGAAAGCGCTTGCAGACTGCCGGGGCAAAGGCCCCTACGATGCGCTGGTATGCCTGTCGGGTGGCAAAGACAGCCTCGACTTGCTGTATCGGGCGAAGGCGGACTATGGCCTGAATGTGCTCGCATATACGGTTGACGCGAACATCCCCGACGTCGCATGGCGTAGCATCCGTCGCACGATTGACCGCCTCGGCGTCGATCACCTTGTCTACCGGCCGTCCGCGGAGTTCTACAGGAAGCTGTTTGTCTACCTTCTGCGCAATCAGGAGGCGCGCGGCGCGGTCTACACCGTTTCCTATGTCTATGCGCCTCTTTTCGAGGGCGATGCCCTCGCGGTGGCCACCGAGCGCGCCATCCCACTCGTGCTCGCGGGCTACTCCCCGGGTCAGCCGGAGCCCGAACGGATGGAGTATGAGTTCTCGCGGAAGCTCATCGCGGAAACCGACTGGACACCACCCGGGCTGAGAGACGCGGGGGTCTTCAGCAAAGCGGAACTCGCCCGGTTCTGGAACCCGGGTCGCTTTCCGTCAGGAACGACGTTTCCGCGCTATCTCGCACCGTTCCACGCGTGGGACTACGACCAGGAAACCACGATGAAGCGAGTGGTGGAACTGGGACTGGTCGAGCGTGCGTCCCATGCCAGCCCGATCCACAGCAATTACCCGGTGAATTGGTTGCTGATGTACTCCGACCTTCGGAGCTTTGGCTACAACCCGTATGCCCCCGAGTTCTCCGCGCTGATACGTAGTGGCAAGGCGAATCGGCTGTATTGGAAATTCATGGCCCCGTTCGTCGACTTCATGATCCGACGCAAGGTGCTTCTTGGCGCTAACACCACGCGGCAAATGCGATGGCTCGACCTTCGTGCGGAGGATTTGCGAATCACCCGTCCGCGAGGGGCGTACGATCCTGTTGTTCCCTAATCGCGGCTACCGAGCCCACGTTGCAGTATCGGATCATTCCTGATCTCGTGTCGCGGCGCGTGCGGGAGACGCCGGCTGGAATCGCTTTTTCCGGACTCGACGAGAATGACGCGTGGCAACCTGTCACATGGTTTCTTTATGGCGAGAGGGTTGGCCGAATTGCGGCGGCGCTGCGTGCCGTCGGGCTCGGGCGTGGCCATCGCGCTGCGATACTTGCGCCGACCAGCATGGACTGGCAATACACGCAAATGGCGTGCCTCGTGCGAGGGATCGCGGTCGTCGGCATCGATGCCAACTACGCCCGCGACCAATGCGACGACGTGCTTCGCTCCGTGGCGATCGATGCGCTCTTTGTCCAGGATGAGCGCGCGGCCGCGTCGATTCCCGCGGATGTCAAGGCTGGACTGAAGCGGTTTGTGACGTTTCGATCGGGCTCCGGGAGCTCGCCGTCCCAGGTTACGACGCTCGACGCTTTGTTGCGGCCCGTCGTGGAACGGTACTCCATGGATGCGGTAGCTGCGGACGTGGAGCCGGATGACGAGGCGCTCGTCGTTTTCTCATCCGGCACTACTGGGAGGCCAAAGGCGATCGCGTACACGCACCGCCAGGTTCTCTTGGCCGTTCAGTTGATTCTCGATGCGTATTCCGATATCGAGGAGGGTAGTCACCTGCTCTGCTGGCTCCCCCTCGCCAATCTCTTCCAACGCGTCGTCGATTTCTGCGGCATCGAGCGAGGCGCCACGAGCTATGTCATCGAGGACCCAAAAGCGGTGATGCAATATGTGAGACGGGTGAATCCTCATTTGCTGATTGGCGTGCCCCGATTCTATGAAAGGCTTTACGCTGGTGTCCTCGACAAGTTAGCCGAATCCTCACGGCCTGTTTCGGCGGCCGCAAATTGGGCGCTCGAGGCCGGTGCCAGACGCGCCCGTGCGGCACGAGGGGCGGGCTCGTCATTTGTGGTCGAGCGCCTGTCCGGCAGAGTCGCGGATCGGCTTCTCCTTCGCCGATTGCGGATGATGTTCGGAACCAACATGCGCTACCTCGTCAGCGGATCGGCGCCGATGCCCTTGTGGTTGCTCGACTGGTTCGAAGGCATAGGACTTCCGGTATTCGAGGCCTACGGGGTGAGCGAGGACATCGTTCCGATCGCCATGAATCGGCCGGGTGCGCGCCGCCCGGGCACCGTGGGAAAGCCTCTGGCCGGGCAGGAAGTCCGCCTTGCAGACGACAACGAAATTCTCGTGCGCGGCCCGGGGGTCTTTCGTGGATATGCGGGGACGAACCCGGGTGAGCTCCCCGCCCCCGACGATCATGGCTTCTGGGCTACCGGCGATTACGGCGAGTTCGATACTGATGGTTTCTTGCGCGTGCGCGGCAGAAAGTCGGACGCCTTCAAATTGTCTACGGGGCGTTGGGTTGCGCCGGCTGGCATCGAAGACCTGATCAGGCGACTTCCGTACGTCGAGCACGCGATGGTCCTGGGCGCGGGACAGCGGCATCTAGCAGTGCTCGTGTCCCTGGATCCAGCGAGGATTCCAGGTGTGAATGGCCCCGCGCCGACCGAGGGCGCGGCAGAGCCGCCCGGTCCGGATGCCGAGGAAATCGTTCGCCGCGACGTGCTCGATTCGACGGAGCTGCTGCCGCCATTCCAGCGCCCGAGAGGCCTCTTGCTCACTACACGGGTATTTACGATCGAAGGCGGAGAACTCACTTCGAACCTGAAGCTGCGCCGGAACGTGGTCGAAAAGGAGTTCACCTCGCAGATTCAACGCTTATTCGTCGCGCTGGACCATCTGCCGGACCGACCGGATGGGCGCGAGCGCGGCCCTGGAAACGCGCTGTTGGTGCTACGCGCATGATCGCCCGATGAGCGCCGTCTTTCTTACCGGAGGCACGGGCGTCGTCGGCAGCACCATCGCCCGCACGCTGCTCGAGACGCCCGGATTGCGCCTCAAGTTGCTCACGCGGGGAGAATCCGACGACAACGTGCGGGAGCGGCTTCGGAGCCTCGCACAGTGCTGGAAGCTCTCCGACAACGAGGTCGCGGCCCGTGTCGAGATGGTGCGCGGCAATACTTCGCTGCCTCGGTTTGGTCTTGACCCCCCGCGATTCGAGCAGATCGCAGCGGAGTGCGCGCGCGTCATTCACTGTGCGGCGATAGTGCGAATGAATCTGCCGCTCGCGGAAGCTCGTGCGGCCGCGGTAAGTGCGGCAGAGAACATTCTGGAGCTGGCGCGTACGGCCAAGCGCGTGGGCATCCTCGAGAAGGTCGAGTTTCTGAGCACGGTCGGCGTGGGAGGTACGCTGCCGGGAGCGCTGCCGGAGCGCTGGATCACCGAGTCTCGCGAGTATCACAATACGTATGAGCAGGCCAAGGCGGAAGCTGAAGTCCTCGTTGCGCAGGGCGTGGCTGAAGGACTGCCGATTACGGTCCACCGGCCGAGCATGGTCGTCGGCGACTCGAAAACGGGCGACGTGCTGCGATTCCAGATCTTTTATCATCTGGTGGAATTTCTTTCCGGTCGACGAACGTTTGGTTTTTTTCCGCCGTTCGGTGCCACAAGGCTCGATATCGTGCCCGTCGACTATGTTGCAAATGCCGTCGTTTGGTCGGGTGCAAGGCGGGAGACCGTCGGCAGGATTCTGCACCTATGCGCCGGCCCGGAAGAGTCTCTGACGCTGGATGAATTGCAGTCTCGAGTTCGCAAGGCATTCGTTGTGGCGGGGGTGCGCGTGCCGACGCGGATCACCCTGCCGTCGGCCATTCTCCGGGTAGGGCTGCCAGTCATTCGGGAGCTGCTGCCTGAACCCGGACGGCGGGCGCTGTCCACACTCCCAATCTTTCTTGCCTATCTTTCCGGGAACCAGAGCTTCGCGAACGATGAGACCAGAACGATTCTCGGCGGCGCGGGCATCATGTTGCCGGCTGTCGATAGCTATCTAGGCAAGGTGCTGGACCGGTACGTTCGCACCAAAGCCCAAGAGCCGCGAGGGTAATCGGCCCACCGCCGGTGGCAATGGGGCGGTTCCGCGGATTGCGCGCGAGCGATCGCACGTATAGATCAATCGCTAACGATGCATCGGAGCGTCACCTATGGATGAGGAAAATCTTCAGCCTCCCATCGAGACGGTGGACCCCGCCCGGGTGCGAGCGATGGTAGACGCCATCCGTACCCGAACGGCGATCGAGGTCGTCGACAATCCGGCGGCACTAGACGAAGCCGGACGCGCCACCGTCCCCAATCCCAAGCGGCCGGGCGCGGTCGTCTTCGCGGCGAGTGTCGACGATGTGGTGACCGTCGTGAAGCTCGCGAACGAGTTCCAGGTTCCGATCTGGCCGGTCAGCAAGGGGCGAAATTGGGGATACGGGTCGGCGGCTCCGGTGGTCGAAAACACGGTCGTTCTTCATCTGGAACGCATGAATCGCATCCTTGAAGTGAACGAGCAACTGGCGTACGCGGTGATCGAGCCGGGAGTCACCTATCGGCAGCTCAAGGCCCACCTCGATAGCCATTATCCCGAGCTTTGGTGCGACTGCAGCGACGGTCCTCCTGACGGCAGCGTTCTCGGGAATGCACTCGAGCGGGGCCTGGGAGTGACTTCGTACAACGACCACTTCGGCACCCTGTGCGGCCTCGAGGTCGTTCTGGCGGATGGCTCGACGGTGCGGACGGGCGGCGGCGAGCCTGGCCACTGCCACACATGGAATACGCATAAGTGGGGCTTGGGTCCTTATCTCGAGGGCCTGTTCAGCCAATCCAATCTTGGCGTTGTAACGAGGACCGGTGTCTGGTTGCTACGGCGGCCCAAGGCGTTCGCCTCGTTCACCTTCGACCTTGCACGAGAGGCCGATTTGTCGCGCATGATCGACATCATCCGGGAGTTGACCTTGCGGGGCGTACTGGCTTCGGGCACTCACGTTGTCAACGACATCGTCGCGCTCGCGGTCGTTACGCAATATCCGCGCGATCTGGTCGGAAAATGCTCCCGTTTGCCTGCCGCAACGCTGGGCGAAATGCGGCATCGATACACGATTCCCAACTGGGCGTTCGGCGGCGGAATCATGGGCACATGGGGCCAGGTCCGGGCAATCCGATCGGAGTTGCGGCGCTGCCTGAGCGGACTCGGGCGCCTTACGTTTCTTACCGACGGACGGGTGCGTGTGCTAGAGGGATTCCGAGTCTTGATGGACAAGCTCGAGGGCCAGCCGGCGCTGCGCGGGGCGCTTGGATCGACCTTTCGCGCGCTCTCCGGAAAATCGGTCGAACTTTTGCCGCTTATTCCGCATGTCCACTCCGTGATGAAAGGCCAGCCCAGCGACTATTTCGTGCGGCACGCGTATTTCAAATCGCCGCTACCGAAGCCCCCGTTCGCCCACCCGGACCGCGACGGTGTGGGGATAATATGGTTCGCTCCGATCGTTCCCTGCACCGGCGATCACGTTACGAGCGTGGTCGGATCTTGCCGGCCGCTGTTCGAGCAATTCGCATTCGATTTCTACGCGGCTTTGCTGACGCAGAACAGCCGGTCAATGATCGTGCTGATGGCCATTTTCTATGACAAGAACAACACGGACGAGACCGCGCGAGCCAAGGCTTTGTACGACGCCCTGTCAGTGCAGACGACGAGCGCGGGGTATCAAGTCTATCGTACCGGGACCCAGGGGATGGCGAACCTGTTCAAGACGGCCCCGGAATTCGCTTCGCTCGTTCGCCGCTTGAAACACGCGCTCGACCCCGCAGGAATACTGGCGCCAGGTAAGACGCCGGCATGACGGCGGCGACCATCGGAAGGTCACGTCGGTAAAAGGCTGCGCCCGTGCCCTTCGAGACGTGCATTAACATCGGGCGGCCACAGCGTGGATCCCGATATCTGCGAAAGTGGTCACGTCAAAGCCGTTGCATCAGCTTCGTGACTTCGGCTTGCGCGGGGAACTTGTCGCCGAGCTTGGCAAGTTCCTCGAGTTCCTTCTTCGCGTCGCTCTTGCGATTGGCATTGATCAGACCCTTGGCGAGCTGCAGTCGCAGGACCAGCGCATTCGGCGCCAGCCTCGAAGCCGTCTGCAATAGCTCGACCCCTCGCGCCGTGTCGCCCTTTTCGATCAGCAACGTGCCGAGCGTTTCCATGGTCGCGGGATTGTTCGGCGCGAGCAGGTTCGCCTTCTCCGCATATTCGAGCGCCTTCGGATCCTTGGTCTGCCCTGCCGTCCAGGCCAGGTTATTGAGGACCGCGGTATCGTTCGAATCGATGTCGAGCAACGCTCGGTAGTACTTCTGCGCGGTGGCAAAGTCCTTGCGCACAGCGGCGCGGTCAGCCACGTAGCGTCGGAATGCTTTGTCCTTCGGGTGGTCTTTGAGCCAAGCCGTCGCGAGCCTTTCCGCGTCGGCGGTGTTGGCGCCCGCTACAAGCGCTCCATAGAGTCGCATCGCGATGAGATCCGAGTCGGGGACCTGCTTCAGGCCGGCGCGGTAGGCAGCGGCAGCCTGGGTCCAACGCTTTTTCGAGGCGTGGATATCACCCTCGAACATCAAGCCAATCGCTTCCTTGGGCCGCTGCTTCTGGATCTCGCGTGCCCTCGCCAAGGCCTCTTGCACGTGACCGGCAGCGAGATCTAGCGTGATGATCGTGCGCTGTGCCTGGACCATATCCGGCTTGAGCTCGAGCGCCTTGCGCAGGCTCTGCAATGCGGCGTCGGTCTTCTTGGCTGCGATCTGGGCTTCTGCGATGCGTAGCCAAGGCAACGGCGAGTCAGACCGCAACCGCGCCCACCTGCCGTACGTCGCGATTGCTTGTTGACCGTCGCCGGCGGCCTGTTGTGCCCGACCCAGCGCCTCGAGAATTTCGGGACGGTCCGGCATAACCCCCTGCGCTTCCTGTCCGGCGGCGACGGCCTTCTGCGGGTTCTTGGTCCGGAGATAGTGCATCATCAGCGCGAGGCGCGGCGTGACGTCGGTAGGGTTCGCGGCCACCGCCTTGCCGATCAGCGCTGTGACCTCGTCGGCGGACCCGCCCGCCAACCGCCGCAATTCCGCGAGCGTGAGCAGCGCCTCCGTCTGTTTCGGGTCCTTCGCCAGCACGGCTTCCATGCGCTTCCGGGCTTCATCGGGCTTCTTTTCGGCGAGGTCCATCCCGGCCAGCGAATCGGCGGCCGGATAATAGGCCGGGTTGATCTCCAGCGCACGCTCGAAGCTCTTGCGTGCACCGTTCATTTCCTTCTTTTCCAGAAGGACGGCGCCGCGCAGGCTGAGCGTTAGCGGGTTCTCCGGCGACTTCTTCTCGAGCACGTCGATCGCAGCGAGCGCTTTTTCGTAATCATGCTGCCGGACGTAGAGCGCGATCAGCGCAAAATCCGGACGCGCGGAAGCATCGTCGACGGCGGCCTGCTCCAGTTCCCGTACGGCCTGGTCGTTGTTGCCGTGAGCCATGTTCACGAGGGCGAGTATCGTCTTCCTGCTCGGGCTCTTCGGATCGAGCGTCGCAGCTTTCTCGAAATACCGTGCGGCCTCGTCAAGTTTGCCGTTCTGCATATAGATTTCGCCGGCGAGCGACAGCAAGTTGGGGTCGTCGCCGACCTTGTCCAGCATTGGTTTGAACGCCTCCAGCGCCTTACGCGGCTCTGCAGTATTAAGATACGTACGCGCAAGTAGGTGGCGAGCGAACGGTTGGCTCGGCTCCGCAGCAAGTACCTTGAGGAGGTTCGCTTCGGCCGGCCCATAGGACTTAAGTTGAAAATCAATCGCGCTCGCCAAAAGCAACCCGGCGAAATTGTCGGGCGCAACGGCCAACAGCTGCTGGACCGACTCGCGCGCGGCGGCAAATCTTTTGTCGGAGTAGGCCAGTTGTGCCTGCGCGTAAAGGGTTCGTGGATGTTTCGGCGCGAATTTTCTCATCGCGTCGAGCTGCTTCGACGCGTCCTCGAACTTCCGCTGCTGGCCGAGCAACGACACGATTGCCACATGCGCCGGCAGATAGTCCGGCTTGAGGTCCAACGCTTTGCGATACGATGCCAGCGCATCTTCCTGATGTCCTTGCACTAGCTGAATGTCGCCTTGCAATGCCCAGCCATCCGTAAGATTGGGCGACTTCGCGAGCGCCGACTCGACGAGCGCCAGGGCGGCCGGCAAATCGCCGCTGCCCGCTGCGAGCCGGGCCTGGCCAAGCAATGCGGGCGGATAGTCGGCCTTGGCGGCGAGCGCGGCCGCGAATGCGCCCTGGGCGGCGGCGGCATTGGCCAAGGCGAGCTGCGCCTCGCCCAGTGTCGTCTGCAACGCTGCTCGGGCTTCGGCGGTCGTCAATACGACCGTGTCCGATTTGTCGGTTCCCTGTTTAGCTACCCCCAGTTGCTGCATCGCCGCGGCGAGTGGCGCAGGCAAATCGGCGGAAGGGACCTCCGGCAAGTTCGCTGCGGTTTTGCCGAATTCGTCGATGACTTTCTGGAACTCACCCGAACGCAGCATTGCCTCCGCGAGGGGGGGGATCGTGTCGTCGGGCGGGTACTTCAGGTCGAGCGCTCTGCGCAGTTCCTTCTGTGCGCCGTCTAGGTCACCGGTCTCGAGCTCGGCCTTCCCCAGTAGGAAGCGGGCTTCCGCAAGGTCTGGATTCGTCTGCAACGCATTTCGGAGCTGGATGATCGCTGCGTGGGTATCATTCTTCGCGAGCAGGCCCCTGGCCGAAGCAACGAGGGCTTCGGGCTTTTCGCCGCTGCAGCCGGTCAGCAGCAGGACCAGCAGCAAGACAGCCAAGCGCGTCAAATTATGTCGAGTCATGGGATTCCTCGTAAATCCACGCTATCGATACCATGGATGAAGCGATGCCAGAACGGCGAAGCGCATCGTACCGCGTTGGCCGATTGATGTCGGCGCCGTCCATCGAGCGACCTCAACTCGCCGTCGGGAGTCCTCGATGCGCGGCGACCAGTTCCCGCAACCGTCTGAGCACGCCCGGCTCGTCCTCCGGCGGGAAGCCGTAGACGAACAACGAGCGCCCGGCGCCCGGCGGCAGCTCGGGCTTGCCTGCGTACTTGGCAATCCCTTCCGCGATGGTTGCGAATGGCGCGCACAACAATACCGCAGGCGCATTGACGCGGGTATTGAGCCGCACTTCGCCGATCGGGTCGAAACTCAGTGCTCGTTGGTAGAATGCGACGTGCCGGGGATTCACCTCGATAACCGCGTGGGTACAACCGCGAATGACGGAGGCGAAGAGATAGGTCGTGTGGAATAAGCCTGCGAGCACGGGCTTGCTCGCGGCTTTCTTGTCGATGGCGAGGCGCGTAAATTCACAGATCTGGTAGCCCGCGGATCGCAGCGCGTGGAGCTCCTCCCGGTAGAGATCATCGGCGGACAATCGCGAGTCGGAATCGAGACGGACGCTGACCGTTCCGACGAGCTGCCCCTCGTCGTAGGCGATGAACGTCGAAAGGTGCGGCTCTTCCGGAGCGCTCGGAATGGTATAGCCGCGCCCCTTATAACGTTGCTCGACCAGCTTGCCGGCTTCGCGCCGCCTCTGGCCGAGCTTTGCGACCCGGATCTTAAAGCCGCCATGGAAGCCTTCGGGCGCCTCGAGGACGGCGAGATCGGCCTCCGCGACAGTAAGGCTGCGATAGCGCAGCGGGCGATCGGCAAAGACGGTCTCGCCGGTGTTTTCGGCGGGGGGCGTGCACGGGGGCTCGAGCGGGTCGCCCGCGGCCGAGGGTGGGTTGTCCGTGCGGGACTCGGGCATGGCCTCGGCCGCCTTCCGGCGAAGTTCTGTGAAGGCGTTTTGCGCAGGCTCTTTTGCGTCTGCCATCAGCTCGCCGCAAATGGGAATTTCGCCACCGCGCACGTTCGCACGAGCAAGCGTCTGTCAAGACAAGCGCGGCACCCCCGCGACCTGCGTGCACCGGGCGCCGGTTGTCGATATCCGCGGGTGCTGGTCAGTTCCATACAGCAAACTACTCGAGCCGCTTGAGGTAGTCTTTTGTGAAAATCTTGTCCGGTAGGTCGCGCAGTCGCATGTCGGCGTACTCCAATACCGATTCCTCGCCGGCTCGCAATGCGTCGTGCATCATAAGCCTCGTCGGACGCATACGGCCCGCCATTCGCTCGAATTTCTGGTAGTGGCACGTCTTAAGTAGGCGATCGGAAAGCGAGTAGAATTCCGCTTTGTAAGGCCAGTTATTGGACTTCCGCACCCAGTACAGTACCCGGTGATAGGTCACGGTGCGATCGATGGCGGTGAGCTCAAGGACGTGCATCGGTTCGCCATCGACAACGTCGGTGCGCAGCAACTGAGGCTTGTAGTCGCCGGCGAAGTTCGCTCGCGCCAGGTCCCCATTGGCAACGGCACCCGTCAAGCGCTGCGCCAACGGGAGGCGCACGGGCTGCGAAACGGACGGCAGAAACATCCAGAGGTCGTGCCCTTTCAAGAGCATGATCTGGCCGCGTTCCGATGCGGGTTCGGTAGTCATCACGACGGTGTTCTCGTTACCTTTGGAAAGGATGCGATACTTTCTCGTTTCGGTCGCCGAATCGCTCGTCGTCGTATTAATTGTGATGCCGACTTCGAAGCCTTCACCGGGAAAACGCACTTGATCGGCCTTCTGCACGATCGACGCGGCAAGCGCTTCGTCATTGGCGGATGGATTCTCGCTGGCGTTGCACGTAGCCACCCACGCGAGCGCAATCGCCAGCGCGACCCTGCGAACCAGATCGTTGCGTGCGGACATATTTGCTTGTGAAGTCAAAAGCCTATACCCTGATGCTCAGAGCTTACTAGTATAGCGATTGGCGCGCGTCCCGTCTTCATTTTGATGTCCCTGATCCGCGTCGAAAACGTCTCAAAGCAGTATCGCCTGGGCGATCAACTCGTTCCGGCGCTGCAAGGCGTGAACTTGAGCATCGAGGAAGGGGTCTTCCTTGCGATCGCGGGCCCCTCCGGCAGTGGCAAGTCCACACTGCTCAACCTCATCGGCTGCATCGACACGCCGACGACAGGCAAAATCTTCATCGACGAACAAGACGTTTCGGGCCGCACTCCCGACGAGCTCGCCGATCTGCGCGCGCGAACCATCGGGTTCATATTTCAGACGTTCAACCTCCTACCGGTCTTGTCCGCCGAAGAAAATGTCGAGTACCCGCTGTTGCAGTTTAAGGAGATCGACCGCAACGAGCGTCGCGAGCGCGTCGCTCGATTTCTCAACGTCGTCAGCCTCGGCAAGTTTTCACGCCACCGGCCGTCCGAACTGAGCGGTGGGCAACGCCAGCGCGTTGCGGTCGCGCGGGCGCTGGCGACGCATCCGAAGATCATCTTGGCGGACGAGCCAACGGCGAACCTCGATAGTAGGACCGGCGCCGGGATTCTCGAGCTCATGAAGGAGATCAATCAGTCGTTCAAGACGACGTTCGTGTTCTCGACGCACGACAAGAAGGTCATCGCGAAGGCCGATCGGCTTGTACGCATGGAAGACGGCCGGATCCGCCGGCTCGGCGTACGCGGCGACGATGGTTGGGTACTTGTGAGAAATCGGCGGCGTGCCCCGAGTCCGATAACTGGCGATCTCAAGGAGGCTCAAAAGTGATTGGACTCAAATTCTGGACTCAGTCGATGGTCCTGCTCGTAGCCTTAGCAGGGCCCGTGCTTGCTCAGGAAGCGGAATCTGCCGCATCGGATGGGGCACGTCTTGGCCTGGTGGCAACCGAGCCTCCGCCGTTCAAGGATGCGCTAATCGGGGATGCCGCGTCGCAAGACACCAAAGACGCGCTGTTCGGTGCTTCTGCGTCGCCTGCGGAAAAATCAGGCGTCAAGTGGAGCGGCTCGTTCGAGGGTCTCGGCGCCTATACATTTTCCGACCCTTCGCACTGGTCGCGTGGTGTCGGTCGCTTCACCATGGCCGCCCAAGGTGAGCTCTCGGAAAGCGTGAAATGGAAATTGAGCGGTCGTGTTGATGGCGACGTCGTTTACGCGACGTCCGATTTCTATCTTCCCCCGGTTAAGGCCAACCAGCGCTTCAGCGCGTTTTGGGGCGAGAACTATATTGACTTCGCCGCGTCGGACTCCTGGGACTTCCGAGTGGGGGCCCAGCAGATCATCTGGGGCGAGGTCGTAGGGCTGTTCTTTGCCGATGTGGTGTCGGCGCGCGACATGCGCGAGTTCCTGCTGCCACGGTTCGACGTGATACGCATTCCGCAGTGGGCGGCCAGGGCAGAATACTTCGCCGGCGACTCGCACGTCGAGCTTATTTGGATCCCAGTCCCAACTTTCGACCGGATCGGCAAGCCCGGTGCCGATTTCTATCCGGTGCGCCTGCCATCTCCGACGGCGCCGGCCGTCGCCGCACTTTTTCAGGACCCGCAGCGCCCCGACCGCAACCTCGGCAATTCGAACTATGGCGTGCGCGCCAATACACTCGTGTCCGGGTGGGACATGGCCGCATTCTATTACCGCAGCTTCAGCAGTTCGCCCACGTTCTACCGTGTTTACACCGCCGCGCCGGAGCGACCGTTCGTCTTTCAGCCGTCTTACGACCGGATCTGGCAGGCGGGTGGCACGGTGACCAAGGACTTCGGCGAGATGGTCCTGCGCGCCGAAGCAGTGTATGCGAACGGGCAGGGCTATGGTGTGACAAGTCTCGCGGTTCCAACGGGCGTCGTGGAGCGCTCTACGCTCGATTACATCGTGAGCGTCGAGTTCCCGCTTCCAGGCGATACCCGTCTCAACATCCAAGGTTTTCAGCGCGCGTATTTCAACGGTGGCAGCAGCGATATTGCGGTCAAAAGCGACGGATTCGGAGCAACCATCTTCCTGTCCACCAAACTATCGGCCGCGTTCGAGCCCCAGATTCTCTGGATACAGAACTTCAAGAATGCCGGCGGACTCGTGCGTCCGCGGCTCAACTGGTATCCGGCCAAGAACACGACCTTCGGGTTCGGCGTGGACATCTTTACCGGTCCGAACGACGGGTATTTCGGTCGCTACAACAACCGCGACCGGGTGTATGCGGAGATGCGCCTAGACTTCTAACCCTGGCTTGGCCAGGGGACAAAAGAAACCGTCAAGCGCTGCCACGTTGCGCGGATTCCAGCTGTTCGGGCCACGACGGGACGGCGCCGCCGAGCCTGTCTTCCAGCGAATCGACGTCGGCGTACAGCAGGATCGACGGTGCGCACACGCGCTCACAGAACTTCGCGTCTCCGACAGCGGCGAAGCCGAGCGCCCGTACATAAAAGGCGACGTGGCGCGGGTTGACCTCGACGAACACATCGGTCACCTGATGCTCCCATCGCCCAACCGAATACACGACGCCGAACAGCGAACTCAGCACCCGTCGCGAATCGACGTGCGCGGCCAATGCGAGACGAGTCAGCTCACCGAGGCGTCGACCTTTATCGCGCGCATACCCGATGACATGTCCGTGGGTCGCGTCGGCCCTCAGCCCATCGGGGCCGTCGAGCCTCAGCGTAATCGTACCGACCACCGTCCCATGGTCCAGCGCGAAAAATGTGACGTTGTGGCACGGATCGCTTTGCTTGCCGGTCGGTTCCGCATCTTCGGATGACTCGACCTTGTAGCCGCGCCATGCGTATCGCCTTCGGATGAGATCGTCCGCCGCTGTCAACTGCTCCGTCGATTTCGCGACTCCGACCTCGAAACGAGAGTTGCCGGCCGTCTTGGCATCGCGATGCTTTCGGCTCCGGCCGTGCGCGACCGCGCTGTCGTCGGGACCGTTGCGACCCCGCTTCGCGATGAGCTGGTTGAATCCGGCGCCCGCCCAAAATGCATTCCGCAGGCTCTCGCCACGCTTGACCTGCGAATGATTGAGCGGGTGCGGTACAACTTCCTGCGAGCCCGGTGCCGGGACTGCGATGCGGTATGCGTTCAAGACAGTATCTCCCCTTGGTCCGAGCAAACTGTCGCGGGACATTGCAGCCCGCAACATGCCGTGATGAGTCGTACACAACGGAATCCGCTGTATGTCCGTGCATCGGCTGGTTTCGACGCGCGCGGACACGCTTACCTCTTTGTCGTCCACTTCTCGCAGCCAACGGATGGCGACGCTTGCGTCGTTCGCCACATCGCAGTTCATCGCGAAGCATTTCTAATTACACGAACGGCAAGTGTTATGCAACCCGCATTGAGCAAGATTTACTGAGCTACGATAACAAAGCGCTCGTTGAATGAGGTCCGATCGAACGTCGTGTGCCACAAAACATCGACTACACGGAAGCAAACGATTAGTGCCGCTGGCACGGTCACGTCACGTCAGCCGGTCAGTGTGCGATCCCGATGTCGGGTGACGACATGACACCTACAGTCTGGCTGTGGATCAAGGCGGTACTGAAAACGGCGGTGCTGCCGCCGACCGGCCCGCTGCTGCTGGCGGCACTCGGCATCGTGCTATGGCGTCGCGCGCCACGATTGGGCCGCGGTCTCGCCGCGGCGGGCGTCGCCGGACTGCTCGTGCTGTCGATGCCGGCCGTCGCCGAATTCCTAGTTAGCCTGGTCGACACGTCGGTCCCGTTCGATCCGCAAGCCGCCAAGAGCGCGAAGGCGATCGTGATTCTCGGCGGCGGCATCCGTTACAACGCGCCCGACTACGGTGGCGATACGCTCGCGACGCTCACCTTGGAACGCGTGCGCTATGGTGCGCGAGTGGCGCGCCTGACCGGGTTGCCGGTGCTGGTCTCCGGCGGAACGGTGCTCGCCGGCGAGGCGGAGGCGGTGCTGATGGCCGCGGCGCTCGATCGCGAGTTCGGCGTGCCGGTGCGCTGGGTGGAGCAGAGGTCTCGCACGACGCACGAAAATGCGGTGCGGACGGCGGCGATACTCCAGCGGGACGGGATCGATCGCGTCGTGCTCGTCACCCACGTATTCGACACGCGGCGCGCCATCGCCGAATTCGAAGCGCAAGGGTTGCACGTCTTAGCCGCACCGACGGGCGGCAGCAGTCCGTCGCCCGGGGCAATCCTCGACTGGATGCCATCCATGTCCGGACTCACACGCAGCTACTACGCCACGTACGAGTTGCTCGCCAACGCCGTGCGCGTGCTGAGCCCGGTGCAGTGAACACGCGGTGACGGTATCGAGTTCACGGGGCGCCGACCTAGCCATGGCCGATCAACTGTGAAAGAATAGGCGCAACCAAATTCTCGGGGTGACCGCGATGCTAGACCGCGACGGTTATCGCCCGAACGTAGCCATCGTCGTCGTCAATGCAAAGAACCAGGTCTTTTGGGGTAAGAGGGTCCGCGAGCAC
>Ga0070670_100001220_pt1 | contig 20461 bp, 19 predicted proteins | sample KBSS63metaG_FD_64665 | JGI IMG/M metagenome (GOLD analysis project Ga0070670, IMG submission 64665) | Switchgrass rhizosphere microbial communities from Kellogg Biological Station, Michigan, USA - KBS S6-3 metaG | ecosystem: Host-associated > Plants > Roots > Rhizosphere > Soil ... | reverse complement strand
ATCCACAGACTCAACGAACTTCACGCCGTCGGCTAATCAAGGGCAATAAATTCCGACACCACCACGAATATGTAACGACTTAACCACGCACGCCCTATCCAGGCGGCGGGCTTCGGCCCAGGGGCTCCTTTTGAGGAGCCCTTTTTAATGGGCGCTGTTTAGGGTTTCTCAGGCTTTGGGCAGGGCTGCAATCGCATCCACCGACTGGCGAATCAGTGCCGGCCCCTTGTAGATAAAGCCGGAGTACAACTGCACCAGGCTCGCGCCGGCAGCAATCTTCTCCGCCGCGTGCTTGCCTTCGGTAATGCCGCCGACCGCGATGATCGGCAAGCGCCCGGCCAGCTCGGCAGCCAGTACCTTGACAATATGCGTGCTCTTGTCACGCACTGGCGCACCCGACAGGCCGCCCGCTTCGTCGCCATGGGCCAGGCCTTCGACACCGACGCGGCTGAGGGTGGTGTTGGTGGCGATGACTGCATCCATGCCGGAATCGACCAGGGCCTGGGCCACCAGTACGGTTTCTTCGTCGCTCATGTCCGGGGCAATCTTGATTGCCAACGGCACGCGCTTGCCATGGCGCACGGCCAGGTCTTCCTGGCGCTGGCGCAGAGCCTCGAGCAATTGCTTGAGCGAGTCGCCGAACTGCAGGCTGCGCAGGCCCGGGGTATTGGGTGAGCTGACGTTAACGGTGACATAGCTGGCGTGGGCGTAAACCTTGTCCAGGCAAATCAGGTAATCATCCACTGCACGCTCAACCGGGGTATCGAAATTCTTGCCGATATTGATGCCCAGGATGCCCTGGTACTTTGCCGCTTGAACCCGCGACAACAGATGATCAACGCCCAGATTGTTGAACCCCATGCGGTTGATGATCGCCTCGGCTTCCGGCAGGCGGAAGATACGCGGCTTGGGGTTGCCCGGTTGTGGTCGCGGGGTCACGGTGCCGATCTCGACAAAGCCGAAACCCAACTGTGCAAAACCATCGATGGCCGCACCGTTTTTATCCAAGCCAGCCGCGAGCCCGACCGGGTTGGGGAAATCGAGCCCCATCACCGATACCGGCACCTTTGCCGGTGCCTTGCAAACCAGGCCATTGAGCCCCAGGCGACCACCGGCACCGATCAGGTCCAGGGACAGATCGTGGGAGGTTTCCGGGGAGAGTTTGAACAACAGCTGGCGGGCCAGGGTATACATGGGCGGGCTAGACTCGGATGGCGGCGAAAGGTGGCGGCGATTATAGCCGGGGTGATAGGGAGCGTGCGAGGCGTGAACCTCAATCGTCAGTAGCGATGCGCAACCAGTTGCTCATAATACGCCCAGATTTTCTGTGCATACTGCATGCGCAACGCCTCACGCTCGGGCCCGGCCCCCGTCCCTGCGTTATATGACCCTACCGCTGTCCAGTTGTAGCCAAAGCGCTGGATGAACTCGGCGAGAATCGAAGCCCCCACCTCCACCGACAGGCAGGGCTCATTGAGCAACCGATCCTCGGTAATGCCCTGCTTGAGCAGGCGAGGCAAGTGGATACTGTTGATCTGCATCAGACCGATGTCTCGGGTGCCATTACGGTTGGCATGATTCATCGCTTGCGCCCGATAACCCGACTCTACGGCGGCGATCGCTTGCAGTAACTCCGGCTCGATATTGTAGTGACTGGCCGCCTCCTCCCAGCAATAGGCCAGCGCCTGGTTGCTGGTCATCATCACACTCAACACCCAGCCCTTGCTCCAGAACCTAGCCACGGGTTACCGAACCACGCTTTAACCCGCCATGGCTGACTTGGCCGCATACCGAGCACACATGCGCCCTATGACCCGGCGCATGCCCTTCGACGCTCACCGGGCAGGTAAAACGGTAGCCACGACCGTATATCGTCTTGATAAACCCCTTGTCGGCGCCAAGGTACTTGCGCAGCGAGTATATGCAGCGTGTCAGTGACTCCTCGGCGACCTCCCCCTGGGGCCAGGCCAGCTCCAACAACCGATCCTTGGTCATCAAAACGCCCTCGGACTCCAGCAGCAATCGCAACACCTGCAGTTCCTTGGGCGGTAACTGGTCGTCCGACCCCTCGCCGATCAGGCGACCATCGTCATACAAGGCCCAATGCGAAAAAAACAGGGTAATGGCCGTCCCTCCATTATCCATGACGGCCATTACCACCTCGACCTCCGACGAATGACATTGAAGTCCCCATTTCCATTTCTGGCTCAAGTACCGATGTCACGACTATATAGAGCCTGCCTCGCCGCTCACGTTAGGAAAAGGCTCATACGCGCAGCGCTTTTCAAAGTCATGTTGTAAGACGTTTCGCTATTCACCTGATGCAGGTGCGAGATCACGCTCCGGCCGTACAAATGCACGTTGAACACGGTCGTATTGCGCAGCCGTCAAGGGGGGTGGGCCTGCGCGCTCGACCGCGTCCTTCAACTCGCCGCCCACGGCTCTGGCCTGGACCACAAATAGCCGCACTTGGGCCGGACGCCCTCGCCCTTCTGACTTGCGGTTAAACGCGCCCAGCCATAGGCGCCTGCCTGGAGGTAAACGCACCACACTGTTGACACCCACTCGCCCCACCGCCGTGTTTTTTTCACGCCCCGGCGCCTCACTCATCTGGCGTCCGTCCTGAACCTCAAGGCGCATCTCGATCTGGTTAGCCTCGGCAAAACGCGGCAGTACGCTGACCTGGGTGCCATAACGCACAGGTTTCCAGTCAGTTCGGTCACTTCCGGGAGGTGGCATATAGAACGTGTGGTTATCTTGAAACACCGCGGGTACGTTCTCCTGGGTGAGAATCACCGGCAATGTCGCCACCGTCGCCCGCCGCCGACGCTCCAATGCGCCGATGCTGGCCATCAAGTGACTGTCGTCCACGGGCGCCAGGACACGCGTGGTCGAAGTGTTGGTGTCGTCGCCCCAGTCCATGCCCAGCTTCTTCAGTTCGTCGCGCTCCAGATCCACCAGCCACAGCGAGACTTCGATCGATCGCTTGGGTATGTCGAGTTCCGCCACCAGTTTCTGGATGAAACTCACCTGCGCCGGCTTGCCCTTGATCAGTAGGCTGTTGCTATCCGGGTAAGCAATCACGCCAAGGCTCTTGTCGGCCAGCATCCCCTGGTGCTCAGTGGCCAGCAGGGTTTCGATCATCGACGCCATCCCCGGTAGGGTGACCGGGCTGTCGCTCGTGCCGTACTGTCGGTCGGCCACATCGGTATTGAGCACCTGCACCACGCCAAAAGCCTGCTTGCCCACCCGCAGATCGGCCCTTTGCCGGTCCATCAATTGGGTCAGGCGCAGCACTTGGTCGACATAGTTTGGTGGGCCGGACACATAAAATGTGCGCACTCCACTTTCACGCAAGGGATAGCGTGACTCATCGAGACCCGATCGGCGCATGAGGCTACGCAGCCTGTCGACGGAAATATGCCGCAAGGTCACCGCAGAGCTTTTCGCCTCGTCAGCGTCATAGACATAGAGCGCTTGACCGTCGCTGTACCAGATCAACCCTTGTTGCAGTGCAAGCGCCTCCAGGGCCGGCTGCGGCGTCTCGAAATCAAGCGCTGCGCTGACGCGTTTGCGCGCCACCGCGGCGCTGACAACGATGGGCAACCCCAGCGGCTCCGACAGGGCGGTGAACACGGTATGCAGGCTTTCGTCCTGCGCCTGGTAAAGCTCGCCCCAGACGAGCGCACTTTCCGACACCAGCACGGCAAGCAGCACGGTAAACAACAACCGACGGCACAGCCAGAGACGGGGCATCGTTGCAATGAAGTCGGCGTACACCGGGGGGATTCCTGGGCAGTCTGGCATTGAGAGTGCCGCCATACTGAAAGGCCCCCCGGTTTCAATCTTGATGGAAAGTTGATGGCTGCCCGAGGCGCACCGCCCGTGGCATGTGCCTTGCTATGAACTCGGTATCAGAGCACGCACCAACGGCGGCGCGAGCTGACAGACAAAGGCGTCGTTACTCGCAGTGGCTTACATCGCCATCTGGGGGAACGACGCTTTTTTTTGAATGAAAAGGTAGGTGTAGATGAACGATTCGGTTGGCAACAGCCCGATGAACGACCCGCTGGCCTGGGTCAACGGCAGTGATGCCCCGGAAAAGAGCAGCCTCGACCTCGGCTTCATGGCCCTGAGCGACTGCGCCTCGATGGTGGTGGCAGCCACCCAAGGGTTCGCTCAACCTTACGGCCTGACCCTGAACCTCAAGCGTCAATCGTCCTGGGCCAACCTGCGCGACAAACTGGTCAGCGGCGAACTGGATGCCGCCCACAGCCTGTACGGGTTGATCTATGCCGTGCACCTGGGCATCGGCGGCGTCGCGCCCACCGACATGGCTGTACTGATGGGACTCAACCAGAACGGCCAGAGCATCAACCTGTCCCACGGTTTGCAGCAGCAAGGGGTGATCACTCCTGAGGCGCTGGACCGTCACGTGCACCAAAGCCGAACAAAACTGACCTTCGCCCAGACCTTTCCTACGGGCACCCACGCCATGTGGCTCTATTACTGGCTGGCGAGCCAAGGGATTCATCCATTACAGGATGTGGACAGCGTGGTGGTGCCGCCACCGCAAATGCTGGCGCACCTGCAAGCCGGGCGCATCGATGGGTTTTGCGTCGGCGAACCCTGGTGTGCCAGCGCGGTAAAGCAAAACCAAGGATTTACCTTGGCAACCACCCAGACGATCTGGCCGGATCATCCGGAAAAAGTGCTCGGTTGCACCCAGGCGTTTGTCGAACAGTACCCCAACACCGCGCGTGTACTGGTGATGGCGATTCTGGAAGCCAGTCGGTTTATCGAAGCGAGCAGCGAAAACCGCCGCTCCACCGCGCAATTGCTCAGTGGCCGCGAGTACCTCGACGCCCCGCTCGATTGCATCGAACCGCGCCTGCTGGGCGCCTATGACGACGGCCTGGGCAACCGGTGGCAGGATCCGCACGCCCTGAGGTTTTTCGCCGGTGGTGACGTCAACCTGCCCTACCTCTCCGACGGCATGTGGTTCATGACCCAATTCCGACGCTGGGGCCTCTTGCGCGAAGACCCCGACTACCTCGGTGTCGCACGCCAGGTGCAGCAACTTGGGCTCTATCGCCAGGCCGCCGAGGCGCTGGGTATCACCACGAAAGACCAGGACATGCGCAGCAGCCAACTGATCGACGGCAAAATCTGGGACGGCTCCGACCCCGCCAGCTATGCCCGCAGCTTCCGCCTGCATGCCCTGGCCGATCACACCCACCGCCAAGCCTTGCGCTGACAGGAGGACGTCCATGCTGCGAATCCTGTTAATCAACGACACCCCGCGCAAGGTCGGCCGTCTCAGGGCAGCGCTGATCGAAGCCGGTTTTGAGGTGATCGATGAGTCCGGCCTGACCATCGACCTGCCCGCGCGCGTCGAAACGGTGCGCCCGGATGTCATCCTGATCGATACCGAGTCACCGGGCCGCGATGTGATGGAGCAAGTGGTGCTGGTCAGCCGCGATCAACCTCGGCCCATCGTGATGTTTACCGACGAACACGACCCGAACGTGATGCGCCAGGCGATCAAGTCCGGCGTCAGCGCCTACATCGTCGAAGGTATCCAGGCCCAGCGCCTGCAGCCGATCCTCGACGTGGCCATGGCCCGCTTCGAAAGCGACCAGGCCTTGCGCGCCCAACTCCAGGCGCGGGACCAACAGCTCGCCGAGCGCAAGCGCATCGAGCTGGCCAAGGGCATGCTGATGAAAATGAAGGACTGCAACGAGGAAGAGGCATACACGCTGATGCGCCGCCAGGCCATGAGCCGCCAGCAGAAGCTGATCCAGGTAGCGGAGCAGATTATCGCCATGAGTGAGTTGCTTGGCTGATTTGGCGCAGCTCTTGCTAAGTAAACATCACAGGTAGCCAACGGCGGTTGCCCCTCCACGACAAAGACGTCGCACACCCGGTTTGCCCTCGCGAACCCGGTGGCGGCGTTTTTTTGTTTTGGCCCCGGAAACGGGGCCGGTGGGGCGGCCTTAGCCGGCTGTTCCATCACCAGGCCTTCTTACAAGACTCCCAACCGTTGAGGTGCGTGATGAAATCAAGCTTCTGGAAATCCGGGCACACCCCGACCCTGTTTGCCGCCTTCCTGTATTTCGACCTGAGTTTCATGGTCTGGTACCTGCTTGGCCCACTGGCAATCCAAATTGCCGCCGACCTGCACCTCACCACCCAGCAGCGCGGCCTGATGGTGGCGACGCCGATTCTCGCCGGCGCGGTGCTGCGCTTCCTGATGGGCATGCTCGCGGACAAACTGTCGCCCAAGACCGCCGGCATGATTGGACAGGTGATAGTCATCTGCGCCTTGTTCGGCGCCTGGAAACTGGGCATCCACAGTTACGAGCAAGCCTTGTTGCTGGGCGTGTTCCTGGGCATGGCCGGCGCGTCGTTTGCGGTTGCACTGCCGCTGGCGTCCCAGTGGTACCCGGCCGAGCATCAGGGCAAAGCCATGGGCATCGCCGGTGCAGGTAACTCCGGCACGGTGTTCGCCGCATTGCTGGCGCCGGTATTGGCCGCTGCATTTGGCTGGAGCAACGTCTTCGGCTTCGCATTGATCCCACTGGTGCTGACCCTGATCGTCTTTGCCTGGCTCGCCCGCAACGCCCCTGAACGGCCCAAAGCCAAGTCCATGGCCGACTACTTCAAGGCGCTGGGCGACCGTGACAGCTGGTGGTTCATGTTTTTCTACAGCGTGACCTTCGGCGGCTTTATCGGCCTGGCGAGCGCTCTGCCCGGCTATTTCAACGACCAGTACGGCCTGAGCCCGGTGACTGCCGGCTACTACACCGCCGCGTGCGTGTTCGGCGGCAGCCTGATGCGCCCACTGGGCGGCGCCCTGGCGGACCGTTTCGGCGGGATCCGGACCCTGTTGGGCATGTACAGCGTAGCGGCGATCTGCATCGCGGCGGTGGGCTTCAACCTGCCGAGTTCCTACGCGGCGCTGGCCCTGTTCGTCTGCACCATGCTCGGCCTGGGGGCAGGTAATGGCGCGGTGTTCCAACTGGTGCCACAGCGTTTTCGGCGTGAGATCGGCGTGATGACCGGCCTGATCGGCATGGCCGGCGGCATCGGCGGCTTCGCCCTGGCGGCGGGCATGGGTGCGATCAAACAAAGCACCGGCAGCTATCAAATGGCGCTGTGGCTGTTTGCCAGCCTGGGCGTGTTGGCCTGGTTTGGCCTGCATGGCGTGAAACGTCGCTGGAGAACCACCTGGGGTTCGGCCGCTGTGACGGCTGCCCGCGTCTGATGAGCCTGCAACTGAGCGTCGCCCAGGCCAGTGCCATCGGCCCACGCACGGAAAACCAGGACGCGCTGCGGGTGGTGACGCCCGTGGCCGAACTGGCGGCCAGCAAAGGCTACCTGTGCGCCATCGCCGACGGCGTAAGCCAGTGTGCCGATGGTGGCTTGGCCGCACGCTCGACCTTGCAGGCGCTGGCCCTGGATTACTACGCCACGCCGCAAACCTGGGGCGTGGCCCAGGCCCTGGAACGTTTGCTACTGGCACAGAATCGCTGGTTGCAAGCCAATGGGGGTGGCCAGCCCTTGCTGACCACCCTCAGCGCCCTGGTGTTTCGCGGCCAGCGCTTTACCCTGGCGCATGTCGGGGATTGCCGGGCGTATCGCTGGCTGGACGGTGAGTTGCAGCGCATCAGCGAGGATCACGTCTGGGAACAGCCGGGCATGCAACACGTGCTGAAGCGCGCATTGGGCCTGGACCAGCACCTGGTGCTGGACTTCCTGGATGGCCAATTGCGCGAAGGCGAGTGTTTCCTGCTGCTCAGTGACGGCGTGTGGGCAACCCTGGGCGATCACAGCATCAGCGCCATCCTGCGCGAACAAACGGACTTGGATCTGGCGGTCAACACGCTAGTGAACGCCGCGCACCTGGCGGGCAGCCAGGACAACGCCAGCGCCCTGTTGGTGCGCGTGGACACCCTCGGCGCGGCCACGTTGGGCGATGCGCTGGTGCAATTACAGCAATGGCCACTGCCGCCAGCCTTGAAGGCCGGACAACGTTTTGAAGGCTGGCAGGTAGAAACCGTGCTGGCGCAAAGCCGACAGTCGTTGCTGTACCGGGTGCGGGATGCCCAACAGCAACCCTGGCTGCTGAAAACCCTGCCGTTGAGCCGCGACGATGACAGCGACGCCGGCCAGGCGTTGTTGTCGGAGGAGTGGTTTTTACGACGCGTCGCCGGGCGGTCCTTTCCTGAAGTCCATCCCGCCAGCGGGCGTCAGCATTTGTACTACGTCATGCGCGAATACCCAGGGCAAACCCTGGCTGAAGTGTTCAAGCAACAGGGTACGTTGCCCCTGGCGCAGTGGCAGTCCATTGCCGAGCGCTTGCTGCGGGCGGTGGGCATGCTGCATCGACGGCAAATCCTGCACCGCGACATTAAGCCGGAGAACCTGCTGCAAGGGGACGACGGTGAACTGCGGGTGCTGGATTTCGGCCTGGCCTACTGCCCCGGCCTTTCGGAGGACCGCGCTCACGTACTGCCTGGTACGCCGAGCTTTATCGCACCCGAGGCATTCAATGGTGACCCTCCTACCGCTCAACAGGATTTATATAGCGTCGGCGTCACCCTCTATTACCTGCTGACCGGGCATTACCCCTACGGTGAGATCGAGGCCTTCCAACGCCCCAAGTTTACCCAGCCGGTCAGCGCCAGCCGTTATCGCCCCGACTTGCCGGATTGGCTGCCGCTCAGCCTGGAGCGAGCCGTGGCCGCCCAGCCTGCGCATCGATATGAAACCGCTGAGGAATGGTTGCTGGTGCTGGAACAGGCAGACCGCCAGGAACTGAGCATCCGGCCCAGGCCTTTGCTGGAGCGCGAGCCATTGAAAGTCTGGCGGACTCTGGCGCTGGCTTCGCTGCTGATCAATCTGGTGTTGCTGTATTCACTCTTTCACCGCTGACGTCATCTCTACACGAGGGAAAACACATGAACGCGAAAGTCTGGCTGGTAGGCGCAGGTCCCGGTGACCCAGAACTGTTGACCCTCAAGGCCGTACGGGCCATGCACGAAGCCGATGTGGTGCTGATCGATGATCTGGTCAACCCGGCCGTACTGGAGCATTGCGCCGGGGCACGAGTGATCACCGTCGGCAAACGCGGCGGCTGCCGCTCAACGCCGCAAGACTTTATTCACCGCCTGATGCTGCGCTATGCCCGTCAAGGCAAGTGCGTGGTGCGACTGAAGGGCGGCGACCCATGCATTTTCGGGCGCGGTGGCGAAGAAGCTGTTTGGCTGCGTGAACGAGGTGTCGAAGTGGAGTTGGTCAACGGGATTACGGCGGGGCTGGCGGGCGCGACGAATTGCGCGGTTCCGTTGACGTTGCGCGGCGTGAGTCGCGGCGTGACCCTGGTCACAGCGCACACCCAGGACGACAGCAGCCTGAATTGGCGTGCACTGGCAGAGGGCGGGACCACCTTGGTGGTGTACATGGGCGTAGCGAAGCTGGAGGAGATCCGTCAGCAATTGCTCGACGGCGGGATGGCGGCGGATATGCCGGTGGCGATGATCGAAAACGCATCGCTGCCCCAACAAAGGGAATGCCGCAGCGAGCTGTCCCGGATGTATGAAGATGCACAGGCATTTGCCCTGAAGAGCCCCGCGATCCTGGTGATCGGCCGTGTTGCCGCCGCCGAACAGGCCGCCTACCTCGCAGAAGCCGTACGCGCCTGAGGCAAATTGCAGGCGAAAAAAAGCCCGGCCTAAGCCGGGCTTTTTTCTACCACTCAGTAATTACTGAGCTTGAGCTTCAACCGACGCTTCTACGCGACGGTTAACAGCACGACCAGCTTCAGTTGCGTTGTCAGCAACTGGGCGGGATTCGCCGTAACCTACTGCGGTGATGCGGCTTGGAGCAACGCCATCTTTAACCAGGACTTGCTTAACAGCGTCAGCACGACGCTGGGACAGCTTCTGGTTGTAAGCGTCTGGACCTACGGAGTCAGTGTGACCAGCAACTTCTACGTTGGTAGCTGGGTACTGAGCCATGAAGTCGGCCAGGTTTTTCACGTCGCCGTAGCTGTTAGGCTTAACAACGGCCTTGTCGAAGTCGAACTTAACGTCCAGCTCAACACGAACAACCTGAGCAACTGGAGCTTCTGGCTCTGGAGTTGGCTCTGGAGCTGGTGCTGGGGTAGGAGCTGGAGCAGCTGCGCCAGCGTTACCGCCGAAGTTCACGCCCAGGCCGACCAGTGCGGAGTAGTCCCACTTGCCGTTGTCCAGACCGTAGTCAGCTTCAACACCGGCACGAGCGTACAGGTTGTTGGTGAAGTAGTACTTCACACCGGTACCAACGGTAGCGAAAGTGGTCTGGTCGCGACCGCTGTGGCCGTCAGCCAGTACGTTGGTACGGCTCTGGTGACCGAAACCGCCTTCTACGTATGGACGCAGGCTGTCTACGCCAGCTTGACCGAAGTGATATTGGGCAACGAGGCTGCCGGTATCACCTTTGATCTTCTGGTTGCCAGTACCGTCGTTCGAACGGGTGTGGTTGGTCTTGTCGTAGGACAGGTTCAAGGACAGGTCGTCGGTCAGGAAGTAACCGATGCGAGCGCCAGGGTTGAAGCCGTCTTCGATGTGCTTGACGCTATCGTTGTACTGCTTCTTGTAGAACAGCTCGCCTTCAACTGCGCCTTGGCCTTGTGCCAGAACGCCGAAAGAAGTAGCGGCAATAAGAGAACCAATGGCCAAGCCCAAGGTGTTTTTCAGTTTCATCCGTTAAATCCCCATCTGGTGATTGTAAAGCAGTCCCACAAACCGGGGGACAACTCGGCGACAAGTCTAACAGAACTTGCCTACACGTAAGAGATATTTGCCACGCACTAAGTTTCAGTCTCGCCCGCAAATTTCTCACGTAATTTATCTAGAGCACGCTTGTAACGCATTTTTGTAGCACTCAAACCCATGTGCATGATGTCAGCGATTTCCTGGAATTCCAGCTCTGCGACAAAACGTAGCACCAGAATTTCCCGGTCAATCGGGTTCACATACACCAACCAGCGATCAAGTCCGCCCTTCTCCTCGGGTGCCGGCGCCTTTTCTTCAGACGCCTCCTCAAGGGGGTCAAGACTCAACGCGTCCATCAAGCGACGCTTTCGCCGTTCCTTGCGATACTGCGTGATGCACTCGTTGTACGTGATGCTGTATAGCCAGGTCTTGAACTTCGATTTGCCCTCGAAGTTCTTCAGGCCGTACAACACCTTGAGCATCACTTCCTGACAGACATCATCCGCATCTCTATCGTTCCCTAAATACCTTGAACAAACGTTGAACAGAGTGCGTTGATATCTGCGCATCAATTCTTCGTACGCGCGAGTTACGTGAAACAGCTCCGTGTGCGCGCGCGCGACCAACTCCTCATCAGAGAGCTCACGGGGGTCATAGCGCGTGGACAGCGTTTGGGCTTTATTCAAAACAAGTCGTGCCGACAGTCAGGTCAATGTCCGCTACAGCCCGGTCAGCCGGGTTTGCGGCGGCGTACATTAGCAGGGTTTGCCGGATTAGCGGCTATTGACCTGCTGCTCCAGGAGAATCCGATTGGACAGCGACACCAGGTCGCCGTCGTCGGTCAGCACCGTCGTCTTGACTGTACCGATCTCCTCGATTTGCCCTTCGACCTCGCCCACACGTACGTGTTGCCCCACCTGATACAACTCACGCACATAGATTCCAGCCAGGATCTGACCGGCAATTTCCCGACTTCCCAAGCCCATGGCTAGCGCAACAGCCAGACCAACGGTAATCAAAACGATCACGATCACGTGGTTCAGCAGGTCAGTCTTGACTTCCAATTGGCTGATCGCGACCGAAATACTGATGATGATCACCAGCCCTTGGGCGATTCGCCCCAGGCCGGCGGCATAGTCCAGCCCAACGCCTTCGGCGGCGCCGCGCACCAGCCCATTGGCCAGTTGCGCCAGCAGAACGCCTACCAGCAGCACCAGCGCGCCGCCGAAAACCTTCGGCAAATACAGCGCCAGCATGTCGAGCGTAGCTGAAACTCGCTCGAGTCCAAGGGATTGAGCGGCAGAAACCAGGAAAATCAGCAGCACAAACCAATAAACGATCTTGCCGATCAATGTGGAGATCGGCACTTGCAACCCGGCGCGCCCCAGCAGCTTGGTCAGGCCGGTACCCGCCATCAGGCGGTCAAGGCCTAGTTTCGCAAGCAACTTCGATAGCAGGGTGTCGAGCAGCTTGGCCACGACAAAGCCCAGCAATACCAGCACCAACGCACCAAACAGGTTGGGAATGAAGTTCGCCACCTTGGTCCACAATGCGGTCATCGCGGTGACCAGGCTCTGGGTCCAGAGATCAAGTTCCATATTCAATCAGCCTTATCAGCAGTGCGAGCAAGAGGTTTATGACGGGAAACCGGCGATACGTGGGCCGAACCGTTGTTCAGGGCCATCATCAACGCAGGCAGCCAGCGACCGAGCAGACCGAACAGATCACCCGCCCCCACCTGCCGGTTGGCGGTTTTCAACACGCGGCCAAGGCAAGCATCGTCGTCGCGGTTGGACGGCGAGGCATTGAGCATGTCACGCAAAGACTGTTCGAACGGATCGTGCATAAAAGACCTCTCGCAAGTGTTTTAAAAGACGAGGGTAAAATTCGTCGGGTCACATGAGACCCTTCCTACGTTCAGGTCATATTCAGCTCAAACCCAGCGTAATCGTCGAAATAGCCACCATTGTCCCAGGGCGACCGACACCATCAACAGGCAAGCAACCATGAATCCATAAGGACTCGTCGATAACGGTATGCCGCCCACATTGATCCCCAGCAAGCCGGTCAAAAAACTCATCGGCAGGAAAATTCCGGTGATGATCCCGAAGCGGTACATGGTGCGATTCATGCGCACGCTCAAGCGCCGGTCTTCGGCCTCAAGCACAAGCCCCACGCGCTCTCGGGTCAGTTCGAGCTCCTCGAGGTAACGCGTCAGGCTGTTGTTCAATTCGTTCCAGTAGTCGGCATCGTCGTCACAAAACCATGGCAACTTGATGCGTGTGAGCTGGGCAAAAATATCCCGTTGCGGCGCCAGGAAACGCTTGAGCCCGGCCGCGCGCCGACGGATCTGCAAAATGCTGCCGTGCTCCGGCGTATACCGTTCGTCGGTATCGAGTTTTTCTTCCTCGGTATCCACGACTTCCGACAGGTCCGTGACCAGATCCTGCACTTTATTGGTCAGGTACTGCGCCATATAAAGGATGAGTTCAGACGCGGTTTTGGGGCCTTTGCCGTCCGCCAGCTCCACCAGTAGCTCATCGGTGGCGCGCAGCGGGCGCAAGCGCAGGGAGATCACGCGGCTGGCGGCAGCGAAAATGCGCACTGAGACCATGTCTTCCGGCTCGGCCCCTGGGTTGAGGTTAACCCCGCGCAGAAACAACAGCAGTTCGGCCTCCGGCAACGGCAACAAGCGCGGGCGGGTGTTTTCCTCCAGCAAAAGGTCGCAGGCGAACTCGCTCAGCCCACTGGATTTGCGCAGCCAGGTCTGGGTTTGGGGGTGGCTGCGATCCCAGTGCAACCACAGGCTTTCCTGGGGCTGCAGTTGCAGGTCGTCGAGCTCAGTCCGGGCAATCGAACGCGCACCGCCTTTACCGTCCAGCACCAGGGCATGAACCAGCCCCCATTGCGCGTTTTCTTCCTCGAACATCCTCACCCCTGTCGGCTATTGCTGTTTATTCAGGCATTTTCAGCGGTCTTGGCGAGACGATCACACCGTTATTGTCGGCGTAGATGTACTCGCCCGGGCGGAACGTCACACCCGCAAAGGTGACCACCACGTTCAGGTCGCCAATACCGCGCTTGTCGGTCTTCATTGGATGGCTGGCCAGGGCCTGCACACCCAGATCGGTCTGGGCAATGACATCGACATCACGGATGCAACCGTAGATCACCAGGCCTTCCCAGCCATTTTTCGCGGCTTTTTCGGCGATCATGTCGCCCAGCAACGCGCGGCGCAGAGAACCACCACCGTCGACTACCAATACCTTGCCGGCACCCGGCTGCTCAGCTTGTTCCTTGACCAGCGAGTTATCTTCGAAGCACTTGATGGTGACAATTTCACCACCAAAGGAATCACGGCCGCCGAAATTGCTGAACATCGGCTCGACCACCTGCACCAGTTCCGGGTAGGCGTCGCACAGGTCTGGGGTCACGTAATGGTTCATTGAAAAATTCCTTTCTGCCAAAGAAGTGTCTTTCGAAAGAGGCGCCAGCGAGGCCGGCGCGCAACATCCCACCCGCTTCACCGCAACGCAATAGCGGCGAAGCGACTGAATATGACCAGAAGCGTTTAACGCGTCATATCTTAGCCGCAACCTTGCAGGAGCGAAACGCCCATGGCAGAGCCCTGCATCAGACCGGCGCCAAAGCCTCGGCCGGCGCCGCAAATAAAGGTGTGAGCGGGTCTTTCAACCAGCGCTCGACCAACGGCCACACTTCGACCTGGGCGGCTTTACTGACCAGCATCTCCACGTGGCCGAAATCTCCGCTAAAACCCTGCTGGCGCCCCAGGCACAGGTACTGCCGATGCTCGGCGCCGACCTGCTCGAACAGCTTGCGACAAGCCCAGTCCGGGTCCTGTTGGTCGCCCACGGCACTGACTGCCAGCAGCGGCACATCGACGTCCGCCAGGCCCTTCCACCAGTCACGCTCGCGGTCGCCGAACCGCCCGAACAGGCCGTTCCAGCGCATGGCCTCGATCATCACCCCGGCCGGTTCATCCTCGGGGCCCCGTTTGAATCGCGGGCCGGACAGTTGGGCAAGACGCTTGAGAATGAAACGGCCGCCCCACTCCACCGGTGGAATTTTCAACGGCCAGTGGGTACGGCTTACCTGACAGCCGAACAACGCCACCGACGCCACCGCCGGCGCCCCCAGAAACTGCCCACCAAGGGCGGCCGCCAGGGTAATACCGCCAAGGGAGTGGCCGATCCAGTGCGGAATTTGCGCGCTTTGCTCACGCACAAACGCACCGATGGCCGGTAAATCGTAACGCGCGTAATCGGCGATACGATTTTTGACGTAGTCGTGGTTGCGTTTGGACAGGCCATGACCGCGCATTTCCGGGATCCACACATCAAACCCCTGCCGCGCCAGGTAGGCGCCCAGGCCGATGCCCTTAGGCGAGTACCAGAAGCGCCGATTGGAAAAACTGCCATGCAACAAAATAACCGGGGTGCCGCGGGTTTGCGCGACATCGGCCAGGCCCAACCGGGTAACCGCCAGCTCGACGGTGCCGTCGGGGCTGTTACCGGGTTTGAGGCGGTACACGTCTTCACTCAAGTCGCCACGACGTTCAGCGCTGATCAAGGCGACAGGAAACAAATTGCTGCTGCTTTGCATAATGCTCTTGCACAAAAAAGGGCGGCGTCCGCAAGGATTCCCGCCCTGTACAGATAAGAATGCCGGTCACCCTCAACGAGTGACCGGCACTTTTGACGTAGCGACCTTAGGCGGACGCCTGGCCCTCGGCCAGGAAGAACCAGGTTTCCAGCACCGAATCGGGGTTCAGCGAGACGCTTTCGATGCCCTGTTCCATCAGCCACTTGGCCAGGTCAGGGTGATCGGACGGGCCTTGGCCGCAAATACCGATGTACTTGCCGGCCTTGTTACAGGCCTGAATGGCGTTGGCCAGCAGCTTCTTGACCGCGGGGTTACGCTCGTCGAACAAGTGGGCGATGATCCCCGAGTCGCGGTCCAGGCCCAGGGTCAATTGGGTCAGGTCGTTGGAGCCGATGGAGAAGCCGTCGAAGAACTCCAGGAACTCTTCGGCCAGGATGGCGTTGGACGGCAGTTCGCACATCATGATGACGCGCAGGCCGTTTTCGCCACGGGACAGGCCATTTTCAGCCAGCAGGTCCACCACCTGGCTCGCTTCGCCCAGGGTGCGCACGAACGGCACCATGATCTCGACGTTGGTCAGGCCCATCTCATTACGCACGCGCTTCAGTGCGCGACACTCAAGCTCGAAGCAGTCACGGAACGCTTCGCTGATGTAACGCGAGGCGCCACGGAAGCCCAGCATCGGGTTTTCTTCTTCCGGCTCGTAGAGCTTGCCGCCGATCAGGTTGGCGTACTCGTTGGACTTGAAGTCCGACAGGCGCACGATGACCTTTTTCGGGTAGAACGCCGCTGCCAGGGTGCTGATGCCTTCCACCAGCTTCTCGACGTAGAAGCCCACCGGGTCGTTGTAGCCGGCGATGCGCTTGTCGACGCTGTCTTTGATCTCTGGCGGCAGGCCGTCGTAATTGAGCAGTGCCTTGGGGTGCACGCCGATCATGCGGTTGATGATGAATTCCAGGCGGGCCAGGCCCACGCCGGCGTTCGGCAGTTGCGCGAAGTCGAAGGCGCGGTCCGGGTTACCGACGTTCATCATGATCTTGAACGGCAGGTCCGGCATGGCATCAATGGAGTTCTGCTTGATGTCGAAGCCCAGCTCACCTTCGAAGATGAAACCGGTATCGCCTTCGGCGCAGGAAACGGTTACGCCCTGGCCATCCTTGAGCAGTTGGGTTGCATTGCCACACCCGACCACGGCTGGAATCCCCAGCTCACGGGCAATAATCGCCGCGTGGCAGGTACGCCCGCCACGGTTGGTGACGATGGCGCTGGCGCGCTTCATGACCGGTTCCCAGTCCGGGTCGGTCATGTCCGAGACCAGTACGTCGCCTGGCTGGACCTTGTCCATTTCGGACACGTCCTTGATGATCCGCACCTTGCCGGCGCCGATACGCTGGCCGATGGCGCGGCCTTCAACCAGCACGGTGCCGGTCTCTTTGAGCAGGTAGCGTTCCATGACATTGGCCGAGGTACGGCTTTTCACGGTTTCCGGGCGAGCCTGCACGATGTAGAGCTTGCCGTCGTCGCCGTCCTTGGCCCACTCGATGTCCATCGGGCACTTGTAGTGCTTCTCGATGATCATCGCTTGCTTGGCCAATTCGCTGACTTCAGCGTCGGTCAGGCAGAAACGCGCGCGCTCGGCCTTGTCGACTTCAACGGTTTTCACCGAGCGACCGGCCTTGGCCTCGTCGCCGTAGATCATCTTGATGGCCTTGCTGCCCAGGTTACGGCGCAGGATGGCCGGACGGCCGGCCTCGAGGGTTTGCTTGTGTACGTAGAATTCGTCCGGGTTCACCGCGCCTTGTACGACGGTTTCGCCCAGGCCGTAGGCGCCGGTGATAAACACCACGTCACGGAAACCGGATTCGGTATCGAGGGTGAACATCACGCCGGCGGTGCCGGTTTCCGAACGCACCATGCGCTGCACGCCGGCAGACAGGGCCACCAGCTTGTGGTCGAAGCCCTGGTGTACGCGGTAGGAAATAGCGCGGTCATTGAACAGCGAGGCAAATACTTCCTTGGCTGCGCGGATCACGTTTTCCACGCCGCGGATGTTCAGGAAGGTCTCTTGCTGGCCGGCGAAAGAGGCGTCCGGCAAGTCTTCGGCGGTGGCCGAGGAGCGCACTGCAACGGCCATGTCCGGGTTGCCCGCAGACAATGTGGCGAAGGCGGTGCGAATTTCTTCGTTGAGCTTTTCAGGGAACTCGGCTTCCATGATCCATTGGCGGATCTGGGCGCCGGTCTTGGCCAGGGCGTTGACGTCATCGACGTCCAGGGCATCCAGCGCGGCGTGGATCTGAGCGTTCAGGCCGCTCAGTTCGAGGAAATCGCGGTAAGCCTGGGCCGTGGTGGCGAAACCACCGGGCACCGACACACCTGCGCCTGCAAGATTACTGATCATCTCGCCGAGGGATGCGTTCTTGCCCCCTACGTGCTCTACATCATGGACGCCGAGCTTATCGAGGGAAACTACGTACTCTACCAAGGTGATCTCTCCACTTTCTGTGTTGGAAAAGCTCAGGACGCCGGCTGCTCAGTAGGAGCGTTCGCCAGCGCTTGTGGCCTGGACCTGGAAAATAAGTGAGAATGCGGCCCACTGCGGGACGGCAAAATCGCGCCTATCATATCCAAGATTCGCCATCAGCTTAAGGCCCAGGGCTCAAATGAAACGATCTGCTTTCTTTATTTCCGACGGCACCGGCATCACAGCCGAGACACTGGGTCAAAGCCTGCTCGCGCAGTTCGAAAACATTACCTTCGCCAAATTCACGCGCCCCTACATCGACAGCGTGGATAAAGCGCGGGCCATGGTACAACAAATCAATCTGGCGGCTGAAAAAGACGGCTTTCGGCCGATCATTTTCGACACCATCGTCAACCAGGACATTCGTGAGATTCTCGCAACGTCGAATGGTTTCATGATCGACATTTTCTCGACGTTCCTGGCGCCACTGGAGCAGGAGCTGAGTGAACATTCCTCATACTCTGTCGGAAAGTCCCATTCCATTGGGCATAACTCCAATTATATGGAGCGTATCGAGGCGGTTAACTTCGCGCTCGACAACGACGACGGTGCACGTACCCACTACTACGACAAGGCCGACCTGATCCTGGTCGGCGTGTCGCGCTGCGGCAAAACGCCCACCTGCCTGTACATGGCCATGCAATTCGGTATTCGCGCGGCCAACTACCCGCTCACCGAGGACGACATGGAGCACTTGACGCTCCCGGCCGCCCTGCGCGCGCACTCGCACAAGCTGTTCGGCCTGACCATCGACCCGGACCGCCTCACGGCCATCCGCAACGAGCGCAAGCCCAACAGCCGCTACTCCAGCTACGCCCAGTGCGAGTTCGAAGTGCGCGAAGTAGAAAATTTGTTCCGGCGCGAGAATATTGCGCACATCAATTCCACACATTTTTCGGTGGAAGAGATTTCGGCGAAGATTCTGGTGGAGAAAGGCGTGGAGCGGCGCTTCAAATAACCTGTGGGAGGGGCAGCAGCCCCTCCCAAAGGTGGGTCGGTGTACATTCGGATCTACAGATGAAACCTGCCCCCACCCTGCCCCAACGCCGTCGCCAACGCATCAAACCCTGCCCGCAACAACTGATCATTCCCTGACGTATTGCAGATACTCGCCCGTATAAACTGCGGCACCGCCGTCTGCCCCACGGCGAAGGCCTCGGCGGTGGCGATCAGGTAATTGTGCTGCTTGAGCTCCGCCTCGATTTCCGATGCACGCCACGGCTCCGGTACCTCAATCCAAAAGTGCGGGCTGTTGAGGTGGGTGCGGTACGCCAGGCCGGCCAACAGGTCACGCACCAGGGCTTTGCGCCGACTGATCTCAGTGATCTGCTGGCGCAGCAGGTATTCGGCCGTACCATTCTCGATCCACTGCGTGGCCAACTCCAGGGTCACCGGCGTGGCCATCCAGCAGGTTGAACGTAGCGCGGCCGAAATCCGGCTGACCAGCGCCGGCGGCGCATGCACGTAACCCACCCGCAAGCCCGCGGACACCGCCTTGCTCAGGCTGCTGATCAAAATCGTCCGTTCGGGCGCGAAATGGCTCAGGGGGGGCGGCCGGTCTTCCACCAGCACGCCGTGGGCTTCGTCCTCAAGAATCAGCAGATTGTGTTCGCGGCATACCTTGACCAACGCTTCGCGGCGCGCCACCGAAAGCACCGCGGTGGTGGGGTTCTGGATCGTCGGCGTGCAGTACAACGCCGAAATCCGATGGTTACGACACACTTCATCCAGCGCGCTCGGCAACACGCCTTCTTCGTCCATTTCCAGGCCGATCAGGCGTATGCCGAGCATGCGCGCGGCAGTGATCAGCCCTGGGTACGTCAACTGTTCGGTGACCACCGTGTCGCCGGCACGCAACAGCGCCATCATCGAGCAGAGCAGACCATGCTGGCCGCCATTGACGCAGATAACCTGCTCGGGAATCGGATGAAAATCACGCTGCACCAGCCACTGCGCGCCGGCATCGCGATAACGCGGCAGCCCGGCATCGGGGGTGTAGGCGCTGATGTCCTGGAGGAATTTGGCATTAGTCGACAGGGTCTGGAAGCTCTGGGCCAGGAAGGTCGTTTCCTGCCCAGGGATGTGCATGTTGCGACTCATATCAAAATACTGGCGCGGCTCCTCGCTGACGTTGCGAAAGCCTTCATCGCGCTGGCGTTCCATCCCACGCTTGCGTACGAAAGTACCGTCACCGACTCGCGCCACCACCAACCCAAGGCGCTCCAGTTCGCCGTAGGCCCGGCTGATGGTGCCGATGGTCACCCCCAAATTGTCGGAAAGCACCCGATGGGGCGGCAGTTTTCGTCCGGGTTCAATCAAGCCTTCGAGGATGCCCCGCTCCATGACATCAGACAGGCGCTTGTACTTCACGCCCTGCCCGTTGGACAAGCCCTCACGCATAATTGACACCATGTCAATATTTGTTTTGACAGCCATCTTTCGCCCTAATAGTGTGCTTTTACGGGTTCAATCGCCGATTTTTACAACTCATTACAAGCTCAATATAGAGTTCAATTCCGGCTCAGGGAAGCAATAAACGATGCCAATGTCCGCCGTT
>Ga0070670_100001216_pt1 | contig 20471 bp, 18 predicted proteins | sample KBSS63metaG_FD_64665 | JGI IMG/M metagenome (GOLD analysis project Ga0070670, IMG submission 64665) | Switchgrass rhizosphere microbial communities from Kellogg Biological Station, Michigan, USA - KBS S6-3 metaG | ecosystem: Host-associated > Plants > Roots > Rhizosphere > Soil ... | reverse complement strand
CGAAGAGTAACGGCGTGTCCCGGTAGTCTTCTCTAGCGGTGCCATGCCGCAATTTGTGTGCGCGGGCTCGTGAGACAGTCGTCCACGAGCCCGCAGTCGCTTTTGGCTCGCGCGTCACGGACGCGTGCCCGAAACAATGACTTGGTTTCAGTTCGTAGCGGCGAGTGGTCTTCGCAGTGGTGGGTCGTCGGCTCCCATCGCGCCGACAATCACTGCTCTCCGATCGGGGTGAAATCAGCTGCCCCGGGGCGCTACCACTATCGCGAGACGTGCCGCCGTGTAGGCGTCAGGGGAAGGCCCGAGGGCCCGTGGGCGGTACTTTCGCCAACGGGCAATACGGGAGATTGCGGCACTCGAAGGATGTCTCTCGCACGGCGCCGGCGCCGCAAAACGTGAACAACGACGGCGTTGACGCAGCCAAGACCGAAGCCGATGAGTAACGCCCACATCCCGGTCATGCCGATCGCTCAATCCAGTTGGTTCGAGCACTCGAAAATTCTAATCCTAAATCACGGGAAGGCAACAGCCGCAAACTGCCCCTGGTAAAGATTACCGATACGCTGGGCGACTGCTGAACCGACGCCGGGAGAATGCCCGCCGTTCGACGACACGATGGCACTAAAGCAGGCCGTTCGTCAAAAGACGTATGCTGCATGCGAGTTGCTACGCCGTGACGCCTGACGCGTCCGGGTGCAGCTGGTCCTGGCGGGGATGAACGTGCGAGTGGCCGACTTCATCGTGCGTGACATCGAGCGCATTCGTGCGAAGTGGGAGGAATTCGTTGCCACTCGCGTGCCCGCGGCGGAGTCCTTGGGTTCGTTGGAACTTCGAGATCAACGCACAGCAATGCTGCAGGAGGGCGACTCCCTGCGCGAGTCGCCTTGCATCGCCTACCGCGAATGAAAGGACACCACTTTTTTCATCGCTTCGATGCGAGTCGACGCCTGTTGTTGTTGCTGGTTCCGCAGCTCGCGCCTTACTCGAGCAAACGTTTTGCGCAAATCAGTTTCCACACTCTTCGTGTATCGGAACGAAGGGTCGAGAATGGACTTCATTTGACCTCCACAATTTGTGCGACGGGAATATCCAGGTACCGTGGGTGAGTCGTGCAAGAAGCGTTCCATCAGCGCACAAATCGGCGGATGCTCAACTACTTAGCCACGGTTTCTTCGCCCGAATATCGTGAGGCATCTGTCTGTATGAATTGGCAATGTAAAAATGGCCGACACAATGTTGCAAGTCTGCGAGATTGCGCACGGTAGGCCCTGCCAATGTTGAAGGCATCAGCGTTCTCCCCGTGTTCGCGTTTCGTTGGCTTGAATGGCGGCACAATGACTGCGCGCAACAAACTTTCGTGATGCCGCATCGCACGCCGAAGCGAGCGGTCGCCGGAATTGACTTCGACGGACAGGCACTGATACTCCGCGTGCCGATGAACTGCGCGAGATGTTCACGAAGGCAGATCCAGGTTTCATCCGCGGGGTCTGACCTTCTTTATGGTGCTGAGGCGGCGGCAGGCTAAAGGACGAAGGAATGCGCAACGCATGGGGTTTGGTCTTGGCCGGCACGCTGATGTCCGTGCCGATGATGGCGTCGGCCGACGGGCTCTGGCACGTCTCCGCGCTGCTTCACGCGAAGAAATGGGTCGATCTGACGCATCCGTTTGATGCTGACATTCCACATTGGAAGGGGTTTGATCCGTTGACGCGGAAGGCGATCTACGATTACGAGAAGGATGGCTTCCGCGCCGAGATGTTCTGTCATGTGGGCCAATGGGGAACGCATCTCGATCCGCCCGCGCATTTCCACAAGGGCGCGCGCACCGCCGACAAGATTCCCGTCACGGAAATGCTTCTGCCGCTTGTCGTCATCGACGTGCACCGACAGGTGGCGAAAAACGCGGACTTCGTCCTGGCGCTCAAAGACGTGAAGGCGTGGGAGGCGAGGCACGGCGCCATCCCCAAAGGCGCATTCGTCGCCATGCGCACGGACTGGGCGAAGCGCTGGCCCGATCAGAATGCCATGCAGAACGTGGATGCGCAGGGCACTGCGCACTATCCCGGATGGACCATGGAGGCGCTCAAGTATCTCTACGAGGTGCGGCGCATCACCGCCACGGGACATGAAACCACGGACACCGATCCCGGGCTTGCCACGACGAAGGAGGATTATTCCCTCGAAAGCTACATCCTCGGCATCGATCGCTATCAGATCGAACTATTGGCGAACCTCGACCAGGTGCCGGAATCCGGCGCTCTAGTCTCGGTCACCTGGCCGGCCATCAAGGACGGCACGGGCTTTCCCGCGCGGGTTTTTGCAATCCTGCCGTAACCTAGAAACTTCTCGCGGTAGCCTCCTCGATTGCAGCTGATTCGTTCATTTTCGCGTCTTCGAGCGGCTCGTGCGACCCGCCGTTTGGGATTAAGATGAGCACGGCGCCGATCGATTCATCGCGCAGGCAGCTACCAGACGATGATTAGGGGGCGGTGTCGCGCCGCAATCCAACCCTACGAGGAGTCACGATGAGGCCCTTACTTTCGCGCGAACCACTGGCGGCGAGCACGCCCCGCGCACAACGCAGTTTCACCTATTGGCTGCGCGTCGCTGCCGTCGCCATCATGCCGGCACTCCTGCTCGTGGCGAGCGGTTATACCGATGCGCGCGGCGGTCAGCAGTGGTTCACCGCATGGGCCGCGTCGCACGGGCAGCGATTCACAAGCCCCGTGCTATCGGGCAGCAGCGTACGAATGCTCGTTCGCCCGACGGTCTCGGGCAGCTCGATTCGCCTCAAGCTCGAGAACACGCTGGGACAGTCGCCGGTGACGTTCTCCGCGGTGTACATCGGCGCGCAGGCGAGCGGGGCGGCAGTCGTTCCGAGCACCAACACGCAGGTTACTTTCGACGGCCATGCGGGCCTTTCGCTGGCCCCTGGCGCGGGTGCGTACAGTGACCCCATCAAGTTCGACGTCGAAGCATTCGAGACCTATTCGGTCAGCATCGACGTGACTTCGGCCCAAGACATCAGCTCGCACTTCCTCGGGCTCGTGAGCAACTACATGGTGGCGGGCGTTCATGCCGCCGATCCCGGTGCCACCGGTTATGTGCAGGTGCCGGACAACAATACGGGCACGGCCGGCGCCACGTGGCCCATCTACTGGATTGCTGCGCTGGACGTCGAATCACCGTCGACCACCGGTACGGTGGTGCTGTTCGGCGATTCGATTACCGACGGCCGCTGCAGCACGCGTACGGATCACGGCGCGCTGTCCGGCGTGGTGCAGAAGGACGTCTACCAGCGCTGGGCGGACATCCTCGCCGAGCGGCTCGCGGATCTTCCCGCGAACAAGTCCAAGGCCATCGCGAACGAAGGCATCGCCGGCAACCGCATCATCTCCGGCGGCACGGGTCCGACGGCGCTGGTGCGCATGGACCGCGACGTGCTTGACCGCCAGGGGGCGACGCACGTCGTGTTCTTCATCGCGACCAACGACATCAGCGGCGGTCAGCTCGCGCCCGCCGTGATCGCCGGCGCGCAGACCGTGATCGATCGCGCGCACGCCGCCGGACTCAAGATCATTGGGGTCACGGTCATTCCGCGGGGCAGCGCAGCCGGGTGGACCGCCTCGATGGAGCAGCAGCGCCTCGCCGTAAACGACTGGATGCGGAACACGGCGAACTTCGACGGCATCATCGACTTCGCCGAGCTCATGAAGGGCCCCATCGTGCCCGCGAACGGCGCCGAGCAGATCAAACTCGGGTACGCCTGTTTCGACGGCGTGCACCCGAACGACCTTGGCTACGACCTGATGGGCAATTACATCGACCTCTCACTGTTCGACAACCAGGGTGAGTGGAATAACGGTCGCCGCAAGGGCAAGTGATTTCAACGGGCGGGCAGTATTGCAGCCGGTCGCCAATCAGCGGCCGGCTGTTTTCAATTTGCGCGGCGCGCCGTCGCACTTAGGGTTCCGCGATGGATCGCCGGACATTTATCAATGCCGTGGGCGGCGCATTGACCGTGGCTTTGCGAACACCCACCGCCCAGTCCCAGCCGACCAAGGTGTACCGCATCGGATTCCTGGGGACCACTTCAGCATCGGAGTTCGCGAGCCGTCTGGATGCAGTGCGGAGCGGCCTGCGGGACCTGGGCTATTTGGAAGGCCGCAATACGGTTATCGAATCCCGATGGGCCGATGGAGATGTCGAGCGGCTCCCCGCGCTTGCGAACGAGTTGGTTGCGCTCAAAATCGACGTGCTGATCACCCATGCGGAGGGAACGTTCGCAGCCAAACGGGCAACAGCCTCGATTCCGATCGTCATGGCGTTCGCCGCGGACGCAGTGGCGACGGGATTGGCCGCGAGCCTGGCGCGCCCCGGTGGGAATGTGACCGGATCGACCGTTCTCATTCCGGAGATCAGCGTCAAGAGGTTAGAACTGCTAAAGACCGCTGCACCGAAGATTACTCGGGTGGCCGTTCTCGTCCGCAAGGGCGGTACGTGGAAGACGGTGCTTCAGATGCTGCAAAGCAAAGGCAAGGCGATGAACCTGACCGTGCAGTTCTTCGAAATCGTTCGCGATCGAGGTGAGTTGGATGCGGCATTTTCCGAAATGGCCAAAGCTGGCATCGATGCGCTCGCAGTAAGCGAAGATCCGACGTTGGCCGGATACAGCAGCGCCATTGTGGAGCTCGCGGCCAAGTACCGGTGGCCGTCGACCGGCTTCAGGGGGCTCGCCGAGGCCGGTGGCCTGATCGGCTACGGTGTCGATGTCCTGAGGATTTATCGGCACGCGGCATTTTTTGTGGACAGGATTCTCAAGGGCGCCAAACCCGCCGATGTGCCTATCGAACAACCGACCCAATTTGATTTGGTGGTCAACATGAAGACCGCGAAAGCGCTCGGATTGCGGATCCCGCAATCGTTGCTTTTACGGGCGGACGAGGTCATTCAATAGCGCCCCGTACCCGGCAAGCTGATGTCTCGGCCGCAAGTGCGTCCATCGATCGCTTCGCCCCGTAGCCGGATCAAGCGTCCGCTCCGTCTGCTGGCCCGTTACGCCGGCGGCGTCTGCAACAGCTTCGCAAGCGTCGCCGCGCCCCTCTGGCCTTGATCCTGATAGTTGTTGTTGAAAAGGACGTGGGTCGTGCTCGCCTTCGGCGCAAGGGTGAGCACGTCACCGGCGATTTCCTTGAGCTCGTCATCGCGGTAGTCGTAGTCGAAACGCTGGGACGACGCCGTCAAGCCCTTCTTGTTCCAGGTGCCGTGATTGCGGCCATGGAGACGCACGATCGCAAGCTCGGGGTTCGTGACTTCCCACACGGACGGGATCGTGTTTCCAATGTCTTGCGGCTCGTCGACCACGACGTTGACAAAGCCGTTTTGCCGCTCGAAGTCGAGCGTGCGCGTGGTGTGCTTTTCGCTGTTGAACCACGTGGGGTTTCGGAATTCGACCGCCACCCTGAAGCCCGCCAGCATGGCGCGGCAGTGCTCCAGATAGTCGAACGTCTCCGGATGGAAAGCGACCCATGGCGCAAACTGCATGTGCACCGCACCGAGCTTGCCTCCGGCCCGGAGGGTTTCGAGCACTTGCCGAAACCTGCTCCACAGCTCGAGCGCGATCTCCGCCGGAACGTCCTTTTCATACACGTTTTTTTTCGCTACGGGACCCAGCGCCTCTCGAAATTCCTTGCCGAGACTGGCAACGGGCGTTTGGTGGCGGGTGAAAAGCCGGTACGTCTTGACGTTGAAGACGAAACCCGGCGGCGTCCTGGCGATCCAGAGTCGCGCGTTCTCCACCGAAGGAATGCCGTAGTAGCTGCTGTCGATTTCCACGATCGGGAATCGAGAGGCATAGAAGCGAAGCCGAGCCTCCGCCGTAGTTGCGCTGGACGGATAAAACCTGCCTGAGTCGATCAGCGTCTTGTCGGTCCAGGAGGATGTTCCAACCAGGATATGCGCCATGGCTCGAGACGGCGAAACACGCGCGTCAGAGGACGACCGTCGCGGGAGGATGCGCCGCGTTCCGATCATGCAGTCTGTGCGCTGCTGCACAGAACGTTGGGCCGAAACCTGACGCAATCACTCATTATCAGGTCTGCCGGTGGTCTTTGGATGAAAACAGTCGTCGTCACCGATCAGGATCAGGAGTGGCTCGAGATTGCGGACGCTACCGTGCTGACCGCGCGCCGCTATCTCGCGGAGGCGGAGAGCGGCAACGAAGGGGACGTGCGGGTTCTCAATCTCTGCCGCACCGGCCGCTACCAGGGACGGGGATACTACGTGTCCCTTCTCGCCGAGGCCCGTGGCCAGCGCCCGGTTGCCGATGTCAAAACCATCGAGAACCTGAGGTCGGAGGCCTACGTGCGGGCGCTCGAGGCGGAGATTCAACCGCTGGTGCAGGAGATGCTGCATCACGACGAGAGCGAGCGCTTTCAGCTCGACGTCTACCTCGGAAAACACCCGGGTCACGAGGCCCTCGCCGAGCAGTTGTTCGCGCGGGTGCGTGCGCCGTTGTTGCGGGTGCTGTTTGCGCGCGCGGATGGAACCTGGCGCCTCGACGGCCTGCAAGCTTTGGGCCTCGCGGACGTTCCCGTGCAGAACCGCGCGTTGCTGCTGGATGCGGTGAAGTCGTTCATGGCGGAAAGCCCCGCCGCGAAGCGGCAGGGCGCAAAAACGGGCCGACCGCGGCTGGCCATCCTTTGGGACCCGAACGAACCGCACAAGCCCTCCAACGAGGAAGCGCTGCAGCGCTTCGTGAAGACGGCGCCGCTTGTCGGATTGGAGGCGGAACTCATTGGCCCCGATGCACTGGAGCGCCTGCCCGAGTTCGACGGCCTGTTCAACCGTGCGAGCCCCGAGGGCATCATCTACGAGTTCGTGCGCAGGGCGGAGTCGCTGGGAATGCCGGTCGTGGACGATCCGGAGTCCATCCTCAAGTGCGGCAACAAGGTGTTCATGCAGGAGTTGCTGAATCGCCACCGCATCGCCACGCCACGCACGCTCATCGTTCACCGCGGCAACGTGGACGAGATCGTTCCCACGCTATCCCTGCCGTGCGTGCTCAAGCTGCCGGATAGCGGCTTTGGGCTCGACGTTGTGAAGATCGAATCCGAAGAGAGCCTGCGCAAGGAAACGGAGCGCTTCTTCCAGCAGTCGGAGCTCCTCATCGCGCAGGAATGGCTGCCGAGCGAATTCGACTGGCGCGTCGGCGTTTACGATCGGCGCCCGCTCTTCGTCGCCAAGTACTTCATGGCGCCCGGCCATTGGAAGGTGAACAAGGTGGTGGAGGGTCAGCAAGAGATGGTCGAGGGCAAGACGGAGGCGCTGACCATCGGCGAGGCACCCGAGCAGGTCATCAATACGGCGGTACGGGCCGCCAACCTGATCGGCCGCGGCCTGTACGGCGCCGATCTCAAGCAGGTCGAGAACCGTTTCTATCTGATCGAAGTCAACATCAACCCGAACATCGACGCGGGCAACGAAGACCAGGTGCTGGGCGACGCGCTGTACCGCGAGGTCCTCGGCGTGTTCGCACGCCGCATCGCGGAGACTCCAGGTGCCGCGGCGCAGCGGCCCGCGCCATGACCGCTTCATGGAATTCGGCGTAACAGGCGGAAGCCTCGACCAGCAGCACACCGGCTGCCTCGTGGTCGGAGTGTACGAGGGCGGCAAGCTTTCGCCCTCGGCGAGGGAGCTCGATGCGGCATCGAGCCACGCGCTCACGGCGGCCGTGGGCCGCGGCGACCTCGAAGGTGAGCTCGGCACGGTGCTGCTCCTGACGAGGATTCCGAATGCGGCGTCCGAGCGCGTGCTTCTCGTCGGTCTCGGCCCCGAGCGCGAATTCGTCGAGAGCAGCTATCACACCGCGCTCTCGGCGGCGACGACGATGCTGCGCACCACGGGTGCGGCCGAGGCGACGCTCTGCCTCAACGAGCTTCCCGTCAATGGTCGCGACGGAGGATGGAAGATCGAGCAGGCGGTGCTTGCCGTGATGGACCGGATGTATCGCTTCGACAAGCTGAAGAGCGAGCCGCCGAAACAGAAGCGCGTTCTCGGGAAAGTCGTCTTCCGCGTCGCCGATCCTTCGGAGGTCTCCAAAGCCGAGGCTGGCATCGATCGCGCGGTGGCGATCGCCGATGGAATCAGGCTCGCCAAGGATCTCGGCAACCTGCCCGCCAACCTGTGCACCCCGACCTATCTGGCCGACCAGGCGCGGGAGCTCGGCCGCCAACACGCCTTCGAGGTGAAGATCCTCGACCGGGAAGATATCCAAAACCTCGGCATGAATGCACTCCTCGCCGTCGCGGCCGGCAGCCGCCAGCCGCCGAAGCTGATCCTGATCGAGTACCGCGGTGGCGCCCGCGAGGCGTTGCCCATCGTCCTCGTCGGCAAGGGAATCACGTTCGACACGGGTGGCGTCAACATCAAGTCGCCGTCGGGGATGCAGCAGATGAAGTTCGACATGTGTGGCGCGGCGAGCGTATTCGGCGTCCTGCACGCCGCGGCACTCATGAAGCTGCCGCTCAACGTGGTCGCTATCGTTCCCGCGGCGGAAAACATGCCCGATGGCAATGCGATGAAGCCCGGCGACGTCGTCGCGACGATGTCCGGGCAGACCGTGGAAATCCTCGACACCGACTCCGAGGGCCGCCTCGTTCTGTGCGATGCGCTCGCCTACGCCGACAAGTACAGGCCCGCTGTACTCGTCGATGTTGCGACGCTCACCGGCGGCATCGTGAGCGCGCTCGGCGAAATCGCTACCGGCCTGTTCTCCAACAGCGACGCGCTCGTGCGCGAGGTGCTCGAGGCTGCCGACAGCGCGTGGGACCGTGCCTGGCACATGCCGCTGTGGGACGAGTATCAGGACACCTTCAAGTCGAACATCGCGGATTTCGCGAACGTCGGCCCGCATGGCGACTGCGCGATCACCGCCGCGTGCTTCCTCTCGCGCTTCACCGGGCGGTATCCGTGGGTGCACCTCGACATCGCCGGGACGGCGACAAGGAGCGGCGACCATGGTGGCAACGACGAGGGCGCGACAGGCAGGCCGGTGGCGCTTCTCGTGCATTTTCTCGCGGGTCGTGCGGCCGTCTGACGGCGGTCATGCCTTATACGCCGCCCAAGCGGTTTAAAAAGCCCCGCGACCATGGCCCGGCCCCCTTGGCGCGTGTGACGTTGTAAGGAGTTGCTCACGAAAAAATGGGCTCGTCCCCCGTCGCGCGATCGACAGGATTTATCTATCGTCATGACGTGAAATACGAAACGTTGTGGATAGCCGAGACCGCCGATCGCCTGGCGAAAGCGAGGCACGAATTCCTCGAGTTGTCCCGCCGCGCAAGTCCGCTTCAGATCCGAATCGCGCTGTACCTCGTGCGCCTTCTGTTCGAGCGGCAGCAGGCCCCCAGCCCGCACGTCGACGCCGAAATCGCGCGGGTATGGCAGGCGATCGAAAACGGGCGGCTGCATGACATCGATCTGCCCGAACTCCAGTAGCACGTCCGCGGAATTCCTTCCTTAACGTCGTTTATACGGACGACTCCTGATGAGGTCGAGCGTCTGCTTCAGCCGGCGCAGTGGGGCCGTCAGCCTCCAGCTGCGCGAATTGGTGAGCCTCGCCACCTCGGCCGCCGCGGCCGCGCATTCCGCGCGGGACCGGGCGAGGTCGCGCTCGAGGTCGAGCGCCTTCCACACGAGACCGGGACTTGCGTCGCGCAAAGCCGCAAATACGCCCGCGATATCGTTGCGAATGTAGAACGAGTTGACGAAACTGGTCGTGTCGAATCGGTACCCGAGGCTCTCGACCGCCGGCTTCAATGCGTCGACGCCAAGATGGCCGTGCTCGATGCAGAAGACAGCCGGCAGCAGCGCGGGGGGCGTGTTCCTCATTCCGTCCAGCACCTGGTGTTCGTGCCCCTCGACGTCCAGCACGAAAAGGTCGACGGACGCGACTTGTCGGCTCGCGGCGAGCTCCGCGTACGTGATCGTCGGCACGCTGTAATTGCGATAGGTACAACCGATGCTATCCAGATACTCCCGGTGCTGCCTCGTGTGCTGCAGCGAGCCGTTGTTGCAATCGGCGCCGAAAACGGGGTGGATCACCGCCGTGAACTCGTGGGTGCCCGCGACGTTCGAGAGCGCGGCGTTGACATTCGCGGCATTGGGCCTGTTCAAGACCAGCTTGTCGTAGGACAGCGGGTAAGGCTCGATGTTGATGCACGTCCAGCCCAGCGATTCCTCGAAGAATTTGCAGCTGCTTTCGGTGATCCCGTCGAAGGCGCCGCACTCGATCGCGACTCCGGGAAGTTGACGGCCCTCGAAGTAGCGTTCATAGAGGAAACGATCCACCGGAGGATCGAACTGCCCGTAGAAATTCACGCCTTCCGCTCCTATTTTCATCAAGGCTTGATGATTCACGCGCCGGCGAACCGGGCACACTCGGGGTGGCGCGATTCGCTGCCCGTTGCTGGCCGCTGACCGGAAAAAAATACCGCCAGTGGATGGATTGTTTCACGGCCGGCCGATGCTTTGTCGTTTCCGACAATAATCGGCGGCTCGTGGGAACAAGTTGCATCAGGTGGAGTCAAGCCCAATTTGCGCGGCTAGCCCCGACTCGGGTGCTGCGGCGATCGGGCACTCGCCCACGTATTTACAGGGGGAATCATGAAAGACCCGTCACTGGTGCAACGTGGCTGGGAAGGTGAGCTCTTTCGCCTGCTGGTCGACAACACCAAGGACTACGCGGTCTTCATCGTCGATTTCGAGGGCCGCGTACTCACGTGGAATCCAGGTGCGGAACGAGTGCTGGGTTACGCGGAGAGCGAAATCATCGGCGAGTCGTCCTTCATCTTTTTCACGCCGGAAGATGTAGCGGCGGGTGTTCCGGCAGCCGAAATACGGGAAACGATCGCGCACGGACGGGCAAACGACGATCGATGGCACCTTCGAAAGGACGGAAGGCTTCTTTGGGTGAGCGGCGTCATGACGCTGCTGCGGGACGAGTCCGGGCAGGCTCGCGCCTGCGCCAAGGTGATGCGCGACTACACCGAGACGAAGCTGGCCGCGGATGCCCTCCGCGAAAGTGAAAGCCGGTTGCGAGTGGCGCTCGATGCGGCCGAGATGGGCACCTGGCTGTGGCGAATTCCGACCGATGAGCAGATTCTCGACGACAGCCTGCGGCGCTTGATGGGACTGGATCGGCACGAGGAAGTTCTGACTCTCGATCACTTTCTGCAGGCGGTCCATCCCGAGGATTCGGGTCGCGTCCGGGCTGAATTCGAACGCTGCCGCGAAGAGGGCGGCGTGTTCAACGTCGAGTTCAGGGTGCGCTGGCGCGACGGTTCCGTGCACTGGCTGAGCGATCACGGCAAGGTGTTCCACAACGACGCCGGCGATCCGCTTTTCATAACCGGGGCGTGCGTCGACGTGACGACACGCAAGCACAATGAGGAGGTTCTGCGCGAGGCCGACCAGAAGAAGGACCAGTTCCTGGCGCTGCTGGCCCACGAGCTCAGGAATCCGCTGGCCCCACTGCGCAACGGCCTGCAGGTCATGAGCCTCGCGCACGACGAGACGACGATTGCCAATACGCGGGACATGATGGACCGCCAGTTGAGCCACCTGATCCGTCTCATCGACGACTTGCTTGACGTCTCCCGGCTCACCGAAAACAAGCTTCACCTCCAGCGAAGCCGGATACTGCTCTCCGACGTGATCCGTAACTCGATTGAAAGCGCGCGGCCCGCAATGCAGGCGGCCGAGCACGACCTTGCAGTGTCGTTGCCTCCGGAGCCGGTCTATCTCGACGGAGACCTGACGCGATTGGCGCAGGTGTTTTCGAATCTCCTGACGAACAGCGCCAAATACACGGAGCGCGGGGGCCATATCTCGGTGTCGGCGCAGGTGCTGGGGGCGGACGTCGAGGTGTCGGTGCGCGATGACGGGATCGGGATTCCGCCCGAAGCGATCGACCACATCTTCGACATGTTTTCCCAGGTCGATCGCTCGATCGAGCGGACGACCGGCGGCCTTGGCATCGGTCTCGCGTTGGTCAAGGGAATCGTGGAGATGCATGGAGGAACGGCTCGCGCCTTCAGCGAAGGCCCTGGGCTTGGGTCGACCTTCACCGTGACGTTGCCCGTGACTCGGCAGCAAAACGATTCGGCCCAAGTTCCCGCCGAGAAGCGCGTCGAGCCGTCGCACGCTCGCCGCAAGACCCTGGTCGTCGATGACAATCGCGATTCCGCGGACTCCATGGCGGCGTTTCTGCGGTTGCTCGGTCACGAAGTTCAAACGGCGAACGACGGCGTCGAGGCGATCGAGGCGGCCGAGCGGTTCCAGCCCGACATCATCCTGATGGACATAGGAATGCCGAGGCTCAACGGCTACGACGCCACGCGACGCATTCGCCAGCAACCGTGGGGCGAGGAGATCGTCATCATCGCGCTGACGGGCTGGGGCCAGGACGCCGATCGGCAGCGGTCGAGAAACGCTCAATGCGATGCGCATCTCGTCAAACCCGTCAGCCTTTCGGATCTGAGCAGGCTATTGAACAGCATGCCCAGACGGCGAAGCCGGGAGGGCAGCGTCCGCGCTTAGCGCGCGAGCGCGAAGGACCGGCATTGGGGGCTTCCTTCGTCAACGTTCCGAAAGGCTTTCGTCAGCGGATCGCAAGCTTGCGGGGGCATTCTCGGGGCGATGTTCGAGAGCCTGCCCTAGTCCCGGCCGATGTGCGGCATCGCTGGGTTTCTGGACGCTCGCCGGACGCTCACGGCCGAACGCCTCGCGTCGATGAGCCTGGCCATGGCGAAGACCTTGCGCCACCGCGGGCCCGATGATTCCGGCGTCTGGGTCGATCCTGCGGCGGGCATTTCTCTTGCGCACCGGCGGCTCGCCATCGTCGACCTCTCGCCGGCCGGCCGGCAGCCGATGGAATCCTCCTGCGGACGATTCGTTCTCACGTACAACGGAGAGATCTACAACTACGTCGAGTTGCGCGGCGAACTGGTGGCCGCCGGACGAATGTTTCGCGGTCAATCGGACAGCGAGGTGCTGGTCGAAGCTTGCGCGCATTGGGGCGTCGCGGCGACGTTGGGCCGGCTCAACGGAATGTTCGCGTTCGCCGCATGGGACCGGCGCACTCGCACGCTGTATCTCGCGCGCGATCGAGTCGGCATCAAGCCGCTCTACTGGGCACGATTCGGCCGCCTGTTCCTGTTTGGATCGGAGCTGAAGGCAATCCGCGCGCACCCGGGCTGGGAGCCGGAAATCGATCGCCGGAGCCTTCGTGCCTACATGCGCCGCGGACACGTCCCCGCGCCGTACAGCATTTACCGCGGGGTTCATAAGTTACGGGCCGGCGAGCTTCTGTCGTACGGATCGAACGAGCGTCTGGACGTCGTCAGTTATTGGGACCCCGCACGGGTCATGGCGGCCGCTCAGGCCGATCGTCTGGATGTCGGCGAGGCCGAGGCTCTCGACGGGCTTGACACGCTGCTGCGCGACGCGGTAGGCCGCCAGATGGTGGCCGATGTGCCGCTCGGTGCGTTCCTGTCAGGCGGAATCGATTCGTCGCTCGTCGTCGCGTTGATGCAGGCCGCCAGCAGCCGGCCCGTCAACACGTTCACGGTGGGATTCGGCGAAGGACGCTTCGACGAGGCAGCACACGCTCGCGCTGTTGCACATCATCTCGGCACGACGCACACCGAAGCTCGCATCATGCCGCCGGACGCGCTCGCGCTCGTTCCCGAGTTCGCGCGCTGGTTCGACGAGCCGATGTCGAGCCGCTCCCAGATTCCGACCCTGCTGGTCAGCGCGCTGGCGCGGCGGCAGGTGACCGTTGCACTTTCGGGTGATGGTGGAGACGAGCTTTTCGGCGGGTACGTGAAGTATTACCTGATCGGCGCGGTGGCAAGAGCAATCGCCGCCATGCCCGCGCCGATGCGCCGCGCCGCCGCCGATGCCGCCGCGGGGGCCCTTTCGGGCGTTGGCGTGGTGCATGGCTGGCTGCCGAGCCCATGGCGCCCGGAGCTGGCGCTCAACAAGATCGGAACGATCGTTGCCGCAGTTCGAGCCACGGGTGACTTGAATGCCATTTATCGCGAGACCCGAAACGCCGCGCTGGCGCCATCTGCTTTGCTCGCGCGAACGGAGGAGCACCCGCTGCGCTGGGAAACGGGCGAGCACGAAGGGATCGTGCCGCATGCGATGGAGCGGATGGGTTACTTCGACTTCCTTACCTTGCTCGTCGACGGCATTCTCACCAAGGTCGATCGCGCGAGCATGGCGCACAGCCTCGAGGTGCGGGTGCCGCTGCTCGACCATCGTGTCGTCGAATACGCGTGGCGGCTTCCGCCGAGCCTCAAGTACGGCCGCAGGACGGAGAACAAGCGGCTGCTGCGTCGCCTGCTCTATCGGTACGTGCCGCGCCACCTCGTCGATCGTCCGAAGAAAGGATTCTCGAGCCCGATCGCCATCTGGCTGCGTGGGCCCCTGCGCGGGTGGGCCGACGAACTGCTCGACGAGCGGCACCTCGACGGCGATGGATTCTTCGACGGCGCACGCGTGCGAGCCTGCTGGAACGAGCACCTGCTGGGCATCGCGGACCACTGGCGCCTGCTGTGGGGCGTGCTCATGTTCGAGCAATGGCGCCTGGAATGGATGAGCGGAGCCGCGGGAGAATCGGATGAGCGCCAATTCGACGACGTGCCCGCGCGCCCGGCCGTGGCCGTCGCTGCGCGCTAAAGCGATGGGCGAGCGCATCGGATGACCGACTCGCGCAACGAAAACGCTGGTTTTCTGTTCGACTCGGGCTACACCGAAATGCAGCTTGACCGGATCTTCATGTCGCTACTGTGGGGCGCGGATGTCGGCCCGCTCGAGCACTACGTGAGCATGCTGGTGATCGGCCTGTCCGATGGCGCCGTCGACGTCATTGCGAGATCCGGCACCGTGATGCTGTCCGCTCCGAGGGTCGAGATCGACCGCCGCGTAGACCTCGTCCGCAGCGCGATGGGGAAGGGCGAAACGTTTCTGCAGGCGGTTTGCTCCCTGCCTGGTGAGTAGAAACCTCGCGCATCTAGGCTGGCTGCGAGGGGAAGGACACGGAAATGCACGAGCCGCTTTGGCCATCGGACGCGCCGATCGTGACGGCGCCTTTGTGACGGTCCACGATCTCCTTGACGATGGCGAGGCCCAGGCCGGAGCCCTCGCCCTCGGTGCCCGCGATCCGATAGAAGCGTTCGAATACCTTTCCCCGCTCCTCGGCGGTGATCCCGGGGCCCGTGTCCTCGACGCTGATTTGTGACTTGCCGTCGCGCACTCCGGTGGAGACGGTGACGGTGCCGCCCGCAGGCGTATAACGCAGGGCGTTATCCAGCAGATTGTCGAGCAGCTCGGGGATCAACAACGGATCGCCGAGCGTCGGCGCGGGCTCCAGCGCAAAGCCGAGATCGATCTTCCGCTCGATGGCGCGGGCCGACCAGTCCCGGGCGGCGTCTCCTGCCACGCGCATCAGGTCGACGATCTCGAGCGGCTTCGCCCGATCCGGGACGCTTTCGGCCTTCGCGAGCGCCAGCAGCTGGTTGGCGAGCCGACCTGCGCGAATGGTTGCCCCGTGCATCCGTTCCACCTCCGAGCGCACGCCGGCGTCGAGATCGCGTCGGAGCATCAGCTCGAGGTGCATCTGCAACCCTGCGAGGGGGGTGCGAAGCTGATGGGCCGCGTTCGCGAGGAACCGCTGCTGCAGCATGCTCGAATCGTTGAGCTGGCGAAGCAGGTCGTTGAACGCCTCCACGACGGGCAGGATTTCGACCGGAGAGTGGGTCTCCGAAATCGGCCGCAAATCCCGCGCCGACCTGCCGAGCAGCTCCATCCGCAACCGCGCCAATGGACGCAAGCCGCGGGCTACACCCCACCAGGCGAGACCGATGGCCGCGGCGCCGATCGTCAGGGTCGGCACCAGTTCCGCCAGCAGGATCTCGCGAACCAGTCGATCGCGCTTGTTGAGCGTTTCGCCGACCTGCACCACGTAGCCGGTCGGCGCGCGATATCCTGCGAGGCGAATCCGCTCGCCCCGATGGACGCCATCGAAAAATCGATGCTCTCCCGGTTCCATTGGCGGCGGCGCGGCCAGTGCGGGGTCGCCATCGAACACCTCGCCGCGCTCCGAGCGCACCTGGAATATCACCGTGTCCAGATGATCGAAGACCAGCGCTTCGAGCGCCTTTTGCGGCAGGTCGACGCGCGCGCCGGTCGCATCGACGCGGATGTTGTCCGCGATGTCGAGGGCGGGATCGAGCAGCGAGCGGTCGTACGCATCGTTGGCGGCGCGCACTGCGACCCAGTAAGTGACGACGCTGGCGCCGACGATCATCAGCAGCAGTGCGCCGAAGAGAAAGATCAGCAGGCGTCGCCGTATGCTCGTGCGGGCGACCCCCGCATCATCCATCGGTGCCGTCCCAAAGATAGCCGAATCCCCGCACGGTGCGAATGCGAACGCCCGCGGGCTCGATCTTGGACCGCAACCGCGAGACGTGGACCTCGATCGCATTGGGTGAAAGCTCGCCGTCGACGTTGAACAGGCTGTCCGCGATCTGCTCCTTGCTGAGCACGCGGCCCGGACGCGTCACGAACAGCTCCAGCAGCGCGTACTCCCGCGGCGTGAGATCGATGGGCCTGCCGTGAACGCGCACTCGCTTGCCGGGGGCGTCGATCGAGAGGCCGGCGATCGACAGCGTTGCCTCGAGCGGCTGATTGCGCCGCAGGAGAGCACGCACGCGAGCCTCGAGCTCGGTCACCGAGAAGGGCTTGGTCAGGTAGTCGTCGGCGCCGAGGTCGAGCCCGTGCACGCGGTCATCGACGGCGTCGCGCGCCGTGAGCACGAGAACACTGGCCGGCGAGCGACGCTGACGCAGTCGCCGCAAGACCTCGAAGCCATCGATGTCGGGAAGGCCGATGTCCAGCACGACGAGGTCGTAGGCGGTGCGGGCCAGCAGATGGTCGGCCTGTTTGCCGCTGGCCGCGTGGTCGACGGCGTGACCTGCCCGGGTGAGCACGGTCACGAGCCCATCTGCAAGCAGCCGGTCATCCTCGACAACGAGCAAGCGCATACGCGCCGCTACTGTAACCGACATTGCCGACGCGTTGCATCGGCGCTCGATGCACCCCGGGGGCCACCGCTTCGGCGGCGGTCACGCCGCAGCTGCGGCGTTGGGGCGACTGCCGCGCTATCTTGCGCTCAGGGCGCGTCGCGGTAATAGCTGTCGACACCGACGCGGTGAAAGCCCGCGCCGCCCTCGTCGATGCCGGGCAGCTGCGTGAGGTTGCGTGCAACCTCGACCACGTCGGCCAACGCGGAATGCATGAGATCGCAGGCGTCGGCGATCACGTGCGCCAGCTCGCCTTCCGTGGACGGCGGATCGCCATGGCTCAACGGCCGCAGCGACAGCTGCGCCGTCAGCAGCTTGTCGGGAACGACCAGGAGCTTCTTCACCATTTCCGCAATTTGCGCCGTGTTCGTGTCCATGCCTTCGTCTCGATGATTGGCCTACTGTACGGGTCGCTGGCGCTCGATGTCGTCGATCGCCGATTTGATGTTGTGAATGGACGTGTCGAGGATCGTGCGGACTTCGAGGACCTTCGCGCGCCCGATGGCAGACAACGCCTTGTCGCCATCGGTTCCATTCGCAAAGCTCACGCGCCACGCAACGAGCGCGTCGAGCAATTCATACAAGCGCTGCAATGCAGGCGCGCACGCGTCGGGATCGTTGCGACCGACTCGCGACGTCATCTCTGCATCGCTTCGAGAATGCGCAATCGTCGAGTCCGCGGGAGTCGTCACGGTTTTGGAGAGCGATAGGGTCCGCCGGCCTGCCATGTTGATGACGTTGTCCCGCTCGACCATGACAATTTCGGTAAATTTTTCGTACCGCGACAACGCGTCGCAGCGAAAAAATCAACGGTCCGATTCTGGCCCCTGCGTCGCCCAATGCAACGGTTGTACGGTCCCGTACATTCGACGACGAGTCGTGTGCGAAGTGCGGCCGATCTCGATCCGGTGCGCAGGTTCAGTGAAACCAGAGCGAGTGGCCACGCAAGCCCTGGTACACGCAGAGCACAGCCTCGATCAGCATCACGATCAGCGTGAGCGCCGCTCCGGTCACGCGGCCGAAGCGTGTCTGCCAGCCGAACGACAGCGCTGCTCCGTGGAAGAGCCGCGCAACGAGCAGCGTGATCCCGAACGCGTGCAGCACGTAGATCGAAAAGCGCGACACTTCGAGAAATCCCATCATCAGCAGCGCCAATGGGACATATTCGGCGAAGTTCGCCTGTGCGCGAATGACGCGAGCAAGGTCGACGTCGCCGTTGTCGCCGAACGCGATCCCGCGCTGCCGTATGCGCACGACGCGCACGCTGAGAACGAGGAACCATAACGCGAGGAGACCGGCGTACAGGGGCGTGACGAACATCGCTGCTCTTGGTCGGAAACCGTGCTACGGCGAGTCCGGATCGATGGTGGGCTTGTTCGCCTTGGCCTTGCACGCGTTCATCTTGGTGCGGCAATGGTTGGCGCACAGGTACTCGACGTTCGTGTCGCCTCGCGGACAGGCGGCGAGGCAGCGCGTATTCGACTTGATGCAGGCGAGCACGTTGCTCGCGGCATCGTCGGCGGCCGCGAGACCGCTTGCCGCCTTGGCCGAGTCGCTCGTCTTTTTGGTGAGGCGGAACGTGCCGCGTGCGACGTTCTTCGATTGCGTGAAAAAGAGGGTGAAGTTGCCCTCGAATGACGTGCTGCTGCAGCTGCCGTTCAGGCGCAGCGTGACGGAGGCACTGAGCGCCGATGCGACATTGCAATAGCCGGCGACGTTGCGGCCGGAATCGATGTTGGCGTCGAACTTGAGCGGCGCGGACGTTCTGATCTTGCCGCTCAAGAATCCGCCTACCTCCTCCATCTCGATGACGATCCCGACCGGCGCATCCCTCGAGCGCGGTATCAGCTGGCCTTCGTAGGTCTCGCTTGCCGCCAGTCCCAGAGCGGGATAAAGCGAGGCAAGGAGGAGAAGCGCAAGATGCCGAAAGGCAAAGCGGTGCATGAGGGACAAGGGCCGGAGGCGACGGGCACAGTGTATCCAACCTGCGCATGCGCTGCACTCCGGCTCCTCATCCGTTACGCCTGATCAGGGACGACCGCGATCGCCGTCCGGCACCGGCTCGATCTTGCCGTACAGGCCATGCTCTTCGTCACCCGGACCCGAGGTGAAGAAGAGGGTATTCACCGATTGCCCGTCCCAGCCGTTACCGAATGCGAGGCCCCACAGTCCGTCGATTTCGATCGCACGTCCGTTGTCGCCCTTGAGCTCGCCAAGGTGCTTGCCGGTCATGGGATCGAACGCATTGATGCGCCCGTCTCCGAAGTTGCCGACGAGCAATGCGCCGCTGAACTCGCCGAATCCCGCGGGCGCGAGGGCGAGGCCCCATGGCGCATTGAGCGGCCCCTTCGCCACGACGCGGTCGATCAGGTTGCCGTTGGGATCGAACACATCGACGTATCCCAGCCCCTTGCCGGGGACGTCATCGTGGCGGTCGGCGTCCTGCTTCGCGTACGTCACGTAGATGTTGCCATTGATCGCCTGGATGCCGAACGGCGCGAAGCCCGCCGGAATCTTCGCATCGGTGAACGCGCCAGGTGCAAGCGTCACCGGGTTGAAGCCGGAATCCCAGACGTCGATCCTGCCGTTGTGGAAGTCCGTCGCGTAGAGTAGCTGCCCGTTGCCTCCCGCGCTCAGCGCCAATCCCTTGTATTGCGCACCCTTCGACGAATTGTCCTTCACGAGGAATGCATTCGTCGCATTGGCGGTCGGCGCCCATCCCGCGATGACGCCGTCCTCGGTCGAAAAGATGAACCGGGCGAACGAATTCGCCGCCGGCGTGACGTTGAACGTGTTCGCGCCGTTGAACACGATGCCCGTCGGGCTGCCCGTGGTTCCGCCCGCCGCCGGGGGAATCGTGACGACGAGCGACTGTGGCACGCCCGCGCCGTCGTAGAGCGTCGATTTGCCCGTCTCGGCGTCGGCGACCCAGACGAACCCGGGTTGAAACGGGTTGAACGCGATGCCCCACGAGTTCACGAGATTCGCGTCCTGGTGGGCGGCGACGCCCGCCTGATCCGAGACGAGCTTCGTCACGGCGTAGCGTCCCTCCGGATCCGCCTTCACGGCGGGCGACGCTGCCAGTGCGATCGCGGCGAGTGTCGCGGCGGCAATCCTTTCAACACTCCTGCTGGTCGTGCTTCGATCGGCAACCATGACGCTTCCCTCCATGTGAGTGACGACAGCGGTCTATTCCCGCGAACGCGAATTCGGTTCAATCGACGCGCATGAACATTCTTTGCGTCGCCGCTCGAACCCCGCGTGATGGAATTGAGCGCGGCACGGACCTGTTCGCCCTTCGTGGACGCCTCGGGACCGATGCCGCAA
>Ga0070670_100001215_pt1 | contig 20473 bp, 19 predicted proteins | sample KBSS63metaG_FD_64665 | JGI IMG/M metagenome (GOLD analysis project Ga0070670, IMG submission 64665) | Switchgrass rhizosphere microbial communities from Kellogg Biological Station, Michigan, USA - KBS S6-3 metaG | ecosystem: Host-associated > Plants > Roots > Rhizosphere > Soil ... | reverse complement strand
CGTCACTGCCGCCACTCAAGACGCATTCGTGGCTCAGGCCGCGAACCTCGATGTGCTGGGCGGAATCGACTTCCAGAAAGGCTGCTACACGGGTCAGGAGATCATCGCCCGGACTCAGTATCTCGGACGCCTCAAGGAACGCGCCTTCCTGTTCCACACGGAAGCGACCCGCGTCGCAACCGGGGAGCGGATCTACAGCCCGGCGTTCGAGGGACAGTCGTGCGGCACGGTCGTGAACGCCGCCCCAGCGCCGGACGGCGGCACCGATCTACTTGCCGTCGTGCAGATCGCGGCCGCCGAGCGTGGCGACGCGCGCCTCCAGTCGCCGGACGGGCCGCTGCTGATCGCCCTGCCGCTCCCCTATGCGATCCCGGAGCCCACCGCGCCGCGCGGGCGCATCGCCTGACGAGACGCCCGTGGCCCGATCGCGCGCCACGAGCTTCTACGTCTACTATCGGATCGCGGCCGATACACGCGCCGCACGCGAGCAAATCGGCGCGCTGATGGACGAGGTCGCCGCACGCACCGGAATCCACGGCCGGCTCTCCGCACGAAGCGACGATCCGACGATGTGGATGGAGCACTACGCGCCGGTGCTGCGCCCCGCGTCATTCCGTCGGATGCTCGCGACCATCGCGCGAGCGCACGACGCGCTGGCACTGACCAAAGACGGCGTCCGCCACGTCGAGGAGTTCTCGCCGCTGCCGCCGCTTTCGCGCCGCGCCAAGCCCTGACGCCCGGAGCCCGCGCCATCCATGTGCCTCGCCCTCATCGCCTTCGCTGCTCATCCGCGCTACCGGATGGTCGTCGCGGCGAATCGCGACGAGTTTCACGCCCGTCCTGCCGCGCCGGCCGCGTGGTGGGCGGAGGGCTTTCTGGCAGGACGCGACCTCAAGGCCGGCGGCACGTGGCTTGGCGTGAACCGGGATGGCCGCTTCGCGCTCCTCACGAATGTACGCGAGCCCTCGCGGCACGATCCCCGTGCACCGTCGCGCGGCACCCTCGTGCCTAATCTACTTACGACGCGAGAGCCGCTCACGGCCGCGCTGCGGGCGCAGGTGCAAGCGGGCGCCGCGCACAACGGATTCAATCTCGTCGCAGGTGACGTGGACGAGCTCCTGTGGGGCTCCAACCGGGGCGCGGCGGCGCTCGGGCTCAAGCCCGGCGTGTACGGCGTTTCGAATCACCTCCTGGATACGCCATGGCCAAAGCTTGAGCGAACCAAGGCTGCGTTGCGCCACTGGTGCGAGAGAGACGACGCAAGGGAAGATCTCGCGCCCGTGCTTGCGCTGCTGCACGACACGGAGCGTGCGCCGGATGCCGAGCTCCCTGCCACCGGCGTCTCGCTCGAGCGCGAGCGAATGCTGTCGGCCCCGTTCATCGTCGGCGCGGACTACGGCACACGCTGCTCGACCGTGCTCACGATCACGTCGGATGGCGTTGCGCACTGGATCGAGCGCAGCTTCGATTCGAGCGGAACGGCGACAGGGGACGTCGAGCATCGCTTCCAAGTGCCGCCAAGCGACGCGCCGGCGGGGGCGCAACACGGCCGCAGCCAACGGGTCTACGGGGCGTAGTTGCTGACCGCAAGCTGCGCGCGGCCGCTTTGCACGGTCAGTGCGCAATGTCCACCGACAGGCAGCGTCAGCTTGTCTGGAACGTGGCCGAACGGAAGCCCAGTGTACAGCGGAATGCGCAGCCTCGCCCGAAAATGGGCGACCATCGCCGCCGCGTCGTAGCCGTTGTCGTTCTCGGCGAGCTCGTAGCCGTTGAACGTCCCCAGCAGCACGGCGCGCTGGCGCTCGAGAATGCCGGCGTAGTGCAGCTGGTAGAGCATCCGCTCGACGCGGTACGGATGCTCGGCGATGTCTTCCAGAAACAGAATGCCGCGCTCGACCCGCGGCATGTGCGGCGTCCCCGTCAGATGAGCGATCATGGCAAGGTTGCCGCCCCACAGTGTCCCTTCACCCTCGAAGTCGGGCCCGTCGAGCGCGCACTCGATGTCGTGGCGGTCGCCGGCCAGCAGGCCCCAGCAGTGATCGAGGGTGAACGCAGACGGCGTGGCGGCGCCGAAGTCGGACGCGGCCATCGGGCCGGCGAATGTGGTCATGCCGGCGTGCGCCAGCGCGGCCATCTGGAATGCGGTGAAATCGCTGTGGCCCATCCAGCGCTTGCGGCTGGCCGCGATCGCCCGGTAATCGAGGCGATCGAGAAGTCGCGACCAACCGTAGCCGCCCCGCGCGGCCATGGCCAGTCCCACGCGCGGATCGCTGGTCATGCGCCCTATTGCGGCGAGGCGGGCGTCGTCAGGCGCCGAAAAACGCTGCCAGCGCGAAGTGCACGTCTCGTCGACGACGACCAGGTGGCCAAACGCCTGCAGGCGAGCCACGGCGCGTTCGAGCGCGGCGCCGCTCGCAACGAAGCCCGCGGGCGCATAGAGTCCGATGCCAAAGCGCGTCGTCACGCGGGCAGGCTCATCTTCGTGCCCCGAAAAACCGGCTCAGGAGCTGGCCGCATTCGCCGCCGCGAACGCCAGCCGTCACCCGCGTGTGGTGGTTGAGGCGAGGCTCGGCGAAAAGATCGATGACGGAACCGCATGCGCCGGTCTTCGGATCGGGCGCTCCGAAGACCACGCGTGCGATTCGGGCGTGCATGATGGCGCCGGCGCACATCGCGCAAGGCTCGATCGTCACGTACAGGTCGCAGCCGGGCAACCGATAGTTGCCGAGGACGCGGCCGGCCTCGCGCAGCGCCGCGATTTCAGCGTGCGCGGTGGGATCGCTCGCTGCGATCGGCCCGTTGCCGCCGCGGCCGACGATCGCGCCGTCCTTGACGACGACGGCGCCGACGGGAACCTCCCCGCGCTCCGCCGCGCCGGCGGCGAGGGCCAGCGCTTCGGCCATCCAGGCTTCGTCCACCTGTGTTGCGCCCATTTCGCTCCCAGCCTTGGAATCTGGCGCGATTGTCGCACGCAACCGTCGGCAGAATGAGAAGCGACAGAGGTCAAAACGGAACCGGCCGCGAGCTTTCGGAACGAACGCTCGCGGCCGGTGTGACCGCACGTCGATGGATGTCAGCGCGCTAGCATATGCGCTGGGTCGGAACGGCGTCAGTGCTGGTTGTAGCTCCACCCCCAGCTGTACTCGGGCGCCCGGGAGTAGTAGCGATCGCCGTAATAACGATCGCCCTCCCAACGATGCCATCGGTCGTTGTACCGATAGTAGCCGTCGTTGCTGTAGCTATAGACGCGGCCGTCGCCGTAGTAGCCGTAATACCTGCCGTCGTCATAGGTCGCACAGCCACCCAACATCGCGAGCAGGGCGGAAGCGATGAGCAAGGCCTTGACCTTCATGGTGACCTCCTTACGCGCGTGATCTCATGCTTCGATGCCGCGGACATCAGGCGAGGTCCGAGGCATGGACGCTTCCGGGTGTCAGTCGTCGCCTGAAGCCTGTGTAAGGCGCATTTACTGCACGTCAAGCGGCCTCAGATGGATGCGCGCAGGACGTCAGCGGTGCCCGTCGAAATGGACGATCTCCACCCAATTGCCACCCTTGCCCGTCGAGTGCCGGCCGGCGAGCTCGAGAGCGCCGGTCGCACTGTCGAGCGCATAGTGCGAGATCGATTCGGACGTTTCGCCGCTCGCGACGAGGAATCGACCCAGCGGATCGATGGCGAAGCCGCGTGGCTGGCGCTCGGTAGGATGCGTCGAGCGATAGCTGAGTTCTCCCGTCGACGCGTCGACCGCGAATACATTGAGCGTGCTTTCCGTGCGCTCGGACGTGTAGAGGAATTTGCCGTTCGGCGAAAGGTGGAGGTCGGCTGCCCAGATGTCGCGGTCGAGATTCCTGGTCGCCCGCCCGCTTTGCGGCACACCTCGCGGCAGACCGGGAACCAGCGTGCAACCGGGCGCAAGCCCTGATACGGAGCCCACTTCCGTCAGGAGACCGGTCTGCGCGTCGAGCGCGAAGGTGACGATCGCACCGCTCATCTCGCACAGCACGTAGAGCATGCGATTGTCGGCGGAGATCTCGAAGTGCCGCGGCCCCGCGCCCGACGGCGTCAGGCAAAGCGGTGGCGTGTTCGATTCGAGGGTGCCCGTCGCGGCATCGAAGCGAAACAGAAACAGCGCGTCGGTGCCAAGCGTCGGCACGAAGACGAATCGGTTCGATGCGTCCACGCGGATCGAATGCGCGTTGCGGCCGACGGGAATGGTCTGCAGCGGCGTCGACGCAACCCGGCCATCCGCTCCGACGGCGGTTACCGTGATGAGGTTCTGATGATACGAAGCCCCGAGCAGGAAACGGCCCGAGCGATCGAACGAAATGTAGGGAAGGCTCTCGGGAAGCGGCGACGTCGATGACGGCGTCAGCGCACCGGTATCGCTGTCGATGGCCAGCGCGTGGATGGCGTACGGCGCCGGGCGCGAAACGACATAGAGGAAGCGCCGGTCGGGGCTCACGGCCATCGGCATCACCCCCTTCGCCACCTTCACCCGCGCCATCGCGGCGAGGGCCCCCGAAGGCTCGAGCGCATAGCTCGCAATCTCGCCATCCTCGGCGCACGAGACATAGACGAATGTGGCGCCCATCCTTTCCACTTACTCCCACTCGATTGTCGCGGGCGGCTTGCCTGAGATGTCGTACACAACGCGGTTGATGCCCCGCACCTCGTTGATGATCCGGCTCGAGACGCGCGCCAGCAGATCGTACGGAAGATGCGCCCAGTGCGCGGTCATGAAGTCGGTCGTCTGCACCGCGCGCAGCGCGACGACGTGCTCGTAGGTGCGGCCGTCCCCCATCACGCCCACCGAGCGGATTGGCAGGAATACCGCGAACGCCTGCGCGGTCAGGTCGTACCACGAGATTCCCTTGTCGTTCCGCGCGGACCGCAATTCATCGATGAAGATGGCGTCCGCGGCGCGAAGCAGGTCGGCGTGGGCGCGCGTCACGGCGCCCAAAATGCGCACGCCGAGTCCCGGTCCGGGGAACGGATGGCGGAACACCATCTCGCGCGGCAGGCCCAGCGCCAATCCCAGCTCGCGCACTTCGTCCTTGAACAGCTCGCGCAAGGGTTCCAGCAGCTTGAGGTGCAGCGTGTCGGGGAGACCACCGACGTTGTGATGCGACTTGATCGTGTGCGCCTTCTTCGACTTCCCGCCGGCGGACTCGATCACGTCGGGGTAGATCGTCCCCTGCGCCAGCCACTTCGCGGCGGCGCCGCGAGCCACGAGCCGCGCCGATTCGCGCTGGAACACGTCCACGAAGAGGCGACCGATGATCCGCCGTTTCTGTTCGGGGTCGGTCACTCCCTCGAGCGCGCCGTACATCTCCTCGGACGCGTCCACGTGCACGACCCGCACGCCGAGATGGCGCTCGAACGTGTCGAGCACCTGCGTCGCCTCGTTCTGCCGGAGCAAGCCGTGATCGACGAACACGCACGTCAGCTGATCGCCGATCGCCTTGTGAATGAGCGCGGCGGCGACCGACGAATCGACGCCGCCCGAAAGGCCCAGGATGGCCTGCTCGCCGCCGACCTGTCCGCGAATCGAGCTGACGGCCTCGTCGACGTAGTCGGCCATGTTCCAGTCTTCGCCGCAGCCGCAGATGTCGTGCGCAAAGCGCGCGAGGATGGCAGCGCCCTGCGTCGTGTGCGTGACTTCCGGATGGAACTGCACGGCGTAGAAGTGGCGAGCCGGATCGGCCATGCCCGCGATGGCGCAGGCGGTGCTGCTCGCGATCGTCGTGAACCCGGGGGGCAGCGCCGTGACCTTGTCGCCGTGGCTCATCCACACGTCGAGCAGGCCGTGTCCTTCGGCGTTGCGGCGGTCCTCGATGCCGTTGAAAAGTCTCGAGTGGCCCCTCGCGCGAACTTCCGCGTAGCCGAATTCGCGCACGTGGCCGGCCTCGACCGCGCCGCCCAGCTGCTCCGCCATCGTCTGCATTCCATAGCAGATGCCGAGCACCGGCACACCCAACGACCAGACGACATCGGGCGCGCGGGGCGTGTCGCCTTCGGTCACGCTGTTCGGGCCGCCCGAGAGGACGACGCCGCGCGGGGCGAACGTCCTGATGAAGTCTTCGCCGACGTCGTACGGGTGGATCTCGCAGTAGACGTGCGTCTCGCGCAGCCGGCGCGCGATCAGCTGCGTGTATTGCGCGCCGAAATCGAGGATCAGGATGCGGGAATGGGACGGTGCCGCCATGAATCAGTCGGGCAACGAGGAGAACGCGCCGGGCAGCGCCTTTGCGCGGGGAAGGTTACTCGACACGATAATTGGGCGCCTCCTTCACGATCTGCACGTCGTGCACGTGCGACTCGCGAATGCCGGCGGAGGTGATCTCGACGAACTCCGCGCGGGTGCGAAGCTCGTCGACCGTGCCGCAGCCGCAATAGCCCATGGCCGCGCGCAGCCCGCCCATCAGCTGATGGATGACGGCGGACAGCGCACCCTTGTAGGGAACCCGGCCCTCGATGCCCTGCGGCACGAGCCGCTCCGCCGCGCCCTCGCCTTCGGCATCCTGGAAGTAGCGGTCCGAGCTTCCCTGCTGCATCGCGCCGAGCGAGCCCATTCCGCGATAGCTCTTGTAGGAACGGCCCTGGTAGAGCTCCGTCTCGCCGGGGGCCTCTTCGGTGCCTGCGAACAAGCTGCCCAGCATCACCGAGGACGCGCCCGCCGCCAGCGCCTTGGCAATGTCGCCCGAATAGCGGATTCCGCCGTCGGCGATCACCGGGACGTTGGCGCGCGCGGCGCCTTCGATCGCGAACTGGATCGCCGAAATCTGCGGCACACCGACGCCGGCGACGATGCGCGTCGTGCAGATGGAGCCAGGGCCCACGCCGACCTTGACCGCATCGGCGCCGTGATCGGCGAGGGCTTTCGCGCCCTCGGCCGTCGCGATGTTGCCGCCGATGACCTGGACCTGCGGATGCTTGCGCTTGATCCACTGCACGCGGTCGAGCACGCCCTGCGAATGCCCGTGCGAAGTATCGACGACGAGCACGTCGACGCCGGCGTTGACGAGCGCATCGACCCGCTCCTCGGTATCGCCGCCGGTACCGACGGCGGCCCCCACGCGCAGGCGGCCGAAATCGTCCTTCGACGCGAGCGGGTGCTCGGTCGACTTCATGATGTCCTTCACCGTGATGAGGCCACGCAGCTCCATCCGGTCGTTGACCACGAGCACGCGCTCGAGCCGGTGGCGGTGCATCAGCGACTTCGCGTGCTCGAGATCGGAGCCCTCGGCGACGGTCACGAGCCGGTCACCCTTCGTCATGATGCTGGACGCCGGCTGGTCGAGGTTCGTCTCGAAACGAAGGTCGCGGTTGGTTACGATGCCGACCACCCGCTTGCCGTCAACGACCGGCAGGCCGGAGATCCGGTGGCGTCGCGTCAGGGCGAGGACCTCGCGCACCGTCATCGTCGGCGGGATCGTGATCGGGTCCTTGACGACGCCGCTCTCGAATCGCTTCACTTTCGCGATTTCCGCCGCCTGTATCGCGGGCGGCATGTTCTTGTGGACCACGCCGAGACCGCCTTCCTGCGCGATCGCGATCGCGAGCCTCGCTTCGGTGACGGTGTCCATCGCCGCGGACAGCAATGGAATGTTGAGCGCGATGCTCGTGGTGAGACGGGTCTTGAGGGTGACGTCGTTGGGAACGACGTGGGACAGCGCGGGAACAAGCAGGACGTCGTCGAACGTCAATGCTTTCCGGGCGGCACGCATCGAGTTTCTCCTATGCGCAAAGATCAATTATACCCGCGTCCGCAGCGGCTGGCTCGTGCTGTAGTCATCAAGTTGTACGCGCGCAGGTACCCTGTCGCGAAAGAGACACGAGCGCGTCCGTCGCGGCCCGTCGTTCCTCCGGAGTTTGACGCGCCGCCCTCAGTTGGATTAACTTGGCCCCGTGATGAAGGTGATCGAGTCGACCGGGCAAGCTCGACAGCGCCGCGTGCAGTCGCGAGCCGCATTGTTGGCGGCGGTCGTCGCGCTCGGCGCGGGCCTTGCGGCGGTTTCCGTGTCCGCCGCGCTTTACAAGTGGACAGACGCGAACGGGCGCGTGATCTACTCGGATCAGCCGCCGATGGGCAACGTCAAGGTCGAGACGATCAATGGGCCGCCGCCTCCGGCCAATCCGAACGCCGTGCAAGAGCTTGCGGCAAAGGAGGCGGAGCTCAAGAAGGCGAAGCAGACGCGGACGGAGGACGAGGCGAAGGCGAACAAGGCCCGCGTGGACGGGAACCAGCTCCGCGAGAATTGCGATCGCGCCCGCGGCCAGATGTATACGCTCGGAAACTCGGACCAGGTCGTCATCTACTCGACCAACGCCAAAGGTGAGCGGGTGGCGATGGACGACGCCGCTCGCGCGCGCGAGCGGCAGCGGCTCGACACCTGGGTCCGCGAAAACTGCAAGAGCTGACGACCAAGGCGCGCCCGGCCCTTCAGGCCTCGTGGCTTTCACCGCCGAAGGCGCTCTTCACTGCTTCTTCTCGAGGTTGGCCTGGTTGATGACGACCTTGGCCTTGTCCTTGAGCGTGTTCACATACGCTTCGAACACCTCGCGGCTCTGCATGTCGCCGATTCGCGCGCGCGCCGCCGCAACCTTGGCCGGGTCGACGTCCGGGGGTGCAATGACCTTTACTACGCGGTAGATCGCGAAGCCGCCGCCATCGCTCGGCGTGCCGACGTACGCGGGCAGCTTGGACGGATCGACCTGGAAGATCCGCGTCGCGCCCTCGTTCGTGAATCCCTGCTGCGTCCGGTTGCGCATCAGCAGCACCGGCTTCGAGAATGCAACGCCGACTTCCTTGTCGCTCTTGCCGGCCTCGAGCAGCGCAAGCTTCTCGCGGCCGGTCTTCTTCGCAAGCTCCGAGGCGCCCTGCAGAACCAGCTGCTTGTGAATCTCGGCCTTGACGTCGGAGAACGGACGCACTGCCGACGGCTTGTAGTCGATGATCCGGGCGGACATCATCGCGCCGTTGCCGACTTCGATGGCATCGGTGTTGCGCTTCGCCGTGACCGAGTCCGGCGCGAAGAGCGCCTCGACCAGCTTCGCGCTGCCCATCGCGATCTGCTGCGCCTGCGCCCGCGTCACGAGCGGCGACGTCTGGATCGTGAGGCCCAGCGCCTTCGCCACCGGCGCGAGCGAATCCGCCTGCTCGTAGACCAGGTTCTGGAACTGATCGGCGGCGGACGCGAACTTCTGCGCGACCTTCTGGCGTTTGAGGTCGGTCTCGATCTGGCCCTTCACTTCGTCGAACGAGCGCAGCTTCTCCGGCGTGATCCCGTTGAGCTTGATCACGTGGTAGCCGAACTCGCTTTGCACGGGACCGGCGATCTCTCCCGGCTTCATGGAGAACACGGCGTCGTCGAACGCCTTGACCATCGTGCCGCGCGGATTGCTGCCGAGGTCGCCGCCTTGCGCCGCGGAGCCGGGGTCCTGTGAGCGCGCCTTCGCGAGCTCGCCGAACTTCGCGGGGTTGGCTTTCGCCTGCGCGGCGATCTCTTCCGCGGTCTTCTTCGCCGCCGCCCGCTCAGCTTCGCTTGCATCGGGCTTGACCGCGATCAGGATGTGGGCCGCCTGCCGCTGCTCTTCCTGGCGATACGTCTTGGCCGCGCTGTCGTACTGGGCCTTCACCTCCTCCGGCGTCACCGTGATCTGCGCGAGCAGCGCATCCTGCGTGAGCACGACGTACTCGAACTTCGCTTCCTCCGGCGTCCTGAACGCGGCGGCGTTGGCGTCGTAGAACGCCTTTTCCTGCGCTTCATCGACGGTGACGTCCTTCACGAAAGCATCGACGTCGATGTTGGCGTACTCCGCCTCGCGCTGCTGCTCGACGAGATTCACGTACGCGACTGCCGAAGCCTGCGGAACCACCGTGCCGCGCGCGATCGGATCGACGATCCGCTCGGCCTGGATCTGGCGCCGGATCGATTCCTCGAACGCGGGCTCGTCGATGCCCGCCTGGCGCAACAGCCCCTTGTAGAGGTCGAGCGAGAACTTGCCGCCTTCCTGAAAGCGGGGATCGGCAGCGATTCGGTCGAAGACCTCGGAGTTGGAGGCACGGAAGTGCAGGTCGGCGCCCTTCTTTTCGACCAGGCGCTCGCGCAGCATCTGCTGAATGAGATTGAAGCGCACCTCGGGATTGTCGAAGATCGCGGGGTCGACACCTTGCGCCGTGCGCCGCAGCTGTTCCTGCTGGTCGCGAATTGCGTTGGCGAACTCGGCTTCGGTGATCCTGCCGCCGTCGAACTTCGCGACTTCGCCCGGTCCGCCCGCGCCGCGGAAATAGTAGTCCACGCCGAAGAACGCGAACGGAATCATGATCAGCGCCAGAATGAACTGCGCGATCCGCTTGTGCTTGTGGACGAGATCGAACATCGGTTGCCTATCGGATGTGAAAAGGGCGAACTCGCGTTCGCCCTTTGGCGGGATGGACGGAGATTACCCCTGTTCCTCGCCCGTCGTGAGAGAGGCGGAGTCTACGCTATTTGTCGCCTCTAATCAACGCTTTGACGCCTGCCTGCTCAGCGTCGACTTCTCTGCCAGGTCCCCGCCGCGCCAGGCATAGAGCGCGAGCAGCGGCTCCGAGCCGGTCTTCATTGCATGAGGGGTCCGCGGCGCATGATGGATGCATTCGCCGGGCGCGCGGATGACGAATTGTTGGTCCCCGTGTTGCCAGTGCGCGCGCCCAGCCAGCGGGTAATAGACCTCCTCGGCGGCGTGGTGGTGCGGCGGATATTCGACATCCGGCCCGAGCAGGAGGAATCCGACGGCGATGGAGTCGCTCGCGAACGGGCCGCGCAATCCGATGAGCTCGCTCCAGCCGTATCGGTCCAGAAAGCGCGATTCGAAATCGTCGCGTGTGTAGGTCTGAGCCCACCGCAATCGCTCGGCCGAGGCTGCGAGCAACGCGACGAGCGGATGGGTGTCCGGCGTCGCCAACGACTCGATTCCGTCCATCCAGCGCAGCACGGGGAGCGGCCGCGCGACGATGTCGCGCGTAACCCGCGGTGGAGGCGGCCATTGCTCGAGCAACGCGGCGCTTTCGGCGTCACGACGATCGGCAACGAATGCGCGTGCCGCCGTTGCCAGCGAGTCGATCGCCTCCAGCTGCTGGGCCCGACAGGACATCAGCTAGCGTAATCCGGCTCGATACGGTCGAGATAGCGAAGGAACGCCGGCCACTCGTATCGCCCGGGAAAGAAATCCTCCTCGTATTGTCGCCGCACCTTCGCGCAAACCGCCGGCGGCTGGAGGATGAACTTCCGTCCGGTCGCCAGGACGTCGATCTGCAATGCGCACGCCATCTCCAGCATGTACATCCGCCAGAACGCCTCACCTACCGATTTGCCGACGCTCATGAGCCCGTGACTTCGCAGGATCATCTGGTGCCGACCGCCGAGGTCGCGGGCCAGGCGCTCGCTTTCCGCAACGTCGTCGGAGATTCCTTCGTAATCGTGGTAGGCGAGGTCGTCATGAAACATCATTGCCTCCTGCGAAAGCGGCAACAGGCCTTCCTCGAGGCACGCGACGGCTTGGCCTCCGCGGCTATGCGTGTGCATCACGCACATGACGTCGCTGCGCGCCTTGTAGATGCCGCTGTGGATCACCTGGGCAGCGTCGTTCTTCGCGCCGGCCGGCCCATCGATCATCTGGCCATCGAGCGTCATCTTGACGAGGTTGGACGCGGTCACTTCGTCGTAACGGCAGCCGAGCTGAAACACCAGAATCTCGCCGGGCGCGTCCGGAACCCGCGCCGTAATGTGATTCCAGATCACCTTTCCCATCCGATACCGATCCGCGAGCCGATAGCATGCCGCGAGATCGACGCGCTGAGACCATTCCGCTCCGCTGCAGGTGGCCCGGCGAGAGAAACCGTGCACCGCACTCACGTTGTTTGCTCCGTTGCGCGCCACGCTGCGTGGGGCTCGCGGGACGTGACGCGCTCCATCACCGGCCGGAAGGCCGAAAGTGGCAGCGTGTCGTACGCAGGGTCGAAGGAGATCGAATCCCATCGCTCGCAGAATTCGGCACACGCGTCGAAATGCGGATGCCCCCGGTAGCGCTCGCGGGCGTTGCGATCCTTGCCGATGTGGTGCCAGAAGTAATAGCCTTGGAAGATGGCGTGGTGCGCCAGGATCCAATGCGTCCTCGGTCCGATGAAGGGCCGGAGAATCTCCGCCCCCACGGCGGCGTGATTGATCGGCGAGATTCGATCGGCGACGTCGTGGAACAGCGCGGCGAAGACCATCTCGTCGTCGGCTTCATCGCGCAGCGCACGCGTCGCCGTTTGCAATGCATGCTGCATCGGCGAGACGGGGTAGCCCGTGTCCCGATCCGTCGTCTTGAACAAGGCGATGAGGTCGTCCAGGTACGAGCGGTTGAGCGAATGGTCGAGGGATTCCAGATACGCGTATTCGGCCGCGGTTCCGTCGCCAAGACGAGTAAAGCGTATTTCCATTGGGCGTCTCCTTGGTCTTCCATTTAGGGAGGCGGGCACCTGCCGCACTATCCTCGCGCCGCCGACGCGGCTTCATTTCCCTGTTGTGCCGCAAGCTCGGCCGGGGACCAGTGGCACCGATAACGCCGGCCGCCAGTGTCCCGCCACGGGGGAGCGATTTCGGAACACTCGGCGCCCTTGCGCCGATGGCATCGCGCGTTGAAGATGCAGCCGGGCCGCTCCCGGTCGGCGTCGGAGATCTGGCTCTTCAATCGTACTCTCGCAGTCGCCGCCTCGGGATCCGGAATGGGCGTTGCAGAGAACAGCGCCTCGGTGTACGGATGCAACGGGCGACGATCGAAGCTTTCGGCGTCGCCTTCCTCCACGACTTCGCCCAAGTACATGACGACGATTCGATCCGACATGTACCGCACAATGGCGAGATCGTGCGACACGAACACGTACGACGTTCCGTAGTCGCGCTGCAGGTCGAGCAGCAGCCGGCAGACCGCGGCCTGGACCGAGACGTCGAGCGAAGAAAGCGGCTCGTCGCAAAGCACGAGGTCGGGCGCCGACAGGAACGCGCGCGCAATCGCCACGCGCTGCTTCTCCCCCCCGGAAAGCTCTCGGGGCAGCCGCCCTCGAAATGCCGTATCGAGGCGAACGCGCCGCAGCGCCTCATCGACGGAGCGGCGGGCGGTGACGCCGTCGGTCGCTTTCAATGCGATCAAGTGACGGCGCAGGGACGTACCGATGGAAAGCGACGGATTGAGCGTCGACTCCGGGTCCTGGAAAACCATTTGCATCGTCCGCAGCATGTCTTTGCCGCGGTCCGCGAGGTTTGGCGGAAGATCGGAGCCCGAGTACTGGATCGTGCCGCTTTCGGGGCGCTCGAGGCCGGCGATGCAGCGCAGCAACGTGCTCTTCCCGGACCCGCTCTCGCCGACGAGGCCTACCACGGCGCCTCGCGGCACGTGCAACGAGACGCCGCGGACCGCCCGCACCGTGGCTCTGCGACGCCCGAAGGATTTGCGGATCGACATGGCAGCGAGCACCGGTTCGCCGGATAAGACCGCAGCCTTCGGTTTACTGTTGCCGGGCCGCGGCAGGCTCTCGAGCAGCGCCCGCGTGTAGGAGTGGACCGGGGCCGTATAGATCTGGGATACCGATCCGGTTTCGACGATCTCGCCCGCATACATGACGGCGACGCGCGTCGCCACGCGCGCGATCACGCCGAGATTGTGGCTTATGTACACCATCGCCATCCGGGTGCGCGAACGGATGTCCTCGAGCAGGTCGAGGATCACCGCCTCGGTCGTTGCATCCAGATTGGTGGTCGGCTCATCGAGAATCATCAGATCCGGCTCGAGGGCGAGGGCGATCGCGATGGTGATGCGCTGCCGCTGCCCCCCGCTCAACTGGTGGGGATAGCGGCGCGCGATGTCGCTTCCCTCCGGAAGCTCGACGGCGCGAAGACATGCGGCAACCGCCGATCGCGCTTCGGCGGCCGTCGCGTTCCTGTGCTGGCGAATCGTCTCCGCAATCTGTTCGCCCACCCGCATCGTCGGCGTCAAAGATGCCAGCGGATTCTGATGGACCATCGCAATGCGGCCGCCCCAGATCTTCCGCAGCTCCGTCGCCGGAGACCGCAGCAAGGGGATACCGTCGAAAGTGACGTCGCCTTCCAGCATGGAAGTTCCTCGCATGCGGTATCCCATGAGCGCATGCGCAAGCGTGCTCTTGCCTGATCCCGATTCGCCGACGACGCCCAGCACCTCGTCGCGGTCGAGCGAGAACGACACGTCGCGAACGGCCCGCACCGATCCGCGCACCGACGCGTAGCCGACGTTGAGGTGGGCGACTTCCAGCAGCGCCAAGGCGTTACCCGATCACAGATACTGCTCGACGCGACGTTCACCGCTCGACGTGAGCGCGTCCGCCAGGGCGTTGACCGCGACCACCAGGATCCCGATGGCCAGCGCAGGGAACAGCACCGGCCACGGCGCAATCGTGACGTAGTTGCGCGCTTCGCTGATCATGAGGCCCCAGTCCGGCGTCGGCGGCTGGACCCCGAAGCCCAGGAAGCCGAGCGAGGAAATGAGCAGCAGCGCGTAGGCGAAGCGCAGGCAGAATTCGACCACGAGCTGCGGCAACACGATGGGCAGAAGCTCGGCGAAGACGATCGACGGCCAGCCCGCACCACGGAGCCGTGCCGCCTCGACGTAGCCGGCGTTGCGCAACGGCAGGACGGCGCTGCGCGCGATCCGCGCGGATTTCGGAACGAAGACGAAACCGATCGCGAGGACGAGGTTGAGCGACGATGGCCCGAGCGAGGTCAGGATCAGCATGGCGAGCAGCAACCCCGGCAGCGCGAGCAGCACATCGACGAGGCGCATCACGGTCTCATCGAGCGCCCCGCCGCGATAGCCGGACATGAGCCCGATTGCGCAGCCGGCTCCCACGCCGAGAAGCGTCGCGCTCAACGATAGCAACAGGATCGTCCGCGCGCCGACGAGCACGCGAGAGAACACATCGCGGCCGAAGCCGTCGGTTCCAAAGAGATGCGCCTGGCTGGGCGTCGCGAGTGGCGCGCCGGTGTTGAAATCGGTTGCGGAGTACGGCGCGAGGATTCCCCCGACCAGCCCCGTCAGCAGATAGACTGCGACGACGGCGGCCGGCACGACGACTTGCCAGCGCCATCGGCGTCCCTCCGGCTTGGCCAAGGCCACCTGCTCGGCCGCGCTTGCGACGGGGGCGGTCATGCCGACGACCCCACGCGGGGATCGAGCGCCCGCTGCCCTACGTCGGCGGCCAGGTTGGCGAGCGCGTAAACCGCGGCGACGACCAGCGAGATCGCCTGCAGCAGCGGCACGTCGCGATTGCGAATCGCAAAGACGAGCATGCGACCGATGCCGGGATATCCGAACAGACTCTCGACGATGACGAGCCCCCCGGCCATCCATCCGATCGAAAGCGCGATCACGGACAGCGTTGGCCCAAGCGCGCCGGGCAGCACGTGCGCGACGATCACGCGGCGACGATCGAGCCCCTTCAGCAGCGCCGCCTTGACGAACGCGCTATCGAGCACCTCGCTGACGCTCGCGCGCATCATCCGCTGAATGTAGGCGAGAATGACGAACGACAGCGCCAGCACGGGCAGTATGAGCTCGGTGATCGACTGCAGCACCGTGCTCGCGCTCCCGGTCCCCGCGAAAGGCGGCAGCCATCCGAGCCAGGTGCTGAACACGATGATGAGCAAGCCGCCCGTGACGAATTCGGGCATCGCTGCAGCGAACATGGTGGCGGACGAGACCGCCATATCGAGCAACGAGTCGCGCCGCAGCGCGCACAGCAGGCCGAGCGCCAGTCCCGCGGGAACCGCGAAAGCCATTCCCGCGAGCGCAAGGATGAGAGATTTCTCGAGCGGAGGAGCGAGCACTTCGACGACGGGTCGATGGAACCGCGTCGACATGCCGAGATCCCCGTGAAGCACGCCGCCGAGCCAGCGCCCGAACTGGACGAGTGCCGGCTGGTCGAGGCCGAGCTGAGTGCGCAGCGTGGCGAGGTCCTGCGGCGTCGCCTGCATGCCGAGGATCATCGTCGCGACATCCCCGGGCAGCAGTTGCGTGATGGTAAAGATCAGCACCGACACCGCGAACAGTGTCAGCACGAGCAGCATCAACCGCTGCGCCACGAATCGAGCCAGCGAATTCATGGCGCCGGCACTCCCTGCCCGCCGCGAGATACGCCGCAGACCTCAGGGGCGCGCTCGCGGCGGCGACTGCGCCGCTCCAGACGCAACAGCGGGTCAGGCAACCCAGACGCGCCGGAAGTCGAGCCATCCGCTGGGATGCGGGCCGAAGTCGCGCAGCCTCTTGCGGTAAACGATGACCGAGGGTCGATGATAGGCGACGATCACCGGACTGTCGTCGATGAACATCTTCTGGATGTCGGCGAAGACCGCCTTGCGCTTCGCCTCGTTCTGCTCGCGTCGCACGCTTTCGATCAAGTCGTCCATCTTCTTCGTCTTCCACTGGCTCTCGTTCCAGGTAGCGTTCGACTGGTACGCAAGCGCCAGCATTTCGTAGAGCGTCGTGCGGCCGTTCCAGTTGGTGACGAAGAAGTTGTGCTTCAGCCAATATTTGGACAGGAAGATGTCGGCAGGCACGGTGTTGACGCGAATGCGGACATTTGCGCGCTTCGCCATGTCTTGATACCCGAGCGCGGACTGGACGAGGCCGGCGCGCCCCGTCCACGCCATCATCTCGACGTCGAGCCCATCCTTGTAGCCCGCGTCGGCGAGAAGCTTTTTCGCGGTCTCGATGTCCTGGCCGAGCGGCTTCTGGTCCGGCATCCACATGTTGGAAAACGGCGGGATCGGATGGTCGTTGCTGACGGGGACCGTCAGGTTGCCGAGCGCGATCTTGCGCAGTGAGTCCCGATTGCAGATGAGGCGCATCGCGCGCCGCACTTCGGGCTTGTCGAACGGCGGCTGGTCGACGCGCATGACAATCGGCTGGTAGCCATAGCTCTGCGCGATCGACACCTCGAAGTCCTTGCTCGCCTGGTAGATCGGGATCACTTCGGAGGAGGGCCACCAGGTCATGTCGAGGTCGCCGCTCATCATTCCGGCGATGTGCGCGGCCTCCTCCGGCAGGTACACGATACGGACCTGGTCGAGGTAAGGCTCACCGTCGCGCCAGTACGCGTCGTTGCGCACGAGCGTCACATGGTCGCCGGCCACGAACTCGGTCAGCTTGAAGGCACCCGTGCCCGTGGGATTCTTGTTGAGATCGCCGACGTCGCGCGGCGCAATCTTCGCCTGGAAGCTTCCGCCGCAAAGCTGCGGAAACTCGGCGAACGGTGACTTGAGCGTGAACCGCACGACCAGCGGGGAGAGCCTTTCGACCTTGTCGACCATCGAGAACACCGAGCGTGCGGGCGACGCGGTGGCAGGGTCGAGGATGCGCGTGAAGCTGAATACGACGTCGTCCGCATCGAATTCGCGGCCGTGATGGAACTTGACACCCTTGCGCAGGTTGAACGTCCACACGGTGGCGTCGGGCGACGATTCCCAGCTCACCGCAAGCTCGGGTTTGGCCGTGAGCTGCTCGTCGGTCCATACGAGGCTGTCGTAGACGTTGCGGAGCATCGCCCACTCTTCGCTTCCCGCGGCGATGTGAGGGTCGAGCTTGACCGGCGAGCCGACGAACGCGACGCGGATGGTGCCGCCTTTCTTGCGTGTCTGGGCCTGCGCGGCCGGGAGGCCGATGAGACCGAGCGCCGCGGCGCCCGCGAGTCCTGCACCGAACGCCCGCCGGCTGGGCGACGGAAGACCGTCCGTCATCGATGTGTCCTGCTCGGCTCGCTTCGCCATGTTGCCTTCTCCTCGTTGTCCATCGTGGTTACAGCAACCTTTCCTCGTAGGGAAAGTTCGTCAGCGGCGTAGCGCCGCTTGCAGTCACGTGCACGAGCTGCTCGAGCTTGACGCCCTCGCCACCGCGCTCGTCGCCGATGAAGCTTTCGACGCACAGCGTCATGTTCTCTTCGATGAGGCCGTCGTATCCCTTCGCCCCGAAGTCCTGCGGATAGGGAATGTAGGGATATTCGCCGCAGAGGCCCGCTCCGTGGACGAGCGACATGTACCGGTGCGCGACGAACCGCTCAGGCATCTTCCAGCTGGCCTCGTTGAACTCGCGAAAACCGACGCCGGGGCGCAGCAGCGCGACGTTGGTCTCGATCTGCTCGTGCGCAAACGCGTACAACTCGCGCTGCGCTGGGCTCGCGGGCTTGTCGCCACACAGGAACGTGCGGGACATGTCGGCAAAATAGCCGTGGGGCCCGATCATGTCGGTGTCGATCGCCAGCAGTTCGCCTTCCTGCACCGGGCGCGCGCTCGACTCCTGAAACCACGGGTTCGTGCGGGGTCCTGCTGTCAGCAGACGCGTTTCGATGTATTCGCCGCCACCGGCGATGTTGGCTTCGTTGAGGATGGCAAGCAGCCGGTTCTCGGAAACGCCGGGGACCAGAGCATCGCGCACCTGCGCGAGGGCCCGCTCGCAAACCGCGATGCCCTCGCGCAGGCAGGCGATCTCGTCCGGCGACTTGATGGCGCGCGCCCGTTCCGCGATCTCCTGGCCGTCTCGCACGTCGACGCCGAGCGCCCGCAACGCGGCATGGCCGTCCGGATTGACGCGATCGACGGCGAGGCGGCGATTGCCGCCACCGTGCTTCGTCACGAGGTCGGCTATTTCTCCTGCCCATCGCTTCGCGTGCTCGGCAATCCGTGGGCCGGAGGTGAAATAAAACCAGCTCGTTGTCCGGCGAATCTCGTCGATCGTCTCGAGACCGCGAACCAGATGGTCGCACCCGCCGAATTCGAACATGACGGTGGGACCTTCCGCCGGCACGAAGACGTAGCGCGCCGGATTGCGGAGCGTCCACACTTGCATGTTGCGGCTTCCGGTCGCGTAGCGAACGTTGATTGCGTCGCAAAAGAGTGCTGCGCCGTAATCGAGCTCGCGCAACTGCCGCCGCACGCGCTCGTTGCGGTAACGATGCATGCGGGAAAGATCCGGGCCGCCGGCGACGGCGGCATCGCCGCGGGCGGCAGAAGTCATGCCGGATTGTAGCGCGACTGGAAGCATCCGCGACGCCGGCCCCTCACACGTGCCGCACGAGAAGGTCGTCCTCGAACGGATACGTGGACAAGAGCTCGATGCCGTTTTCCGTGACGACGACTTCCTGCTCGAGCTTCACGCCATCGGCGCCGCCCCGCTCGCCCACGTAGCTCTCGACGGCGAGCGTCATGCCCGCTTGGATCATCCCATCCATGCTGAAGTGGGTCCAGTCGGGACCGTGGACGATGATCGGGCTCTCGCCGTGCATGCCGACGCCGTGCAAGAGCGTCGGATAGCGGAGGTCGCGGTACTTCTCCGGAATCGGCCACGCCCGGTCGGCGATCTCCCTGAACGAGACGCCCGGTTTGATGAGGCTCATGTTGTGATGAATCTGATCCCAAGCCATCGCGTACAGCGATTGCTGCGTTCCGGTCGGCCTGCCTGGCCCGCAGTGAAACGTCCGCGACATGTCGGCGTAGTAGCCATGGCATCCGATCGCGTCCGTATCGAGCGCCACGAGATCGCCGGTGCGAACAGGATGCTCGCCCGCTTCGTTGAACCAGGGATTCGTCCTGGCGCCGGCCGAAAGCAGCCGCGTTTCGATGAATTCGCCGCCCTCCTCGACCAACCGACCGGTCATCACGCCGTGCAGCTTCTGCTCGCTCACTCCTGGACGTATCGCCTCGCGTACGCTGTCGACTGCAACTTCCGTCGCCATCATGCTCGCCTTGAGGCAGAGGATCTCTTCCGGCATCTTGACCATTCGCAGGCGGAACAGATCTTCCTGACACTCGACCGCAGTCAAGCCGGCGGACTCGAGCGCCCGCGCGACCGAGAGGCTGCACCGATCCACGCCGACTCGTTTCTCACCGGGCGCGTGCTCGTGCAGCAAATCGGCCAACTCTCTGCCGAATGCGTCCACACGGTCCCGGCTCTGCAGCTGGACCGCAGACCAGGTCAGCTTGGCGAGCCGCGTCTCGTCGATCGTATCGACCGTCATCGAGGCGTGGGCGCTGCCCGGGTAGTCGAATGAGATCACGGGTCCGGTGACGGGGATGTAGACGTAGCGCGTCGCGTTCCTGAGGAAGTACAGGAACATGTTGCGCGAGCCCGTGGCCCAGCGTTGGTTGAACGGATCGAACAGCACGCACGCGCCGTAGCCGGCCCCCGACAGCATCCCGCGCAGTGCGGCGAGGCGCTTGCGGTTGAGCGCCGGCACATCGATGGCGCCCGCACGAACGGCGGGAAACGAATGGGACGCCGTCATGTCAACCGATGTGCCAACCGAGCAGCGTCAGCCCTTGATCAGCCCCTGCTGCTTCAGGAAATCAGCGGCGACCGACTCCATGGACTTCTTGTCGACGTCGACGGCGGCGTTGAGCTTCTGCATGGTTTCGCTGTCGAGCTT
>Ga0070670_100001214_pt1 | contig 20478 bp, 17 predicted proteins | sample KBSS63metaG_FD_64665 | JGI IMG/M metagenome (GOLD analysis project Ga0070670, IMG submission 64665) | Switchgrass rhizosphere microbial communities from Kellogg Biological Station, Michigan, USA - KBS S6-3 metaG | ecosystem: Host-associated > Plants > Roots > Rhizosphere > Soil ... | reverse complement strand
CGGGACCGGTGTTGACGCTGGCCACCGGGTGGCCGGAATTCCGCCTGAGTGCGGCGACGGCATCCAAGGTCAGTCCGCCGCGCAGCGAAGCGCCGCGCGACGCGGGTACGGCGATCACAACGCCGGCGGCGCCCGCGAGCGAAGTTCAACCTGCTGCGACTGACTCCAACGCTGTCGACCCCCGGTCGGCACTGGTGGCATCGCATTTCGCCGTGGCGCGGCGGATGATCCAAGCGCAGGAGCGCGTGTTGACGGCATTGATGCGCGGCACGCCGGAGGTCACGGCGAGCGCGCCAGTGCGGCTTCTGTCTACGGCTCAGATGCGCCGGGACGGAAACGCGCTCACCGCAGCGATGATGCTGTCGGCCCGGCAATATCCATTTCTCGTCGACCACACGTTGGGCGGCCGCGTGTCCGCCACCGATCCGGCACTCACCGGTCTTCCGGTGATGCCATTCACGATGACGCTCGAGATCGCAGCCGAAGCGGCGCTCGAACTCGTGCCCGGGACCGTCTGCATCGGGTTCGACAACGTGGTCGCCAAACGCTGGATCGTGCTCGAACCGGGTGCTCGTCCGCAGCTCGTGGTGAACGCACGGCGTGGTCCTCAGGGCGTGGACGGAGTGGAGGCGGTGTCGGTGGAAATCGCCGTCGCCAGGCCTGATGGCGGCACAGGGGTGCACTTCAATGCCACCGTGCGGCTCGCGCGAGCGTATCCATCGGCTCCCGCGGCGCGCGCCGGATCAAACGCCGCGCAGGGGCGATGGGACCGCGATCGCGTGTATCGGCAAGCGATGTTCCACGGTCCGTTGTTTCAGGGAATCGAGCGGGTGACCGTTCTGAACGGCAGCGGCGCCGAAGCCACGCTGGAAGTGATCGGCCGGAACGGGCTGCTCGCGGGCGGCGAGCCCGCCCTGGCGATCGATCCGGTGCTGCTCGACCAGCCCGGTCAGCTCGTCGGCGTCTGGACGGCCGACCGGCTCATCGAAGGGTTCGTCATTTTCCCGACTCAGCTGAAACGGCTCGATCTGTTCTCGCCGCCGCTGCCGGCTGGATCCCGCCTGCGGTGCCATGCCGCGATTCGTCTCACCGGCGAGGCCGGCGTGATCTCGGATCTGGAGATCGAAGACGGTGCAGGCCGCGTGCACGCGCGCTTCACCGGCTGGGAAGACAAGCGGTTCGACGTGCCGCCGACGTTTCTCGCATTCATGCTCAATCCGCGCAGCTCCTCCTTGTGCAACGCCGTCACCGGCGGGGCGAGCGGCGAAACAGGCGTTCGCGTGTCGAAAACCGATCTCCCGTCTGGCTTCGCGGCACGTGGTGGGATTTGGCAGCAGGTGCTCGCTGGCCTGATCCTCAGCCGACGGGAGCGCGAGTCGTGGTGCTCCGTCAGCGAGTCGGCCGGCGCCGGGCAGTGGCTCATCGGGCGCCTCGCGGCGAAGGACGCGGCGCAGCGCTGGCTCGCCGATCGAGGCATGAGCGTCCCACCGGCCGACATCGTGGTGATGAATCAGTCGAACGGCGCGCTGAATGCCACGGGAGAATGGAGCGGTGCCGTCGGCGGCGCGCTCGATCTGACGATCCGCGTCGTTGACGGGGAGACTGTCGCCGTCGCCGCCCTCAGCGGACGGAAGTTGCCCGGCGCGACATCACACGAGAAGGAAAAGGTACCGTCCGCGTTCCGCTGAGCCGGGACCGGACCTTGAATGACACGTAGGAGGTTGATGTGAGTGGGAATGGGGTATCGGATGTGAGCAATCGTGGTGCGATACAGGAAGTCGTGCTGCAGATCTTGAAGGACCTGACATCGGAGTGGGATACGGACTATTCGGGGGCGATCGGCCCTGAGACGCTGTTGATTGGCGATCTCGATTTCGAATCGATCGACGTCGTCGAGCTGGTCGTGAGTCTGGAGGGTCGACTGCAGCGGCGCGATCTGCCTTTCGAAAAGCTTCTGATGGAGGACGGCCGATACGTCGAGGATCTGACAGTCCGGCAGGTGGTGGACTTCCTCGAGTCGGAACTTGGAAAACGGACGGGCGCTGATGCCTAACCAGACCAAGACTCTGCTTCTTGGTCTGGACGGTGCGTGCTTTCCCATTCTCGACGCGATGGTCGAGGCCGGCGTCATGCCATTCATGGGCGAGCTGCGGAAGCGCGGTCGATCAGCGACATTGATGTCGACGGTCAATCCGCTCACGCCGCCGGCGTGGACGACCATCATGACCGGTCGAACGCCTGGCAGCCACGGGATCTACGACTTCATTCGCGCCGAGGAGCGCGGGAGTTCGGTCTTCTTTGCGCTGAACACGTCCCGCGACCGCCGCGTCGAGACCATCTGGGAGATTGCCAGCCGGCAGGAACGGCGCGTCACCACGTTGAATTTCGTCGGCATGGCGCCCCCGCGGCCGATTGCCGGTCATTCGATTTCCGGATTCATTCCACACCGGCACCTGAAACGCGCCATGTGGCCGCCGACGCTGTTCGACGAGCTCCAGGCGCTGCCCGACTTCAACCGCCGCGAACTGGCGATGGACCTCGACCTGGAGAAGCAGTCGATTCAGGGACTGCCCGAGACGGACTACGAGAGCTGGCTGGCGCTGCATCGCCGCCGTGAGAAGCAGTGGTTCGAAATCGCTCAGTGGTTGATGACCCACGATCCGAGCGATCTCACCGCGCTCGTGTTCGACGGCGTCGATAAAGTGCAGCACGTCTTCTGGCGCTACCTGGACCCGCAGATGTTCCGAGCCGAGGAGGCAACTCCCGCCGATCGCAAGGTGCGAGACATGTGCCTCGAGTACTACCGCGAGATCGACGGGTATATGCGCCGTCTGGTCGAAATGGCCGGACCGGATGCCCGTACTTTCATCGTGTCGGATCACGGCTTCGGGCCCACCTGGGAAGTGTTCTATCTCAACGTGTGGCTGGCGGAGCGTGGTTATCTCGCGTGGCGCGACGAGTCCGATCGAGACGAGGTCGGAGCGCTGACCGTCGACCGTTTGAAGAGTCATGTCGGTATTCTGGATTGGAACCGCACGACCGCCTTTTGTCTGACGCCGTCGAGCAACGGCATCAGCATCAGACGCCGCCAGCCTGATGGAACTGGCGTCAGCAGCGAGCAGTACACGGAGCTGCGGCGTCGGATCGCCGACGAACTGCGCGCATGGCGCGACCCTGACACGGGCGAACAAGTGGTGACCTCAGTGCGGACACGCGAGGAGGCCTATCCCGGCGGCGAGATGGAAAAGGCTCCCGATCTGCTGATCACGCTTCGGGACCACGGCTTCGTGTCGATCCTGAACGCCGATCGTCCGCTGCGCAAGCGGGGGAGCATTCTCGGCACCCATCGGCCGGAGGGGGTCTTCATGGCCGCTGGTCCAGGAGTGCAGCCCGGCGATGCCGGCGCGCCGATCGCGCTGGCCGACGTCGCGCCCACCGTGTTGCACAGCCTCGGGTTACCGGTGCCCTCGGACTTCGAGGGAGAGGTTGCGACGAGCGTGTTCTCGTCCGCATTTCTTCGCGATCGCCCGGTGAGAACGGGACCACCGACGACACCCCCGGATCCGTTCCCGCAGCGCGAGAGTGTCGAGCCTGTGCTGGGCGTCGAGGCCGAAGCTGAAATGGTGGCTCGCCTCAAGGCGTTGGGATATCTCGAGTAATCACGTGCTGCACCAGCAGGCCGTGCCGTAGCTATGCATTTGCGACTTCGTCGACCGAAACACCAGGCGGACTACGCCGCGACGGCGTACCCGGCATCGATCGAACGGCCGTTTGTCCGCATTGCGGAGGCGGGGTTCGGCGATGGATGGAACTCGTATCCGCATTCGATGGCGTGGTTTCGCGACGCGTTGTATGTCGGCACGACGCGCGCGAATCTGTGCAGCATCAAAGCGGCGCGTCCGCCCGGATTCGTGTTCTGGCCGATCCGCTGTCCCGACGACGTCTACGAAATCGACCGGCGAGCGGAGATTTGGCGCTTTGCGCCGAGTGAGGGCACGTGGGAGCGCGTCTACAAGTCGCCGTGGTATGTGCCGCCCGGCGGCAACCCCGATGCGCCGGCCGCGCAGCGCGTGCCTCGCGACATCGGCTATCGCGGCATGAAAGTGTTTCGAGGGGTCAGCGATGAAACGGAGGCCCTGTACGTCCTGACCTGGTCGCCGTCGAAGAGCGGGCAGCCGTCGATCATGTTGCGCTCGACGGATGGCCGTGAGTTCGTGCCCACGACACCGCACGAGGAAGATTCCACCGTGACCACCTATCGCGCGCTCTGCGCCTACAAGGGCCGCCTGTTCACGGCGCCGGCCGGGCGCACGGCGGGGTGGAAGGGCGGCAAGCACATGGGCGTCGAGGATTGCGCTGTCGGTCAGGCGGTCGTCCTCGAGAATGCAGATCCGCTGCGACGGCCATGGCGGGTCGTCAACGTGCCATCCTTCGGCGATCGCGGCAACCTCGCGGTGTTCGACCTGCACGCGTTCAACGACTACCTGTACGCCGGCACGGTCAACGCTCAGGGTTTTCAGCTCTGGAAGACCGATGCCGAAGGCGAACCGCCCTACAAGTGGGTCAAAGTGTTGACGCAGGGCGCGCATCGCGGGCCGCTGAACGAAGGCATTGCGACGCTCTGCGCGCACGGCGAGCATCTCTACATCGGCACGGGGATTCAGAGTGGCGGGTACGATCGGCCGCTCAACATCGGTCCCGCCGCCGCCGAAATCCTGCGCGTGGCGGCGGACGACTCCTGGGACGTTGTCGTCGGTTCTCCGCGGAAGACGCCGCGCGGTTTCAAGTCTCCGATCTCGCGTTTCGGTCCCGGCTTCAACAACTTTTTCGCCGGCTATTTCTGGACCTCCGGATCGCATGACGGCTGGCTCTACATGGGGACGTACGACTGGAGCCACTTTTACCCCTACATGCCGCAGGAGAAGTTCCCCGCGCGCATGGCGCGCGCGTGCCGCTACGTCTCGCTCGAGCAGCTGGCGGCCAGTCGCGCGGGATGCGAGCTCTGGAGAACGCGCGACGGCGAGAGGTGGGAAGCGCTGACCGATAACGGGTTTGGCAACCGTTACAACTTCGGGATTCGCCGTCTGGTGTCTACACCGCATGGGCTCTTCGTTGGCGTCGCGAATCCGTTCGGTCCTGAGGTGTCGTACAAGAATGAACAGGGTCAATGGGACTACCGACCGAATCCACGGGGAGGTTTGGAAGTGTGGTGGCTGCAGCAGAACCCGCAGAGGGAATGCCGGTGAATGACGAGACGACGGTGCCGCCCGTAGCGGTGATTACGGGTGCGGGAGGTGGAATCGGGCGCGCCACGGCTCTCGCACTGGCACGGCGCGGGATGCGGCTGTGCCTCGTTGAACGCGACGCCAACCGCCTGGCGGCGGTCGTGAACGCGGTGAAGGAATCGGTTGCCGGTTGCGGGGTGCTTCCGTTGACGCTCGATGTCGCCTCCGAGGGGGACATGGAGGAGATGGTGACGCGCACGCTGGAGACGTTCGGCCAGGTCGACGTCCTCGTCACCGCTGCGGGTATTCTCCGTGCGCCCGGCAGGGGTCCGGCCGCCCTCGCCGATACGACGCCGGAAGAATTCGATACCGTCGTTGCGGTGAATCTCCGCGGCACGTTTCTCGCGACCCGCGCGGTTCTGCGGCCGATGCTCGCCAACAAGAGCGGCCACATCGTGCATATCTCGTCGGTCTCCGGGCTGCAAGGGCGCGCGTTCGACGGCCCGTACTGTGCGTCGAAGTTTGCCGTTCGCGGATTCTCCGAGTCCGTCGCGGAGGAAGTGGGGCGAAGCGGGGTGCGGGTTCATACCGTGTTGCCGGACGCGGTCGCCACGTCGCTGTGGGAACAGAACGGACCGGTCCCGATGCCGCCGGAAGCGTTACCTCCGGAAAGAGTCGCGGACTTTATCGCCTACCTGCTGGACATGCCACCCGATTGTGTGCTCCGCAATCCGATCATCGCGCCCTTCAGTGGATCTCGCCGACGCCGCCGTCGTCGTGAGGCGTCTGGCGAGCAGCCGGTGTCGGCGGCAGTCACGTCCGGAGAACCGGAGTCAGGCCAGCGATGAGTGCGCCGCTTTCGCATCTCACGGTCGTCGAACTCGGCGAGGAACGTGGCGCAGCGTATTGCGCGCAGCTGCTTGCGACTTACGGCGCCCGCGTGATCAAGATTGAAAAGGCTTCGGGCGACAACACTCGCGCGCTCGGTCCGTTCGTCAGACGGGCGGACGTCGAGACGAGCGTTCCATTCCTGTGGCTGAACGCGGGCAAGGAAAGCGTCGTCTGTGACGTCGACACGGCGGCCGGGCAGGACATCGTACGCCAGTTGGTACTGGCCTCAGACATCGTCATCGAGAGCTTCACACCGGGTTATCTGGAGGAAAGAGGGCTGTCGTACGACACGCTGTCGCGTGAGCGGCGGGCGCTGGTCATGACGTCGGTGACGCCGTTCGGCCAGTCCGGACCATACAGCCAGTACACGAGCGACGAGATTGTGTCCTATGCGACCGGCGGCGGCATGTATCTGACCGGTGATCCTCAGCGTGAGCCGCTGAACGGCGGTGTGCCGGTCGCTTCCTACAGTACCGGAATGGTCGCGTTCTTCGCGACGTTGAGCGCGATATTCGCTGCGGGAAACACTGGACGCGGCGACCATCTCGATATCTCCGTTCAGGAAGCGATGCTCGACAACGTGGAGATCGCGCTCATGGAGCACCTCCACACCGGACGGGTGGCGAAGCGAACCGGCGACCGCCACAACCTGGTGCCCTGGCGCCTGTTTCGCTGTCGTGACGGCTTCGCCGCTGTCATCGGCGGACCGATCCGGAAGTGGCTCGGCGCGATCGACTTGTTCAACGAACCAAAGCTCGCGCTCGACAAGTTTCGACACGTGGCCGGACGCATGGCGCATCGCGAGGAGCTCGAGGCGCTGCTGCAACCCTGGCTCGACGAGCACGATCGCGCCGAGATCCTGGCGGCGGGCCGTGAACGCGGCCTCGCAGTTGGTGTACTGAACCAGCCGGAAGAGGTGCTCCTCGATGCGCAGCATCGAGCGCGGCAGTTCTTCCATCAGGTCGATCACCCGGTTGCCGGTGACTACCTCGTTCCCGGCGAGCCCTACCGATTCACGGACACCCCACTCGAGCCGCGGCGCGCGCCGCTGCTCGGCGAGCACACTGAGAAGGTGCTGGCGGAGGACCTTCGGATGCCGCGTTCTCGACTGGACGATCTCGTTGATAAAGGTGTGGTGATGCTCCAAGGAAGTACCGCGTAATGGCGACTGCTCTTCACGGTGTGCGGGTACTTGATTTCTCCCACGACTGGGCCGGGCCGCACGCCACGCGTCTCCTCGCTGACGCTGGCGCCGACGTCATCAAGGTCGAATACCCGCGGCGGTTGGACGGGATGCGCGGTGGACACCTCGAGGACGAGCGATATAACCGGCACCCGCGGTGGTGGCAGCTTCACCGCAACAAACGATCGCTGACGCTGGACCTCACGCGGGCGGAGCATCGGGATCGTGCGCTTGTGCTCGTGCGCTGGGCAGACGTCGTGGTGGATTCATCGCGTCCGGGGGTGCTCGACAGTCTCGGCCTGACGTGGGAGGTCATGCACGGACAGCGTCCAGACCTGATCCTGCTGCAGATGTCGGCCTTTGGCGCCACCGGACCGGACGCGCAGTACGGCGGCTACGGCGGGGCGATCGAACCGACTTCTGGCGTCGAGGCATTTACCGGATACGAAGGCGAGGAGCGGCCGCGCCGCATTCGGGAGCTCGACGTCACCAACGGCATCGCCGGAGCCTGCGCGGTGATAACCGCTTTGGTCCGGCGACAGGCGACCGGGCTGGGCGCGCACATCGACCTGTCCCAGACGGAAGCCGCGATCAGCACAATGGCCGGAGACGCGTTCGTCGCGGTGGCCGCCGGCGCTGCGGAATCACGGCCGCTCGGCAACCGTCATCCCAGCTTCGCGCCGCACGGTTGTTACCCGTGTCGCGGCGACGACCGATGGATTGTGCTGAGCGTCCAAACAGATGACGAGTGGAGGGCGCTCTGCCGAGCTATCGAGCGGCCCGACCTCGGTACCAATCCGCAGCTCTCGCACGTTGCCGGCCGCCGTCAACACGCCGATCTCATCGACGACGCGATCTCCACATGGACCAGAGGCCGCGGCCACCGTGAGGCGATGGAGGAATTGCAGGCCGGCGGCATTCGCGCAGGTGCAGTCTTCGACGCGGGAGACGTCGCGAACGATCCGCACCTGGCGGCGCGCGGCTGGCTTCTCGACGCCGAGGACGGCAGCGGCCGGTATCCGGGCGCGCCGTTCAAGTTCGCGACGGATCCTGTCGTCGTCGCACGGCGCGGGCCGTTCCTGGGCGAGCACGACATGGAAATCAGCACCGACATCATCAGCCTGGCGCCGGACCAGGTCGAACAACTTCGTGTGTCGGATTTAGGAACTGCGTTCGATCCTGAATGATCGAACCCCGGCGTTGAAATAAGTGGGAGGCCGTCCGTGAGCAGGGTGATTGGTACCGCGATCGTTGTTCTCGTCGCGCTGGTTCTCTGGCACGCCGCCGTCGTCGCGAGGGCGCAAAAAGGGGGACGACCGGAGTCGCTCGATCTGAAGCACGGCGGGATTAACCGGACATCTTTAGTGTACGTCCCGAGCAGCTATGACGGAAAGACTCCGGTTCCTCTCGTCCTGTCGTTTCACGGACGTCACGGCGAGGGAAAAGACCAGGCGAAGCTCTCGGATTTGCATAAGGTGGGAGAACGCAAGGGGTTTATCGTCGTCTATCCGGACGGCGTCGGAAAATCCTGGAACGCGCTGCATGGGACCGGCGACGCGGAGGCACGGGGGATCGACGACGTCGGATTCGTCGATGCGCTGCTCGACAAATTGGCGGAACGTTACAAGATCGATCCCAACCGCATCTACGCCTCGGGCATGTCCAACGGCGGGTTCTTCGCCCACCGACTGGGCTGCGAGCGGAGCACACGGTTCGCGGCGATCGCAACCGTCGCCGGAGAGATGTCCCCGGCTCTCGCAAAAATCTGCAGGCCGCAGCGGCCGATACCGGTCCTGATCATCCACGGCACGAAGGATCGCATCGTTCCGTACGCCGGTGGTACCACAGAAGGCGGAGGGTCGCTGCTGTCGGCGGACAAGACGGCCGAGACCTGGAGTCAATTGAACCGCTGCAGCGGTGGTCTGAAAGAGACCATGCACAAGGGGGACGTCACCAGCCGCTCGTATCAAGGTTGTCATGCGCCCGTCACGCTGTGTACGGTCGAGGGCGCCGGGCACACGTGGCCCGGTGGGGATCAATATTTGCCACGGCTGTTGGTGGGCAACACGAATCGCGACGTCAACGCCAGCGAGATGATCTGGGAGTTTTTCGCCGCAAATCCGATGAAGCGGTGAGCGGAGTGCGTTCGGCGCGGCGGCGTGCCCCAACGAAACTGAATCCAACAACTGCCGTCAGGCGGAAAAACGTCGACGCGCGAGCAGACTTCGCGTGTCACCAAACCTAACCATGCATCAGATCCGTCTCGTTCATCCTGTTTCTGTCGATATCGCTGATGGCGCGTTGCGCGAGGCCGAGCCCTCGTCGCTTCCTGCCCAGACGGCGGACGTTCGCGAGCGCTTGACCATCGTCGTCGGCGGGCACGTCGACCATGGCAAGAGCACCGTCATCGGCCGGTTGCTCGCCGACACCGGGTCGCTCCCTGAAGGCAAGCTGGACCAGGTGAAGGCGCTCTGCGAGCGAACCTCGAAACCGTTCGAATACGCGTTCCTGATTGACGCGTTGCGTGAGGAGCGCTCGCAGGGCATCACGATTGATTCGGCGAGAATTTTCTTCAAGACCACAAGCCGCGACTATCTGGTGATCGACGCGCCGGGTCATATCGAGTTCTTGAAGAACATGGTGACCGGCGCGGCGCGAGCCGAGGCGGCGCTGCTCGTCATCGATGCGCACGAGGGGGTACGCGAGAACTCGAAACGTCATGGCTACATGATGTCGATGCTCGGCATCCGCCAGGTCGCCGTGGTCGTCAACAAGATGGATCTCGTCGGCTATGACGAGGCGGCCTTCCGCCGGCTCGAAGCGGAATACCGGGCGTTTCTCGGTAACCTCGAGATGCAGCCGACCTGCTTCATCCCGGTGTGCGGCCGCTCCGGCGAGAACATCGCCACCCTGTCGGATTCGATGTCGTGGTATGCAGGGCCGACGGTGCTGCAGGCACTCGACCAGTTCGGGGCGGCCCGCGGCGACGTCGACAAGCCGTTTCGCATGGCGGTGCAGGACGTGTACAAGTTCACCGCGAACGGTGACGATCGGCGGATCATCGCGGGTACCGTCGACTCCGGGATGGCCGCGATCGGGAGCGAGGTCGTTTTCTATCCGTCAGGCAAGAAGGCGGCGATTAAGAGCTTCGAAACCTTCGGGCGTGCCTGGCCGGTTCTCACCATCGGCACCGGCCAGGCCGCCGGATTCACGCTGACCGAGCAGATCTTCGTCACGCGCGGCGAGATCGCCACTCTGGCGCACGAGCACCGCCCCAGCGTCACGACGCGCCTGCGCGTGAGCGTCTTCTGGCTCGGAGAGCAGCCGCTCGTCAAGGGCAAGGATTACCTGCTGCGGCTCGGCACCGCGCGCGCGACGATGCGCCTCGAGGAGGTGCATCGGGTGATCGACGCCTCGGATCTTTCATCGAGCACGGAACTGAACCGCGTTGCCCGAAACGAGGTGGCGGAGTGCACGGTCTCGCTGAATCGCGCGATTGCGGCCGACGTGGCCGCCGACATCGCGTCAACCAGCCGATTCGTGATCGTTGACGACTACGAGATCCGCGGTGGCGGCATCGTCCGCGAAGCGCTGCCGGACGAGCAGGAAGCGATTCGCGAGAAGGTGCTGCTGCGCAACTACAAATGGGAGCCGAGCTCGATCCCGCGGCAACGTCGCGCCGCGCGCTTGGCACAGCGCCCCGCGCTCGTGCTGATTACGGGCGGTCCCGAGGCGGACAGAAAGACAGTCGCGCGTGACCTGGAAGCGATTCTGTTCGAAGAGGGACGGGCCGTGTATTTCCTCGGGATCGGGAACGTGCTGTATGGGGTCGATTCCGATCTGCCGCACGATCGCGAGCATCGCCACGAGCACATCCGCCGGGTCGCGGAGGTCGCGAACCTCATGCTGGATGCGGGGACGATTCTCATCGTGAGCGCGCTCGAATTGTCGGAGGAGGACGTCGAAATCATCCGGACCACGGTCGATCCCGGGTCGATCCAGACCGTTTGGGTGGGACGCGCCGTGACGACCGGTCTCTCGGCCGACCTGGTGGTGGCGCCGCAGGAAGGCGAGAAGGCCGGGGTGGAGCGCATCATGGGCCTGCTCCAGGACAAGGGCATTATCTTCCGTCCGTGCTGAGCGCGGTTATCTAAGGAGCGACATGGATCATCTGGATGCGCTCGAGCATCGGAGTGTTCATATTTTTCGGGAAGCCTACGCCGCCTTCAAGAACCTGTGCATGCTGTGGTCGATCGGCAAGGACAGCACGGTTCTGCTCTGGCTCGCCCGCAAGGCCTTCTTCGGACATGTGCCGATTCCTCTGGTTCACATCGACACGTCGTTCAAGATTCCGGAAATGATTGCTTACCGGGATCGGCTGGCGGCGGAGTGGAGCCTGCACGTGATTTATGGCCAGAACGAGCAGGCGCTGGCGGAGCAACGTACTTTCCCCAGCGGCAACGTCGATCGTCTCACGTGCTGTGGGTCGTTGAAGACCGAAGCGCTGAAGAAGACGCTGTCGGGTGAGTGGCCGCGCTACCGGTTCGATCATGCGTCCGGGAAATACCGGCCGGAGCGCAATGGCGAACCCTACACCGGCGTCATCGTCGGCGTCCGCGCCGATGAAGAAGGTACCCGATCGAAGGAGCGCTACTTCTCGCCACGGAACACGCACAACGGCTGGCGCATCGAGGATCAGCCGCCGGAGTTCTGGAATCAGTTCAAGACCGACTTCGCGCCAGGGACCCACGTCCGGGTCCATCCCCTGCTCGATTGGACGGAGTTGAACATCTGGGAGTACATCGAGCGCGAGAAGATTCCGACGGTGTCGCTGTACTACGACCAGGGGAACGGAAAGCGGTACCGATCGCTCGGGTGCTACCCGTGCACCAACGCCGTCGAGTCGCTGGCGCGCAATCCGGCCGAGATCATCGAGGAGCTGCGGACCGGGAGATATGCGAACGTCGCTGAACGCTCCGGCCGGGCGCAGGACCTCGAAGACGGCGGCGGCCTCGAAACGCTGCGTCGCGACGGCTACATGTAGGCCGCCGCTTTGTGTTCGCGGACGTTCTCACAGTAGGATGGCAGGTGCCGCGTGCTCTACGCGTGCAGCCTCCGAAGGATTCCGATGGTCACCCACGCATTTCGGCTCGTCCGTGTGTTTCTCTTCGTCGTGGCGGCGCTCGCGTGCGGCGCCGCAACCGCCCGCGCGGAATCGGTCTGCGACGCTGACGGGGTCCAGACGAGCGGCGCCAAGTACCGGATCTGCATGCCGCCCTCCGGTTACAACGGCATTCTGGTGATCTGGGCACACGGCTTCCAGGACGCAGGTACGCCGGTGTCGATTCCGGAAGACCAGCTGTGCGTCAACGACTTCTGTCTGCCCGACATCATCAACGGGCTCGGGTTCGGGTTCGCCACAACCAGCTACAGCAAGACGGGGCTCGCCGTGCTGCAGGGCAAGGCCGACATCCTCGATCTCGTGACCGTATTCGCGTCCGAGAAGGGGCCGCCGAAGAAGGTGTACCTGATTGGCGCGTCCGAGGGCGGACTCATTACCGCGCTGATGGTTGAACAGCACCCGGACATATTCTCAGCCGGGGTCGCGGCATGCGGGCCGGTCGGCAACTTTCGCGCGCAGATCGATTACTTCGGCGACGGACGCGCGACGTTCGAGTACTTCTTTCCCGGACTGATTCCTGGCGACCCCTTCAACCCGCCGGCCTCGCTCGCCTCAACCTGGCCGCAGTATTACGAGGACGTGGTCAAACCAGCCCTGTTGAACCCGGACAATCGATCGCTGCTCGATCAATGGGTGCGCGTCGCCAAACTCCCCTACGATCCCGCCGACTACCTGACGACCGTCGAGCATTCGGCGCGCGACGTGCTGCGCTACAGCATCGTGAACCTGGTGGACGCGGCAGCCACGCTCGGCGGCCTTCCGTTCGACAACCGGCGCCGCTGGTACATGGGCTCGGACAACGATCTCAAGCTCAATCTCATGGTCCCGAGAGCGACGGCGAGTCCCACTGCGCTGGCGACGATGATGACGTCCTACAACACGTCCGGCATGCTGAATCGGCCGCTGATCACGCTGCATACGTTGCTCGATCAGCAGGTGCCGTACTGGCACGAGCCGTGGTACGACTTGAAGACGCTGCTCTCGGGTTCGCTGCTGACGCGTCATCTGAACATCCCGGTCGACCGTTATGGGCACTGCAACTTCACGAAGGGGGACGCGCTGCTCAGTTTTGCGGTGATGCTGCTCTACGACGGGATGGCCGCCGAGGTGAACGGCACGGGGTCCTACCTGGATCCGGCGGATCTCGCCGCGTTCGAGCAGCGCGCGCAGTCGGTGGGGTTGCCGTCTCGCCGCAGTGGATCGGCGCTGTCGATCACGATCAAGCAGGACTAGTCATGCCGCGCGCATGCGCGAGGTGCCACGCGATGGCGCGAGGCAGGGCGACCTGGTGCGGTGTCCGAGGAGACCAGCCGAGCTCTTGACGGGCGCGGTTTGATACGAACGGGTTGTGCAGGGCGAGAAACGCGAGGCCGCGCTGCCGAATCGGCGAGGACTTGCGCAGCAGCGCACGCGCGAGCGCGACGGGCATCGGCACGATCACGCGCGCCCCGCCCGTCGCCGACGCGGCAAGCCGGAACAGCTCCCGCTGCGTCACGGGGAAATCATTGGCCAGGTTGTAGGCGCGCCCCGCTGCCGCCTCCGAAACCAGCGCCAGTACGGCGCCCTCCGCGACGTTCCCGGCATAGACGAGCGCGAGCAGGTTCTGCCCCGAGCCGACCGTGGTGATGATGTGTGGCTGGACCAGCCGCACCACACGGGGCACGACCAGCCTGTCCGCTTCCCCGTAGACGAAACATGGCCTCACGATCGAGACCCGGAGGCGCCCGTCGCGGTGAAACGACTCGGCGACCTGCTCGGCGAGCCGCTTGGAGCGAGCGTAGAAGTTTCGTTCAGCGACCGGACGGTCAATAGGCGCCGTCTCGTCGACGACCCGTCCCGCGAGCTGGTCTGCCGCTCCATAGACCCCAACACTGCTCACGTATAGCGCACGGGCGACGCCGGCGCGCGCCGCGGCGTGGAACACCGCACGCGTCCCGTCGACGTTCACGCGTTCGTACTCGTCCCAACCTGCTGCCGGCGACACGAGGGCCGCCGCATGAACGAGCCCGTCGCAGCCATCGAAAGCCGAGGAGTCCGAGCCGATTTCGGTGAGGGAGCCGACTTTCAAGTCGGCGCCGATGTCACGCAGGAAGGTCGCGTCGGCCTGCGGCCGGACGAGCGCGACGACCCGGTGTCCCTGCTCGATCAGATGGGCGGCGATCGCACGACCGAGAAGGCCTGTGGCGCCGGTGATGAAGACGCGCATTCAGCTCAGGCGACGCCCTCGTCGCGACCGGGGTCGCGGCGGCCGACACCAGCTCGACGCCGGGGGCTGAATGGTGCGATCACCGGGTTCATGAGCACGCAGTCTTCAGGCCTTTCGAGCAGGTACGCGATGAAGTCGCCGACGCGCTGCGCCGGCAGCGCGGGCGCCGCTCGGGGAATCGGATTCTGCTGCCAGATTGGCGTGTCGACGGAATCGGGCAGCAGCGCCTGCACCCGCACGCCGTGTCGAGCGACCTCCTCGGCGAGCGCCTCCGTCAAGCCGATGATGGCGGCTTTCGACGCGCAGTACGCATTGTCGAACGCCTTCCCGTGCAGGCCGAACACCGACGACACGTTGAGGATCTGTCCGCGCCGTCTGCTGATCATCGGCTTCAACACCGCCCGATTACTGAGGAACGTGCCGCGGAGGTTGACGGCGATGATCCGATCCCAGTGGTCGACGGGGAGGCTGACGACGGGGGTCGGCGATGAGCCGGGAGGGCGAATGATGCCGGCGCAAGCGACGAGAATATCGATGCGCTCAAACCGATCGAGCACGTGGCTCGCCAGCTGATCCATGTCCGACGCGTCAGAGACGTCGGCCCGCACCCCAACGGCCTGACCGGGTTCCCGCTGGATGTCCGCGACCGTCGCATCGATCCCGGCCTGTGAGACGTCCGTGACGACGACTTGGACGCCGAGGCGGGAGAGCGCGAAGCAGGTCGCTCGTCCGATGCCGCTGCCGCCTCCGGTGACAATCGCGACCTGCCCGTGAAGGTCGGATGTAACGGTGTCTGGAGTCACGCTCAGGCTCTGGTGGCCCAGATCTCGAGGGTGTTGCGCGGAACGCTGGTGCACCCATTGCGCTGTAGAGCAGGGTCAGCGGATTCCTGCAGCGCCTCCGATGCTTCGACGACCGGGTACCCGCTGAGCAGGACCTCGGCAAACCCGCCATACGCCCCGATGAGGGCGAGCGATCGAGCGTCGAGCAGGACCTCGCGCTCGTTCACGTCTCGAGTCACGAATCCTGCATGGCCCAACGCGTCCTTCCACTCCTCGACGCCGTACCACTTATTCTTGAACGCACCCTTCCCCGCACCCCGAACGCGGGTGATCGGCGCCTCTCCGCGCGCGACCTTCTCTTCACTCTTCTTCCTGATGTAGTCGCCCGCCATCTGGATCCAGTCGAGATAGACACGCTGGCTTCCCTCGGGCATGGCACCGGCGTAGAACGTGGAGTTGAATCCGAACACTCCGCCGGGTTTCAGCACGCGAGCCACTTCCGTCAGCAGCCGCTCCCGGTCGGATACCAGATGGATGGCATTCGCCATCGTCACCGCGTCGAACAGCTGCGACTCGAAGGGGAGCTCGGCGGCGTTGCCGACCGCGAAATTGAGCACGGGCTTCCCATTTCGCCGTTCATCGCTCAACTGCGTGCCGCGAAAGACTTCGTATCCGAGCCGCCGGAATCGCTCGATGCTGAGCTCGACCTGCTGGGGATCGAGGTCCAGTCCGTTCAGATGTGCATCCGGCGCGCACTCGAGCACGAGCTCGCTGACCGTTCCGGTGCCGCATGCGAGGTCCAGCAAGCGCGCCCGCCCTTGCAGCCCGCCTTGCTGGACGAACGCGCGGTTCGCGTCGATATAGGCGGGTTCAAGGCTGAACGGTTCGTATGTCGTGTTCACCGTATGGTGTCCAGTCACGAGATATCTCCATAGGGCGATGATGAGGAGCGCTCGCCCACTTCGCTGGTCACATGTTCCGTGTCCCGTGCGCCGGATGCGGTCGCGAGGAACTCGAGGATGCATTGGGCCGTGTGCTCGGGAAACCGCACCGGAAAATTATGGCCGCCCTCGTGTACCAGACGTGCTACCCACTCGGGAAGCTCCCGCTTGATCGCCGCAAGCGTCTCGAGAAACGGGGAATGCGGCCCGTAGATTGCGAAGACGGGGCAGGTCACCATCTTGAGCGACGGCAGATCCAGTCCGTCGATGCTCTGGTAGTCGGCGGCGGCCGTCGTGTCGGCAATCAGCTGACGATACCGCGCCGCCCCGCGACGGCCGCCGCCAATTGGTGCGAATCCGTTGGCGACGAGGCCGGGCCCCGCCTGTCGCAACGCGGCCTCGGCGAAGTGCAACGGCAGCATGAAATCCAGCGCCACGTCGGGATTCAACCGTTCTCCGGCGGCACCGAGGCTGGCTTTCCACTTGTCGAATTCCGGCCAGTCCGCGAGCTTCAGAAACGGCTGGAAGACTCGCAGCCGTGGATCGAGAAGGACGAGCGATCGAACGCGCTCGGGGAACAATCGGGCGAGCTGCAATGCGACGGTCGCGCCGAAACTATGCGCCACGACATCCGCGTCGGCCACGCCGTACGCATCCAGCACGGCTGCCGCATCGTGGGCCAGCTCGCTTGGCGTATAACCCGATGCCGGCATGTCGCTGCGACCGTGGCCGCGCTGGTCGTACATCATGAGGAAGCGGCCGGCGACGAGCTCGCGGATCAACACCGGGTGCCAGAACGCCATGTTGGCGTTCAGTCCGTGTATCAGCAGTAGCTCGCGACCCTGCACGCGTACCCCTGCGGAGCGGGCACTGAGCGTGACGGAGCCGCGTGTCACTTTGTCCATAGGGAATCATCGATCGCGACTTGCCGGCTGACGCGTACCAGCCAAGGGCAGCGTCCACCGGGCGAACGTCGATCAGGCGCGGTTGCGGTGAAGGCTCCTGTCTATTTCGGCGGCCATCGCTGCGGCGTCCAACCGCCCGCCGAGAAACTCATTGACGGTGGACGCAACCTGCGCCGGATCCTCGATGGCCTGTCGGTGATCGACGTACAGCACGTCGCAATTCCGACGTGTGGCCAGGAGATTCTGCACGAGCGTGAGATGGGCCGCGAACGTACTCGCCATCTCGTCGTCGGAGGCCACGCCGCCCGGTTCTCCGCGGTGCTCGAGCATCTTCTTCTGCGACGCCAGCACTTCCTTGAGATTGCGTCTGATGAAGATGATCTTGTAGTGGTATTCGGCCGGCAGGTGCGGCAGCAGAAATGAAATGACTTTGATCGCCTTGCCCTGCGCGGCCCCCAACCACTCCTTGTTGCCGGGCTTGTGCAGCGCCTTGACCGGCGTGAACTCGAAATAGCCGTGCGGATTGTCGACATCGGCAGGCCGAACATCGTCGAGGACCAGCGGTACGCCGCCGGCCGCGATCATGCGCATCAGCATCGAGGTCCCCGAACGAGGTAACCCGGAGACGACAATGATGGAGTTGTCGATTCGCGGTGCGCTGGCCTGCGAAGTAAGCGGATCTGGAACCGATACGTGCGGCGGCACTTTCACCCGAGGTCTCCTGATGTGATCGACAGGCTGGCGCGGCACGGGCTCGATCGACCCGTCGCGGGCGCGCGTAGGGTATTATAACGGCCCCCGCGAGTCGCCGCACGCCTGCGACTCGAGGAGCGGCACGGATCACAGTGTTCGACAGCAGTGAAGTCCACGTCTGGCTGGTGAATCCCGGCGAACTCCACGATCCCGACCTCTTGCGTGAATACCACGCCCTGATGAACGCCACGGAACGGCGGAAACACGATCGCTACCGTCTCGAGAAGCACCGGCACGAATCTCTTGTGACTCGCGCTCTCGTGCGCACGACGCTCTCCCGATATTGCCCCGAAATCGCACCGGCCGACTGGGAGTTCGTCGAGGTCGCCAACGGCCGCCCGGAGATCGTTGACGGTCAGGCTTCTCTCCCGCTGCGCTTCAACGTTTCGCGCACCGAGGGCCTGATCGCGTGCGCCGTTGCGCTCGACCGGGCCGTCGGCGTCGACATCGAGTGCACCGACCTGCGCCGATCGTTCACGGCCATCGCGGAACGCTGCTTTGCTCCGGCGGAGCAGCGGCACCTGGGCGCGCAGCCGGCCGAGCGCTTCTATCGCTACTGGACGCTCAAAGAGGCGTACGTCAAGGCCCGGGGATTCGGACTCTCGGTGCCGCTCAATCAGATCGCGTTCGAGCACGGCGACGATGGAATCATCAGCGTCTCGTTCGACGCTCGCCTCGGGGACGATCCCGCTCGCTGGTGCTTCCGCCTCGAAACACCCACACCGCGACACGTGCTTGCGCTGGCTGTCGAGACCCGTCCTGGCGACGATCTACGAGTCCGCCTCCACCCGGTCGTCCCGCTGCGATCCTGACGCGCCGCGGGGTTACCGCTTGGCGAGCTCCTCGTCGATGATCCGCGTGAACGTTTCCATCGGCTGCGCCCCCGAGAGGAACCGGCCGTTGATGAAAAACCCTGGCGTTCCCGTCACCCCCAGCCCCGTCCCCTCCTGCGTGTCCTTCTGCACCGCGGCTTGGTACTTCCGGGAGCTCTGACACGCGTCGAACTGCGCCGCATCCAGTCCCAGATCCTGCGCGAACTGCTTCAGTCTCGCCGGAGAGCCGTCGACCGGACTGCCGTAGACCTTGTCGTGGTACTCCCAGAATTTGCCCTGTGCCCCCGCGCATCGTGCGGCTTCGGCGGCGGCTCGCGCCTGTGCGTGCAGGTTGTCGAGGGGAAAGTCCTTGTAGACGATCCGGATCTTCTGGTCGTAGCGCGCCATCAGCTGCTGGAGGACGGGTTGGATCTGCCGGCAGAACGGGCAGTGGAAGTCGGAGTACTCGACGATCGTCACGGGCGCACTCGCGGCGCCGCGCACCGGCGCGTCACCCACGGGGACGGTGGCGCGGTAGATCGGCGGAGGAGTGAGCAACACCTTCACGTCAGCGGCATCGCGGAGCTGTTTCACGAACGCCTGGCGGCGCGTGGCGACCCGCTGTCCCTTGAGATAGGTGCGGATCTGCTCTTCCCACTTCGCGAGATCTCCTTGCAGTTTCGCTTTGTTGGTCTCGTAGAACGCCGAGACCTCCGCCGCCTCGGGCGGCGTCACCTTCGACGTAATCTCCGCGTCGATCAGCGCCGTGGTCGTGATGCCCCGCTTCTTCGCTTCGATCGCGAGCAAGCGGTCGTCGATGAGTGCGTCGACGCGTGCGCGTTTGATGTTGTAGATCTGCTCCTCGAGTTTCGCCAGGCTCTGCGCGACACCCTCTTCGACTTCGGCGTCCGTGATCGTGAGGCCGTTGACCTCCGCAGCTGCCGTCGGTTTCTTCTCGGTCGCGGTCTGCGCCTCTGTCGCTCTGACGGCCGCGATGCAGATCGCGAACACGACACACATGGATGCCAGCAGCCGCTGGAGCATCAGTACCCTCCCCAGGAAAAAAGTGATTCAACGATCATACTGGCCCGGCGCGGTCCGACGCAATCTCAACGCACGTAAAATTCGCGCGAACAAACGTCGTCACGTCGCTCGCAAAATAACGAAACTGAATTTTGTCGGCGACGCTCTGTAGGACGCGCACGCGATGTGTAGGACCGCATGCGACACGATCGCGACGAGTACGTAAAAACTTGTAAACATACAATTCTGCAAGCGATTTTGCGCGATTTATTGTTGACACGCTTTCGAGCGCGAGAGTACAACATCGCTCGCGGTGCGTACCCACCGCATCTACAAATTCACCACAAAGCAAGTTTCGCAGGCGCTGTCGACGTGGCGTGATCCGCTTCCGACCGCCAGAGGAGAGGGAGAGATGTACCAAGAGGCCCATCACATGAGGGCATGGTGCGCGCGCCGCGTCGCGTGTTACTGCGTCGCCGCTGCGTTGCTGATTCTCGCGGCGATTGCTGCGCCGGTATCGGCGAGCGAGCGGAGCGGTTCTCCGGGCGGGACATCGCCGGCGCTGCTGATCTCAC
>Ga0070670_100001212_pt1 | contig 20487 bp, 16 predicted proteins | sample KBSS63metaG_FD_64665 | JGI IMG/M metagenome (GOLD analysis project Ga0070670, IMG submission 64665) | Switchgrass rhizosphere microbial communities from Kellogg Biological Station, Michigan, USA - KBS S6-3 metaG | ecosystem: Host-associated > Plants > Roots > Rhizosphere > Soil ... | reverse complement strand
TCCGCGTGGAGGACCTGCACAAGTCGTTCTCCGGGCGGCCGGTGCTCGACGGCGTCAACCTCTCCGTCGCGGCGGGCGAGTCGCTCGTCATCGTCGGGCCGTCCGGCACCGGGAAGAGCGTGCTCCTCAAGCACCTCATCGGGCTGATCCGTCCCGATTCGGGGCGAGTGTTCGTGGACGGCCAGGACCTCTGGACGCTCGACGGCGTCGAGCGCATCGCCGTCCGGAAGAAGTTCGGGATGGCCTTCCAGGAGGGGGCGCTCTTCGACTCGATGAACGTCTTCGACAACGTCGCCTTCCCGCTGCGGCGCTCCGGCCGGTCGCCGTCGCAGGTCCGCGCGCGGGTCGAGGAATGCCTGGAGCTCGTCCGGCTTCCCGACGTCGCCACCAAGCGCCCCTCCGAGCTGTCGGGGGGCATGCGCCGCCGCGTCGGGTTCGCGCGGGCGATCGCCCACAAGCCGGAGATCCTCCTGTTCGACGAGCCGAACACGGGGCTGGACCCGATCATGACCGACGTCATCGCCGGCGTGATCCTGGAGATCCGGAAGCAGATGCAGCCGACCGTCGTGACCATCACGCATCACATGCCGAGCGCGCTCAAGATCGGCGACCGGCTCGCGCTTCTGTTCGGCGGGCATATCCTCTATGACGCCTCGCCGGAGGAGTTCATGCGTACGGACGATCCGGCGGTGCGTCAATTCGTCGAGGGGCGTGCCGAGGGACCGCTGACGGTCGAGGCCTAGTGGGTTGCAACCTGCCAGGCGACGTGGTCGGGAAGTGATGGGGGAGGAAGGGCGATGAGCACAGCGGCAAAGGTGGGAGCGTTTTTCCTGGTGGTCCTGGCGCTCGCCGGACTGCTCATCTGGAAGATCGAAGATCTCCGGATCGGGCGCAAGGCGGGCAAGACCATCTCGATCCAGTTCGCGGATGTCGCGGGCCTGAAGGAGAAGGCGGACGTGCGCATCGCGGGCGTCCTCGTCGGCAAGGTCGCGAAGATCCGCCTGGTCGGCGGGAAGGCGATCGTCGACGTCGAGCTCAACAAGGACATCTCGCTGCGCGACGGCGCCACGGGCACGATCCAGAGCCTGGGCATGCTCGGGGACAAGTACATCGAGCTCGTGCCGGGGCCCGTCGGTGCCCCGCCGCTGGCGGAGGGCACGACGCTGCGGGGCGACGCCCCCGTCAGCTTCGACCAGATCACGAAGCTCGCCCGGGACATCGAGGTCGACGTCCGAGAGATCACCTCCAACCTGAAGAGCTCGCTCGGCGGCGCGCTCGGCGAGGAGCGGCTGACCGGGATCGTCGAGAACGTCCTGATCCTGTCGCAGGAGCTGCGCAAGCTGCTCGAATCCAACCGGGCGAACATCGACTCGACGACGTCGAACTTCCGCGACTTCTCGACGCAGATGACCCAGCTCGTCAACCGCATCGACAAGCTCGTCGCGTCCAACTCCGGCAACGTGACCGACTCGGTCTCCAACGCGAAGGAGCTCACCGCGAAGCTCCAGACGACGGTCGACAACATGAACGCGATCACCGGGAAGATCAACGAGGGCCACGGAACGGTCGGCGCGCTCGTCAACAGCGACGAGACGAGCAAGAACCTGAACGAGACGCTCGTCGCGGTCAAGGAGGGAGTCAACAGCCTCTCCGACTCGCTGAAGACCGCGAAGAAGATCAACTTCGACCTGGGCCTGCGCGAGGAGTACCTGACCTCGCCGAGCAAGGGGAAGGCGTACTTCACGGTGGACCTGGCGCGCGTGGGAAGCCCGCGCTTCTATCGCGTCGAGCTCGTCACCGAGCCGTTCGGCGTCCGCCGGGACACGGCGAAGATCATCACGACGACCTTTCCGGACGGCCACACCGAGACCGTCCGAGTCGACGAGGCCGAGTTCAAGGACACGGTGGCATTCACCGCGCAGGTCGGCTATCGGCTCGGGCACTGGGTCGCCCGCGCCGGGCTCACCGAGAACTCGGGCGGCGCCGGAGTCGACTACCTCACCCTCAAGGACCGGCTTCGGTTCTCCGCGGACGTGTGGAACCTCGGCGGGGAGGACAATCTGAACGCGCACGCCAAGCTCTCCGGCCGCTACTACTTCTCGCCCTCGGTGTTCCTGACGGGGGGCTGGGACGACCTCCTGAACACGAAGGCGAACCTCGACTCTTTCTTCGTGGGCGCCGGCGTCCGGTGGGGCGACGACGACGTCAAGTTCTTGGCCGGCGCCGCGGCGACCGCGAGACCGTAGCGTCCTCGCGACAAGAAGAGATAGAGAAGGAGGAGCCCTCGGCCCGCGCCGTCACCGTCTTCGCCTGCCAGTCCTGCGGCTCGGCCTCGCCGAAGTGGCTCGGGCGCTGCCCGGAGTGCGGCGAGTGGAACTCGTTCGTCGAGGAGCGCCGTTCGCCCGCCGCGGCGAAGCCGTCGGGAGCCGACGGCCCCGCTCGCGCCGTGCCGATCCGCGACGCCGTTGCCGAGGAGCGGCCGCGGTGCGAGACGGGGCTGCCGGGGCTCGACCGCGTCCTCGGCGGCGGCCTCGTGGCCGGGTCCGTGGTCCTTCTCGGAGGCGAGCCGGGGATCGGGAAGTCGACCCTGCTGCTCCAGGCGGGGCGCGGCCTGGCCGCGCAGGACCGCGACGTCCTCTACGCGAGCGCGGAGGAGTCCGCGGCGCAGGTGCGCCTGCGCGGCGAGAGGCTCGGCATCCGCGAGGGGCGGCTCTTCGTGCTGCCGGAGACCGACGTCGCGCGGATCGTGGAGGAGGCGGAGGCGCGGCGGCCCGCCGCGCTGATCGTCGACTCGATTCAGGCCGTGCAGCTGTCGGGAATGGCGTCGTCGCCGGGCACCGTGTCGCAGGTCCGCGCCTCGGCCGGCGAGCTGACGCGCTTCGCGAAGGAGCGCTCCGTCCCGACGATCCTCGTCGGCCACGTGACCAAGGACGGCAGCCTCGCGGGGCCCAAGTCCCTCGAGCATCTCGTCGACGCGGTCGTCTCGATCGAGGGGGAGCGCAGCTCCGCGCGCCGGATCCTGCGCGCGACGAAGAACCGGTTCGGCCCCATCGACGAGATCGCGCTCTACGAGATGCGCGGGGAGGGGCTGACCGAGCTCCCGGACGCCTCCGCCGTGCTGCTCTCGGAGCGCCGGGCGGGAATGGCGGGCAGCGCCGTCACCGCCGCCCGCGAGGGAACCCGGTCGGTGCTCGTCGAGGTGCAGGCGCTCGTCGGCGGCGCCTCCGCGGGCTCTCCGCGGCGCGTCGGGATCGGCGTGGACGGGGGACGGCTCGCCCTCCTGATCGCGGTGCTCGAGCGAGCCGGCCTGCCGCTCTCGCAGCGGGAGGTCTTCGTCTCGTGCACCGGCGGCATCGAGGTCGGGGAGCCGGCCGCGGATCTCGCGATCGTGGCCGCGCTCGCCTCCTCGGCGCGCTCGAAGCCGCTGCCGGAGGGAAGCGTCCTGTTCGGCGAGATCGGGCTGCTCGGCGAGGTGCGCCGGGTGCCCGCCGCGGCGTCCCGCCTGAGGGAGGCGTCGGCGCTCGGCTTCCGGCGGATCTACCTGCCGGTGGGCAACGCGGGAGACGCCGCCGCCTTTCCGGATCTCGAGGCGGTGACGGTGGACCGGGTCTCCGAGTTCCTCAGGCGAGTCGAGAGCTGAGAGCCTTGAGCGGACGGACGCTACGCACGGGCGTGGATTCTGAGCTCTCGATTCTCAGCTGTTCAGGTGTTCCGGCAGCGTGTCCGTGATCCGCTTGTAGGCGTCGAGGTACTTCTCGCGCGTCGTGCGCACGACCCCCTCGGGCAGTCTCGGCGCGGGCGGGCGCTTGTCCCAGCCGGTCGAGTCGAGCCAGTCGCGGACGAACTGCTTGTCGAAGGAAGCCTGGCCCCGGCCCGGCGAGTACGCCGACGCGTCCCAGTAACGCGACGAGTCGGGGGTGAAGGCCTCGTCGATCCAGACGATCTGGCCGTCGAGGCGCCCGAACTCGAGCTTGGTGTCGGCGAGGATCAGGCCGCGCGTCGCGGAGTAGTCGCTCGCGCGCCGGTAGAGGGAGAGGGTCAGGTCGCGCAGCGCCTCCGCCTCGCCCGCCGGCAGCGCCGACGCCATCCGCTCGAAGGAGATGTTCTCGTCGTGCCCGGTCTCGGCCTTGGTCGCCGGGGTGAAGATCGGCTCCGGCAGCTTGTCCGCCTCGCGCAGCCCCTGGGGCAGGCGGATGCCGCAGACGGTGCCGGACTTCTTGTACTCCGCCCAGCCGGAGCCCGCGAGGTAACCGCGGGCGACGCATTCGAACGGGATCACCTCGCACTTGCGGACGATCACGGCGCGGCCGGCGAGAAGGCCGAAGTCGCCGCGGAGATCCTCCGGGAAGCGGGAGATGTCGGTCTCGATCAGGTGGTTGTTGACGTCGGAGAAGCGGCGGAACCAGAAGTTCGAGAGCTGCGTCAGGACCTTCCCCTTGTCCGGGATGCCCGGAGTGAGGATCACGTCGAAGGCCGAGATGCGGTCGCTCGCCACGAGGAGCAGCGCGTCGCCGAGGTCGTAGAGCTCGCGGACCTTGCCCCGGCGGGACAGGCGCGCGCCGGAGAGGTGGGTTTCGGTAATCGTCGTCATGAGGCGGGCGACGTTAGCACAGGTCGATGGCTCTGTTATCGTTGCCGGGCCCATGCGAATTCGAGCGGCGGCTTCGATCCCGCGCGCCCGTGGCGTCGTCCGGGTGGCGTTCCTGCACCCCGGCAGGGATCCCGCCTCCGAGGTTCCTTTCGCGGCGCGTTCCGGCGTGCGCGCGGCCGTTCGAGCCACCGGTTTCGCGGGAAAGCCGCGGGAGCTCGTCTCGAACGGGGAGTGGACCCTGTGCGGGCTCGGGACCGCCCCCGTATCGGCCGCCGGGCTCCGCTCGGCCCTGCGCCGCGCGCTGCGCGGACCCGAGGCGCGGCGGGCGCGCCGCATCGTGTTGTGCTTCGACGGGCGCGTCATCGACGACGTCGTCCGCTCGGTCCTCCCGCACGTCGCGCTCGCGGACTACGCATTCGACAGGTACAAGTCGAAGCGCGAGGAGCGCGCGGCGGGGGGAGAGGCGATCATCCTGGCGAGCGGACCGCGGGCCCGCGCGCTCGCCGGCGAGATCCGCGAGGCGAACGCCGTCGCGGAGTCCGTGGCGTGGGCCCGCGACCTCGGCAACACCCCCGGGAACGACCTCGGTCCGCTCGAGCTCGCGCGGGAAGCGAAGGCGTTCGCGCGGCGGCATGGGCTGAAGCTCTCGATCCTCGACCGGGGCGCGATCGTCCGGGAGAAGATGGGCGGCCTTCTCGGCGTCAACGCCGGGAGCGCCCGCCCGCCGGTTTTCCTGATCGGAGAGTACGCGCCGCGCAACGCGCGCGGGACCGTCGTCCTGGTCGGAAAGGGGATCACGTTCGACTCGGGAGGGATCTCGCTCAAGCCGGCCGCCGCGATGGGCGAGATGAAGTACGACATGATGGGCGCGGCGACGGTTCTCGCGTGCCTCGGCGCGGCGAAGAGCCTCGGTCTCCCCGTGCGGGTCGTCGCGCTCGCGCCCGTGACGGAGAACATGCCCGGCGGCTCGGCCACGCGTCCCGGGGACATCCTCCGGATGCGCAACGGCAAGACGGTGGAGGTCGACAACACCGACGCGGAGGGGCGCCTCGTGCTCGGGGATGCGCTCTCGTACAGCGCGCGATTTCGCCCGGACCTCGTGGTCGACTTCGCGACTCTCACGGGAGCGGTCCTGGTCGCGCTCGGCCACGAGTGCGGCGGCCTCATGACGGCGGACGACGCCCTGGCGCAGGAGCTCGTGTCCGCCGGCGACGCCGTCGGCGAGCGCGTGTGGCGTCTCCCGCTCTGGGACGAGTATCGCGACAACCTGAAGTCGGAGTGGGCGGACATGAAGAACACCGCGGGCCGCACCGCCGGGACGATTCACGCCGCGGTGTTCCTGAAGGAGTTCGTGCCGGAGGGAGTCGCGTGGGCCCACGTCGACGTCGCCGGCGTGGCGCACTTCGAGAAGGAGCAGAGCGGCTGGCCCGCGGGAGCGAGCGGCTTCGGCGTCGCGCTGATGATGGAGTTCCTGTGGCGACGGTACGGGGCCGAAAGACGTAAGCCGTCTGTTTGACTCCTCTTCTCCCGCTCTGCTAGCGTCCCGCCACCATGCCGCTGCGCGAGTTTCGGATCGGCCAGATCGGGGAAGAGCTCTATCCACGCTACGTCGCCGATCTCGCGGCGCGCCTCGACGATCCCTCCCTCGACCGCAACGACGTCGTGCGCGAGGAGCTCGGGCGGCTCTACCTCGGTCGGAACGTCGACTTCGGCCGCGAGCCGTCCGATTCGTCCCTGCCCGCGGCGACGCGCATTCTTCTCGCCTCGTTCGATCCGCGCAACGCCACGCTCGAGGCGGAGTACTACCGGGAGATCGACCTCGAGAAGTGGAAGCGCGTCAAGCCCCTGCTCTGGTTCTGGCAGATGTTCGACCACTCCCCGTCCGGGCGGAACGTGCGCCTCGGGACGCAGCTTCGCTACATGCTCGCGCAGCGCGTCTTCAAGAAGTGCGGCCAGGGCGTCCGGATCTTCCACGAGGTGGAGTTCTCGTTCGGCTACAACATGACGGTCGGCAACGGCGTCACGATCCACCGCAACGTCCTCATCGACGACCGCGCGGAGGTCATCCTGGGCAACGACGCGTCGATCTCGGACTACGCCAACATCTACTCCCACTCTCACGCCGTCGAGGACATTCACGACGTCTCGCTCAAGAAGACCGTGATCGGCGACCGCGCGCGCGTGACGTATCACTCCGTCATCCTCGCGGGAGTCCAGGTCGAGAAGGACGCCATCGTCGGCTCGATGGGAGTGGCGTCGAAGAACGTCGAGCCGGGCTGGATCGTCGGCGGAATCCCCGCGAAGCTGATCGCGCAGAAGACCGTCAAGCCGTAGGCCGGTCGACGCGACTCGCCGGCCGCACGGCGTAAACTGACGGCGTGCTCCGCCGCCTCTCGATCAAGAACCTCGCCATCGTCGAGGACGTCGCGATGGAGCTCGGCGGCGGGCTCACGGTGATCACGGGGGAGACCGGCGCGGGGAAGTCGATCCTCGTCGACGCGCTGGCCCTCCTCGCCGGCGGGCGCGCGACGTCCGACCTCGTCCGCCGCGGCGCCGAGCGCCTCACGGTCACCGGCGAGTTCGAGATCGACGCCGCGTCGCGCGCGATCCTCGCCGACGCCGGCCTGCCGGATGGCGGCGACGCGATCGTCGTCCGCCGGGAGCTGTCCGCTGACGGGCGCGGCCGCGCGTTCGTCGAGGACGAGCCCGCGGCGGTGCGCACCCTCGCCCGGCTCGGCGACCGGCTCGTCGCGATCCACGGGCAGAGCTCCGAGCAGGAGCTGGCCGACTCCGACGCGCCGCTCGAGATCCTCGACGCGTTCGCGAAATCCGACGCGGAGCGCGAGGCCACCGCCGCCGCGGCTCGCGAGTGGGCGGCCGCGAGGGAGAGACGCGAGGCGCTCGAGGCGTCGCGCAAGGGCCGGACCGAGCGGCTCGACCTCCTCGACTTCCAGATCCGGGAGGTCGAGGCGGTCCGCCCCGAGCCCGGAGAGGACGAGCGTCTTCGGACCGAGCGCCAGAGGCTCCTCCACGCGGACCGGATCCGCCGCGCCGCGGGCGCCGCTCTCGACGCGCTGTCCGAGGCCGAGGGCTCCGCGGCCGACCGGCTGGGCGAGGCGTCCCGGGCGTTCGCGGAGCTGGCCTCCATCGACCCGGGCGAGGGCGTCCACCGCGACGAGGCCGACGAGCTCAAGCGCCGGATCACCGACCTCGCCGCCGCCGCCCGCGACGCGGCCGACTCGATCGACGCCGACCCCGATCGCCTCCAGGCGCTCGAGACGCGGCTCGCGGAGCTCCAGCGGCTCGAGCGCAAGCACGGCGTCTCCGGGGCGGAGCTGGTCGCCCGCCTCGAGGCCTGGAAGGCGGAGCGCGCGGAGCTCGCCGACATCGACGACGCGCTGGAGCGCCGGCAGCGCGAGGAGGAGAAGGCCCGCGAGGGATACCGGAACGCGGCGCGGGCGCTCTCTCTCCGGCGCGAGGCCGCGGCGTCGAAGCTGACCGCCGCCGTCGGCCGGGAGCTGGAGGGGCTCGCCCTCGGCAAGGCGCGCCTCCGTGTCGCGCTGTCGCCCCGCCCGGGAGACGAACCGCGCCCCTCCGGGCTGGAGTCCGCCCAGTTCCTCTTCGCGCCGAACGCGGGCGAGCCCGAGAAGCCGCTCGAGCGCATCGCGTCGGGAGGCGAGCTCTCCCGGCTCCAGCTGGCGATCCGCAGCGTCTCGGCGGGACGCCGCGGTCGCGGGCGCACGCTCGTCTTCGACGAGGTCGACGCCGGAATCGGCGGCCGCGTGGCCGAGGTCGTCGGGCGCCGGCTGCGCGACCTCGCCGCTCACGACCAGGTCCTCTGCGTCACGCACGTGCCCCAGATCGCGGCGCTCGCCGACGCGCACTTCCACGCCGAGAAGCGAGAGGTCAAGGGGCGCACGATCGCGGCCGTCCGGCCGCTCGAGGGCCGCGAGCGCGTCGCCGAGATCGCCCGGATGCTCGCGGGCGAGAGCGTGCCGGCCACCGCACTCGAGCACGCGAGGACGCTGCTGGCGACAGGGGCGCGCCGTTGAGCGCGACAACATGAGCGCGGCGTCAGGCGCCGCGACGGGAGCGCGCCGTTGAGCGGCCGCTACTCCCGCTCCGTGCTCTTCCCGGGGATCGGCGAGGAGGGGCAGCGGCGGATCGGCGCCTTCTCGATCGCCTTCGTGGGCGTCGGCGCCGTCGGGGCGGCGGCGGCCGAGGAGGCGGCGCGCGCGGGGTTCGGGCGCCTGACCCTGATCGACCGCGACGTCGTCGAGCCGTCGAACCTCACCCGGCAGCTCCTGTTCGACGCCGACGACGCCGCCCGCGTGGCGCCCAAGGCCGATGCCGCGTCCGCGCGGCTGCTCGAGATCGACCCGTCCCTTTCCGTCAGACCGGTGGTCGCCGACTTCGACGCCGGGAACGCGCGGGAGCTGCTCGCCGGCCACGACCTCGTGTTCGACGGCTCCGACAACTTCGAGACCCGTCTCCTCGTGTCCGATGCGGCGCAGTCGCTCGGGATGCCGCACCTTTACGCGGCGTGCGTCGGTGCGGAGGGGCGCGTCGCGCTGACCGTCCCGAAGGAGACGCCGTGCCTGCGCTGCTTCCTGGAGACCCTGCCGCCGGCCGGATCCGGCCCGACGTGCGACACGGTGGGCGTCGTTCCGACGCTGCCCCCGCTCGTCGCGTCGATCGGCATGACCGAGACCGTGCGCTTCGCCGCCGGCGCGGCCCCCTCGCGGGGCATGCTCGTCCTGGACGTGTGGCAGGGAGGATTCCGCTCACGCCGCCTCTTCGAGAGCGCGCGGCCGTCCTCCGCGTGCCCGGCGTGCGCGCGGGGGAGATACCCCGCGCTCGAGGAAGGCTCGGGGTCCGACACCGTCAAGCTGTGCGGCCGACAGTCCGTGCAGGTGAAGCCCGCCGGAGCGACGCGCGCGGACCTGCCGGCGCTCGAGGCGCGGCTCGCGTCGGTGGCCCGCGTGCGCCGCTCTCCCCAGCTCCTCCACGCGGACCTCGAGGACGTCAGCCTCACCGTGTTCCCGGACGGGCGGTGCGTCGTGCGCGGAACGGGCGATCCCGCGCGGGCCCGCGCGCTCTACGACCGGTACGTCGGGAGCTGACCTCGACGTGCGCCGCATCGCGATCGACCAGCTGCTGGCGTCGGTGGAGGAGGTGGGGCGGTTCGCGGCCCGGATCGCGCTCGGAGGCGTCGCCGTCGTGCCCACGGAGACCTTCTACGCGCTGGCCGCCGACCCGCTCTCCGAGACGGGCGTGAGGCGCGTCCTCGAGATCAAGCGACGGGACGAGGGGAAGCCGCTGCTCGTCCTCTTCGGGGCGCGCCGGCAGCTCGACGCGCTCGGGGTCGCCTCCGCGTGGGACGCGCTGGATGCGCTCTTCCGGATCTGGCCGGCTGCGCTGACCGCGGTCGTGCCTCTCCGCGCGGCCATCCCGGCGTCCCGCGGCGCCGCGACGCTCGGCGTTCGCCTGCCCGCGCACGAGAGGCTGCGAGAGCTGCTCGCGCGCACGGTCGCGGTGACCGGCACGAGCGCGAACCGCGCGGGCGAGGAGCCGTGCACGCGCCCCGACGAGGTCGCGCGACTCCTCGGCGACGACATCGACTTCCTCATCGACGGCGGGAGGACTCCGGGAGGCGCGCCGTCGACGCTGATCGACACGACGGTCGAACCCCCGCGCGTCCTGCGGGCGGGCGCGTTCCCGTGGCCGCCGGAGCCGGCAACGTAACGCGCAACCCACGCGGCGAACCGTGCTAGATTCCGCGTTTTCATGGGAATCGTCAGGGAATATGCCGGCAAGCGGCCCGCGCTCGGGTCCCGCGTCTACCTCGCCGAGACCGCGGCCGTGATCGGCGACGTCGTCCTCGGAGACGACGTGTCCGTCTGGTACAACTCGGTCGTCCGCGGCGACTGCAACTGGATCCGGATCGGCGACCGATCCAACGTCCAGGACAACTGCGCCATCCACGTCACGGTCCGGACGCACCCGACGACGCTCGAGGAGGAGGTGACCCTCGGGCACGGCGCGATCGTCCACGGCGCGACCGTGCGCCGCGGTGCGCTCATCGGGATCCGCGCGACCGTGATGGACGGGGCGGACGTCGGCGAGTCCGCCTTCATCGGCGCCGGCGCGCTCGTGACCCCGCGGACGAAGGTGCCGCCCCGCACCCTCTGGCTCGGCGCTCCGGCGCGCCAGGCCCGCGTTCTGTCCGACGCCGAGGTCGAGGACCTGAAGCACTACCACCTCAACTATCTCGGCTACAAGGAGGAGTACTTCAAGATCGACGGGGCGTGGGCGCGGTGAGCGGCCGCCTCCGCGCTCCGAAGGGAACCCACGACCTCCTCCCCCCGGACAGCGAACGGTTCGCGGCGGTCGAGGCGACCGCGCGGCGGGTGTTCTCGTCGTACGGGTACGGCGAGATCCGGACCCCGACGTTCGAGTCGACGGAGCTCTTCGCGAGGTCGGTCGGGGAAACGACCGACATCGTCCACAAGGAGATGTACACGTTTCCGGATCGCAAGGGCCGCTCGCTGACGCTCCGCCCGGAGAACACGGCGGGCGTCGTGCGCGCGCTCGTCGAGGCGGGAATCCAGGAGGCGCCGCGCCCGATCCGCCTCTGGTACGCCGGTTCCCAGTTCCGCTACGAGCAGCCGCAGGCCGGCCGCTACCGGGAGTTCCGGCAGATCGGCGTCGAGCTGCTCGGGGTCGCATCCGCGGCGGGCGACGCCGAGGTCCTGATCATGCTCTTCGCGTTCCTCGGCGAGCTCGGCTTCCGCGATCTCGTCGCGACGCTCAACTGCATCCCCCGGGGTGACGCGCGGGCCGCGTTCTCCCGCGCCCTGCAGGAACACGTCCGCCCGCGGGCGTCCGCGCTCGGGGACGAGGACCGGCGCCGGCTGGAGGAGAATCCGCTCCGCCTCTACGACTCGAAGGATCCGGAGGCCGCAAAGATCCTCGAGGGCGCGCCGGCGACGCTCGACTTCCTCGACGAGGGCGCGCGCGCCCACCACCTGCGGCTGCAGGAGCTGCTCCGGGAGGCGGGCGTCCGCTTCGTGGAGAGCTCCGCGATCGTTCGCGGCCTCGATTACTACACGCTCACGGTGTTCGAGGTCGCCTCGGAGCGGCTCGGCGCGCAGAACGCGATCCTCGGCGGGGGACGTTACGACGGCCTGGTCGAGTCGCTCGGCGGCCAGCCGACTCCCGCGATCGGCTTCGCGATCGGCGAGGACCGGCTCGTGGCGGCGATGGAGGCCGACGCGCGCTCGCCGCGCCCCGTGTTCTTCGTGATCCCCGGATCGCCCGCGGACGTCGACTACGCGCTCGCCGTCTCCGGCGCGATTCGTGCGCTGGCCCCCGGCTCCGTCGTCGAGACCGACCTGACGGCCCGCGGATTCCCGAAGGGGCTCGCGCGCGCGGCGGCGGCGCTCGAGAAGCCGGAGCGCTACGCCTTCCGCGCCTCGAGCGTCCGTGCGGTCCTCCTGGGCGCCGACGAGCGCGCGGGAGAGAGAGTCACCGTCAAGGACCTCGCGACGGGCAGCCAGAGGAGCTTCGCGCGGACCGCGCTCGGCGAGGAGCTGGGCGCCGCGAGGGATCGATGACCGCGGCGGCGACGCCTCGCCAGCCCGCGGGCACGCTCCGCGGCTCCGACGCCGGTAAGACCGTGCTCCTCAAGGGCTGGGTCGCCCGCCGGCGGGACCTGGGGGAGCTCATCTTCCTCGACGTGCGCGACCGGTCGGGAATCGTGCAGACCGTGTTCGACCGCGCGCGCTGCCCGGCCGAAGCCGTCGAGGCCGCCTCGAGCGCCCGCAGCGAGGACGTCGTCGAGATCGAGGGCAGCGTCGTCCCGAGGGGCGAGGGACAGCGCAACGCGGATCTCCCGACGGGCGAGGTCGAGGTCGTCGCCGCGCGGCTCGCGTTCCTGGCCCGCTCGGAGACGCCGCCGTTCACGGTCGAGGACCGGACCAACGCGACGGAGGAGCTGCGCCTGGAGTACCGCTTCCTGGACCTTCGCCGCCCGGCGATGCTGAAGAACTTCGTCCTCCGCGACGAGATCGCGTTCCGGGTGCGCCGCGTCCTGCACGAGCGCGGTTTCCTCGAGGTCGAGACGCCGATGCTCACGCGCTCGACCCCGGAGGGCGCGCGCGACTTCCTCGTGCCGTCCCGGGTGCACCGGGGGAAGTGGTACGCGCTGCCGCAGTCTCCGCAGCTCTTCAAGCAGATCCTCATGGTCTCGGGCTTCGAGAAGTATTTCCAGATCGCGCGCTGCTTCCGCGACGAGGACCTGCGCGCCGACCGGCAGTTCGAGTTCACCCAGATCGACCTCGAGATCTCCTTCCCGACGGAGGAGGACGTCTTCGACACCGTCGAGGCGTTCCTCGCCGACGCGTTCGCCGCGGCGGGAATCCGCGCGGACCGCCCGTTCCCGCGCCTGAAGTACCGCGAGGCGATGGATCTCTACGGGACCGACCGGCCCGACCTCCGATACGGCCTGCCGCTGACGAACCTGTCCGATGCCGTGAAGGGAACCGGGTTCGTTCCCTTCGCCCGCGCGCTCGAGTCGGGAGGCACCGTGCGCGGCCTGCGCGTTCCGGGCGGAGCGGCCGCGTCGCGAAAGAGGCTCGACGAGCTCGCCGCGCGCGCGAAGGAGCACGGCGCGGGAGGCCTCGTCTGGGTGAAGGTCCAGGGCGGGGAGGTGTCTTCGCCCGCGAAGAAGGGCCTCTCCGAGACGGAGATGCGCGGGCTCCTGGACGCGTCCTCGACGGGCGAGGGCGACCTCCTCCTGATCGTCGCGGACCGGGAGGGGCCGGCCCTCGCCGCCCTCTCCGCGCTGCGTGCGGAAGCCGCACGCGAGCACGGCCTCGTGGACGAGACCCGCCACGCCTTCTGCTGGGTGACCGAGTTCCCGCTCTTCGGCCGCGACGAGGAGACCGGCGCCTGGTTCCCCATGAACCATCCCTTCACCGGGCCCCGCGAGGAGGACGTCGATCTCCTGGAAAGCGATCCGGGCCGAGTTCGCGCCCGCGCGTACGACGTCGTCGTCAACGGGTGGGAGCTCGGCTCGGGCTCGATCCGCATTCACCGCGACGACCTCCAGGAGCGCGTCTTCCGCGTCCTCGGCATCTCGGCCGAGGAGGGACGCGAGAGGTTCGGCTTCCTCCTCGACGCACTGCGGTACGGGGCCCCGCCGCACGGCGGCATCGCGCTCGGGCTCGACCGCATCTGCGCCATCGCCGCGGGCGCGACGTCGCTGCGAGACGTCATCGCGTTTCCGAAGACCTCGTCCGGAACCGACCTGATGACGAAGGCGCCGGCGCGCGTGCTGCCGGAGCAGCTCCGCGAGCTCGGAATCGACGGCAAGGCCGCGGCGTCGGCCCCGTCCGGCGAGCGGGAGGCGGTTCCGTCGGCCTCGGCCTCGACTTCCGCTTCCGCTTCCTCTTCCGATCCGCCCGAGCGGTGAGCCCCGACGGGAAGGCGGGAGGCGGCGGCGAGCCGGAGCGGATCTCGGTCGAGGCGCCCGGCGCCGGGCCCGCCTCGACTCAGATCTGGATCGGCTCGGGCCTGCTCGAGCGAGCGGACGAGCTGATCCGCTCGCGCTCGGGGCGCGTCTTCCTGTTCGCGGCGCGTTCGGCCCGGAACGCGATCCGGCCTCTGCGCGCGGCGCTCGCCCCGCGGCTCGTCCTCGACCGCGAGATCGAGGACGGCGAGTCCGGGAAGACGCTCGCGGCCGCCGGCGCCCTCGCCGCCGAGGCACTCGCGGCGGGCCTGCGGCGTGACGACGCGATCGTCGCCGCCGGCGGCGGCGTCGCGACCGATCTGGTCGGCTTCGCCGCGGCGATCGCGCTGCGCGGCGTCCCGTGGAGCGCGGTTCCGACGACGACCGCCGGGATGGCGGACGCCGCCGTCGGGGGAAAGACCGGCGTCAACCTCGAGCTCGGCAAGAACCTCCTCGGCGCGTTCCACGCTCCCGAGACGATCCTCGTCGACCCCTCCGCGCTGTCGACGCTGTCGGACCGGGACTACCGCGCGGGGCTCGTCGAGGCGTGCAAGGCGGCGTGGATCGCGGACGCGGAGCTCGCACGGCGGCTGGAGCGCGAGGCCGACGCGATCCTCGCCCGGGATCCGGCCGCCCTCCGGGCTCTCCTGGCCGGAGCGATCCGGGTCAAGGCGCGCGTGGTCGCGTCCGATCCGCGGGACGCGGGGCGCCGTCACCTCCTGAACTTCGGTCACACCCTGGGCCACGCGCTCGAGGCGGCGGGCGGCTTCGCGACGCTGCGCCACGGGGAGGCGGTCGCGTGGGGCATCGCGGCCGCGCTCGCGATCTCGATCCGGCGCGCGGGACTGCCCGAGGCGGCCGCGGAACGGATGCGAGCGGTCCTCGCGCGGTTCGGTCCCTATCCCGAGCCGGTGCGCGACGCCGCGCGTCTCGAGCCGCTGATCCTGCGGGACAAGAAGACGCTCTCCGGAGGGCTGTCGTCGGTCCTGCTGAGCGGAATCGGCGAGGCCCGGGTGGAGACGGGCGTCACGGTCCGGGAGTGGCTGGACGCAGCCGCTATAATGTCGATATCGTGAAATCGGGCTCGGGTCGGCGCAGGATCCGCCTGTTCGCCCTTCTCTCCGGAGCCCTGATTCTCGCCTCGCTCGTCCCCCTCGTCGTCGCCGAGGCGATGCTCATCCCGCGCAACCGCCGGACCCTGGAGACGCTCGAGGAGAAATACCTGACGCGCTCCTCGGCCGCCATCGCCGACCACATCGCGAATTACTACGACAGCGCGGAGCAGCAGCTCATGAAGGCCGTGGACGTCATCCAGGTCGCCGCGCACCTGACGGGCAAGGACCCCTTCACGCGGAGCGACGCGCCGGAGATCCTCAAGGCGGCGCTCCAGGTCGCCGGCCCGCTCTCGGCCCTGCGCGCGGTCAACCTGCAGGGGCAGGGGAGCTTCGTCGGGCCCAGCGTTTCGGTGCCCGAGGTCGACCGCGAGTTCCGGCGCGGCTTCGAGTCGGCCCGCGACGGAGCCCGGTACGTGGGCACGCCCTTTTCGGCCGGGGACCTCGGCCCGGTCGCGGTGCTGTCGGCGCCCGTCGAGGACGCGCCCGGCAGCCGCATCGGCGTCGTCGAGGCGCTCGTCTCGTGGCAGCCCGTCGCCCGCGAGTTCAACGACGAGGCGAGGCGCGACGTCCGCGCCACGCTGGTCGACGGCCGCGGCCGGATCGTGTTTCCCCTGGGGCAGCGGCAGGGCCAGGCGCACGGCTCCTCGCTCGTCGCCGACTTCGTCCGCTTCCCGGCTCGCCTCACGCGGTCCGAGAGCACGCCGGACGGGGCGGTGCTCGCCTCGATCGCGCCGGTCGTCGACCCACCCTGGGGCGTGCTCGTCGAGCGCAATCAGCAGCTCGCGTTCGCGTCCGTCGCTCGCATGGTGCGCGACACGCTGCTGCTGTGCGCCGCGTGCCTGGCGGGCGCTCTCCTCCTCGGGCTCTTCTTCGCGCGCCGGCTCTCGCGGCCCATCGCGCAGCTCGCGGACTCCACGCGGGCCGTGACGGAGGGGCAGTACGGCACCCGCGTCGAGGTCGCGGGGACGGCGGAGATCGCCGACCTCTCCGAGAACTTCAACCGCATGAGCGAGTCGATTCACGACGCGTTCGAGAAGGTCCAGAAGGCGGCGAAGGAGAACCAGGAGCTCTTCGTGTCGTCCATCCGCGCGCTCGCCGCCGCGATCGACGCCAAGGACCCCTACACCCGCGGGCACTCGGAGAGGGTCGCGCGCTACTCCGCCGCGATCGCGCGCTCGCTCGAGCTGCCGGCGGAGGACGTCCGCAAGGCGCGGCTCTCCGGGATCCTGCACGACGTCGGCAAGATCGGGATCGACGACCGGATCATCCGCAAGCCGACGGCGCTCACCGACGAGGAATTCGAGCTGATGAAGGCGCATCCCTCGAAGGGCGCGTCGATCATGGAGGCGATCCCGCAGCTGGCCGATATCATTCCGGGCATGAAGTGGCACCATGAGAAGTGGGAGGGCGGAGGCTACCCGGACGGCCTGAAGGGCGAGCAGATTCCCCTTCAGGCGCGGATCGTGGCGGTGGCCGACGCCTTCGACGCGATGACGACGACGCGCCCCTACCAGAAGGCGATGGAGGTCTCCTACGTGCTCCAGAGACTGAGAGAAATGGCGAACAAGCGATTCGACTCGAGCTGCGTCGAGGCGCTCGTGCGTTCGCACTCGCGCGGCGAGCTGATCCCCGCCGACACGCCGGCCGCAGTCCGGCAGGCGGGGGCGGCGCGATGAGGCGGGTCGCCACGAGCGCACGAAACAAAGCCGTCCTGGCCCTGGTTCTCGCCGCGGCGATCGCCGCGCCGGCCTGCGCGCCCAAGAAGCCCAGGACCTCGGCGGAGATCCTGCTCACGGTTCGCATGGCCCAGGTCCTCCTGCGGGATAACCGTCCCGTCGACGCCGAGAAGGCGTTCCGCGACGTCCTCAAGGACGAGCCGAAGAACCCGGAGATCAACGACGGCCTCGGCGTGTCGCTGCTCATGCAGGCCCGCTACAAGGAGGCGCTGCCATTCCTCCAGAAGGCCGTCCAGCTCGCGCCGCAGAACGGGTCGTATCGGAACAATCTCGGGGTCGCGCAGATGGAGCTCGGGGACTTCGCCGGGGCCGAGTCGGCCTTTCGCGTCGCCGAGGAGTCGCCGAATTCCGACGACCGGCTGTCCGCCTCGATCAACTGGGGCCGGCTCCGGACCCGCCAGGGACGCGACAAGGAGGCGGAGGAGATATTCAGTCAGGCTCTCGCCCGCGACCCGCAGTCCTTCGCCGCCATGCTCGGACGCGCCGGCGCGCGCGAGGCGCAGGGACAGATGGAAGGAGCGGCCGAGGACTACCTCGCCGCCGTCAAGCTGCAGCCGTCCAGCCCGGAGGCGAACCTGCGTCTCGGGCTCTGCCTCGTCACCCTGAAGAAGACCGACCTCGGCCGGCGGTACCTCCAGCGCGCCGTGGAGCTCGATCCCACGGGCGATACCGGCGCGCGCGCGCGCATGCTGCTCGAGAGCGGGGACAAGGCGCCCTCCTGAGCCGTGAGACGTGAGGCGTAAGACGTAAGACGTAAGACGTAGGAGTCAGGCGGGAGTCTCGTCATCTCGATGACCGAATAGTGGCCTTCTTATGTATTAGCCTGAGCTAATACACCGCCTCGAGCACGTCTCACGTCTTACGTCTTACGTCTTACGGCCCTGCGCTTCCGGTCTAGAATCCCCCTCCCATGACCGACGACTCCCGCGACGCGACCGCCGCGCCCGTGGCACCTTCCCCCCGCGGAGGATTCTTCGCGAAGGTGAAGCGTGGGCTTTTCATGACCCACACCGAGATCATCGAGAAGCTCGGCACGGCGGTCAAGAAGGGCCTCGGCATCGACGAGTCCGTGCTCGAGACGCTCGAGGAGACGCTTCTCTCGGCGGATGTCGGCGCCGACACGGCCGCGGCCCTCACGGACGCCGTCCGCGAGCGGGCGGGCCTCTCGGAGCGCAAGGACCTGGCGGCGCTCCGCTCGATGCTGCTGGCGGAGATCGAGGCGGTGCTCGCCAGCGCGCCTCTCCCGGCTGAGCGCCCCGTGACCCCGCTGTACGTCGTGTTCCTGGTCGGCGTGAACGGCTCGGGCAAGACGACGACGACGGCGAAGCTCGCCGCCCGCGAGAAGGCCGCGGGGCGCTCGGTCGTCCTCGCCGCGGCGGACACGTTCCGCGCCGGCGCGATCGACCAGCTCCAGACCTGGGCGGATCGCCTCGGCCTGTCCGTGGTGCGGCATCGGGAGGGCGCGGACCCGTCCGCCGTCCTCTTCGACGCGCTCTCCGCGGCGAAGGCGCGAGGCGCGCAGACGCTGCTCGTCGACACCGCGGGGCGCCTTCACACGAAGAAGAACCTCATGGAGGAGCTCGCGAAGATGCGGCGCATCGCGGCGCGGGAGGTGCCCGGCGCTCCGCACGAGACGCTTCTCGTCCTGGACGCGACGACCGGCGTCAACGGGCTCGAGCAGGCGCGCCGGTTCCTCGAGGCCGCCGGCGCGACGGGGGTCGTCCTCACCAAGCTCGACGGGAGCGCGCGCGGAGGCATCGTGCTGGCGATCTACCGCGAGCTGAAGCTGCCGGTCGTCTACGTCGGGGTCGGGGAGAGCGTCGACGACCTCGTCCCGTTCGACCCGTCGGAGTACGCGCGGGCACTGCTCGGGGATGAGTAGACCGCGCCGGGCGGGGCCCTGGAAAGCCGGCGACGAGAAGCACCTCGAGCGCGCCTTCGAGCTCGCCGAGCGCGGCCGATACGGCGTGTCGCCGAACCCGATGGTCGGCGCGGTCGTCGTCCGTGAAGGCACGGTGATCGGGGAGGGCGCCCACCGCCGGGCGGGCAGTCCGCACGCGGAGGTCCTGGCGCTGCGCCGCTCGGGCGGGCGCGCCCGCGGCGGGGAGCTCTACCTGACGCTCGAGCCGTGCGTGCACCAGGGCCGGACGCCGCCGTGCGCTCCCGCGGTGATCGCCTCCGGCGTCTCGCGCGTGATCGTCGCATCGCGAGACCCGAACCCGCGCGTCGCGGGGCGCGGCATCGCGGCGCTGCGCCGGGCGGGCATCACCGTCGTCCTGGCGCCCGTGCTCTGGCGCCGGAGGGCCGAGGAGCTGAACGCGAAGTTCGTCGTCTGGATCACGCGCGGCCGCCCCTACGTCCTCGCCAAGTGGGCCGAGACGCTGGACGGCCGCATCGCGTCGGCGGCCGGCGAGAGCCGGTGGATCACCGGGCCCGAGGCGCGCCGCCGGGCCCTCGCGCTCCGCGAGGAGCACGACGCCGTGCTGGCCGGCGCCGGCACCGTGGAGGCCGACGATCCGCGGTTGACGCGCCGGCTCGGCTGGAACCGCGCGGTGCCGCACTGGCGCATCGTGCTCGACGGGCGGCTGCGGGTGTCTCCGGACGCGAGGGTCTTCCGGGGAGCCGGCCGGCGGGCGGTCGCGACCGCCGTGTCGCTCGACGACCCCCGCGCGCGCCGCCTTCGCGCCCGGGGCGTGGAGGTCTGGAGCCTGCCCGCAAAGCGGGCGGGCGGCGTGGACCTGCCGGCCCTCCTCGACCGGCTCGCCGCGCTCGGCATCGCGAGCCTCATGGTCGAGGGAGGGGCGCGGACGCTGTGGGAATTCTTCTCCGCCGGCCTCGTGGACGGTGTCGCGGTGTTCGTCGCCCCGAGGGTGCTCGGCGGCGACCGCGCGCTCGGCGCCGTCGGCGGGACCGGTTTCTCCCTCGCCGACGCCGCGACCATCGAGGACGCGCGCGTCGAGCGAATCGGCGGCGACCTGCTCGTCACCGGGCGCGTGAGGGCGGGCGGCGCCCGGCCGGCTCGCCGGCGGACCGAGACCCGGCGCCGGACTCAGACTCAGAGCCGGACTTAGACTCATCGGATGTTCACGGGAATCGTCGCGGGCATGGGCCGCGTCGTCACGGTCTCGCCGCGGCGCGGCGGCCGCCGGCTCGAGATCGAGCCTCCGAAGGGCTTCGGTCGCCTCGCGGCGGGCGAGAGCGTCTGCGTGTCGGGGGTCTGCCTGACCGCGATCGAGCCGGGCCGCGCCCTCCTCGCCGATCTCTCCGGCGAGACGCTGCGCCGTTCGACGCTCGGACGGCTGGCGGAGGGCGATTCCGTGAACCTGGAGCGCGCGCTGCGGTGGGGCGACCGGCTCTCGGGCCACTTCGTGATGGGCCACGTCGACGCGGTCGCGCGGCTGATGTCGGTTTCACCCGATGGAAACGGGTGGACGCTGCGGGTCGCGGTTCCCGTGGGGCTCTCCGCGCTCATCGCCGAGAAGGGGTCCGTGGCCCTCGACGGCGTCAGCCTGACGGTCGCCGAACGCGGCGCTC